>Ga0079217_10000284_pt1 | contig 12294 bp, 10 predicted proteins | sample NCAS200_FD_76343 | JGI IMG/M metagenome (GOLD analysis project Ga0079217, IMG submission 76343) | Agricultural soil microbial communities from Utah to study Nitrogen management - NC AS200 | ecosystem: Environmental > Terrestrial > Soil > Agricultural land | place: USA: Utah | collected 2014-06-11 | reverse complement strand
TACCTCCACTCCATCGATCGGCTTGCCGATGGTGCCGATGCGGAAGTTCGCCGGCGTATTCACGCCGATGACTGGTGACGTCTCGGTCAGGCCGTAACCCTCGAGAATCGTCAGGCCGGCGGCGTAGAAGAACTTGTTGATCTCGGTGGCCAGCGGTGCACCGCCGGAAACGAAATACCGCAACCGGCCACCTGTTCGCGCCTTCAGCTTGGAAAACACCAGCTTCTGCGCGAGCGCGTATTGGGCGCCCAATACGGGCCCCGGCGTTCGGCCGGCGAGCTTCTCGTCCGCAAAGCGGTCCGCCACCGCACGGGCCCAGAAGAAGATCCGTTTCTTCACGGCACCGCCGGCCAGGGCGTTCTCCAGGACCCGGGCGTACATCTTTTCGTAGAGCCGTGGCACCGACAGCGCGATACTCGGCCGAACCTCCTGCATCGCCAGCGGGACGAGATCGAAATTTTCCACGTATGCAATCGACGTCCCGGTGGTGAAGAACCAGTAATCGCCCATCCGCTCGAAGATGTGGCACAACGGCAGGAACGAAATCGCGACGTCGTTCTCGATAGGCACCACACGGCAGGTTGCCTGCACATTCGAATGAATGTTGTCATGCGACAGCATGACGCCCTTCGGATTCCCGGTTGTGCCCGACGTGTAAATGATGGTCGCAAGGTCGTCAGGCGCGACGGACATTGCGGTCCGTTCATAGTCGGCGGCGCGCTCCACCGTATCGACCGACGCGCCCTTGGCCTCGAGATCGCGCAGGGTCAGGTCCGCGTCGCGCCGCGCAGCTTCATCGAACGCGACCACGTGACGAAGGCGTGGAACGCTCCTGCGGATGCTGGCAATTTTCGCCGCCTGGGCCGGCGTCGACACAAAAATCGCCACTGCGCCGCTGTCTTCGAGCATGTACGGGATCTGCTCCGCCGGCAACGTCGCATAAATCGGAACGTCGGTGAAGCCGGCCGTGAGGCACGCGTAGTCCGTCATCGCCCATTCGGGCCGGTTTTCGGAAAGAATCGCGACCCGGTCGCCACGCTCGACACCAAGGGTCGTCAGGCCCAACGCGATTCGCCTGACGCGTTCGACAACGGTGGCGTGAGAAACCGGTTGCCACTTTCCGTCGACGCGCACCTGCATTGCATCAGGCTTGTTCCACTTCCGGGCCGCCGTGAAAAAGAGCTCGTTCAGCGTTCCCGGTGGCGGTCGTTCTCCAGCGCCGCGCGCGTACATCTACCGCAACCTCCCATTGGGGCTTCGGTATGTTCGCGTCAGCCCGGGCTGATGGGAAGAACCAGGCGCACGGGCGACCCGGTTAGCGGTTGTCCCTTGTACGAGGCGCGCACGGTAACAATGGCTGAGTCGGGAGCCACGAGGCCCGGCGCAATCCTGAGCCGGACGCGACGTGATGCACCCCCACTGGCGTCCGTCGTGTCGACGTACGACGGCCGTCCGTTGTCTCCGACGAGGAAAATCTGCGTCGTATCGGTCTGCGAGATCACTCGGCCGGCTGCTTCGAGCTGGAACGTGACGATCCAGGAGCGCACTCCTGTATCAGGCCGGGCGATCACGCGCACGCCGAGTGGTTGCGACGTGTTCGATGCCGGATTGTCAGAAAACACCCAGCGCAGCGGCGTAATCACGCCGTCAGCCACCAGGGAGCGCGGCGCACCTACGATCTCGATCTGCCTGACGACGCTTTGAACCCCTTCGGTCGACGCGATGATGCCGATCGTGCCGGATGCGGTGTCGTCTGCGACCAGGCGATCGCCGCCGACGACCCGAACACCCGGCCGCTCAACGAGGAACTCGACGGGTCCGGTTACGGGATCGCCGTCACCATCGAAGAGGCGCGCCACCAATGGTGCGATCGCTCCACTCGCATCGCGAAGCGTGTCGCCGGCAACAATCGACGGCCACGCAAAATCGCCTAACTCGATTGCGACGATCTCGTCGGGATCCACCGAAAGGTCGATGCACGACGCCGCCACCAGCGTCGCTGAAATGATGCCACACCAGCGTATCGCCGCCTGACGCTTCAACGGAGTCGCTCGGCCAGAATGGTGGCGAGGTTTACGTACGCCTGCGCCGCCGGATCGGATGGTGTGCGCAACACGACCGGCTGACCCGCCGCAAATGCGTCGACCGCCGCCACGGTCCGTGGAATCGAAAGGTCGAACAGCATGTTTGCCGGCAGGTGCGACCGTACGTATTGCGCAATGCGTTCGGACGCGGGGTTTGCCGGGTCATGCATCGTGAGCAGGATGCCGTCCAAGGTGAGCCCCTCATTCGTCGCGATGATCTCCTGGATACCCCGCAGGATCTGCGGCGTTGTCTGGAGGGCGAGGGGTTCACTCTGGAGCGGGACGATGGCCCGGTCGCTTGCCGCCAGGACGCGCTGCACAACCGGTCCCAGACCGGGGGGCGTGTCCACGACAACCACATCACACCGTTCGCGCGCAATCGCCAGCAGTTGATGCACCATGTCGGTGCTGGAGACGAGGTTGATGTAGTGCGTATGATCGGCTTCGTCCGTGACACTGCCGGCGAGAATCACACGCAGCCACGGCAGTGACGTGGGCAGCAGGACTTCACGCAGCGATCGCGCGCCCGAGAGGTAATCGGCGAAGCCATACGCCGTGTGTCCGCGGCGTAATCCTGCGCCGTAGCGCACCGCACCCTGCGGATCCATGTCGACCAGGAGGGTCTTGAGGCCACGGCGTGCAAATGCCGCGGCCAGGTTCACCGACGTGGTCGTCTTACCAACACCGCCTTTCTGACTGACGACTGCGAGGACGCGCCCCACGCTACTGCTCAGAGGACGGCGGTGAGGCGGGAAGGTCTTTTGGGCGGAATGAACCGCTGTGGTCTGCCTTGAGCGATGCGAGCGTTTCCCGGGCGTGCTCGATCCAACGCTCCGGTTCGCCGCTCGCGGGCGGAGCTGCCAGGAAGGCCTGGAGATGCTGAATCGCCTCGTCCCGCTCGCCACGCTTGATGTGGAGAAAGGCAAGGCCGTAGTGCGGACCGGAAAGCGCCGGCTTGATCAGGAGTGCCTGTCGGTAGGCCTTGATCGCTTCCTCGAACCGATTCACGCGCGTGAGCGCGATGGCGAGGTTTTGCAGCGCCTTCGTGTCCTCCGGCTTGGCGCGCAAGGCAAGGCGGTACGAGGTGATCGCTGCGTCAAAATCTCCGGACCGCTCCAGCGCGAGCGCCTCGTTCATGTAGTCGAGACGCTGAGGTTTCAACTCGCTTTCGGACCTGCCGCCGAAGAGGCGGCTCAACCAGGACATTCTCTCGTATGCGATGTTGAGACGCGGACGGGAAGTGCCGGAACACTGATGTGCCCTGGCGCGATCGATCCGAAACTAACGAGGGCAAAGGGCATAGGGCAAAGGGCAAATCCACCGCACGCGCGTCGCGTCGCGCGTGGCAGCGCTCGCGGAGCATGGGAGCGCAGGATACCTTGCACACTCGTTCCTCGACGCGCACCAGAACATCTCACTATGTCGCGCCGCTACAAAGCCGATCCGTCGAAGGGCTATTTCCAGGTCGAATGGCCCTTATTCGGAGAACTGTCCCGCGCGTTGGCACTGAAGGTTGCGCGCGACTACGATCCGGAGATTGTCGTCGGCATCGCGACCGCCGGCGTCATTCCGGGCGCCGTGATTGCGGCCATTCTCGACCGTGATTTCCGCTCGATCCTCATCTCCCGCCGCAACGAAGAAGCGACGGTTCGTCAGACGCCGGCAGTGCTCGGCGCGGCGCCCCAGGAGGTCGGAGGCCGTCGCGTGCTTATTGTGGATGAGACCTGCGACAGCGGCGATACGATGCGCCTGGCCGTCGCAGCCCTGGTCAACGCCGGTGCGCGCGAAGTGAGGACGGCGGTTTCATTCCGCACCGGTTCGTACGAACCGGATTTTCATGGACTGGAAACCGAGAGCGTGATCGTCCTGCCTTGGGATCGCGAGATCCTGATCGACGGCGATCTGGTGCCGAATCCGAAATACGAAGGGGAAGAGTAGGAGGCAGGAAGCAGGAAGGCGGAAGCAGGAAGCAGGAAGCAGGAAAGGAACGAAGCGTTGAAATCTTGAGGGCCCGCAGACGTTAGTCGCGGGCCCTCGGTCCTTCCCTGCTTCCTGCTTCCTGGAATTACGTCTGCTTTCTCACCGCCGCTTCATATTCGGTTCCGCGACCCATCTCTTCGTAGACAGCGTCCATGACATCGGGGCTGCCGACCAGGAAGCGGCAGCGCTCGTGACCCGCTGAGCGGCATTCCACTTCGAGTACCGCCACGGGTGCGCCGGCCAGACGGCCAAACAGGTCGGCGAACATGCCGGTCGTCAGATGACACGATGGCTGCTGTGCGCCGAGGTTAGGGTCACACTCGCCCCAGTCGGGAGAGTCCAGCGTCGCGACCACGTCGTCAATCGAGCCGACGTGCAGCGTGCCCCACCCGTGATCGCTGAAATATTCCGATGCGCGATGCTGGAAGGCCTCGACGTCGAGGTCTTCGATGCCGATCTCGGACCGCTCGGCCAGCCACCCCTTGAAGGACTCATAGAGCGTTGCTCCGCCCGCGTAACCCGCCTCCTGCAGCGTGACCGCCGACTGCGGATCCCCGCTTCGCAGCAATGCGGCGCGCAGAGAGAGGAGTGACGCGCGCGTCACCGTGAGCATGTCCCGCCGATCTGTCGTCGTCACGACCATGTAATCCCCGCTACGTGAGGCGCCGCCTCAGCTCCGCTTCGTCAATCACTTCAACACCAAGGCTGCGTGCTTTTTCCAGCTTGCTGCCGGGCGAATCACCTGCGAGGACAAATGTCGTCTTTTTCGACACACTGTCCGTAATTCGTCCCCCGTGCTGCTCGATCAACGCCGCTGCCGCCTGCCGGCTCAGCGACGGAAGTGTCCCCGTAATGACGACCGTCTGGCCACGCAGGACACCGTCGCCTGCGACCGCCTGTGGCTCCTCGAATGTGAGCTGCCTCACACGCAGCTTTTCGATGAGCTGCACTGCCGTATGATCTCGAAAGTAATCGGTGACCGAGTGGGCAATCACATCACCGATACCGTGCACCGACGCGACACGTTCCTCTGAGGCCGCCGCGAGCGCGTCCATCGTCCGGAACTCCCGGGCGAGCAGTTCAGCGGCTGTTGCGCCGACGTGGCGAATCCCAAGCCCGAACAGAAGGCGCGACAGGGGCTGTTGTTTCGACGCGTTGATCGATGCAACCAGCTGCTCGGCGCTCTTCTTCGCGAAGCCCTCCAATTCCAGGAGTTGCTGAGGCGTCAGCGCGTAAAGATCCGCGACGTCATTGACCAGCCCCGCATCCACGAGTTGCGCGACGCGCGAATCCCCGAGGCCGCGGATGTCCATCGCGCCCTTGGATGCAAAGTGACGGATGGCTTCCAGCCGCCGGCCGGGGCAGGCCGCGTTAGGGCAGAAGTGCATCGCCTCACCTTCGTCGCGAACCACTTGCGTGCCGCAGGCCGGACACGCACCAGGCATCAGCCACCGCTGTTCGCTGCCGGTCCGTTTTTCGGGAACCGGCCCGATGAGTTGCGGGATCACTTCGCCTGCGCGCTTGACCTGGACCCGATCGCCGATTCGCAGGTCCTTGTGGAGGATCAGGTCCTCGTTATGCAGCGTGGCATAGGTGACGGTCGTCCCTCCGATCTCCACGGGATCCAGTACGGCGTACGGGTTCAGTGCCCCTGTGCGGCCGACGTTCACCCTGATGTCCACGAGCGTCGTTTCGGCGATATCGGGCGCAAATTTCCGCGCGATGGCCCAACGCGGCTCCCGTCCGCCAATGACACCGAGGTCCTGCTGCAATGCGATCTCGTTGACCTTTACCACACCACCATCGATAGCGAAGTTGAGTTCGGCGCGCAGCTCGTGTTCGACCTTGTGGGCCCATGTGGTCACTTCCGCCAGCGTCCGGCAATGCTGGCGGTGCGGCGCAACCGGCACTCCCCACTCTTCGAGCTGGTCGAGGACATCGGTCTGCAGCCGGGACGGCGGCGCCTCCTCATGACCGACCACGATCCCATAACCGAAAAAACGGAGGGGGCGGGTCGCGGAGATTTTGGAGTCGAGCAGGCGTAACGAGCCGGACGCCGCGTTCCGCGGATTCGCGAAGACGCGTTCACCTTTCCGGACGAACTCCTCGTTCATCTTTTCGAAGAGATCGAACGGGTAGTAGATCTCTCCCCGAACTTCGACGCGCGCGGGCACCTTCTTTCCTCGGAGGCGCAGCGGCACGTCGCGTACGGTTCTGATATTCGGCGTCACGTCTTCTCCGATGACGCCGTTGCCGCGCGTCGCACCGGTGGTCAGCACCCCGTCGATGTATGTAAGACTTACCGCCGCGCCATCGATCTTCAGTTCGGCCGAATATCCCTCGCGGCGCACTTCTTCACCGGCGATGCGCACGATGCGTTCCTCCCACGCCTGCAGCTCCTCGTCATTGAAGGCATTGGCGAGCGAAAGCATCGGCACCGCATGCGTGTATTTCGGGAATGCGCTGAGCGGAGTAGCGCCCACGCGCAGGGTGGGCGAATCCGGCGTCCGGAGCTCGGGGTGCTCTTTTTCGAGCGCCTGGAGCTCGCGAAACAGCTTGTCGTACTCGGCGTCGGACAATGACGGTCGATCGAGCACGTGGTACTCGTGCGAGGCTTTTTCCAGCTGCGATCGGAGTTCAGCTGCGCGCTTCGCGAGGTGCGGGGCCATTTCCCCGGAGATTAGGTGAGGGCAGCAATCCGAACAAGCTGCCTCGCACTAACTCAACGGACGATATTCGTCGCATCGTGCGGCTTCCAGAACCCCACAACATTTCAGACGCGAATCTTCGCGAAGGAGAGCGAATTCTCGCGAATTCAACAACCACACTTTTGAAAAGCGCTGAAGAGAAGTTCTTCGCGAGAATCCGCACACGTTCGCGGGAATTCGCGTCTGAACATCGTGGAGTTTTCTGAAACGCTCGGAATTCCGGACACCGATCGGACCTATGCCGTGTTATCCACGAGCTTCTTCGGTGATGACTTTCATTGCGACGGAAGTAAGTCGATCCAGTTCTTCATCACTGGCCTTGGCAAGCAACGTCTCTGCCCATAAGTGTTCGGCGCTGGTTGCATAACGTTCCAGCAAGCGGCGGAGAAACGCGATGAGCGCAATGCGTTCCAGTGCGGCACCGCGATCACGCTCGACCTGTTCGGAATTCGCCCGCTTCAGTGACCCGAACCGATGCGCGTTGCGCAGCGCCTTGGCCGTGAGCGAGGCGATCATCTCGCAGAAACGGATGTCGGATTCGGAGAATGGTGTCGAGCCGCGTTCCGTGCGCAGGAAAATCGCCCCGATGACATTGGTCCGCCACCGGACCGGGACGACGACGATCGAACGGACAGCGCGATCGTCGAGCTTCTCCCAGACGCGTTCGAGCGACGGCTCACGGGTGGCTTCGGGAATGAACACCGTCTGCCCCGACTCGAACGCGCGCTTCAGCTCGGGATAGCGGCTCAGGTCGACGACGAGGTTTCCGATATCGGGATCCTCGAACGTCGCGACCAACCGGACCTCTTCGGCGATGTCGCCGGCCAGGTAAATCGAGCAGCGATCGAGACCGAACAGATCACCCAGCCGCTTCGCAATGCGCTGCAGGATCTCGGTGAAATGAAGCGACGAGCTGACTTCCTGCAGGATGTTCACCGCCGCGGCGAGCTGGTCGCGCTCGCGCGTCAGTTCGTCGACGCGCGCCCGAAGGAGGGTGACGTCGGACGACTCCTCACCTGCTGTATGAACCGGCGAAAACTCGACTGAAGACATGTCAGGATACGGGTCAAAGGGGCTCCGTATCAGGACGGCTTGCGGACATGTCCAGTCAATGTGTGTGCGGGAACACACCAGGTCCGGGACGGAAGCCCCGACCGCGTTGGTCAACGTCCACAACAGCGCCTAACGGAGGCGCTTGAGCCGCTCTTCGGCCTGTTTCTTGTAGAGTGGATCGTTGAAGTCCACGCGCCGTGTTGCCGAGATCACAGATTCATATGCGGCGCGCGCCTTGTCCTTTGCCCCCGTATCCGCGTACACGCCGGCGAGATCGAGCGTGTGGGCGATCCGGTCCGGATCCACGGCGACGGCTCGCTCCATGTATGTCACCGCCTCCTTCCAGTTCGCCTGGCCGAGCACGCCGCCGCCAAGAAAGCGCCGCGCAAAGAACAGTTCGACCCCGCTCAGTCGCTTCACCTCGGCGTTCCACATGCCTAACACGTGCAACGCCCCCGGATGGTCGGGATTGATCGCCAGGGCGTTCTGGCCGCACTTCCGGATCTCCACCGCGTAGCGGACGCGATCGCGAACGCCCACGCTGAGCGCCGTGCGGCCGAGGGCGCGCGCCAGGTGGAACCAGTTTTCGGCGCTGGACGAGTCGGCACTGAGAGCGCGGCGCGCATAACGCTCTCCCTTGCGGAAGATCTCCTTCTGCGCGGCCGCGTCGGCCATGGCTTCGCCAATGTCGATGGCGGTGCGCGACGCCTTGCCAAGCGCGTCCGAGTTCAGGGAGTCCACGGCCAGCGCGCTCTCGTAGTGCGTGAGCGCTTCTTCGGCGTTGAACACGGCGTAGGCACTGTCACCGCGGGCAACCAGGGCGGCGGCATCCCGGGCGCGCCCCGGCGTTGCGAACAACGTCGCAACCATCATCAGACGGAAAAGAAGCATCGGGCTCGACGGACTGGTGAGCGTGGGGCAGATTGGCGCTGAGAGTACACCGTGTCGCGAGTGCGGCACGTCGTAACGTGTGGGTACCCTGGAGCCCGTTGAATGCTCGCCTATCAGCTCATTGAACGGAAGCGGAATGGCCGACGAATCGAGCCGGGCGAATGGGAAGAGCTGATCGCGGCGTACCTGCGTGACGAAGTGACAGATGCGCAGATGTCTGCGTTGTTGATGGCCGTGTATTTCCGTGGATTGCACCGCGATGAGACGTCGGCGCTCACGGACGCGATGTTGCGCAGTGGCGCGACGCTTGACCTCTCCCATCTCACGGTGCCGCGCCTCGACAAGCATTCGACCGGTGGTGTGGGGGACAAGGTATCGCTCGTCCTTGCGCCGTTGATCGCCTCACTGGGTGCCGCGGTGCCCATGATGTCCGGCCGTGGCCTGGGCCACACCGGCGGGACGCTCGACAAGCTCGAGTCCATTCGCGGCTTCCGTACCCGCCTGTCCCTCTCCGAGACTCAGGCCCAGATAGATCGCATCGGTTGCGCGCTGATCGGGCAGAGCGAAGAGATCGCGCCCGCGGACCGGCGACTCTACGCGTTACGCAATTCCACAGCGACGGTTGAAAGCATTCCCCTGATCTCGGCCAGCATCATGAGCAAGAAGCTCGCCGAAGGACTCACTGGGCTCGTGCTGGACATCAAGCGCGGATCGGGCGCGTTCCTGCCGGAGGTGGAGCGCGGCATCGAGCTCGCACAGATGATGGTTTCGATCGGGCAGCGACACCGCGTTCCCGTGGTGGCGCTGATCACCGCGATGGATCGTCCGTTGGGCCGCGCCTGCGGCAACGCGCTCGAGCTGGAGGAAGCCCTTCACGCACTCCTTGGCGACGGCCCGCCCGACCTCATGCGCGTCACCTACGCGTTAGGCGCCGAGATGCTCGTGCTGGGCGGGCTGGCCGCGAGTCGGGATGCCGCGCGCCGGGCGATGGAAGTCGCGATTTCGTCCGGCAAGGCGGCGGACAAGTTCCGCGAGATTATCGACGCGCAGGGTGGCGACGCGGCGGTGGTGGACGATCCTTCGCTGCTCCCGCAGGCCGCGGTGTGCGAGCTGTACTTCGCGCCACGCGCGGGCTTCGTCGCGACGATCGACCCCCGGCGCGTCGGTTTTGGCGTCATCGAGCTCGGTGGCGGCCGGTCGAAGCCGGGTGATCCCGTTGACCACAGCGTGGGTTTCGTGATCGCCACGCGCCCGGGGGACCTGGTCAGGGAAGGGGAGCCGCTGGCGACCATCATGGCCCGTGATGCCGCGGGCGTCGACGCGGGCCGCCGCGCGCTGGATGAGGCGATAACCCTCGGCGACGAAGCCGACTACCCGCTCGAGCTCATCTCACACCGTGTCACGGCAGACGGGGTGATGCCGTATGAGTCGAGCGATACGCCCGTGGAACTTGCCGCGCAACCTTAGCGTTGCTCCAGCCTGCTACTCCTTCGAGTAATTCATCAGCACCCGCGCATAGACCAGATGTGCGCCGATGATCAGCGCGAACGGAATGGCGAGGGAGATCCAGCTCAGCAGCGCCTGTGTCTGGTCGATGCCGCCTAACGGAATGGAGCGCGTGAAAAACGCCAGGAACAGGTACAGGCCCGCCACACCGGCGCACACGCCTAACGCGCCCAGTGCCGCGAGCTTCGCGTACGGCTTCAGTTTCAGTTCTTCAATCCCCATCGCTCGTACCCTGCCGTTCGCTGGTCGCCGATCGCTGGCCGCTAGATATCAAGATTGCTGACGAACTTCGCGTTCGCCTCGATGAACGCCCGGCGCGGCTCCACTTCGTCGCCCATCAGCGTCTGGAAGACGTCGTTGGCCAGCACCGCGTCCTCCATACCCACCCGCAACAGCGTGCGACGTTCCGGATCCATCGTGGTCGACCAGAGCTGCGGCGGATTCATTTCGCCAAGACCCTTGTACCGCTGCAGCGTCACCGAGCCCTTGCCTTCGCCGTTGCCCAGGCGCTCCACGTAGCCGTCGCGTTCCTTCTCGTCGTAGGCGTAGAACTCCTGCTTCCCCTTCGACACCCGGTAGAGCGGCGGCTGGGCGATGTACATGTACCCCGCCTCGATCAGCTCGCGCATCTGCCGGAAGAAGAACGTCAGGAGGAGCGTGCGGATGTGCGCGCCGTCGACGTCCGCATCCGTCATGATGATGATCTTGTGGTACCGCGCGTTCTCGATCGCGAACTCGTCCTTGATGCCGGTGCCGATGGCGGTGATGATCGTCCGGATTTCTTCGTTCGAGAGCACCTTGTCGATCCGTGCCTTCTCGACGTTGATGATCTTGCCGCGCAGCGGGAGGATCGCCTGGAATTCGCGGTTCCGGCCCTGCTTCGCTGAGCCGCCGGCCGAGTCGCCCTCGACGAGGTACAGTTCGCACATCGCCGGATCGACCAGCGAGCAGTCGGCCAGCTTGCCCGGCAGGTTGCCGACGTCGAGCGCGGATTTCTTGCGGGTGAGGTCGCGTGCCTTGCGGGCCGCCTCGCGCGCGCGCGCGGCCGACACTGCCTTCTCGATAACGATGTTCGCCGTGCGGGGATGCTCGTCGAGATACGCGCCTAACCAGTCGTTCACCGCGGTCTTGACCGCGGACTCCGCCTCCGAGTTGCCGAGCTTTGTCTTGGTTTGCCCCTCGAACTGCGGCTCGCGGACCTTGATGGACAGCACCGCCGTCAGCCCTTCGCGGACGTCGTCACCACTCAGGGTGAAGTCAGCCTTCTTGAGAAAATTCCCCTTCGCGGCGTGGTTGTTGATCGTGCGGGTCAGGGCGGATTTGAGCCCGGTCAGATGCGTCCCGCCTTCGTGCGTGTTGATGTTGTTGACGAAGGAGAAGACGTTCTCGTTGTAGCCGTCGTTGTACTGCAGCGCGAGCTCGATGATGATATCGTCCTTCTCGATCTCGAGGTACATGACCTCGGGATGGAGCGGCTTCAGTTTCGCGTTCAGGTACTGCACCATCTCCTTCAGGCCGCCCTTGGCGAGAAATGTCTCGGTCCTGGCCGGCTGTTGCCGCTCGTCGATGAGCAGGATCGCCACGCCCTTGTTCAGGAACGAGAGCTCACGCAGGCGTGAGGCGATGGTCGGGTAATCGAACGCGGTTTCCGTGAATATCTGCGGATCGGGCTTGAACCAGATCCTCGTCCCGCGCTCCTTCGCGCCCACCTTGCCTAACGTCTTGAGCCTGGTGGTCGTCTTGCCGCGGGCAAAGTCCATGTAGTGCTCTTTGCCGTCACGCTTCACCCAGACCTTGAGGACCTCCGACAACGCGTTCACGACCGAAACGCCAACTCCGTGCAGGCCACCCGACACCTTGTAGGAATCCTTGTCGAACTTGCCACCGGCGTGCAGCACGGTCATGGCCAGCTCAACACCGGGGATCTTCTCGGTAGGATGGATGTCGACCGGAATGCCGCGACCGTTGTCGTCGACGGTGATCGAGTCGTCGGAGTGGATCGTGACCTGGACCTTGTCGCAGTGTCCGGCCAGCGCCTCGTCGATCGAGTTATCGACGACTTCGTAGACGAG
>Ga0079217_10000277_pt1 | contig 12390 bp, 9 predicted proteins | sample NCAS200_FD_76343 | JGI IMG/M metagenome (GOLD analysis project Ga0079217, IMG submission 76343) | Agricultural soil microbial communities from Utah to study Nitrogen management - NC AS200 | ecosystem: Environmental > Terrestrial > Soil > Agricultural land | place: USA: Utah | collected 2014-06-11 | reverse complement strand
TCCGCTTTGCATGGCACGACCATCTCGGCGGCCGCGGTCGGGGTCGGCGCTCTGTGATCGGCGACAAAATCAGCGATGGTAAAATCGACCTCGTGGCCGACGGCGGAAACAATCGGTATCCGCGACGCGTAAATCGCGCGGGCGACAATTTCTTCGTTGAATGCCCACAAGTCTTCCAACGATCCGCCGCCGCGCCCGACGATCATGACATCGATACTATCCGCGCGATTCAAGTCGGCGATGGCCTCGGCGATCTCCCTGGCAGCGCCGTCGCCCTGGACTCTCACCGGCCGGATGATTACCCGGCGCTGCGGGAAACGGTCGCCGAGTATGCGCAGCATATCGCGCAAAGCGGCGCCTCGATCCGAGGTGACGATGCCGATCGTTTCAGGCAGAAACGGCAAGGGACGTTTTCGTTCCGGCGCGAACAAACCTTCCGCCGCGAGTTTGTGCTTAAGCTGCTCAAAGGCGAGATAGAGCGCCCCTTGCCCTTGCGGCTCCATGTCTTCGACGTAGAGCTGCAGGTCGCCGCGGATCGCATAGATGCTCACACGCCCATAGCACAACACCGCCATGCCGTTTTCCGGGACAAAGCGCAGCCGTGTGCCTTGGCGGCGAAACATCACCGCGCTAATTTGGCATTTGTCGTCCTTGAGAGTGAAATAAAAATGGCCCGATGGCGGGATGCGAAAATTAGAAACTTCGCCCTCAACCCACAGCGCGTCGATCTTGGACTCCAACGTGCCTTTGATCAGGTCGTTTAGCTCGCTGATAGTCAGGAACTTGGGTTGGGCGGCAGCGAACAGCGGCAATTCGGCATCTAATTTGTCAGCTCTCGCCATGTTGTTAGTATCTCACGCGCAAAAAAATTAGCCCTCCACGGGGAGGGCTAATTGTCGCTACATATAAAAGACCGCAGCGCGCCATCAGCGATGGGTCACGCCGCTTTTTTCTGCACCACTTGCTTGAAAACATCCCAGCTCTTCAATAGGTCCAACGCTCGTTTGAGTTGAGCGTCCTTGTCGATCGTGTCATCCCCTGTCGGAGCGGAGGAAGGTATCTGCTTTTCCTGATCGCGATCGAGCTGCTCTTGTTGCGGGGTCTGACCCTGTTGCGGGTTGTTCAAGTGGCCCGGCAGGTTTTCTTCGCGCACGCTTGGCCGTCTCGCCGGTTCAGGCTTGCCGTCCGCGGGAGCATTGTCCAAAACGATATCGGGCACTATTCCGGTCGCTTGAATCGATCGGCCGGCCGGTGTGAAATAGCGCGCCGTCGTCAATCGCAGCGCCGAGCTGTCATCGAGCGGCAATATGGTCTGCACCGAACCTTTGCCGAATGTCTTCATTCCCAAGACTACCGCGCGTTTGTGATCCTGCAAAGCGCCGGCGACGATCTCCGATGCGCTCGCGCTGCCGCCGTTCACCAAAACAACGATCGGAAAGTCCATCCATGTGCCGTCTTTTTGCGCGAAATATTTTTGCCTCTGCGCTTCGATGCGGCCTTCGGTGTAGACGATCATGCCGGACTCCAAAAACAGATCCGAGATGCGCACCGCTTGGGTCAAAAGTCCGCCCGGGTTGTTGCGTAGATCAAGTACTAGTCCCTTGATGCCGGATTTTTCGGCGGCGAGCTTTTCGAGCGCGCGTTGGAGGTCCCGGTCGCTACGTTCTTGGAATTGCGCCAAGCGAACATACACGTAGCCGGGCTCGAGAGTACGGCTGCGCACGCTCTGCACGCGAATGATGTCGCGCACCAGAGTGAACTCGACCAGATCCGTGACGCCTTCGCGCTTTACCGTCAGGTTGATTTTGGTTCCCTTGAGGCCGCGCATCTTTTTGACCGCGTCGACCATCGACATGTCTTTGGTAAACTCGTCTTCGATCTTGAAGATTTGATCGCCCGGCTTGATTCCCGCCTTGGCCGCCGGCGTGTCTTCAATGGGCGAGACGACCGTCAAGATCCCGCCCTTCACCGTAATCTCGATTCCTAAGCCGCCGAAGCGTCCCTGGGTGTCGCTTTGCAATTCTTTATAAAGATCGGGAGTCAGGTAGGCGCTATGCGGATCGAGAGAATTCAACATGCCGTTGATGGCGCCGTTGACCAGATTTTTGGTCTCGACATCTTCGACATAGTTTTTCCTGACGATGGATAGAATATTGCTGAACGCTTCCAGACTTTCATAGTCTTGCCGTCCTACGGCGGACACGTTCGGCACCCAATGGGCGGAGAGAAAAAAACCGATCGCGATACCGGCAAACAAGAGCAGAAAAGGCGTTCCATGTCGTTGCACCATGCGCATTGCGATTCTCCTCAGGACTTCCAAATCAAATGACGTAAGCAAGTCTATCGCAACCCTTAGAAAATATCTAACGCTTTCTAAACCACGGTTGAGGGTCGACGGAATGACCGTCCTTACGGATCTCGAAGTAGAGCTTTGCCCCTGCCGGAGCATCGGCATCGCCGGCCCGCCCCAGAGCCTCACCTCGGGTTAGCGCTTCTCCGACTTTTGTAAGAATTTCCGATAGATGGCCATAAATTGTATAGTAACGCTCGCCATGATCGACAATTACCATTTTACCATAGCCGGAAAACCGATCAGCGTAAACAACCCGTCCTTTTTCGACCACTCTTATTTCTTCGCCAAGCGCCGTTTCGATATCAATGCCTTTACGGAGGATTTCGCCGTCGAATTCCGGATGCCTAAATTTACCAAACGGAGCCGTTACCTGCCCTCGCACCGGCCATTCGAGGCGACCCCGCAATGCTCCGAGGCCGACGCCCGGCGCCGGCGCGGGCGGCAGTTCTCCGGGTTTCTTGAGCATGGCCCGGCGAGCGATTTCTTCCATCATCTTTTCCAAGCGCCGCGCGGCGGCTTCCATCTGCTGCAGGGCGCGCGTTCGCGCGCCTTTTTCCCGTCGCAAGCTCGCCAGTAATAATTGCTTCTTTTGCGCCTCGTGGCGGATTGCCTCTTTGGCGTTTCCCAAGGCCGTTTTTTGCTCCGCGAGTTCTTCGCGCTTTTGTGCAAGTTCCTCGTGCAACTCAGCTTGACGCCGGCCCTCCTCTGCGAGCTCCGCCAGCAACTCCCGGTCGAAGGCGAGCGCCGCCGCCAAATAATGCTGGCGCTGCATAAAGCTATTTGGCGAGACATTGCCGTTCAGCAATACCAGCGAGCTACCCGAGCGGTTCCACCGATATAAGGCCGCAGCCCGCTTTTGCAGCATGGCCAATCGCGCCGCGATCGAGTCGGCGAGCCGCTCGGCCTCGGCCTGCTTGACCTTCAGCTCACCGGTTATCGAAGAAAGCTTGGCGCTCGCGCGCTCGATCTCCTTGTTGCGTTTGGTCAATTCACTTTTAATCTTGCTGAGCGAATAGGCAACGGAGGATTCTTTGTGCTGCAAGCGGGAGAGGTCTTTCTTTTCGGATTCAATTTTTTTCTTGAGACCCTCAAGATCACGATTCGCCGCCGCACCGAAAAGCAAGGGCAGGCAAACCAGTATTAAAAACCGTGCTAGGCGCGAGCGCTTGATGCGTGCCACGTTCGTAAGAACCTCCTGAGAGAGACCAGACTGCCGACCGCGCCGAGCAGCCAGCCGGTCCCGAGTAACAGTCCAAGGCTCGTCAAGTTCAAGAATCTCAGCTCATCCAGGGGCGCGAATAGACCGGCCATCTTCGCCACCTCAGATTGCAAGAGCGCATAAGCGACCCCTAGACCGGCAATCGCGAGAGCGCCTCCCGCGAGTCCTTGGATCATACCCTCGATGACGAACGGCGCTTGGATGAGCTCCTCCGAGGCGCCGATCAATTGCATGATCTCGACCTCGTCCTGGCGCGCTAAAACCGCCAGCTTGATCGTACTACCGACAATAAAAAAAGTCGCGATGAACAACACTCCGGCCAAAATCCATTTGATCCATTCGAGGACAAGCACTATCAATCCCAATCGCTCAATCCACTCCTGCGGATATTCGACGCTGGCGATGCCGTTTTCTTTGTTTAGGCGCTCGGCAAGCGGTTCCACGGTCGGACCGTCACGATAGGACGGACGGAGGGAAATATCGATCGATGCCGGCAGCACTTCGCGCGGCAGGCCATCGAGCAAACCGGACTGCGTGCCCAAAGCCGCTTGAAAATCCCGCCAGGCCTGCTCCTGGCTGGTGTGGCGGACGCGCTCAACCTCGGCCATCGCCTGTACCCGTTGAATCAAGTCCCTCACATCGTCGGCGGCCATGTCGTTGCTCAAGTACGCCGTGATCTGAATCTGGTCGCCCCAACCCTTCAAAAGCTTTTGCAGATTGGTCTCAAGAAGCATGAAACCGCCGAAGACGAAGAGCGTCATCGCCATGATTCCCGCGGTCAGCAAGTGACTCCATAATAACTGCCGCAGACTACTGCGCACCCGGCGCAGCACAAAGCCAACAAGCGACCATCTCACCGGCTAATGACCCTCCGTAGGCGACCAGATGCCATGATCGGCGACAACACCGCGTCGTAAAGAAACGACCCGGGTGCCGTACCGCTCGATGATGCCGTAGTCATGGGTGGCGATAATGACCGTCGCGCCGCGATCACGCATGCGCAGCAACAAGCGCATAATTTCATCGGCTGTGTCGGCATCGAGATTGCCGGTGGGCTCGTCCGCCAACACCAGCGTCGGTTCGTTGATCAGAGCTCGCGCAATCGCGACGCGCTGTCGCTCGCCGGCCGAGAGCGCCAAAGGCTTGGCATCATAGCGCTCTCTCAAACCGAGCTCGCGCAGCAGCTGGTAAGCTTTGATGCGGCTGACTCTCGGCGAGACGCCCAACGCCTCGGCGGCTAACGCGACGTTTTGCAGCGCCGTCAGACTGGAAAGCAGCTTGCATTCTTGAAAGACCAGGCCGATCGTCCGGCGCAGCCGGGCCACACCGCGGCGATTGAGCCGCGCGACGTTTTTTCCAGCGATCAAAATTTGCCCGGTGCTCGGCTCTTCTTCACGAAACAGGAGTTTGAGCAACGTCGATTTGCCGGCGCCGCTGGCGCCGACGATGAAGACGAGCTCACCTGCGGGGATTTCTAGATTGATATCCGTTAGGGCTCGATAATCGGGCGGATAGGTTTTCCCGACATGAAAAAGCTGGATCATCGAAACTGGCAAATTTCGCTGACAGAATCGGTATTTATCGCAAGAACTATCTTGACATACAGGTAGGCGGTTGTTAGAGTTCGAACATCCGATTGTCTTCGCCTATCTATAAAGAATGCCGCGCTGACTTACAAGCACTCGCAATCAGGAGGCGACGGGACCGATGCTGGAGCACATCAAAAAATTTCACATCGTTTTGATCAAGCCATCCAAATACGATGACGAAGGCTACGTGATCCGTTTTTGGAAGGGTGTGTTGCCGAGCAACACGCTGAATGTGTTGCATGGCCTCACCGAGGACATCAAAACCCGCGGACTGTTCGGCAGCTTGCCGATCGAAGTCACGACCTTCGATGAAACCGCGGAAAAGGTGCCGCTCACCAGGATCATTCGCTGGGGCAAGGAGCCGGGCACCAAGCTTCTGATCTGTCTCGTCGGCGTACAGACCAACCAATTTCCCCGCGCCATGGATATGGCGAAGGCGTTTAGGAGCGAGGGTATTACCGTAATCATGGGCGGGTTTCACACCAGCGGCACGATCAACATGCTGAGTGACCAGGAGCCCGACATTCAAGAGCTCTATCGCGACGGAATTTGCATCGTTTCCGGCGAAGTCGAAGGGAAATGGGAAGGGATTCTCGCAGATTATTTAAACGGCCAGTTAAAGCCGCTCTATAGCTTCGCCCAGGATCTGCAGAATCTTGTCGATATCGAAGATGCGCCGTTGCCGCGAACCAGCGCAAAAACGATGAAGCACTTCGCCTATCCGAGTTTCGCCACCGCCGACACTTCGCGCGGCTGCCCGTTCGCCTGCACATTCTGCACAATCATCAATGTGCAAGGGCGCAAGATGCGCGAGCGCAGCCCGGAAAGCATCGCCGCTATGATGCGCAGGAACTACTTGGACCACGGTCTGTCCTTTTATTTTTTCACCGATGATAACTTCGCGCGCAAGAAGCTTTGGCGGGAGACCTTCGAGGAAATTATCAAGCTGCGCGAAGAAGGACTCGATGTCTCGTTTATGATGCAGGTGGATTTGGCCAAGAAGCCAAAGGACTTCGTGCCACTGGCGGCGCGCGCCGGCTGCACGCAAGTTTTTATCGGCATGGAAAGCGTCAATCCGCAAAACCTCGAGGCCGAAGGCAAGAAGCAAAATAAAGTTGAAGAGTATCGCAGCATCATCAAAGAATGGCATGACGCGGGCGTACTGGTGCACACCGGATATATTATCGGCTTGCCTTGGGATTCGACCGAACAGGTCGATGCAGACGTCCGATTTCTCATGGATGAGGTCGGACCCGACCAAGCTTCGTTTTTCATGCTGACTCCGCTTCCCGGCTCGCACGATCATCGCGAGATGAAAAAACGCGGTGATTGGATGGACCCGGATTTCAACAAGCGGGATTCATTCCACGCTACGATAAAACACCCGCTGATGAGTGCCGAGGAATGGACCGAAGCTTATGAAAAGGCGTGGCGAGAATTTTACAGCAAAGAGAATATGATTCGGAATTTGTCCCGCTGGACCGACAGTCCAAAGAATTACTGGAACTTGATGTCGATTTTCTTTTGGTACAAAAACGCTGCCCTTATCGAGAAGCAGCACCCCATGGTGGCGGGGTTCTTCCGTCTGAAAGATCGTAAAGCTCGCCGCGCCGGCTACGCCGTCGACTCGCTCCCGGTGCATTTCTGGAAGCGGGCCAAGGAAATCACCGCGCTGCTGATCACGTGGGCAAAGTTCGTCAAAGAAATGGAAGAGGTCTGGCTGCAAACCCGGAAAAAAAGCGAGACCGAAGAACGCTGGTTAGAGCAGATCCAGAAGTTGCAATCCGATATTTCGCAGGCGCTACGCATCGGCGAGATTCAAAAACTTTATAATAACGCGAAAGAGAGCCTGACCGACGGGGCACGCGCCATCCTCGAGCCTTTGGAAGATCTTTCTTCACGGGTCGTCCACAATCGCAGCGATCTCAAGCGTTTCCTGAGACAGTGGGACAGCCTGCGCGAAAAAATTCCCGAGCTACGGCCGCAAGAAAGCGAGGCGGCGCGGCGGGTGCTCGACGAAATCCACAATATTCAGGCGAGTACACGATTGGGCAATCGTATCCAGGAGTGGCAAGAAGCCTATGCTCGGCTACGGGTCTATCTTCCGTCCAAGGCGCACCTGAGTCTCCTCAGGTTCGACGCCATCAACAACCGCCTGGTCTATTCGCGCGACGATCTCCATCGCGTTTGGTCGCAAACTTTGCGCAATACCCGTGAATTTAAGTGGTGGCAGATCCGGCCGTGGAAATTTGCCAAGACGATGGTCCAGGATTTCTCTCTCACAACTTCGTTCGCTAACAGCTTTCGCGAGTTCTCGAAACAATAGAGCCTACACTAGTGAATGAGCGTGACTTGCTTTGCCAGGTCAACGAGTTGCTCTCGCACCGCCGCGGCATCTTTCGCCTCTGGCGCCAACTTTAGATAATACTCAAAATCCGCCCGCGCCTGGGCGAAACACTCGAGCCTCAGATAGACCCTAGCGCGATCGCGCACCTCGCCGGCGGCGCCCGGTTCAAGAATGATAGCCCGGTCGAGCACGGATAACAGCTTCACCAGATCGTTTGTCTTTGCGTAGATGCCTTTGAGATTGCCCAGCATTCGCCTGAGGATTTCTTTTTTGCTCGCCGGCTTGAGATATTCGTCATGAAACTCGACGGCTCCGCCATACAAGCCGCCCAGCATGCGTGCCAAATCCTGGCGCGATTTAATGTCTCCCTGGTGGAACGGGTCGATTACGATCTCGACGCCATTCTGCGCATGCTTGACCAAGAAATGACCCGGAAAGCCGACTCCGTCCAGGGCTAGTCCGACGCGCTGCGCCACTTCGATGTAAAGAACCGACAAGGTGATGGGAAGGCCGATTTTGCGCTCGATGACTTCGTTCAAAAAACTATTTTGGGGATCGTAGTAGTCGTCGCTGTTACCGCGGAATCCGTGCTGCTTGAATAAGACATAATTGAGCGCGGCGATGGCGTTGTAAATTTCGCCGCTGCCATCGCAGCGCCGGGTCACGTCCACGGCCAGTTGGTCGATGCGCGCGAGATACGCGGCGATATCAAGATCCGGGTAGTCGGAGAGCGCGATCGTCAGGGCCGCGCGACCGAGGTCGATTTTATCCTCGCCTCGGTCGACGGCCTGACGAAATTCGCGATAGGGATCGTGAACCAATTTCTCGCGGGCTTAGCGCGGTTCGGCGATCACGTCTACGAGATAGGGCAATTGCTTCTCTTTGACGTATTTGATTCCGCGCTCGATCGCCGGACGCAGGTCGGCCGGATTAGAGACCGGCCCTTCGCCGTGAACGCCGAACGACTTTGCCATGGTGGCGAAATCGATGGCCGGATCGTCCACATGGGTGCCGATGCCGGCGTTTTCCACCGGCCGTTTGCGGAACTTGGCGACCTCGATGCCGTGCTCTTCCGAGTTGTAGTACGACTGGTTGTTGTGCATGACCATCAAGAGCGGGATGCGGTGTTTGGCCGCGGTCCAGAGCGCGCTCGAGGTCATCAGCATATCGCCGTCCGATTGGATCGCCACGGCAAGCTGCCCGTTGCCCTTGAGCGCCAGCGCCGCACCGATCGACGCGCCCGGGCCGTAGCCGAGGCCGGCGCCGCCGCTGCCGCCGAGAGATTGATTGGGCTTGGTGAAATCCCACAACCGGCGCGTCCAACCGTTGGACGTGCCGTTGACCAGCACCCAGTCTTCGCGCCTGACCGCCTCGCCGACTTCCAAACCCAACCAGGCCGTGGATATTTCTTTCTGCGAGCCCTTGGCCTCAGCGTCGGCGCGCCATTTGGCGCGACGGTTCTTGCTCTTCTCCGCCAATTCCTTTTGCCGCGCTTCGATGGCCGCCTTTTTCTTGGCGTCGTTGCCGAGCAGATCGCGGCACAACCGGGTCAGTTCCGGCACAGCCACGGACGTGTCTGCGCTCATCGGCACGTCGATGGGCTGCAGCGCCTGATAGTCGTTGGCCCAGGAGTGCACCAGCATGTCGTTCATCGAGACACTGGCGATTTTCACCGAGGGCAAAGTGATATATTCGCAGTTGCGGGTTTGCTTGCTTACCGTCGTCAGCGAACCGAAGAGATCAGCCACGTCGAGGAACAGGATGAAGTCGGCTTTCTGAAGCAATTCGCGAGCGCCGTCCGTGGCATCCAACGGATGATTCGACGGGAAATTGAAGCGCCCGCCCTTGTCGACCACCGGTGCCGCCAACAGTTCGGCTAATTGAATCAACGCCGGCACCGTTTTGGGATTGCGTCCCAACGTGTCGGCGATGATCAGCGGATTCTGCGCATTGACAAGATGCTCAGCGGTGCGGCGCAGCGATTCCGGATTTGCCTGCATCGGCGCGGGCGCGGAGTAACGGTTGACATCCGGAACATCGAACGCACTTGTGAGCGCATCTTCCTGAATATCGGCATCGTAGTTGATGTAAACCGGAGCCGTCGGATCCGTAGTCGCGATGCGGTAGCCGCGAATAAACGAATCCGGCACATCCGCCAGCGAATACGGCTGATCGTCCCACTTGGTGTAATCACGCACCTGGTTGCCCTGCACCAGCGCAGTATGGATCCAGTCGATGCGCGGGCGGCGCCGCTTGGAATTCATCGGTCCTGTGCCGCCAAGCACCATCATCGGCACCCGGTCGATATACGCGTTGAAGATGGCCATGCTGGCATGCTGCAAGCCGACCATATTGTGCACGATGGCGATCATCGGTTTGTTTTTCGCCTTGGCATAGCCATGGGCAACGGCGACGGAAATCTCTTCGTGGTGGCAGAAGATGACTTCAGGTTTGTAATTGCCGCCGTAATTGACGATCGAGTCGTGAATGCCGCGAAACGTCGCGCCGGGATTGAACGCCGCGTATTCGATATCGAAGGCCTTCATCAAATCGACAACCACGTCGGAGCCGTATTGCGGTTGTTTTTTTTCTACTCGGGACACTTTTCTAACCCTCCCTCAATTTCATGTTCTGCACTCCATACCAAGAAACCAGCTCTATCGCCAGGGGCGGGCTAACAATTGTCGCCCTTTGAATGCACCTGCAGCAGCCCCTTCTGATAGAAAAGCTCCAAGGTCTCTTGCAGGTTGCCTTGGCGCGCCCCGCTATCCGATGCTTTGCCCGTTTCCAACGCTGCGATGGATTCCAAAACTTTCTGCACCGCCGGCGCCATGAAGGATTCGAGGCCATGGTGATTAAAAGTCCGTTTGAGCTCGTCCATCTCTTCCGCGCGCCGGCCGGCGTGAATAGTCAGCCCGACGATGCTCGAAGAAACCTTGTCGATCAGGCCGGGAAAGCTCTCCTCGTATTGCGCAGTGAGCTCTTTGAGCAGGCCAAAGCGCCGCGCGCCCATGAACAATTCACAAAACAGCCCCTGCAGGCCCTTGGTGAGTCCGGCGTAGACGACTTTAAAAGCCGAGGCCTGATTGGTCTTTGGTCCTAATATTTTGATTGGGATGTTGAACGACTCGAGAGCCTGCAGCCGGCTTGCCTGCGGCCCCGAAACGTAAACGATCGTCCCCTTCCCCATCCTGGCCGCGGACCCTATGATACAGCCGTCGACAAAGTTTACGCCGGCGGGATTCAAAACCGCCGCTATGTCGTCGGCGGTCATCGGCGAAATCGCATTGGCATCGAGAAACAGAACATCCTTTCGCCCCAATCCTTTTACCGCAGCGGAAACATTCTCCGCTACTTTCTTGGCCGCAGACGGCACAACGATGGATACGATCAAATCCGCAGATTGGATCAACTCGGCCATCGAAGGGAGGGATTTCGCCCCGGCGTTTTCACCTCGTTTGCGGCTCACCTCGCCGCGGTCTTTGTCGTAGGTGAGCACGTCAACGCCGTGACCCTTCAACAGTTTGGCCCAATGAAACCCCATCTCGCCGATGCTCAGAATGCCTACTTTCTTAAATGACACGGTGTGCTCCTTAGGTTTGATCGATGGTGAGAGAATGTGATTTTTCGGCGCTTCATGGCTGCGCCGCTTCCTCTATGACACAACAATCCGGGTTTTTAAAGCCGCGCCAGCGAGAACAGGATGCCTGTTAAAGGGGCAAATAGCAGGTTGATTAAAAAGCGGAATTTCAGGCTGCTCAAAAAGATCTCAGAGGCGAGGCGCGAGCACAATAGTATTGGAGTAATGGGTCTTGAACCCATCACTCCACCACTCCGTCACTCCAATACTACAAGCCCCGATGAGGCGATTGACGTACCCTTCGGCGAAGCTCAGGGTAATCGCCTTTGCATGTGAGTCTTTTTGAGCAGCCTGCTAGGAAACGCCGAAAAGCCTTTTCGCATTAAGCGCGAGAATATTCGCCTTGTCCTGCTCGCTGATTTTCGCCGCCTTGATTTCGTCGATTGTGGCGCAATGTTCGTAGCTCGCGGGATGGGAATAAAACAGGCTGCCGAAAACGAGCCTCTGCGAACCAACGGCTTCGACAAACTGCCGGACATACGCCGGGCCGCGCACATGGGCCGTATCAAAGAGGATGTTCGGCGTCCGCTTCGCGATGTCGAGTGCGAGCTGGCTGTTCGTGTTCGTGGTCAACGCGTCCAATGAGACGAGCATAAGCTCGGGAAATTCGAGAGCGAGGCGTTCCAAGCGCCAGACCGCTTCCAGATTCGATTCCGCATTGGTGTGGATCAACGGCACGAGCTTCAACTCGCTCACCTTTTTCAGCAGCGGTCGCATGAGCTGATGGTCAACGGCTACACCCTGAAACCGGCTGTGCCATACGACACCTTCGAGCTTGAGTTCGTGCTTGATGCGTTCCAACTCGCCCAGCGAGCGTGGGCCATGCAGCGGCTCGACGATCCCGCAAGCCGCGGGGAAACGCTTCGGATCTCGCTTGCGATACGCCGCCACCGTATCGTTGCAACGCATCGTGTCCTTGATACCGTCCGCTTGAATATATCCTGTCGCGGCCAGGATAGCCGCCATTGAAACGCCGTTCGCCTGCATGATGCGCACCCGGTTTTCATAGTCCCGGTCTTCCCAACCATCACCCTCCTGCAGGCTCCCCCCCATTAGCGAACCGAGATGATGATGAATGTCGAAGATCTCCATAACGACTCCTTTTAGTGAAACAGCCTACAGGACACCTTCGAATCTCAGCAAGCAAACTCCCATTCTGCTTCGCGTCGCGCGATCATGAGATTTTCAAGCGTATCCATCGACACGCTCGTCCTGAGGTGTCGATGGCCTCCAAAGGTTTTT
>Ga0079217_10000273_pt1 | contig 12473 bp, 8 predicted proteins | sample NCAS200_FD_76343 | JGI IMG/M metagenome (GOLD analysis project Ga0079217, IMG submission 76343) | Agricultural soil microbial communities from Utah to study Nitrogen management - NC AS200 | ecosystem: Environmental > Terrestrial > Soil > Agricultural land | place: USA: Utah | collected 2014-06-11 | reverse complement strand
GACCGCGGCATCGTGATCCGGAACATCGGATCGTGGTCGATCGACCACCAGCGATACAACTTCTCGTTCTCGGGCCAGGCGTTCTATGAGGTCCGCGGCGGCAAGATCGTCGGCATGCTGCGCGACGTTGCGTACCAGAGCAACACGTCCTACTTCTGGAACAACATGGACATGATCGGCGGCCGGTCATCCTATTGGCTCGGCGGCGCGTTCAATGACGGAAAGGGCGAGCCCGGACAGTCGAACTCTGTCAGCCATGGATGTCCCCCGGCGCGCTTCAAGCAGGTCAACGTCGTGAACACCGCGAGGAGCATCTGATGAAGTCGCTCTACGAGCCTTGGCTCTCCGGGCCTCTGCCCTCTCAGACGGCCGAAGCGCCATTCCTGACGCGCGACCAGGCCAAGGCGCTCACTGATCGCGTGCTTGGCATGGCGAAAGCGGACGAAACACGACTGAGCCTGAACACCGGCTGGAGCGGCAACACGAGATATGCCGGTGCCGAAATCACCACGTCGGGCGGAAACATCGACACGTCGCAGACCGTCTTCTCGACCGTTGGCAAGCGGCGAGCGTCGGCGACGACGAACGTGCTCGACGACGCAAGCCTGCGCCGAACCGTCGACCTGGCCGAACGTCTGGCGAGGCTCTCGCCGGAAGATCCGGAGTTGATGCCGGAACTCGGTCCACAGCAATACATCGCGGTCAACGGGTACGTCGACCGCACGGCGGCATTGAACCCTGAAGCGCGTGCCGAAGCCGTAAAACGCACCGTGGATGCAGCGCGAGAAGCCGGTAAGGCTGTCGGCGACCTGTTCGTCGCCGGGTTTCTCGAAGTAAATGCCGGCGCGAACTGTCTGGCCACGAGTCGTGGATTGTTCGCCTACCATCCGTCGACCGACGTGAATCTGGGTGTCACCGCGCGAACGCCTGACGCCACCGGATCGGGCTGGGCGTCCGGCGGGGCACGCGACTGGAGCCTGCTCGACGCAGCCGCGTTAGGCCGTCGTGCCGCCGAAAAGGCCGTGGCGAGCCGCAACCCGGTCGCCATGGAACCTGGCATGCACACTGCGGTGCTCGAAGCTGCCGCTTCGGCGACGCTGGTGCCGAGTGTGGCCGGTGCTGCGAACGCGCGCAATGTTGACGAGGGCCGCAGCCCATACTCAAAGCCTGGCGGTGGATCGAAACTCGGAGAAAAAATCGTCGACTCGCGCGTGACGTTGTTCTCCGATCCCGCAGATCCCGACCTGCTGGCGCAGCCCTTCGATGGTGAGGGGTTTCCATTGAAGCGCCGCGTGTGGGTGGAGAACGGCGTGCTGAAGGAACTGGCGTACTCACGCTTCTGGGCGCAGAAGCAGGGAAAGGAGGCGACGGGTGGTGGCGGCGGAGGTGGCGGGGGGGGAGGAGGATTCGGCGGCGCACCGGGTGGACTAAAGATGTCGGGCGGAACACAGACACTGGATCAGCTCATCGCCGGTTGCCAGCGAGGCGTTCTGGTGACGCATTTCTTCTATTCGAATGTTCTCGACGCGCGAAGCGGCCTCATGACCGGACTGACGCGCGACGGCACGTTCCTGATCGAAGGTGGGAAGATCGTTCGCGCGGTGAAGAATTTCCGCTGGAACGAGGCGCCGCTGATCATGCTGAACAAGATCGAGGAGATTGGCCGTTCGGAGCGGACGCGCGTGGGTCAGGTGATGCCGTCGATGAGGGTGCGGGATTTCAATTTTGCGAGTTTGTCTGACGCAGTGTGATCAAGAGGAAGCAGGAAGCAGGACGCAGGGATGGAATGAGGGCCCGCAGCTGATGCTGCGGGCCCTCAAGATTTGATGACTCACGCTACTTCCACCGACGACTGCCCAGCTTCTCCATCAGCGTCCATAACATCCTGCCTACCTCGTCAGCCAGAAGCTCTGCCTTGGAAAGCGCTGGGTCATCGAGGTATCCAAGAAGCCTACAGAGTTCGTACAGCGTTTCCAGTTCGTGAAGCGAACCCCTCGCGATTCCGAGGTGGCGCAGGTATTCGCCCTTCGCCATCCGGCCGTGTCCTTCTGCAACGTTGGCCGGAATGGAAACGCATGAACGCATCATCTGATCCTTCAGCACATATCGCTCTTCTCAAGGCAACGTCTTCCCGAGTCTGTACGTCTCGACGGCAAGATCCATCCCTCTCCGCCAGACGAAAAGGTCTCGATAGCTTCGAATACGCCTTGGCGGAAGCTCGGAGAAATCTTCGGTGGTGCTCATAGACCGAACGTAGCCGCATCGTCGGTTGCGTCCGTCAGCATTCCACCGCGCAGGGTAGCGTTTTTACGCAGGGAAAGCGGAGTGGGTAGTGCAAGGAGAGAGCCCTCTCGACGGGCGAGGGCTCACCTTTGTGAAACGTTTCGTTCCTTCCCTGTTTCCTGCTTCCTGTCTCCTGCTTCCTCCTCTCGGTTCGCCGATGACAGAGCGTTCACCAAAATGGTTTGGATCTCTTTGAAGGACTCGGAGAGCTCCCATACCTTGACGTTCTAGGTACGCGCGCCATAGCGTACGCCCATGCCCGACTCCAATCGAAGCATCCTGCAAGGCACGCTCGATCTCCTCATCCTCAAGACCCTTTCCTGGGGGCCGCGTCATGGCTACGCGATCGCGCGCTGGATCGAGGAAACGACCGACGACGTCATGCGCATCGAGGAAGGATCGCTCTACCCCGCCCTCTACCGCATGCAGAAGCGCGGCTGGATCAAGTCGGGATGGGGCGAATCGGACATCGGGAAACGCATTCGCATCTATTCCCTGACGCCCGCTGGTCGCGCCGAATTGCGGGCGCAGTCGGCGCAGTGGGACGTGATGGTAAAAGCGATGGCGCGCGTCCTCCGACCTGCCTGAGCGGACGATGCGACAGTTGCTGCGCTCCGGCGCCCGTCTCTTCTGGCGTCGTTCGGTCGACGACGAAGTCGACGATGAACTGACCGAGCACATCGAGATGCTCGTCAGGCGGCTCGAGCTTGAGGGACTCTCCCCTGAGGCAGCTCGAGAGGCGGCAGCCCGTCGATTCGGAGATCTGACGATGGTCCGCAATGAATGCCGGACACTGGCCCACGACGTCGAGGAACAGATGATACGACAGGATTTCTGGCAACAGCTGCGGCAGGACGTCGCGTATGGCACGCGGACACTCCGGCGCGCGCCACTGTACACCATCATCGCCGTGCTCACACTGGCGATCGGGATCGGCGCCAGCGCCTCGATCTTCAGCGTGGTTCACGCCGTGTTGCTGCGTGCGCTCCCCTACCGCGACGCCGATCGGGTGGTCGCGGTGTGGAACGCCTACCGGCAGGGTGGCACTGCCTCCCACACCGCCATCGCACCAGCAGAATTCGCCGACGTGATGGACCAGAACCGGTCGTTCGACGCGGTGGCCGCGATCTCCCGCGGCGCAGCCAACCTCACCGGAAGTTGTGGCGGCTCGGCGTCATGCGAGCCCGAACGGGCCAACGGCTATACCGTTTCCCCGAGTTTGTTCACCGTGCTTGGAACGGCGCCGGCGCTGGGGCGCGCGTTCACAGAATCCGACGGGGCAGCAGGGGCCGAGCCAGTGGCTCTGCTGAGCCACTCGGTATGGCGACGACGCTTTGGCGGTGATTCGGCCGTGATCGGGCGTGGCATCACCGTCAACGGCCGCCTCCGCACCATTGTCGGGGTCATGCCCGCCGAAGTCCGCTTCCCCGACGCCCCGATCGGGTTCCTGCGCGATCGCGGCGACATCTGGATGCCTAACGCGTGGCAGAACAACCGGGGCGAGGAGCGGGGCAACCAGTACCTCGGCTTCCTGGCGCGGATGCGGCCTGGTACGTCGATGACGGAAGTGCGGACGGACCTGGAAACCATCTCCACGCGCTTCCGCGCGGCATTCCCCGACCGATACGACCCGTCCACGGTCAGCTGGGCGCTGGATGCCATCCCGCTCCGCGAGCAGATGGTAGGAGACGTCCGCCGTCCGCTGCTCATCGTCATGGGAGCGGTCGTGCTGCTCATGCTGATCGCCTGCGCGAACGTCGCGCACCTGTCGCTGGCCCGTGGCGCCGCTCGCCGGCAGGAGTTTGCCGTACGAACCGCGCTTGGTGCTGGGCGCATGCGACTCGTCAGGCAGCTCCTCACGGAAAGCCTGATGCTGGGCGCCATGTCCGGTGTGCTCGGCATCGCCATCGCGGTGGGGAGCACCCGCGTTCTGGTGAGGCTCGATCCGGGCATGATTCCGCAACTCGACGCCACTCGCGTGAATGGTATCGTCCTGGTATTCGCGCTTCTCGCGACGCTGTTCTGCGCCCTGCTCGTTGGTGTCGTGCCGGCCCTGCGCCAATCGATGGTCAGCGTCCACGACGCAATCCGTGCCGGCCGCGGTGCCGCGGCACAGCCGCGCCGTCGTGTCCGCAGCGTCCTTGTGGTCGCTGAAGTGGCAATGGCGCTGGTCATTCTCGTCGGCGCGGGATTGCTGACGCGCAGCTTCCTGGCGCTGCAGAAGGTCGACCAGGGATTTTCGACCGGTCCGGCGCTCACGTTTGCGGTAACGCTGCCACGCGCTCGTTATGACAGCGCGGCCAGGATGATCGCCTTCCACGACCGGCTACAAAGCGAACTCGCATCCATTCCCGGCGTGGAAGCCGTTTCGGCGATCGATCCGCTACCCCTGGGCGGCACGTCCTGGAGCGGGACGTTCCACGTGGAGGGACAACCGACAGCACGTGGCGCAGAAGCGCCGCACGGTGAATACAACGTCGCACTGCCGGGTTTCATCGATGCGTTGCAACTCCGACTGGTGACGGGTCGCGACTTCGAGGTCACCGATGGTCCTGGCGCACCAGCCGTCGCGATTGTCGATGAGTCGCTCGCGGCTCAGTACTGGCCCGGCGAGGATCCACTCGGCAAGCGCATCAGCTCGAATGGTGATTCCGGCCCGTGGGTGACGGTCATTGGAGTCGTGCGACACGTCCACCGGTCCGGCCCGAAGAATGCGGGCGAACCACAGATCTATTTTGCATACCGCCAGCGCGTACAGACGCCGCTGAGCTACGTCCTCAGGACCACCGTCGATCCGTTGTCCATCGTGGGCGCGGTGCGCAGCCAGGTTGCTTCACTCGACCGCGACCTTCCCGTCGCCCGGGTGGCCTCCATGGCGACGCTCGAATCGGCGGCGCTCGCCCGTGACCGGTTCAACGCGCTCATCTTCCTCGTGTTCGCCGGGACCGCACTGCTGCTTGCGGCGATAGGATTGTACGGCGTCATGGCGTACCTCGTCGCGCAGCGTCAGGCGGAGCTCGGCCTCCGGCTTGCGTTAGGCGGAGGGCCCGGGGATGTCGCCCGCCTCGTGATCGGCGACGGCATGCGCATGGCGTTGCTGGGTATCGTTCTTGGAACCGTGGCATCACTCGCGCTCGGGCGAGCGCTCGATCAACTGCTCTACGGCACCAAGCCAACGGATCCGGTCACGTACGCGGTTATTGCCGCGACGCTGGCCCTTGTCGCGCTGTTGGCATCAGCGATTCCGGCCCTTCGCGCGATGAAGGCCGATCCGGTAGACGCGTTGCGCGCATGACTCGTCAGGCGCGGCTTCAGTGGGGGACTGCTGCGCTCGTCCGGAACGACTCGGTCTTCGACAGGAGCAGCAGCACGATGGCCAGCCCGCTGTACGCCGCCGCCCAGTGCCAGGGCAAGGAAGAAGAAACGGTCCACGGCAGGTACACTCCGCCGGACGGCAGCACCGAGTGGATGAACCCGAACAGTGACAGTGCGCCGCAGATGATCAGGGTCACACTCGCCGCGCCAACGCGACGGTCGGTGAGGAAGGCCACGGCAGCGCCCCAGAGCATCGCGGTCACGATGAAGCCTGACGCGAGCATGATCATGACGCCCACCGTCTGGATGAACGCCGGGTTGGTGATTCCGGTCGTCTGCATGGTACCGGCAGGATCGATCGCAGCCGACATGAGCGCGCCGTTGTACACCTGCGACAGCAGGATCTGAACGACGACGGCGACGCTGGGCAGCACAGCGATGGTAACTGCCGCCATGTGCCGGCGCGGAGTCGCCGAATATGCCTGGCTTGCGATTTCGAGTCCGATGAAGAACAACACCGGCGCCAGCGCGGGCCGGGGCAGCAGCGCGGCCATGAACCCGATGTAACCGAAGATGCCGCCAAGTCCGACGAAGAGGCCAGTGAGCAGTGTGTACCCTGCCCTTCCGCCCATTGCCTTGTACGCGGGGTGCCCGATGTACGGCGTGGTCTGGCTCATGCCACCGCATACTCCGGCCACGAGCGTCGACAGCGCTTCGGTGAGCAGGATGTCCCGGGTGTTGTAATCATCCCCGGCCAACCGCGCGCTTTCCGTCACGTTGATGCCGCCGACGATGGTGAGGATGGCAAACGGGAGCGCCAGCGGCAGGTAGTCACGCAACGCCGCCGGCATCCCGGTGAGAAAGCCTAACGTGGGCACCGGCAGCGCAAACAGCATGTTCGCGTCGGGCACGGCCACGGGATGGACGGTGAGACCGAGTCCACCCAATCCATAGTAGAGCACAGCGCCGACGGTGACGGCCACAAGGACGGCCGGCGCCTGGTACGGAAGGCGGATTCGGGCAACGAGCGCATACAGGATCAAACCGAGCGCAATCATTCCGACGACCGGCTCGGCGTAGATCTCGCCCAACTGGAGCGCGCCGAGGAGCGCGACCCCAACGCCACCGATCGATCCCAGCAGGCCGGCCGCCGGGATCCACTTGCCGATCCGCGCGCCGATGAAGCTCATGCCGACCTTGGAGATGCCCATCAACACCATGGTGGCCATCCCGATCTGCCAGGCGACGATTGCCGCGTCGCGCTCCGGCAGGGTCGCCTTGGCGGCGATGAACGCGGGGCCAAGGACGGCCAAGGCGATCCCGATCGTGGATGGCGTGTCGGTCCCCAGCGGCATCGCCGTCACATCCTCCCGTCCCGTGCGCCGTGCCAGGCGGATCGCCATCATGGTGTAGACGACATTCCCCAGCAGCACGCCTAACGCGGTGCCGGGGAACATCCGGGTGAAGACAATGTCGGCCGGAAACCCGAATCCTCCGACCAGGATGCCCGCCAGCACGGCCAGGTTCACGACGTTGTCGAGCATCAAGCCGAAGAAGGCGTTGATATCGCCAACAGCAAACCATCGTGGCGCGCGATCCGTCGTGGTCATGGGCGGTGTGGATGACTGGGCGCCCCAAGCTGTACATCAGGTCACGCAACCGCCAGATGAGCTCGCAGAGGGAAAGCTTGGGCCTGTTCGGGGTTACATTGAGGCGACAGCTTCATGCAGGCAGGCAACCAACCGGAGGGCCTGATGGATACGAGAGTACGAAAGGCCGTGAAGAAGGCAGGGAAGCTGGCCACGAAGGCATCGAAGAGAGCGTCAATGCTCAGAGGCAATGCAGGCAAGACCGCGACCGCGTTGACGCTGACCGCTGCCAAGGCTGTGTCCTCGATGGTCAAGAAGCAGCAGCGCAAGCGCAAAATGGCGAAGATGAAGAGTGCGGCGAAGAAGGTGGGCGTTGGCCTGGCAGCGGCGGCTGCGGTGACGGGTGCGGCGCTGGCGGTGCGGAAGTCGCGGAAGCCAAAGCCGCGTTTCAGATAATACCCGGCGGAGACGGCCCTAACGCTGGCCGATTCGCCTGCAGAGCAGGAATGACAGTGGGGAGGCAGCGATTGGCCGCGCTCCCCACTGCCCCGCCTCGAGTTCGTACCGGTTTGCTACGGAGTCAGACCGATGTTCTGCTTGATCTCGAGGAACCGAACTTCGGCGTTGCGCAGCCCGAAGTTGTCGGCGCTCCAGAGGTAGCCGCTGGCGCGATCGTCAAAGAGGAAGATCCGCTCATCACACGCGACGTCGTCGTCGGTGTTGATGCAGAGCGTCAATAACTCACGGCTGATGTTGTCCACGGTGGGTTTGCCCTTTTTGCGTACCAGCACCTTCACCTCGAGTGAGCACAGCTCCTCGTCAGGCGTGAGGGGATCGTTGTCGAAGTCGCCGGTTGCGCACGTGGTCAGGTTGAGCCCCGTGAACGGTTTTCCTTTCGGCCGGATGTACACACCGTACCAGGTCTCTCCATCGTTGTCGGGATCCGGGTCCGGAAGCTGGAACGAGGCGACACCGTCGGTGCCGTTGGCATCGAGGATGTCGAATTCCGCTCCTGGCGACAGCAGGATCCGGGTGTTGCCCCACAGACGCACCAGGATCCGCTTACCCTCGCCACCAGTGTTGTCAGACGGGACCTCACCGGGATGTCCAATGAGATTCATTTTGTAGAGGGTGGCCCTGCCATTGTCGGGGAACCCGTTGCCGAGAGTGGCGAGAGAGGGACCGGCGGGCTTGAGCATGTCCGGGCTCGTTGCCGATTCGCTGCACGCCGTCAGTGCCATCAGTCCCAGAGTGATGCCAGCGGCTGATTTCCAGTGGACCATTCGCTTCATGTTTCGCCCGCTCCATAGTTGGGGTGAGTCCCATTCCCAGGCGATGCAGGGGCTGCGGTTCAGACGAACTGCGCCGACCTCGCAAGTGTGCCCGGCGATCGCAGTGCCATGGTACGCGAGGATAGCGAGCTCGTGCGGTGCTACTGGTCATCGTCGAAACGTGACGCTCGCTGTGACGCCACCTGTCGGCGCACATTGCACTGCGAGCGTGATTTGTATTCGCAACCTAACGCGCGGTGGAGGCGCGCTCGTGCGCCAGGAATCGGTGTGCGATGCGTCACGCGCAATCGCAGAATGCAAGAGTTCCCACGAAAATTCGCCGTGCGTCACTTCGTGATGACCTGCCGACCTTACCGATCAGCCGGCACCGCGCGCACACGGCACTCCGCGATTGGCGCCTCGCAATCGTCAGGCGATGAGCACTGCGATGATACCGATCGGCACAAGCAGCAAACCGCCAATGGCCGCAAAGCGAATCCACTTCGTAAACGGGACATCGGCGGCCAGCAGGACGGCCATCAGCGCGCCGTTGGTCGGCGTGACCATCTCCATCAGGCCGGCGCCCGTCTGGTACGCCAGCACCACGGCCTGACGAGAGAGTCCAACCAGATCGCCTAACGGAACGAAGATCGGCATCGTCAGAGCCGCCTGTCCGCTGACGCTGGACACCGGAACATGGATGAGAGCGTGGACGGGAATCATCATGACCCCAGTCGCCTCGGCGGGGAACTGCGACAGCGGCGTTGCCAACGCATGCAGGATGGTATCGATGACGCGGCCGTCGGCGAGGACGAGCGAGATACTCCTGGCCAGCGCCACCATGGTAGCTGCCGGGAGGAGTGCCTGCATTCCATCCAGAAACGTTTTCACCGTGCCGGCTGCACCAAGCCCTCCAATCAACCCGGCGGCAACGCCACCAATGAGAAAGGCGGCGGACAACTCGTCGAATCCCCAGTTGAGTCGCATCACGCCGTACAGGTACGCGGCAAACGGTAACAGCACGCAGGAGATGATGACGAGGTCCCTGGTCGTCAGGCCCGGCGCGTCCGTAACGACCGCCTCGACGGGCTGCGGATTCCGGGCCGCGTAGCGCATCGTCCAGAGCACCCAGATCGCGTAGCCCACGACCAGCATGACGAGTCGCACGCCTGCGCCGGCGAGCGGCGGGAGTTCGGCCAGCTTGAGCGCGATGCCTGCCTGGAAGGGATTGGTGGGCCCGAACGCCGAGCCCACGATCGCCGCACCGACGCTCATCGCCACCACGGTGATGGCATCTACACCAATGCCCCGCCCGAGCAGAAGGAGGACCGGGATCAGGGGAATGATCTCCTCCTGCATGTTCTCCAGCGCACCGCCTAACGCGAAGAACAGGGCGACCACCGGGATCGCCAGCAGTCCCCGTCCCGTAAATCGCCGGACCAGGGCACCCACCAGGACGCGTAACGTGCCCAATCGGTCGACCACTACCCAGGCGGCACCGACCAGCAGGATGGTCATGACGACGTCGATACCGGCGGCGAATCCGCGCGGCACGGCCATTACCGCTCGGAAGGGACCAACCGGAGCGGCGTCGACGCGATGATACGTGCCGGCGACCGCGACGCGGCGACCCGTGGCGGGATCGTCACGCCGTTCGTATTCGCCGGCGGGGAGGACCCAGGTCAGCGCCGCTGCGATCGCGATCGCGCCGAGCAGGAGGAGGACAGGATGGGGAAGGCGAAAGCGCACGGGAGTGGGGAGCGAGCGGCGAACGGCAACCGGGAACAGCACTGGCGAGCGGCGAGCAAAGCTCCCGGTTCACGTCGACATTCACAAGGTGCGAACCAGCATGACCACGCCGCGGCAGCGAAACGCTGCGGACCTACTCTTCGCGCAGCCGGCGCATCGGACTCCCTTTCAACAGACCGCGCGCGGGTATGGAGAGGGCCAATGCCGACAACGTCGTGATCACGACCGCCACAATGATCAACGCCACCGGGTCAGCAGCCCGGACGCCGGCAACCACATTCGCGGCTCCGATGGAAAGCACGACGCCGATGGCGAGGCCGACTCCAAGGCCCATGAGTGGGGCCCGCGAACCGCTCCGGACAAGCAACTTTGTCATGTCACGTTCGGTCGCGCCTAACGCCATGCGGATGGCAACTTCGCGAGCCCGGCGGGTCGCGGCAAAGGCTGCCACGCCGTAGATCCCCACCGCGGCGAGTAGCAAACCAAACGCACCCATGGTGGCAGCGACCCATGCCGCCACCCGTTGGGGAAGCAAGTACAGGCTCAGCGCCTCGGCGAGCGGCCGCGGGTCCGGAATCGGAATGGAGGTCGACGTTTCGCGGATCGCGGAGCGGATAGATGCCGGGATGTCGCCGGCGGAGCCGGGAACGGCACGCACGTGCAGGTGGGCCTGCGGACTGTACATCTGCGCCAGTGGAAGAAAAATCGACGGATCTGCGGGACGTCCCGGCATCGCCAGGCGGGACGCAGCTGCGATCCCGACCACTTCATACTCGCGACGATACTGTCCCTGGCCCGAATAAAATCGCCTGCCGACCGCGTTCGTGGTGCCAAACAATCCCGCCGCCAACGCCTCGTTCACGATGGCCACACCCGGCGCGTCAGCGCGGTCCCCTTCATTGAAGTCGCGTCCAGCGCGGATGGCGATGCCCATCGAACGGAAGTAATCGGGCGCGACGCGGTTGAGACTTGCGTCCACAGCCTGCCCTGCCCGGGGCTCCGTTCCGGCGGGATACAGCAGGCCTAACGACGAGCGCCCACCGATCGGCAGCTTGGTTGCCCAGGACACGGACTCGACACCAGGCAACGCCGCCACTCTCTGCCGCACTGCCTCCTGCCAGGCAATGCCCGCCTCGCGCGACGTGCCGTTCAACTCGAGATCAAGCTGCGTGACAAACACGCCGTCCACGTTCCACTGCGGCTGAAGGTCGCGCATCGTCTGCAACGCGCGCCCGAACAACACCATGGCGAACAGGAGGACGCAGGTAACCGCGACCTGAGCACCGACCAGTAGTGATCGCAGGCGAGCGCGTGTTCTCGTGTCGGTCGATGCGCCTTCTCGCAACGATTTCACGACATCGAATCGCGTCGCACTGAGGGCGGGCACCACGTTGAAGACCAGCGCTCCACCAAACGTGACGAGCAGTGAAAACGCAAGCACGGTGGCGTCGAATGCGGGATCGAAGCCGATGCGGCCGGGGATCGGGATCGGCGGCGTCACGTTCGCGAGGAATCCTGTCGCCCACACGGATGCGATGATGCCGGCTACACCGGCAGCGACGAACAGTACCGCGACTTCGGTCACAAGCTGCCTGACGATTCGTTGCCGGCTGGCGCCCATGGCGCGGCGCACCGCCAGTTCGCGCTGCCGATCCACCGCACGCGCCAGCAGCACCGTGGCCACGTTTGCGCATGCCATGGCGAGCGCCATACCGACCAGGACCAGGATCAAGGTCAGGAATGCGGCGACGGGCCCACGTACGGATCCTGGCAACGGCCCCCACGTACTGATCCCGATTTTGTACGGGTAGCGTGTCGCCCCGGCCTGCTCGCGCTGCAACTGGTCGGCGACAGCGCTCAAGCGTTGCCCTGCGGCCGTGGTACTGACCCCGGGTGCGAGACGGCCGAGCAATTCGATTGAACTCGCATTCTGTTCGGTGAAGGCGTCCGGGTTGGGCAGGCCGGGCAGGCGCACACCTAACGGGAGGAAGACGTCGATCAGGAGCCCCGTGTGATGGCCGGCGAACCGCTCCGGCAGCACTCCAATGACCTCGACCGCGACGCCGTTGATGCGCACGGTCTGGCCGACGACACCGCTGGATCCTCCGAACTCCCGTTGCCAGGCGTCGTGGGTGATAATCGCCACAGGTGCGACGTCAGGCCACGAGGCCTTGTCAGGCGCGAAGAGGCGACCGAGCATCGGCCGGACGCCGAGGAGGGTGAAGTAGTTGCCCGTGACCGCAAGGCCAGCCCGCGCCACCGGTTC
>Ga0079217_10000272_pt1 | contig 12480 bp, 13 predicted proteins | sample NCAS200_FD_76343 | JGI IMG/M metagenome (GOLD analysis project Ga0079217, IMG submission 76343) | Agricultural soil microbial communities from Utah to study Nitrogen management - NC AS200 | ecosystem: Environmental > Terrestrial > Soil > Agricultural land | place: USA: Utah | collected 2014-06-11 | reverse complement strand
CTATAGGCATGCATGATCTTCTTAAAGAGGTAGATACTCAGTTACATTCTTACGAATTGCAAAGAAGGTTTCCTTCTTGAGAATTAGATTCAAGTAAGTATGACTTGAATTCTAACGTTCCTTTTATTGGTTAATACTAATCACATCATAAAACTGTATTAAGAACAAAATTCCAGAGTTTTTCGTCCGCCCTATTAATGACGAGGTTTATAATTATCATTCAGGTATGAATCCTTTCTTATCCATGTAGCTTTCCCGTGCCCATTTTTCCATTTCTTTGTCAGACAATTTTGCTCTGACTTTCAAGGCGTATTCTGCATCTTTTCCTACAGGATATCTCATATTTGGAGTGGAAATATTGACAGCATTTAGAATCGTTTCAGCTACATCTCTTGGGCTAGATAAATCTCCCATGACCGACTCGAAGCCTTCAAACACCTTCTGTATCATCTTCGAGTAAGGTGAATCTTGTGGATTGTAATTTTTTGCATTCTTACTATTATCAATAAAACTACTTCTGATAGCTCCCGGTTCAATCAAAATAACATCAATATTAAATTCGGCGAGTTCTTGTCTTCTATCTTACGCTTAGGTTCTTCCATCTGACATACGTTTTCTTGCATCTGTCGTTGCGACTCCTCAGTATGCTCTTGCAGATCCTCCATTTGACGACGTCGTATCTCCATCTGAAGCAACTCTTCCTGCATTCTTCTAGTATCATCCTGTGAAACCATGCTTTATTTGCAACACTAAAATATTTATTAGATCCATCACTAGGGCTAGTTTTTCATTTGACTACCTTGCTGAATATAGGGGATTCTTACGAGTCTGGTAGTTTCGTTAGATTAATGAATTCGGTAAATTCTCCCGTCCTGCTTATCATATACAAGAACATACACGTTACCATCAGGCCCAATTTCCAAGTCGGTAATGCCTCCAAATCCGTATGCAAAAATGATTTTTGAAATTTCTTCACTTGAGTTGGCTATTCTATCAATCATATCTCCATTCAAATCCAGTGAATTTCTATCTGTATTCAATTTGAAGTGATAAATATTACCATACTTTATGTCGCCTACTAAAATATCGTTTTTGTATCCTATTCCGAGTTTATCTGTGTTTAGGAATGTTAGCGCAGTTGGACCTACTGATTTATCCCAAGTGAATTCTGGAGTACTGTATTTTCCTTTACCATCAAAATCAACTAGTCCTTCAGGATTAGTTGGAGCGAGACCTTCCTTATCCAATGTTGCGTTTACCTTCCAGATGCCTTGTAACTGTTTCCAACCGCTGTTAAATCCGGGCTCAACTAAATTTATCTCGTCACCAAATGCAGGACCATTTTCTGTATCCCATAGTGTACCAGTTACTGGATCAAAGTCAATTCCAAAACTATTTTTTATACCGTATGCATAGAAAAGGTTAAGGGGATATCTATCATCGATTATACCCGCGCCAACGGGCTGACCACTCTGATTAATCCTTAGAATACCTGCTCGTCCATCTGCCTCCTTCCCATTTTGCAAATTCTGCATTTGTGTTTCATATAATTGGCTTTCATTGTGACCTGTCCTCATGACATCTCCTATTGTCAAATAGATATTGTTATCTGGGCCAATTTTCAATACTCCTCCATTGTGTCCCGGTCCAGGTTGCCAAGGTAGATCTAAGAGAAGTTTTGGGTTCAACAACTTTGAAGCGTTCTCGTTCAATTCGTACTTGTAAATCCTGTTTCCAAGTGCCTCACCCTTTTTGGCACCTTTCTCGGTGTAATAAAGAAAAACAAAAGTCTTATTGCTTGGATCGGTTGAAATCGCCATACCAAGTAATCCTCTTTCATCTTTACTTGCTGCAGGAACTGTGATGAGTGGTTGTGGACTTTGAGTTGCATTTACGATTCTTTCAACTGTACCTTCATTCTTTTGCGTTACCAGTATATCATCTGGACCTAGAAATATCATAGAAGTCGGCGCTCTAAGTCCTTTAAAATAAAGCTCGACATCAAGGTCTGGATCAACTACTATGGGATTAGATGCAGTTACATTGGCTCTAACAGCATAGGCAAATGAATCTGAGTATAAAGTACCTAGAATTAATCCAGCAATAGTCAAATTTGTAAAGACAAGAACGGAGACAAAAGTTAGTCTATGAGAACGAAGTGTCATGTACCCTGAACTTTTCTTCCTTTTGATATATAGGAATTTCCAAACTCTAACTGTAACTGAGTTGTGGAAAGTTCATCTGAATGCTCATTCCTCAATACTTATATTCCTATTATCTTGAACTAGCTTTTAAAATCCGGTGAAAATATCCAACTTGGGGAATATAACTTTCAAATTTATCCTCTGCCTATCTAACTTGATGTTATCTTCGCTTCTATTTTCCATAACTTATGGTGAATCTGAGAATCAAGAAAATAGCCTTCATTTTACTCCAGTTTCAACAAGTTCCAATATGGAAAAATCTGTCATTATCATATTCGATAGAGGATATGATACGCAGTTTAAGAATGCCAAACCAATACTAGACAAATACGGATTCAAAGTGTCATTTTTCATAATATGTAATTTTATCGAAGGAAATGGTTACTATAAACTAGAAAATGGGAAAGAGGAATTGGAAGATTCATTTACGCCAATGAATTGGGATCAAATAAGATTACTGTCTAAGGAAGGACATGATATAGAATCACATGGAATGGAACACAGGTATCTATTGAACCTATCATCACCACGAGCTCCCGAGGATGAGATTGGAGGATCAAAACAATGTTTAGAAGATCAAGGCCTAAAGCCAACTTACTTTCAGATTCCATTCAATAGAGGAGCAGATAATTCTACGATACTAAAAATGATATCTGAATACTATGATTTTGGTTTATCAGGTCATTCTCGACTTATGTTCCTAAATTGTGATGGTTGGGTTAATTATGGTTTTAAAACAAGGAGTTATAAGTATCAAGAGGACTGCAACCCATATTCTGATGAAGGAATCCCAACGCGTACGCATAAATACGCTATAAGAGAATGGTCTCATGATCGATTCCACACTAGAATAAACAACAATTATACTAGTTTAGATCCACATGGAACTGAAATATCAAACAAGTTATTTGCCGAATTTGTTAGTTTGGTGGAAGCCCAAAATCAGTACAATATTAAGTTAGAAAAAGTAGTAGCAGTTCCGGTAATAGGTTACCATTCAATTGACAATTATACGAGGTATGACACTTCGCCTGAATTGTTTGACAGGGAAATGCAATATCTATATGAAAATGGATTTAAGGTATTAAAACTCACTGACCTAGGATATGATGAAGAGGAACATCATTTTTACATAAAATAAGGTTAAAGCACATTGAGCTACAATGTTATTAATGAAAACAGAAAACAGAAAACATTACAGTATATCATATACTTTATATTTTTTCTAATTATGGTTTATACTATTTGGATATTAACTGCTCATTCACAAAATGTTACTGATAAGAGTAATACGAATTACTCTACATCTACTATAAGAGGAACAGCTATCGCTAATATTACAGTAATTGATGCTGTAGGAGATATAGAATGTTCCAGTAAGTTGCGTGATAAAATCATGTTAGATAATCCTACACTTTTTGTTGTCTTGGGAGATATGTGCTACCAGCGCGATCTAACAAATTTTACAATTACTTTTAGTGAATTTAAAAAGGCAAATACATTTGAATGTGTTATAGGTAATCACGACTCCGAAGAGAATGGCAATTCAAAGATATTGCGTCAAGCGCTAGATTATTGCGGATCATTGGTATCGTAAAATTGCAAATAATTCCACTCTCGTAATAGGTCTGAACACAAACGGAAATACCAGTTTACAAACAAATTGGGGACAGTCATTGGTGACAAATTCATCATTTATGAAAGGAATTAAAAACGTCATGTTGATGGCTCATAAGCCTGCCCATACTCCGCCTGGATCAGATCATAGACCAGAAAATTCAACTGTTCAAATGTTCTTTGGGATCATGAATCACATACCTAGTAGCATTCAAGTTTTTGAAATAGCAGCGCACAACCACATGATGGCAGAGTCAACCAACGGTCAATGGTTTATTTCAGGTGCAGGTGGAAGAAAACTTTATAATTTCACTCAAGATCCTGATTGGTCTTTTGTAAACAACAAGGAACACGGATACCTGCAAATCAAGATAAACATTACTGATGGTAAAATATTAAGCACTAATTTTTATGGTTTGGACGGAAGGCCCATTAGTTAATAAATTAGTAACTTGTCTTTAAAGTAGTCATACCGCGGATTCGCTTTTGAAAAATTAGCACTTTGAACTTCCGTAATGACAATTTCTCGATACTTAAATAGAGTGGTGTTGAACAAGCAACCAATGAGAGGTGCTTATTCAGTTTGTTGTATGAAATGCAACATATTTGTTGCAGTGAGTATTTTTCTTGTTGGAATCAGTATCCATCAGATTACCTATGCACAGCAACAGCAACCCAGTGCTAACTTTACATCCACTGAACAGCAACTTCTGTTAGATGGTATATCTTTCAGGTAGATAATGTGACTTTCACGCATCATACTGCGAGTGTAAACGCAATTCAGTTACATTATGTGATGGGCGGCAAAGGAGATCCTATCGTGTTGTTGCATGGTTATCCTCAGTCATGGTATGAATGGAGGTATGTAATGCCAGATTTAGCCAAGAATTATACCGTAATAGCCCCCGATCTCCGGGGATTTGGTGATTCCTCAAAACCAATGACAGGTTATGATGGTAAAACTATTGCCGAGGACATTTATCAATTGACGACTCAGTTAGGTTTCAATAGAATCTTGTTGGTGGCACATGATGTTGGATCTCAGCCTGCCTTTTCGTATGCAGCGGAACATCCCAATAATGTTACTAAGTTGGTTATCATGGATTTCCCATACCCCGGCTTTTTGCCTCCAGCGTTTGGTCAAAACGGGCCTTGGTGGTTCTCATTTTATCAAACACGAGACATACCGGAATTTCTCATACAAGGTCGAGAACGAGAGTATGTATCTTGGTTCATGAAAGGTTTAGCTTACAACCCCGATGCAATTGCGGAAAAAGACATCGACGTATGGACAAGTCATTTAGTAGCGCCTGGTGGACTACGCGGATCATTAGAGCATTTCAGAGCTTTCCCCATAGATGCAGAGCAAAATAAAGAAATAGCAAAGTCTAAGATTACAACACCTGTATTGGCATTAGGTGGGGATATATATCCAGCACTAGGCGGCGATTATCCAGGTAATTTTGCCTTTAGTTCTTTGCAGTCATTAGCTACAAACGTAAAAGGAGTTACAGTTCCACTTTCAGGACATTGGATTCCTGAGGAACAACCTGAATTTGTTGTGGAACAACTATTAAAATTCTTTGGAGAAAAATAAGAAACAAATTTACTATTGAGACGAGTTACTTGCCTGTTACTCTTTAGGAGAATTAATGTATTCTTGATAAATCTAATTATACCTTAACAAGCAAGAGTTGTGGTAAGGTTTATCTGACTGACTATTAAATAGATAAATTGAGATAGGATAGTCAATATCAGTATTCATAGGAGACTTCATTTCTTTACTAATCGAAAAGACATAACAAAAACTGAAAATATTATTGCGGCACTAACTAGAAAAGTTGCTGCTCCAGCCAAATTATACAAGATTCCACCGGCTATTAAGCCTATAATACTTGCGACACCTCCAAAACTTCCTGCTATGCCCTGGACGGCTCCTTGATGAACTGTTCCTGCACGTTTTGAGAGTATAGACATGAAAGAAGGCCACATAAGCCCGTTACCAACTGCAAATAAAATTACAGCCGTATAGATAGAGACTATATTATTTGAAAAAAACAAAACAAAGTTTGTGCCCAAGATTATACTGCCAAGGATAACCAATTTCTCTTCAGAAAATTTTTTCAATGCTTTCTTCAGGACAGGTCCTTGAATGAAGACCATGATTCCGCTCAATATTGCATAAAATATCCCTAACTGAGTTACAGACCACTGGAGTTCATTAGCGGCATGAGTAGGAAATGAAGAATAATATACATTAAATCCAAGAAAAATCAAGAAATATAGTGTCAGTAAGAATGAAACATGTTTTAGTTTGAATACATCTCGAAACTTGAGATTCACAGCACTATCTGGAGTGTAGCAATCTTTACACTCTTGTGCAAAAACCTTTCTAATTGTCCCTTCTTGAGATATCAAAATTGGATTAGACTTTGGTTTTGATTCCCTTAATAAAAGTCCTATTACAAATATAGTTACTATAGATAGTAATAATGCAGCCAGAACTGGAAGGAGTTCTCCATAAACTGTTCCTCCTAAGACTCCAGCCAGCGCAGGCCCCAAAATAAAACCTAGGTTAGAAGACATTGCCATTTTTCCAAAATTATTGCTTCTGTTTTCTTCAGACGAGACATCAGAAAGGTAGGCATTTGCAACTGAAATATTGCCACCAGTAAGCCCATCAATCGCTCTTGCAAGAAATATGAAAAGTAATGGAAGAGATACTATAACTGATCCAAAATAGACTAAGTTAACATTGAAAGACCCCCCAAGAGGTAGGACCAATGCAATAAGAAATAGTATCCAACCAATAGCGGTACCTGCATTGCTTAACAAAAGTACCTTTTTTCTTCCATAGATGTCAGACCATTTACCTAGCAATGGAGATCCTATAAGTTGGAAAGCTGGATAAGTAGCAGCTAGAATACTATACACTACCGCGTCACCTCCAAACTTCGTGACCAAAAAAACTAGAAATGGTAGAACTATACTGAACCCTAGTGTACCTATAAAATTAACTAACAATATAGGAAGGAGTGATATACGTTGTTCTCGATTAATCATAATCCAGGCATTTTATGATAATGAAAAGTATTGAAGGTCATGCTCTGCAGACTCATCTAAATGAACAATTTCGGGTACCTTTATAATGAGCACGCGAAGGAAGTGAACGGTTATCGTGGAAATGTACTTCGCTGAAACCCTTTTCTTTCAAAAAATCTTCTATCGTCCCAGTATACTTGCTTACTTTATTCTTTACAATACCGAGATCGGAAATGTTCAATGCAATTTTCTTTTCATAATCAATTTCCCATAATTCTTGCTCGTCATCATTCAGAACTATGAATTCAATCATATCATCATACATAAGCACAGCGATTTATTATTTATGTCTAGAGGAATGATGCAAATATGAAAAATTAATTATTTAATTCACTATAAATTTTGGTTAAATATTGGCATATAACTTATCCACGAAAAAACTCTGGAAGAATGTTAATATCTGATGGATGACCTCAAATATATGTGCAAAATGATGAGTCCATCAGGGGCAAGATGCCCACTTCTGCAGAAATAGTAGATGTTGCTCCGGCCAATTTAGATAGTGACTCTATTTCAAGATCTGAACCCTTAGAAGGAGTCACGGAATTGAGTAAAGATGAGCTATCCCGTCTATTTCAGTTCAGGAATCTGGCCTATGTAGGAACGTTATCAAAAGATGGTTCGCCTCATATCACTCCAGTCTGGGCCGAAATGGTTGAAGATTTAATTTTGATAAATACATTCGAAGAATCTGCCAAGGTAAGGCACATATTAAAAGACAAAAGGATAGCTCTATCAATAGTTGAGCAAAACAATCCTTTCCAAATGGTATCAATAAAAGGAAAGGTCGTAGAACAAACAAGTGAAGGAGCTGATGAACATTTAAAAAAGCTCGCAAAGCGATATTTAGGAATTGGAAAATATTACTATCGGAAGCCAAACCACAAAAGGGTAATTCTGAAGATGAAGCCAGAAAAAATAATGGGTCTATCAATTCACCCGGCCTTCTATTTTCTTGCGTATTCTCCTTGGTTGAAGTAGATTAATTGCCTCTCTTGTGGTTGCCAAATTAACAGTTCATAAATAAACCCGTGTAGTATTGCTATATTGTAAATACGCTATAAATTTAAATATCCAGACAGCTACATGTTATATCGGATGACCGATAATATTTCGGAAGTGAATGTAAAGTAATACCAATATCCGAGGAATCGATTGTAAATGCAGTTGAAAAAGTTAGCAATAGTGTGGTTAACATTGCAAGCGTTAGAAAGATGCGGGATCAATTGTTCAGGGTATTTCCAGTGCAAGGTGTTGGATCCGGTATTATTATTGATACAAGGGGGCATGTACTCACAAATAATCACGTAATAGATAGGAGTGATACTCTAAGAGTAACATTTGGCGATTCAAAACAAGTTAATGCAAAAGTTGTAGGAAAAGACAAAGAAACCGATTTAGCTGTGGTTCGGGCTGAACTTGACGATATAGATAGTAATGGCAAAGACGAGATAAAATTGCTACCGGCGAATTTTGGAAATTCTGATGAACTTAAGGTCGGACAAATTGTAATGGCATTGGGTAATCCCTTTGGCTTAACTGGTGGTCCGACGGTAACAGCTGGAATCATTAGTTCACTAAATAGAAACGTACAATTTGATAATGGAATATTAGAGTTAGTTCAAACTGATGCTGCGATTAATCCCGGCAACTCAGGTGGACCACTGATTAATACAAAGGGTGAAGTAGTGGCAATAAATACAGCAAAAATTCCATACGGGCAAGGTATCGGATTTGCAGTTCCCATTAATACGGTAAAAGCAGTACTAACCGACTTGATAGAAAACGGTCATGTAATGAGACCATGGCTGGGAGTAAGTACTGTAGAATTGAATGCAAAAATATCCAGCTATTACAGCTTACCGCTAATGTACGGTGCACTAATAGTCGATGTAGAGCCATTTGGACCGGCAGATAACGCAGGGTTACGAAGAGGAGATATAATCGAGGAGATAAATGGGAATAAGATTGATAACCCTTCTCAAGTATCATCATACATCAGAAAGAAAAAGATAGTAAATGATACAGTAACAATAACGATTAACAGATATGGCAGGGTATATGATGTGCATTTAAAATTGGAGCCTCATCCCTAACAAATCCATAGACTGTTTAATCTACAATACTAGAAAAAATTGGCAATTTTGAATTGGACTTGTGTTACTATTAATTTGAATCGTTTTAGATAACAGTAGTTAACATTAATAGGAAATGATGATCGTCATTAGCATTCTACCCTTGAAGTATTTTTGTGAACAAAAGAGATCGCAATTGATCCTTCACCCACTGCAGAAGCAACACGTTTAATACTTCCACTACGTACGTCACCCGACGAGAAAACACCTGGAAGACTTGTTTCAAGCAAGTACGGCTGGCGATCAGCTTTCCATACTCCTTCTTTCAAATCCTCTTGAGATAAATCCGAACCTGTCTTGATGAATCCCCCATTGTCAAGAGATAGACATCCTTCCAACCAAGTAGTGTTGGGATCCGCTCCTGTCATGAGGAACACATGCCTAATTCCATTCTTCTCGGTTTGACCGTTCTGATTATCTCGCCATATGACTGATTCTAAATGATCACCTCCTTCGAGACGCACAATCTCTGTCCGCGGATGTAATACTATCTCTGAGTTCTCTTCGATTCTGCGAATCAGATATCGGGACATATTGGCTCCCAAGCCTGCTGATCTAACAAGGATATGAACACGTTTGGCACTTCTAGCCAAAAATACTGCAGCCTGTCCAGCCGCGTCCAGCCGCGTTTCCACCCCCAACCACCACTACTTCATCTCCTCCACACAACTGCCCTTCTATAAAAGTGGCACCGTAGTAGATTCCCGCCCCTTCAAAACGAGACAGTTCTGGCAATGGTAACCTTCTGTATTGAGCGCCAGTTGCAATCAAAACAGTGCGAGTCATAATTTTAGTACTATCCTCCAATTGTAAAACGTAAGGACTGCTGTCGCTAATCAACCGTTTCTCTTTAGCAACAAGAATATTTGCTCCGAATTTTTGGGCCTGAACTATAGCCCGCCCCGCCAATTCCTGACCAGAGATACCAGTGGGAAACCCCAAGTAATTTTCAATCCTTGTGGTGGATCCAGCCTGCCCACCAGGAAAACTTGTTTCCAGGACTAGCACGTCTAATCCCTCTGATGCGCCATAGACAGCCGCTGCCAATCCTGAGGGACCAGCCCCGACGATAACGAGATCTCGCAAGTGTTTTTGGTCGATCGATTCGTTAAAACCAAGGCATGTTACGATTTGCTGATAACTAGGATTCCGAAGAGCGAATTCACCCCGACATATTAACACGTGGAATTTCGCTGACAGAGATTTGGAAATATCTAGGAGACTCTGTACGTCGTAGTCACTTGCGAGATTCATATAGGAAAATGGTTGTCCATTGCGCGTCAGAAAATCCCTAATTCGTAGAGTTTCTGCCGAATTTTTTGATCCAATAAGGACTGTATCTCCTACACCCGCAGTTATTAACTCTACTCTACGGAGAATAAATGCCCTCATCAATATATCGCTAAGCTCAGCATCAGTTTGTATTATACTAAACATTTGTTGGTGATCAAATTTAATTACCTTCCCTGATTTAGTAACACGTACACGAAACATTGAACGACGACCAGATAGCGTGTTCACCTCACCAGTAAACTGACCAGGACCAAGAACAGTTACAAGTGTCTCTTGAGATCCAAATGGACGTATAATTTCAAGTTCACCTGAGATGATAACATAAAAGGGTGGGGCAACATCTCCTTGCTGAACTAACAGTTCTCCAGTTTGAACTTCACAGAGACGTCCATACCGTTCAATGTTACTAATTTGGGTTGTATTTAATATTGGAAAAACATGCTCAATACGAGAGCGCTAGTAACAGGTAGTCTTTTGCGTGACTCCCCATCATTAGCATTTCCGGACGAGATCATTCACCAGAGGCAACTCTTCAAAATAAAAGAAAAGATCTAACCTATAAACTTGTGAGTTACATGGTTCATAATATGCAGGTAGGAATTGACAGTTTCGCAGCATGGGATAACACAAGCTTATCATTAAACCCTTCTGAACGGTTGAGGAAATTAGTTGAACAAATTGAATTTGCCGACAAGGTAGGGTTGGATCTGTTTGGAATTGGAGAACATCATCGTAAGGAATTCCTTGATTCAGCTCCTACTGTTATTCTTGGAGCAGCTGCAGCACGAACAAAACGCATTCGTCTGACGAGTGCTGTGACGGTATTAAGTGCTACAGATCCGGTCAGACTGTTTCAAGAATTCGCTACTCTGGATCTTTTGTCACAAGGTCGGGCAGAAATGGTTGTTGGCCGTGGCTCATTTGTTGAAGCGTTTCCTCTGTTCGGATTAAGGTTGGAAGATTACGACTCGCTTTTTGCAGAAAAGCTTGATTTGCTGTTAAAGATTCGAGATAAAGAGCACGTTCGGTGGTCTGGAGAATTTAGGCCTCAACTTACAGGACAGGGAATTTACCCTAGGCCATTACAGAATCCTTTACCGATATGGATAGGAGTTGGTGGAACCCCAGAATCATTTGTACGTGCTGGTCAACTTGGACTTCCATTGATGGTTGCAATCATAGGAGGCGAGACACATACGTTCAAACCACTTGTCGATCTCTACAGGGAATCAGGAATGGATGCTGGCTATTCAGCTGATCAACTGAAAGTAGGTGTACATTCATTGGGCTATGTAGCTGAGAATACAAAGCAGGCAGCCAATGACTTTTTTCCCGGATATGCTCGCACCATGACTGAAATTGGGAAGGAACGTGGATGGCCAAAGATGACACGTGACCATTTTGACGAGCAAACGGGTCCTCAAGGCGCACTTATCATAGGTGATCCTGACGAAGTTATCGAGAAGGTTATCAGACACAGCAAGGCTCTTGGGGGCATCTCACGAATTACCTTTATGATGAACCCCGCATCGTTGCCTCATGAGAAGCTGATGCATGCTACAGAATTATTAGGCACAAAAGTTGCTCCTGCACTTCGCGAAGTCCATGATACCAATATAGATGATTAGTTGGATAATTTATGAGGTATGGAAGTTATCAAATATCTCAATCAAGATATCACATTTTGAACCAATTTCTCATCTGCTGAAAAGAACAGTCACATTTTGTTACAAGTTATTCCAGAGCAACCCCATCAAAACTAAAAACATTTCTACAGCTTCTATTGAATAGTAACGCTATTATTTGACACCTTTTTTACAAATACTTTTTAATATTCCTGGAGTTAGTAGCCACCGAAGCTCGCCTTTAGGAACGCTATTTCTTGTTTTTAACCTTATTCTAACAATACCTCCTTTCTTCAAGAGAATATTACACTGACTTGATTTTCCCCGTTGAATCATATCGTTAGTCATTTCACCAAGTAGAGGTTGGTGTCCAACCATAAGTACAACGTATTCTTCTTTAAGTTCTGATATTTTTCGATATAGCTCTGTTTTTTTGCCCTCTGGAGTTAACTCCTTCCATACTTGCACTTTATTACCAATCTTGAGGACTTCGGACACGATCGT
>Ga0079217_10000266_pt1 | contig 12567 bp, 9 predicted proteins | sample NCAS200_FD_76343 | JGI IMG/M metagenome (GOLD analysis project Ga0079217, IMG submission 76343) | Agricultural soil microbial communities from Utah to study Nitrogen management - NC AS200 | ecosystem: Environmental > Terrestrial > Soil > Agricultural land | place: USA: Utah | collected 2014-06-11 | reverse complement strand
TACCCAGATCGATGCTGTCCCCAGGTATCAAAGCCGCTTTAACGGACGTCTCTCTCGACGAACCCTGGGCCCTCATCCAGCGCTTCACGACACTCCGCCGAGAGCACCCGGATGACGTTCGCACCGCCTGCGACGAAATCGTTGCCCGCCTTCGGCGACTCGATGTCCCCGTCGAAGTCCACGATCCGGAGGTCTTCCTCAGCCTTCCCGGCGCAGCGTCGGTGGGCATCGGTAGCACCAGGTTCCGCGCCAAACCAATGGCGATGAGCGTGGCGCACCCCAGCGGACGTACCGCGCCACTCGCCTACGCGCCCGCTCGTTATGCACGCGGAGCGGATGAATTGTTCGCGCGCAACCTGGTCGGCGGCGATGATGGCGACTTGCAGGGGAAGTTTGTCGTCACGGAAGGATTCGGCATGCCGGGCAAGGTTGCGCACTTCGAAGCGCGCGGCGCGCTCGGCATGATCGCCGTGAATCCAGGGAAAAACGCGCACTGGGGCATCTGCACCACCGTCTGGGGCACGCCCGATCTCCGCGATCTTCCGCGCAAGCCGAAAATCGCCGTCGTCGCAGTGAACAACCCCGACGGGCTGCAACTCATCGAGGCAGCCAAGCGCGGCGAATCCGCCACGCTCACGGCCGAATTGACCGAAGGCTGGTTCAAGTCTCCTGTCCCCGTCGTCACCATCCCAGGTTCGGTGGAGTCCGACCCCTTCGTGCTCCTCCACGGCCACTACGACTCGTGGGACTTCGGCATCGGCGACAATGCGGTCGGCGACGCGACGCTGCTCGAAGTCGCACGCGTCCTATGGACCCATCGACAGAGCCTGAAGCGAAGCGTCCGCATCGCCTGGTGGCCAGGCCACTCGACGGGTCGTTATGCAGGGAGCACCTGGTTCGCCGACCACTTCGCGATCGACCTGTACGAGAACTGCATCGCGCAGATCAACTGCGACTCGCCAGGATGCCGCTGGGCCACCGAATATCGCAACATCAGCTGGATGGATGAAGCCGAGCCATTTGCCCAGGAAGTCATCCGCGACGTGATCGGCCAGGACTCATGGGGAGAACGGCCGCACCAGGCGGGCGACTATTCGTTCAACAACATCGGCATCTCGAGCTTCTTCATGCTGCTCTCCACGATGCCTGACGAGGAGCGCGAGCGACTCGGCTACTACGGCGTCGGCGGGTGCGGCGCCAACATCGAGTGGCACACCGAGGAGGACCTGATCCACATCGCCGACAAGGAGATCCTCATGAAGGACATGAAGATCTACCTGGCGGCAGCGATGGGGGCGGCCAACGCGACGATCGCGCCGTTCGACTTCGCGAAGACGCTGCGCGGATTCGAGGAGACACTGGCGAAGTACCAGGAGGCGGCCGGCAACACGTTCGACTTCGCCGTTGCCCGTCTCGCGATCGACCAGCTCTCGGCGGCTCTCCGTGATTTCACCGACTTCACCCGCGACATCGCGGTCACTGACGCCGGCAGCGAACCCGTTAGGCGCGCCAATGCCGCCATCCGCCGCCTGGCGCGCCTGCTGGTGCCAGTCAACTACACGCGCGGTCCCCGGTTCTTCCACGACCCCGCCGAGTCGATTCCCGCCTTGCCGGATCTGAACGTTGCACTCCAGGTGCCGGACGCTGACCCGCGTGAGCTCGGCTTTATCCGGACTCACCTGACGCGCGGTCAGAACCGTCTCGTGGCCGCGCTCCGCGACGCGCGTCGGACCCTTCAAGCGGCCATGGCATGAAGCTGCCGTCCGCTCTCCATCGCAGTTTACGCAGTTTGTCAGGCGCGCCGTTGGGACGTTGGCGCTTTTTCGCCGTTGCCCTGCTCACCGCGTGCACAAGTGAATCCTCTTCAGGCCCTAACGCCCTCAGACTTCCCCTCATCAACGACCCGATCCTCAACCCCGTCCTCGCCCCCGACATCGGCTCCATCCTCATCAACAAAATCATCTTTTCAGCACTCGTCAGGCCTGACGAGAACCTGCGACCCGTTCCCGACCTCGCGCTGTCGTGGACCACGTCCGAAGACGGACTCGAATACACGTTCAACCTGAAGCCGGGCGTGAAATGGCACGATGGGGAGAACTTTACCGCCAACGACGTCAAGTTCACGTTCGACCAGATCAGGGACGTGAAGTCAGGATCGCGACTCGGCTCGGACTTCGCCGCCGTCGCCGGCGTCGAGGTCATCGACTCCCTGACCGTTCGCTTTCGGCTGAAGGCGCCGTTTGCACCTTTTCTCGCGCTGCTCGGCTACAATGCCGGCATCATTCCGTCGCACAAGTTCCGCGACCGCAAGCTCCTCGATGCGACGGATTTCAGTCGGTCCACTCCCGTTGGAACGGGACCGTTCCGCGTTGTGCAGGCGGCATCCGGAAGTGCGATCGTTCTCGAGCGGAATCCGCTATATCATGGCGCCGCTCCGGCTCTGGACCAGGTCATCTTCCGCATTGTGCCTGACGTGAATGCGCAGGTCGCGCAGCTCCTTGCCGGTGAGCTCGACATCGTTCCGATCGAGCCGGCAAACCTGCCCAGTGTCGAGAGAGCGGCCGGTGTGGACGTCGTCCGGAATCCGATCGTCCAGCATGTGTACGTCGGGTTCAATCAGCAGCGAGCCATTTTCAAGTCGGCACTCGTCAGGCAGGCCCTCGACCTTGCCGTCAACCGGAAGGCGATCATCGACGGCGTCCTGAAGGGTGCCGCGGACATGCCACGCGGCACGATCCCGTTAGTACTTTCGGAATTCTTCGACCCGTCCCTGCCCGTCCCCTCGTACAACCCGGACTCGGCGCGCAAACTCCTCGTAAAGGCAGGGTGGCGCACCGGCGATCACCTGATGCTGCTCGATGGAAGCGGAAAACCATTCGCCTTCACGCTCCTCGTGGACAAGGGGAATCCGACGCGTGAGCAGGCTGCGCTCGCCGTCCAGCAGGATCTTCGGCGCGTGGGCATCGACGCTTCCATCCAGACGCTGGAGTTCGCGACGCTCGTGCGCGACCGCGTGCTGCCGGGTAAGTATGACGCGGTGCTGATCTGGTGGACGACTCCTCCCGATCCCGACCAGTTTTCGTTCTACGCCTCGGGCCAGGACAACAATCACGTCCGGTATGTGAACCGGCGCGTGGACAGTCTGCTCGCTGCCGGACGCGCGACGCTCGATTCCACGAAGCGGCGGGATATCTACAGGCAGTTCCAGCGCGAGGAGCTGAGTGATCCTCCGGTGCTGGTCCTGTTCTATCCACGCGAACTGCTGGCGGTCAACCGGAGACTCCGTGGACTTCCGGCGCTGGGCCTGCGGGACGCCCTCCGGCATGCCGAACGACTGTCTGTAGCGCGTTAGGCGTGTCGTGACGGCGTTCCTCCTTCGGCGCGCGGCCCACGCCCTCACGGTTGTCTTCGTCGTGTGCACGGTGACGTTCCTGCTCGTGCACCTCGCCCCCGGCGGGCCCGCCGTCCTCGCCGATCCGAAGCTCACCCAGGAAGAACAGGCCGCAATCGAGGAACGCCTCGGGCTCGACCAACCGATTCCGGTGCAGTACGGCATCTGGATCTCGCGCGTCGCTCGCGGTGAACTCGGTGAAAGCTTTCTCTACCAGGTACCGAATCGGCGTGCGATCGCCGAGCGACTGCCGAACACCGTGTTGCTTGCCGGCTCCGCCCTGCTGCTCAGCGTCCTGCTGGCCGTGCCGCTCGGACTCGTGTCGGCAATTCATCGCGGCGGCGTGGTCGATCGCGTCGTGAGTGGCGTTGTGTTCCTGGCCATGGCAGTTCCGACATTCTGGCTTGCGATCCTCGCCATCTTCACCTTCGCCGTCGCGTTCCCGGTGTTCCCGGCTGGAGGCGCGACGACGGCCGGAGCGTCCGGGAGCCTCGTCGATCGGTTGAGTCATCTCGTTATGCCCGCCGTGGTGCTGGCCGCCGTGACGACAGCCGAGCTGCTACGGTACATGCGATCATCTGCACAGACCGCGTTGGCGCAACCTTTCATCCGTGTCGCACGCGCCAAGGGATTACGGGAACGGACGGTCGCATGGCGGCATGTGCTGCGAAACGCACTGGTGCCGGTGGTTACGGCACTCGGGATACAGCTGCCGCGACTCGTCGGCGGCGCCGCGATCACCGAAACCGTCTTTGCCTGGCCGGGACTGGGCCGGCTCGGCATTCAGGCAGCGTTAGGCCGGGACTATCCTCTGGTGATGGCGATAACGCTGTTCGTCTCGGCGGCCGTCGTGGTCGTAAATCTCCTCATCGACGTGCTGTATCTCTGGATTGACCCGCGGATCAGGCTCGAGGCGTGAGGTACGCACCGGTCAATCATCGATTGCAACGCCGCGCGTTTCTGGCGGCCGGTTTTGTCGCCTTGCTCGCTGTCATCGCCGTCGTCGGCCCTTTGTTGTACAGCACCGATCCCAACGCGCTCGACCTGGCCAGGGCCGCGCAACCACCGGGCGAGGGCCACCCACTCGGCACCGACGAATCCGGACGCGACGTGCTGGGACGCCTGCTCGCCGGCGGCCGAGTGTCACTGGCGGTCGGATTCGCCGCCGTGGCGTGCTCCGGCCTGCTGGGATTGTCGTTAGGTGCGTTGGCGGGACTCGGCGGACGGCGCGTCGATTCGTTCGTGATGCGGCTGACCGATGCGATGATGTCGGTTCCCGCACTTTTCCTCATCATCACCACGCTTGCGCTCTTCGGCACGACGGTCACCGGACTCGTGGTCGCGATTGGAGCCACGTCATGGATGGGGCTCGCTCGCCTGGTGCGTGCCGAATTGCTCGCGATTCGTGAACAGGACTACGTGGAGGCCGCGCGCGCGCTGGGCACCCAACCATTGCGTGTACTGACGCGGCACGCATTCCCGCACCTCCTGCCGAGTGTGCTGGTCAACGTGACATTCGGCGTCGGCACGGCGATCCTGATGGAATCCGCCCTGTCGTTCATCGGACTCGGGATCCAGCCGCCCGCCGCGAGCTGGGGGAACATGCTGAGTAACGCATTGACCTATCTCCACGCGTCACCCGCGCTCGCGATTTATCCGGGCGTCATGATCCTGATGACCGTGATTTCGGTCAATGTGCTAGGTGATGCCCTTCGGGATGCTGCCGAACCGAGTCGCTGACTCATCACAATTCCAAGCCTTGTAAAAAAGCATTTACCACAGGGGACACAGGGGTACACGGAGGCATTGATGAAGCAACCAGGAATGTGCATTTCTATGACAAATAGTTCCTCTGACAAGTAGTTTCTCGCTGGGCCCCTCTGTGTACCTGCGTGGTTCAAGCTTTTACGAGACCATTTCGAAACATGCGGCTTCCTGCCAAACTTTTATTCGCACTGGCGCTTGTAACCGCACCGATTGCGGCTCAAGCGCAGCGCTTCGCCGTCGAAGAGGCGACGATCTCCGAAATCCATGCCGCCATGGCTGCCGGGCGGATCAACTGCCGCGAGCTCGTCAGTCAATACCTCGCACGCATCGCGGCATACGACAAAACAGGACCGGCGATCAACGCCATTGTCGTCGTAAATCCGAAGGCGTTGGATGTTGCAGACTCCCTCGATCGCCGATTCCGGAGCAGCGGTCGTGTCGGTTCGCTCCACTGCATCCCGATCCTGGTAAAGGACAACATGCAGACGACCGACCTTCCGACCACTGCCGGTTCACTCGCGTTTGAAGGGTGGATTCCGAAGAAGGATGCGTTTCAGGTGCGACGCATTCGTGAGGCGGGCGCCATCGTTCTAGCCAAGACCAACATGGCGGAGTTCGCGTTTTCGCCTTACGAGACCGTGAGCTCGATTCTTCCTGGCTACACGAAGAACCCGTACGCGCTCGACCGGGTCACCGCTGGCTCCAGCGGCGGCACGGCCGCAGGAGTCGCCGCGAGCTTCGGCACGCTGGGACTCGGGACCGATACCGGCAACTCGATTCGTGGACCTTCTTCGCACCAGGCACTTGTTGGCATTCGTTCAACGATGGGCCTGACGAGTCGCGCAGGCGTGGTGCCACTGTTCATGTCGCAGGATATCGCAGGGCCGATGGCACGAACGGTCGCGGATGCGGCGGCTGTTCTTCAGGTCGTCGCGGGAGAAGATCCCGATGACTCGGTCACCGCCGCCGCGCGAGGCAGACCGGCGCAGGATTACGTCGCCGCACTCGATCGCAATGCATTACGCGGCGCTCGCATCGCCATCCTGCGCCAGGCCTACGAATCCGCTGCCAACGACAGCGAAGTGATCGCCGTGTTCGAGCGCGCGGTCGCGGACCTGCGTCGAGCCGGCGCGACGGTGCTGGATTCCCTCGCGCTGCCCACGCTGGATTCGCTTCGCCGGTCGCAACGTGGCGGATGTCCACAATTCAAGTTTGATCTGAATCGATTCCTGCAGGCCTTGGGTCCTGATGCGCCGCGCCTGAATTCGCTCGATTCGATCGTTCGCTCAAACCGGTATCACCCGAACGTGCAGCGACGACTCGAACAGGAACTCACGGCGACAACGCCGCCGGAGGAAAATCCAGGTTGCCGCTCACGTAATGAATTCCGCGCCGGACTGCGAACGGCAGTGGTGCAAGCGATGGACGATGCACGCGTCGACGCGCTGATCTATCCGACCTGGGGCAATCCGCCACGCCTGATCGGAGACCTGAACACCCCGCATGGTGACAAGTCGCAGTTCTTCTCACCGAGCACCGGCTTCCCGGCGATCACGGTTCCAATGGGCTACACGCGCGGAACATTACCCGCAGGTATGACGCTTTTCGGCCGCCCCTGGAGCGAAGCCACATTGATCAAGCTCGCGTACGCCTACGAGCAGTTGACAAAACACAGGCGTAGTCCGCCCTCAACTCCGGCACTCAGGTAAACGTCCACATGAAGATTGACCGCTAAGGACGCCAAGGACGCGAAGGCACCGTCGAACGATTCCTTTGCGAGCTTCGCGTCCTTTGCGGTCTTCCGTTGTGGTCTTGTTCGCGTCCCTCTCGCACTGCTACCCGCGCTAACTTGTCCAAATGTCGATAGTTGAGCTGTACGGTCATGACGAGTTGCGAGACCGACTGCTTCCGAGGGTCATTGCCGGGACGCTACCACAAAGCCTCCTGCTTCATGGACCCGCGGGAGTTGGGAAACAGCGACTGGCGTTATGGCTCGGGCAGGCGCTGATCTGTGTTTCAGATGCTCCACCCTGCGGCGCCTGCCGTGAGTGTCGTTATGCACTGGACCTCACGCATCCCGACCTGACCTGGGTCTTTCCGCGCCCGCGCCCGAAAGGGAGCGACAGCGACCCGGAAGACATCGCCGAGGATCTCGCCGAAGCGACCCAGAAGCGCGCGCAGAAGCATGGGTTGTATCCGGCGCCACCGGGCAGCGAAGGAGTGTACGTCGCCACCGTCCGCTTTCTCGTCAGGCAGGCGTCACGGACGCCGGCGCTGGCCCGGCGGAAGGTGTTTGTGGTCGGCGACGCCGACCGGATGGCCCAGCAGGAAGGCGCGGAAGTCGCCGCCAACGCGTTCCTCAAGCTGCTCGAGGAACCCCCCGCGGATACGTGGGTGATCGCGACCACCAGCGCGATCGGATCACTCCTTCCCACCATTCGCTCCCGCGTGGTGGCGGTGCGTGTTCCGCGACTCGACGACGCCTCGATGCGGGCATTCATGGCTGATCCCCATGTCGCCGAAGCCCTCGTGAAGGCGGATTTGCCCACGTCGGAACGCGAACGATTGCTGCTGGCACAGGGAGCGCCCGGCACGCTGCTCTCGGCGAGCGTCCGCAAGAATTCCCTGGACGAAGCCAAGCGGTTCATCGACGCCGCGGTCTCAGGAAATCGCGCCGACCTGATGAAGGTGGCGTTCGTGCAGGGCCACAGCGGCGCCCGCGCCGGCTATTCGGACACGCTCGATGCCCTCACCATCGCGCTCTACGACCGGATGAAAACCGGCACGCAGCGCAACGACCCACACATGGCCAGCAGTTCCAGCCGCGCAATCGAACTGGTGGAAGAAGCCAAACGACTGGCCGATGCCAACGTGAGCCCCCTGCTGATTTCCGCCAAACTCCTGACCGACCTGGCGACCACCCTTCGTTAGGCACTCAGCCGTAATTATCGCCTCTTCAAATCCGGTTCCTCCCACATCCCACCTCCCACGTCCACTATCCAGCCATGACTCACCTTGACGAAGCGGGCAGGGCTCGGATGGTAGACATCTCGGGCAAGCCGATCACAGAGCGGATGGCTAAAGCCAGTGGAGTGATCCGGATGAAACGCGAAACCCTCGACGCAATCCGCTCCGGTGTCACGAAGAAAGGCGACGTCCTCGCCGTCTCCCGCATCGCCGGCATCATGGCAGCAAAACGCACCGCCGACCTCATCCCGCTCTGTCATCCCATTCCACTGACGGACGTCGACCTAACGATTGAGCTCGATGACGACTTGCCCGGGGCCCGCGTAACAGCGACGGCCAAAACGGCAGCGCAAACTGGCGTGGAGATGGAAGCCATTGTGGCGACCTCTGTGACGCTGCTCACACTGTTCGACATGGTGAAGGGCTTGGATCGAACCCTCGAGATCGGCGAAATTACTGTCACAGAAAAACTTGGCGGAAAGAGTGGTCATTGGGTCCGGTAATTGCACCCTGACTGTCCGCCCGGGTGACGAAACCTGCAAATACTGGGGTGACGCAACACCGGCCTGACAGGGTAGTACTAGCGACCACCTACACCGAACTGAGAGGGCCCGATGAAGGACCTTCGAGGCACATATGTGCATCACGGCGACGTACTTCGTCGCCGTCGTCGTGTGAGGGCCGGGGCGATGGTTGCCGGCCTTGTTGCAGCCGCTGTCCTGGGGGCCCGCAGCTGGGAACCTGAAGAAGCTTCCGCCGCAGGATCAACGGAACGCGTCATTCCTAACGATGCCGCGGCGTCGGCTCTGGAAGGCGAGCATCTCGAGCGCTGGAACGCGATCTACACGTACTCCCGTCGCTACAAGATCACGACTGATCTGTCGGCGGCCATCTATGATGCCGCCGTGGCCGAAAAAATCGATCCTGCCCTGGCATTCCCGCTCGTCCGTCTCGAGAGCCGTTTCAACCCGAAAGCGTTGAGCCCTGTCGGCGCGGTGGGTCTTACGCAGCTGATGGTGCCCACGGCACGCGGTTATGTGCCCGGCGTCACACGTGAAGACCTGTATGATCGCGATCTGAACCTCACGATCGGTTTCCGCTACCTGCGGGACATGATCAAGCAGTACAAGGGCGACGTGCAGCTGGCGCTTCTGGTCTACAACCGTGGTGGCGTTGCAGTCGAGCTCGACCGGGAGTTAGGCATCAATCCGTCGAACGGATACGACCGAATTGTGATGAAAGACTACAAAGGGAAAGGAGTGCTGGACTGATCTTAGTTGAAGAGTTGATGAGTTGATGAGTTGATGAGTTGATGAGTTGATGAGTTGATGAGTTGATGAGTTGAGAAGAGGGAGCGAGGCCATCCGGCTCGCTCCCTCTTTCGCTCCTTCAACTCTTCAACTCTTCAACTCTTCAACTCTCCTTCCGAGGTGCGGAGCCCTTCACGCGGATCGCCTGGCCCGGGAAGATCACGTTCTTCTTGAGGCCATTCAGGGCCATCAGGCGGGTCACCGTCGTGCCGTTGCGCGCGGCGATATGCGAAAGGGTTTGACCCTTTCGCACGATGACTACGCCATTCACCGCACTGCCGTAGCGTTCCACCGACGGATCAGCCACCGCGAATGCACCGCTGATGGCGAGCTTCGTCGGCACGTTGATGGTCGCGCCGATGCCGAGCTTCGTGCCCTTCAGCTTCGGGTTGTACCAGCGCAGTTGGGTTGACGTTATGCCGTGCGCCTTTGCCATGCCGGCCAGCGTCGTGGCCTTCTTCACCTTCACCGGCGTCCAAGCCAGACGTACCGTGTCCGGCAACGCCCGCAGGCGTTCTCCAAACGTCTCCGACGCATAGCCACGAGGGACCCGCACCCACGTATCCGCGTCAGGCGGCGTCGCGCCCCGCAGCAAGTGGGGATTGTGCTCGCGCAATGAATCGAGGGGCGCACCCGTGACCATCGTGAGGGACGCCACCGCCGTCCGTGGGGGCACGAGGACCGAGTCGTACGCATACGGAGCTGCCGGCTCGAGCCTGATGCCGTACTTCCAGAGCTCCTTGCCGATGGCGGCCGCCGCGATCAACTGGGGCACGTAATTCGAGGTCTCCCGGCGCAGCGCCCGGGTTTCGGCCAGTGCGAAGAACTGGTCTTCGCCCTCGCTGTCATCCATGTTGCTTGCATAACGAGTGAGGCCGCGCGAGATCCGCGCCGGCCCGCCGTTGTACGCCGCCGCCGCCAGGTAATAGGATCCGAACTGCTCGTTCAGGGAGGAGAGGAAGCGCGCCGCCGCTTTGGTCGACTTCATCGGGTCCCGGCGCTCGTCGACCCACCAGTCGACCCGCAAGCCGACTCCGCGAGCGGTCGCCGTCATGAACTGCCACATCCCTACCGCCGAGGCCCGCGAGTATGCGTGCGGGTTGTAACCGCTCTCCACGAGGGCGAGGTAATACATGTCCTGCGGAACGCCATGCTCGCGGAATGTATTCCGGATCATCGGCTCGTAGCGCAGTCCACGCTGCATCCACGCGACGTACGTCGGACGACCGCGCCCGGTGAAGTGGCGCACGTAGTATTCGACGCGATCGTGCGAGAGGTAATCCTTCACCTCGATGTCCCACGACGCTCCCAGTGGCACCGCCAGCGCCGGGCGATCGACGGAAACGATGTCCGGTTCGACGACGCCCGCCGATTCAAGGGACATGGCCGCGGCCAGCCTGCTCGTGCGCTCCGGAACATCCTTCTCCGTCGAACCATTTGCGATCGACACAGGCTTGTCGGCGCTCTGCGGCTTTTCAATCGCGGGAGCCTTGTCGTTCGGTGAACCCTTTTCGCTCGAAGACTTCGAGGTCGTCGTGGCCTTATCCGCCGGCGAGGCCTTTGCAGTCGTTGAAGACTTTTCAGCAGTCGCCTTCGCGACGGTCGGTGACTTCTCGGTGGCGGTGGACTTTGGCTTCGTCGCGACGTTTCCCTTCGAAGCGGAACTCGCCTTGGTCGGAGCAGGCGTCTTCGCCGACGTTGTTGCCTTTGGCGAAGATTTCTCTGTCCGGGACTTCTCGGTCGAGACGGACGTCGTCGCGGAGTCTTTTGCGGCCGTCGGCGCCGTCTCGGGGCGAGCACCGCGCGCACACGCGCCCGCGATAACGAAAATTGCGATCAGTGGGATTCGCGCGTGACCGGTCATTTCGTCGTTGGTTGAAGGCTACACTGAAAAAAGGCGACGTTCCGGTCCGGCCTATCTTACGCCTCGAGCGCACCGCCGCTACCACGTGTCCTTGGATAGCTCGGCGCAGCACAGGGTTTACCGCCTGGGATCACTCGTCCGACGGCGGTCCAAGAAGGCGGTTCGTGGCCTGGAGCGTCGCAAGGACGGCACTGCGAAGCGGATCACCATCGGCGATACGGCACCCGACGAGTTGCATCGGCTTCCCATCCCGCCTCGCCATCACACTGACCATGACGACATTCGCGTCGAACGCGCGAACAGACTTCACACCAACCAGCTCGAACACATCCTTGTGTCGCGTGAATTCCGCGAGTGCTTTCACCGTCGCTTCCACTGCGAGCCGGAGGTCGGCAAACGCACTCGAGACACCTTCCGCGCGACCTACATATTTTTCGGTTCCTTTCCATTCCAGCGTGACCGCAGCCGAGCCCAGTCCCGACGGCAGCTTGCGGAAGTCGAACCCCGCAAACCGGAGTCGATCAGGATGACTCAGGGAGAGGGTGTCCGAGCCGTCGCTTTTCGGGGCGTCGCTGCTGGACGGAGAGGGAGAGGTCATTCGGGAGATCGGGGAGAGACTGAACTTGCTGTTGCCATACGACCGGAGCGGGGGTCGGGCAACGATTGCTATTGCGAGTGTGGGCGATCGCACCTTAAATGGCACACATGGTGATCCGTGTCTTATTCGCGATGCTGATCGGAGCACAAACCGTCGCTGCCCAGGACCCCGTCGCCTCGCTCCGTGAGCGGGTCGCGTCCCGCATCGCGCAGGTGACCGGGGCCACGGTCGGCGTGTTCTTCGCCGAAGTGGGAGGCGGCGCCATGTTTGCGCTCAATCCCGACTCGGTCTTCCATGCCGCCAGCACGATGAAGGTGCCGGTGATGATCGAGTACTTCCGTGGCATCGATGCGGGCCGCATCAGCCGCGATGAGGACCTTCTCCTCGGTACGACGTTCACGTCGATCGTCGACGGATCGCCCTACGCGCTGGACGCCGGCGTGGACTCGGACAGCTCCGTCTTTGGTCGAGTCGGTCAACGGGTTCCGTTACGCTGGCTAATAGAGCGGATGATCGTCCGTTCCAGCAACCTCGCCACCAATACGCTGATCGAGGTGCTCGACGCCAGGAAGGTCGACGCCACGGCCAACTCGTTAGGCACGACCCACATGAAGGTCCGGCGCGGCGTCGAGGACGGGAAGGCGTTTGCGGCTGGTCTGAACAACCAGAC
>Ga0079217_10000263_pt1 | contig 12624 bp, 15 predicted proteins | sample NCAS200_FD_76343 | JGI IMG/M metagenome (GOLD analysis project Ga0079217, IMG submission 76343) | Agricultural soil microbial communities from Utah to study Nitrogen management - NC AS200 | ecosystem: Environmental > Terrestrial > Soil > Agricultural land | place: USA: Utah | collected 2014-06-11 | reverse complement strand
GACAACGCCAATTATAAGGTTTGCCTTCCGCGATGCTGTCCTGAAACCAGTTCAGACGGGCGTGATCTTTGTTGCCGACCTTCTTCACTTGCTGAAAAATGTCTTTCTCGTTGGGAGAAAGAGGTTTCAAGGTTCCGTCGCCATCGTGAATCACGCCGACCGTACTGGAGAATCCTAATTCCACGGCCCGTTTCGCCACCACCAGCGCATCTTGCGGATTCTTGATTCCGCCGCCAATCACTGAGTTAATGTTGATGTGGAAGTCCGCATGCTCCGCCAGGTAACGTAGCTTCTTTTCCAGGACGCGCAAGCTCTTACGCGAAACTTCATCGGGCTCGACGTTGTCGATACTAATCTGCAAGTACTCGAGACCCGCTCGATTGAGGCGTTGGATGCGCTCGGGCGTGAAGTAGTAGCCATTGGAGATCAGGCCCGCAATCATCCCTTGCACCCGAATGTGGTTAATGATCTCATCCAGCTGTGGATGCATCATCGGCTCGCCTCCGGAAATCGTAATAATGGAAGTGCCAAGGTCGGCGAGTTTATCAATGCGCTGCTTCATCACGTCCAGCGGTATCGGGGACGATGTATGGTCGTACTCATTGCAGTAGCCGCAAGCGAGGTTACAGCGGCGCATTGGGATCAGGTGCGCGAGCACCGGATGGCGGCTCGAGAGAAGTCCGCGAGTAATAAAGCTCGCCTCGCGGAGCTTAAGTTTCAGAAAAGTGCTCTTTTTGATCATGTAGTAAACAGCGCCCGGAGTTGACGGACCATAAACCAATCTTTATTAGACGACGAGGATAGGCGACCAACCCAGGGAACGCAAGACGGACCATAAACAAGAAGGGCTCTGGTCAAACTGCCAGAGCCCTCCAAGCCTTCGTGATTGAACGAAACGTTTAACTCTTTACGATTCTGACTCCATCCAGATTTTGGCTGAAATCGTCTGACGAGATTTTGGCGTTCTTCTCCAGCCCTGTCAGCCGCATGGTCGTAGCGTCGTCGTTCTTTTCCACGATCTTGGTCTGCACTGGCATGCCGGATCCATCAACCCAGATTTCAGCATACTTGAAACTGGCATTGCCCTTGGGAACAAGTTTCAGGTGAATCGTACTGATGCCACCCCAAAGTGTTTCTTCCCGTACTTCCTGAAGCGGTTGAAAACGCGACTCCAGTTGCTGGCGAGACATGTAAATCATTTCTAACACGCCGCCGGCTTTATTGTTCTTCGACTTTGAACTTCCGACGTAGGCCATTTTTAGACGGGGCCGAAACAGAACAAACTTGCCATTGTTAACAGTTAGGATTTCATGTTGGGGGCTACGCCATTCGATGCGTACCGAAGCTTCGCGTCCAGCACCCGGCACATAGGACACCACGCCATTAAACTTTTCCGAATCGCGCAACTGGGAGTTGTATTTCTCCATGCTGATGCCCGAACGCAAAGACTTCAGGCTTTGGCGGTTGCGCTCCATTTTATTCAGCACCGAACTCACCAAACCTGCGCTCTGGCCATTTGCCGGGGTACGGGAGCCGGCCAAAGCCGCCGCCGCAATCACCAGCATTACCACCAATAACGAACCAAATCTCTTCATATTTTCTCCTCGAATTATTACCCAAACCGACGACCCTCCGACTGAGGGTAAAAAAACCCAGCGATTATAGGTGAAGGTCAACGGATGTCAACCTGATAACCAACCGTCCTGCCTTCTTTATCTACCACCTTGCGAATCTCTCCAACCTCGGCATCTGCTTTCCCTGAGAGAGCCCTTATTCGACCTCGCAAAAGCGACTTATCGTTTTCATTTTCAACAACTTCCGCCCCTACAAGCACGGTCGCTGGGACTGGGCTTTGATGCCCTGATCCGCCGGGCCGTTCGCTCGCGGAAAACCAGCTTTTGGGTGTCAAAAAAATAAAGACCAGAATCAGTGCGCACAGGGTGTCCCATTGCCAGGTATTTCTCTCGTAAGTCCAAAGGAAGATTTTCTTAATTGTATCCACGGAAGCGACTCCCGGGCTTACTTGCCGGATGGTGGGGCAAAAAGCGCGCCTTCCGAATAGAAGGCATTTAGATTCTAACTTGTGTTCAATTCCCGTGTAAATCGCTAATTACATGCGGACCCCGGCCGATGGAGCCACAATGTGACCGTCGCGCATTTGTACTATTCGTCGGCACATTGCTGCAGCCTCGGGATTATGGGTAATCATGACGATGGTTTGATTGAAGCGGTAGTTGAGTTCCTGAAACATGTTAAGGACGAGGGTAGAGTTTTCTGAGTCGAGGTTTCCCGTAGGCTCGTCTGCCAGGACGATGGCCGGCCGGGTGACAACAGCCCGGGCGAGAGCGACTCGCTGTTGCTCGCCGCCCGAAAGCTCGAGGGGCTTGTGATGCAGTTTGTCTTCGAGTCCCAAGAGCTTGAGTACTTCGCGGCGGCGCGCGGGATCGTCGCCGCCATTGCCGTGGATCTTTTCCGCAAGCCGCAAGTTCCCTTCCGCGGTTAACGTCGGAAAGAGGTTGAACCGCTGAAACACGAAGCCAATTTTTCTTCGTCGAATATCTGTGCGGGCCGCGTCGGAAGCTGCTGTCATGTCTTCGCCATCGATCACAATCTGTCCGCTGGTCGGTGTTAGCAAACCGCCCAGCAGATGCAGCATCGTTGATTTGCCGCAGCCGGAGGGGCCCATGATCGCTACAAACTCACCCTCCTGGACTTCAAACGACACGCCGCGCAGCGCCGGCACATCAACCTTGCCCACGCGATACACCTTAACCAGATCCGAGGCTTTAAGAATCGTTCTCATCGGGATTTGGATAGTAAACGCGCCAAATGTTAATACATCGGCTCGCCTATCACCTAGTAAGCTAAATTCAACTATTGATTGATTGGGGTGGGCTGTGCCCGCCGGGCATCGAGGTCTACTTCGGGAAGCTTCCAGCGGTTTTCCAGGACGAACGCTTCCGGACGGAATTCGCGATCAATGTCTACTGACTCTGGGGACTGGTAGGTAATGCTCAAACGATAGTGGTCATGCGGCCGCGTGATGTCGATACGAGAAGGAAGTTTGAGCGCATTTGCACCAAAGGCTTTGTCGTCGAGATAAGCGACATCGGTGATCAGCTCCGCGCGTTCATTAAAGGTTTGAATCCGCGCCAGCCGAATTCCCCCAACGCGATCGAACCAGAAGCGCCGCAAAAGCCGGCTCTCCCCCGCGGTTGGCGCCGACAATTCTACCAGCAGGAGATAGCCGCGCACCACGCGTGAATTTTTCTTGGCTTGCGGTCGAGTGTCAGCCTCTTCCTGGAAGAATTCGCTCTTTGAATAAATCATCCCCGTATCTCTGGGAGGCTGAATCGGACTGATCATGAACGCCTCAGTCAGGTGTTGCGGCCTTAGATTCGAGAGGGCATTCACCGTCTCCACGCCTGTCATCTTTTTCTTTTTCTTGCCCGGGTCAGTATCAGCGCCGTCCATGTCCAGTTTCTCGTAAACGGCATTGTTGGTACCTTTGACGAAACGCTTGTACCTCTCTTCCCCTTGCAAAACTGCCACGCGAAAAGACTTACCATCCGAAGTCATCTGAGCAATATCAGTCGCGATAAAGGGAACTTGAATGATCAGATAGATGTTGCCCGGGCGTTGCACCGTAATAGTGCCGTCAGCTTGCCGGTACTTGTCGGCGACGCCCTGGTCAGCGAAAGAGGTGTCCTCAAAAAGAATGTCAACCTTGCCGTGAACTGAATTGATAGCCGCTAGCCGGTTGACTTCGCCCATCAATTGGTTAGTACTGGCGTCGGCCAGAGGAGTTAGCAGGGGCGGCACCTGCACTTTTTTGTGGGTATCAAACAGGCCGCAGCCGCTGATTCCTATCACAAAGATTGCCAGCAGCAACAGGAGTGCTAAGCGAGATCTTGAAGTTTTGAAGCAGGAGCGGGGGACGAGGGATGAAATGAGCATCAACGAAGGTTTCAGAAACAAATCGTAATTGTCTCGATATCGTCCAGAGACTTAGCGGGTTCAACCTAGCAAAGAGACTTTTCATTGTCAACGCGATGAACTTTTGCTGCTGGCACGTATTAGTCGAGTATTAGCTTTGGTTTATCAAACCTTTTGCGCAACTTGTTCACTGCTTTTAAGACCTTCGGCGAACTCACTATCCAGCGCTCAAAACTCCGCCGCCCGGGAAAGTCGAGCAACATGACGCCGAGCAGAATTGTTAATACACCTTGCCCGGGCACTCCCGGCAATGAAAGTATGACACCGAGGACGACCAGGATCACTCCGGCAATATTTTTGCCAATCAGCGCTAGCATCCGAACAACCGGGGACTGCTTAGCGAGGAACTTGCCCTGCGACTCACGAAAGTAATCGGCGGGAATCTTGACGAGGATGAAGGAAACCAGCGCGAGATTGGCCAAAAACGTCACGAGAAAAATGGCTACGCCAATCGCGGCACTGCGCAGCGTCATCGAAGTAAAGAATTGTGCCACTGATTCCATGGAGGTGGTGGTGCTACCGCAATAGAGCTCGTCGCGCTTCGGTCAATTCAGAAATCAACTCATCAAAAACTTCGCGCGGTATTCCCTTGATTGGTAGGTTATCTGTCTCAGCTACCTCCCAGAACTCGTCCAGTCCGCGAGCTCCGCCGCGCTCAAGGGCGAGCGCTTGCACGAGGAGATCGATCACGTCCGCAGCTTTAACGATCTGAGCTTCCAGCGACTCTCTGGCCTCATACTCTTCGTAAAGGGCCTGATAGACTTCGCGGCCCGCTCCTGCTTCTTTAACCACATCAGCAAACGCGGCAATCTCCGCTTTCTTTCTTGCTTTGCTTCCAAAGTAAGCGATAGCGGTCTTCGGCATGTCGCCAACTCGCGTTTCTGCCAAGTCGTGCAGCAAGGCCATGCGCAGCACCTTTTCCACATCGACGGTTGTACGCCGCCGTTGTATCTCATCAGCAAGCAACATGGCCGTAACCCCGACTCCGAAAGAATGCGCTGCGACTGATTCTGTTCCGTTCGCTAGGCCCCGTAATGTCCAACCTGTGCGATCCAGTCGCTTAAGTCGTTGCAATTCGATCAGTGTTGCCAGCATAAGAAGTGTTCAGCGGAAGGGGCGCGCCAATCATACCGCACAAGCTGTTCGCACTCCGCGAAAACAAAGCGGAGGAAGCTGTGCGACCATATTTAGTACTAGTGCCGGAGGCATTAACGTTCGAGATTACAAATTGATTGCGGTGGGAAATCAAACTGGGAGGTAGTCGCTAATTTGGGGGGAACTATGCGCGCGGTTTAAGGAGGGCTCGCACGTCGATCTAAAGTCTCGGTCAGCAGCCGTCGTGCTCGCAGCCGCATCCGATCTCCATCACACCTGATTTCTCTGCGTTCTCACAATACTCACCGCAATACTTGCTGCCTTCTTCAGGGTGACAATCGCAGGCTGGATGGGCACACTTGCCGGATTCTTTGTCTGCCATGGAATTACTCCTTGCTCGTTTCTAATAGGTCGGGTTCATCGTAAAACTGCTGCCTCAGACCGTCAAGACCTCAAGGGGTGCGGCGCACAATGATGGTTCGCTGCCGCTCACCAAGATTGAGAATCATAGGTTTATCAAGTTGCAGCGGATGCTCTTCGCCATCCACGCTGATAATCAAGTTTAGCGGCACTCCTGCTGTTTCAAATATCACCGGCCCCGGGGGAATTCGCGGCAACAAGTTTGTCGCAACAAGGCGCCAGGTCGCGGGAGCGCACCTTATCCTAATACCGGGAGTGTCAGTCTCGATTGCTTCATCGATGGCGAGCACATCGGCCTTCAGCAAACCCTCACCACAACGCACTCCCGAGCCATCATAGAAAGTCACCAGTCCCGAAACGTAGCCATAGGCGTGCGAACTCACATTCTTAACTACGAGCCGAATGTTCATCACGGGTAGGTCCGGAGCACCGTTCAACGCAGTCGTTCGCAGTGTTGCTTCCAGCGCGGCCTGACCCTGCGCATCCAAAGCCACCGCCGCTTCAGACAATGGAACTCGCCGCTCGTAAGCGTTCTGAGTTGTTTCTTGGGCTGAGCTGGCGACAACACTCAAGGAGAGAACGAGGCCCGCAATCAAAATGTTTTTGAGTCTCACTGGCTTTCTCCTGATCAAGGCTGGTCGGGTTGGCAATCAGATTCTAGCCCTCGCACGTGATCGTCGCAACAGCTTGGCTAACTCGGCAGGATTGGCAACAACGCCGCACCGCGCGGCAAAATGAATCCGCCTGCCGTCTCATCTAACATTTCAAGTGCATTATTAATTGAACGCGCGGGAGTCATCCTCATGCGATTCACCTCTTCAGGGGCAAGCTGTGAAACTAAAACTACGCGAAAGCGTTCGGCTTTGGTTAAGAGTGACCACGCCGTTTGCCCGTTCACTTCATACGACTCCCGCAAGCGACGCTCCAGTGCCGCTGCATTTTTTGAGTCAAACCATTTTAGAAAGTCCTGTCTGCCCAGACCATCGCGGCACTCCGCCAGCAAAATGATCGTTCCACCTTCTTCGCAAGCGCCGGCCGCCGTTTCGAGCGTCTTATGCGCCTGAATGAGGTTTATGTCGTAGGGATAGCCGCCGCAACTGGCAATCACCACGTCCCGCTTTTCTCCAATCTTCATTGAATGCTCACGCAGATACTGGTCGCAAGCTTCACGATGGGCCGCGCGCCAGTGTCCCGCAAACACCTGGGTTGCGCGTCCGCGCTCGTCAACAACCGTGTTGATGCTAAACGCCGGATCAATTAGCGCCGTTACACGTTCACACTCTTCATGGATCGCGTTGCCGTCGAGCATTCCCAGGCCCACGCCTGAACGCCTCCCGCCACGCCTAAAGTCGAGCGCCAGCAGGTGCGTCGCTTCGATAGTGCGCGCTGACGCCAATCCGGGACAGATGGATTTGCGGCCTCCCGTGAAACCCGCGAAGTAATGAAAATTGATGCCGCCGGTGAGAATCACGCGAGTGAATTCGGTTAATGCACGATTCAACTCGACCGGCGTTCCGCGTTCAGTTTCTCCCAGAAGGGTTAGCTGCTTTTCATCTAAGGCATTGTGATCAACCACCTCGATTCGTTGCGTGATGAAAGGCGTGAGCAACTCCAGCTTTTCTGCAGCAGTGGTGGAACGATGGATCCCGTTCGCAAAAATAATCGTGATGTCGGCAGGAGAGATGCCTTGTTGAATAACGCGGCGCACTAAAAGATTGATCACCTGCGCGCTGGCCGTAGCACGCGTCGCGTCTGAAGCCACGATTAGCACTGTCTCACCGGGCGTTAGAAGCTCTTCCAGCGGAGGTGAGTCAATAGGGGAATCGAGCGTTCCCCCAATTTGCAGATCGGATAGCGGCTCTCGTGGCGCGGCGTTGGGGGCAAGGACTTCAAACCGATCCTCGGCGAAAACTATGTTGACGGTTCCAGAGCCATAAGCAAGTTGCATTTCCTGCATAGCTTCTCAATCCGCTCTAATTCAAGAGCGCCAACTGCTTAAAGGCCAAAAGTGACGAGGGCGCGTTCGATTTCATGAAGGGAAGCGAAATCAGTTTCGCCTGCAGCGCGCGCCGCGGCCAGCCATTCGCGAAGTCGCCGCGCCTCAGCCGCGGTTGAAATACGACAAGCTCCGGTTAACGCCAACGTCACGAGGGCGTCGGGTGCGCCATGCGTAACAAGCGCGGATTGCAACGCAGCTTGTTCGCGAAGATCAAGCGTTAATAGGAGATTGATTTCCAAAGTCTGGTCTTGTGACTTGTCTTTGGTTTTTTTGCTTTAGTTGTTTTTTGTTTTCGGACTTGGTTTGAATCTGAATTAAATTGGCAGTGCGGGCGGCAACTTCGCGTCCCTTGTGACTCGCAGCACTACCGGCGCGCTTCAGATCGAAAGCAAGCCGTGCCGGCATGACAGAAGTGAAACGTCTCATCTTCAAAGTCCGGCGTTTCCATTTGAATCGTCAAATGATCCACGCCAAACCGCTCATAGAGCTTGGCCCGCAACTCTTTTAACAATTCCGGCTGCGATACTTCATAGGCGTGAATCACATGAGCGCTGAGTGCTTCACGACCCGAAGTGATTGTCCACACGTGCAGGTCATGAACATTGGAAACTCCATCGGTGTGCAGAATTGAGTCTTCAACTGCAGCCAGGTTAATGTGCGCCGGCGTTCCTTCGAGCAGGACGTTGGTGGATTCGCGAATCAGGCGCCAGGAGCTAAAAACGATTAAGATTCCAATCAGGGCGCTGAACAATGGATCGGCGGCATACCAACCATAGAGCCACATCAATACACCGGCGATGATAGCTCCCAAAGAACCGAGTGCGTCGCTGAGTACGTGCAGCCAGGCGCCGCGCATGTTGAGATCGATCTCGTGTCTCCCATGCAGTATCCACGCACTTAGGAGATTGATAACCAATCCCCCGGTGGCAACTAGTATCACTACGCTGCCTTGCACCGCCGGCGGAACCGACCAACGCTCATAGGCTTCGTAAAGGATTAGCATCGAGATCACGACGAGCGCTACGCCGTTTACTAATGCTGCCAGAATCTCCAGCCGGTGATAACCGAAAGTCTTGTTTGAAGTTGCCGGACGTGAACTAAACCAGGCGGCGGTCAACGCCAAAGTAAGCGCTGCCACATCGGTCAACATGTGACCCGCATCGGCCAGCAAAGCGAGCGAACCGGTCCACCAGCCGCCGACAGCCTCCGCAATCATATAAATTGCCGTCAGCACCAACACCATCGTCAGCTTGCGACGACTCTCTGACGCCCGAGCATGACTATGACCGGCGTGTGAATGCGCCGCAGCTTCATTACGGCTAGCTGTTATTTCTATCTCGCCCATCGCTATTTAAATCTTATCGAGCGCTTGAATGACATCGGCGATGATGTCGTCTGCGCCTTCGATACCAACAGCAAAGCGCACTGTTGCTGAAGAAACTCCCGCCGCGCGCCGTTGTTCCGCGGAGAAACCTGCGTGCGACGAGTAGACTGGATAACTGACCAGCGTTTCAACACCACCGAGAGAAGGTGCAGTCTTTACCAGTTGAAACGAGTCGAATAACTTTTCAGCTTCAGCTTCGCCACCGGTCAAATCAATCGCCACAATTCCGCCAAACGCGCCCATCTGGCGCTTGGCTAATTCGTGACCCGGGTCTTCGGGCAGCCCGGGATAATAAACGCGCGCCACCTTCGGATGCCTGGTTAATGCCTGGGCAAGCCTCAGTGCATTGTCACAAGTGGCCCGCACCCGCACATCGAGTGTTCGAATCCCGCGCGACAAGAGAAAGGCCGCCGCCGGATCCAGAGTAGCCCCTACTGCCACCGCCACTTGGCGCACTCGCTCCGTGAAGTCTTTGGTTCCCGCTACAGCGCCTGCGGTCAAATCGGAGTGACCACCCAGATACTTGGTCGCGCTGTGCATTACGGCATCGATGCCATGCGTAATGGGTCTTTGCAGAATTGGCGTCGCAAAAGTGTTGTCGACAACAGATGTGACCTTAGCCCGCCGAGCTGCTGCCGCGGCCTGATCCAAATCTACCAGCCGATTAATGGGATTGGCGGGCGTTTCGAACCAGAAAACCCTGGTCTTTTCGTCAACCAGCTCGGGCAGCTGCTCAACTTCGTGCAAGGCAATAAACCTCGCCGTGACGCGGAAACGGGGCAGGATTTTAGTCAACAACTTCACCGTGCCGCCATATATCGAATCACACGCGATCACTTGATCACCGGCCTGGCACAGGGCGACGAGTGTGCAAAATGTAGCTGCTGAACCTGAGGACGTGACAACGCAAGCTTCAGCGCCTTCAAGTTGCGCGATCTTCCTTTCCACTTCCGCAACTGTCGGGTTTGCATAACGCGAGTAGAAATAAGCTTCGGGTAACTCACCCCGAGCATAGCGCCGCATCTCGTCAAAGCTCTGAAAACTGAAGGTTGCGGAGTGAAATACTGGTGAGACAACGGCCCCGAAAGGCTGCTCTTCAGGGCGCTCGCCTCCGTGGACAGCTATCGTCGCAGGCGCGGGACCTTCTGTTTCAACTTCTGGCTTGGCTGACATGATTTGAAGTTCCAGATTTGAAGATCATTGAATGCGTTAAGACTATCAAATTACCAAAATGCAGGACAGTTGGAAATGAGCATTGCGAAACAAAAAAGAAGGGCCACCGTGGCCCCCCTTCCAGTTCCCAAACTGGGAAATTAGTTACAGTGCTCCGACATTCAGTGCGAGATTGAATTCCTTGTAGAGTTCGTTGTAGTCGCGCAATGCGTGCTCCAAAACGCGCGGCACGTCGTCGATGTCCTTTATGTTCACGATTGCATTTACGTTGTTAAGAAACGCAGCGTGTGCCTCCATGGTGCGCAAGACGGGTGATAACAAAACAAAGAACAGCCGCCGTCGTTGCGCGGGCCGCAAAACTGTTACCTCGCGCGTAACAAAGGCCGCGCCTTGTTCAGTTTGATCAAACTCCTGATCAAGCAGCACGACATCCAGCCGGTTCTCGCGCATCCGTTCGACCGCTTGACGAGTATCTTGCGCCAGAAACACCTGGTAGCCGTTCTGCGTCAGTTGAGACGCCAGATTTTGACGATGTTCATCGGCCGTGCATATCAGAATCTTCCTGGGGTTCCACGATGGCCGCGTAACGTTTGCGGAGTTGCCTGCTGCCGCACCACCCTGTCCGATCAGGCTACCGAGTAAGCGGCCCAACTCGTCGATTGAATTCTGCGTGGTTGCCTGCTTTCCGCCTTCCTGGAAGAGCGGCGCCGGCTCCGTCTCCTGATAACGACGGTGCTCGGTGGCGGGCGATGTCCCCAACGACAGACCGCTCTGCGCGGAGGCGGGATTAGGTGGCTCAGAGTTTACGGTACTGTTGCACTTCGGGCAGCGCAGCGTAAAAGGATGCACGAACGGCTTGTTGCCATTCGGCTGCAGGCGCAATGAGCAATTTGGACAAACGACAATCATGACTTTGTACTCTAACGCTTAATCAAGCATCCCCAGCATCGAGCCGGAATCACTGCGGACGCCGACTGTTGCATGTTCTTCGTCACGACGAATGAACTCTTCTGCAGAAGTGAGACCTTTAAGCGACAGCAGCAGGTTGTTTTGGTTGGTGGCAAAGGTGAGACCATCTTCCAGTGTGATCACCTTAGTCTCAATTAACTCTCTAATCACCGAATCGAAATCCTGCATGCCGTCGAGCTTTCCGTCGCGCATCGCATCAAGCAACGATTTGCCGTCGGCTTCACCGGCGTCAATATATTCACGGGTACGCGGACTCGACCGCAACACCTCGGCAACTGCAACCCGGCCGCGCCCGTCAGCCCGCGGAATCAAACGTTGGGAAATGATGTAACGGAAAGTTTGGGAGAGCCGCGTGCGGATCACGCGCTCCTCGTTCTTAGGATAAAGACCGATGATTCGATCGACTGTCTTCGAAGCATCGATGGTATGCAGCGTTGAAAGTACCAGGTGACCAGTCTCGGCTGCTTCCAAGGCAATTTCAGTAGTTTCAAAGTCTCGCATTTCCCCGATCAGGATTACTTTGGGCGCTTGCCTTAACGTCGCGCGCAAAGCGGAAGGAAAATCCTTGGTGTCGTGCCCTACTTCACGCTGATTGATGGTGGAATTCTTGTGTGAGTGGAGATACTCAATTGGATCTTCAATCGTGACGATGTGGTAATGCTTGGTCTCGTTGATGATGTCGATAAGCGCGGCCTGGGTCGAACTCTTTCCGGAGCCGGTGGGTCCTGTCACGAGGACAAGCCCGTTGCGAAGTTCGGCGATCTCCTCGAGATGCCTGGGCAGGCCTAAAGATTTGAGTGTGGGAATGTCCGTGGGAATGACCCGCATCACGATTGAGTACACGCCGCGCTGCTGAAAAATATTGACGCGAAAACGAGCCCGCGAGGGTAAGGAGTAACTCAGATCGGCGGTGCCACTGCGAGCAAGACGTTCCGCCGCGTCCGGATTGCCTTGCAGCAGGGTCATGGCGATGATTTCGGTCTGGTAAGGTGTGAGTTTTTGCATGCCCAGCGGCTGCACGGGTGTGAGCTTGCCGTTGATTTCGACCTGCGGCAGTTGGCCAACGGAAAAATTAAGGTCACTGATCCGGTCGGAGAGCAGCAGCATTCGCTCGATAATCGGAGGCAGATCGAAGAAGGGCACGTTCTTAGTACTCCATCAGATGAAAGAAACTTAATAGGAAGGATGGGTTGTCAGGCCGACTACCCGGAAAGGCAGGGGAATTCTCGCGCATAACCTAACTAAACGCAAGAAAAATGTGTTGGCCACGCGCCGCCAGCTAGTCAACGAGCGATTGAAATCAGGTGTTCAGTATTGCTCGCGATGTTCAGGGGATCGGCCAATACAGCGCTGATTACGGCCACGGAATCAGCGCCTTCCATGAGGACCCTGTCGATGTTTTGGGCTGTAATCCCACCGATAGCAACCAAAGGCAGATGACCAACCGCCTCTTTAATTTCGCGCACACCGGCTAAACCCACAACTGGATCTGGCTTATTTTTCGACGACGTAGGAAAGATAGGTCCGATAGCCAGGTAATCAATCGGCAATGTGATTGCAGCAATAGCCTGAACCAGATTGTGTGAGG
>Ga0079217_10000261_pt1 | contig 12633 bp, 8 predicted proteins | sample NCAS200_FD_76343 | JGI IMG/M metagenome (GOLD analysis project Ga0079217, IMG submission 76343) | Agricultural soil microbial communities from Utah to study Nitrogen management - NC AS200 | ecosystem: Environmental > Terrestrial > Soil > Agricultural land | place: USA: Utah | collected 2014-06-11 | reverse complement strand
CTCAACACTGCTAGCGCCGCATTAAGATTGGAAAGTGCACAAGTCGATAAGAGGATTTGGTATAGGCCCAGGTCAGGCTGTCTACCGGTAATAGAACCCCCAATACTAGAGACAATGTCATTGATTGTGTTAAATGAGGTGTCGGGTTTAAAGACCACAAGAAGCTCATTACATATGACCTGAGCTCCTGACGCCGGGTCAGTTACAACATCATCGTGGCCCATCGGCTGTAACCGAGTAGGCACACCAACTGGCGCTACCTCTAACGTAAAGACGTTTGAAAGCGACGGTTTTAATGTGCCAAGAAATGCCGAGGTGCGCAGAAAGATAACTCCTGGCGATTCTCCATTAAACGCAAAAGTGCCACCAAATATTCCGTCGCCGCGAATAGTGTCGCCCGATACACCTTTATCATTAAGAGCACCGACTTTCTGAATGGTTTTTCCAGCCTGGGTAACTCTCAATAAATTAATGCGGGTAGGAATGAGCGCTGGATCGTAGGATGTTACTAGAGTGGTAATTGTGACGGAAGTCGCAACTCCGCTAGTAATGGCTGCGGGATCAAGTGTCGCGTCAGAAAGTCGCACCTGGGCGTAGACCGGTGAGGCAAGGAACACAAACCACAATCCGGAGAGTAACAAACAGCTTCTTTTCATTCGTGAAATCCTCATAGCCAGCGCGCGTACAAGACAGCGCACTGAGAGACAGTTGATGAGTATTAGAAGGGAGGCGCGACAAGCGCCTTTCTTGCGTCGGTCTAGAGGGACGGAGTGTACTTAGACACGAAATATCTTGTCAAATATTTCCAGAAATCAAATGCAGATATGGCTGAGGTTGTTGCTGAACCAAGCCGGTCCGCCTAGAAGCATTGCCACTCGCTGATTGCTTCGCCTCGATTCAACCGACTTGTTCCACCTGCGCTAAATTCGAAGGGCAGGGTTTAATCCCTGCCCTGTCGAAAGACTGCCGATTTCAATAGCCGGCAGTCACTTTGTGTAGGTGAATTCAAATTTAACGGGTAGCTCTTTATCACCTGTGACAACAACCTCCACCTTAGGGCCTTGACCCTCGGCGAGTTTCGGGGCACTCACCGTAATTGTGCCATCTGCTGCAATTGCGAAATCAGTTCCCGGCACTCCTCCGAATGTAATTGACTTAACAGACTTCATGCCCGTATTGGTGATTTTGACGGGCGTACCAGCCGGGCCGCTAGCTGGACTAATGGCGGGTTTCGGTGGTCCTTGTTTTAATTCCGGACTTCCTCCAGGCGGCACCGACCCTTGAGGTTTGGATTCGCTCGGTGGTCCAGGCGCCGGCTTCGTGAAAAAGGCATCGGCGATGTCTTTAAGTTTGACGGCAGCTTGCTGGCTAAAAAGACCAACAAGTGCGGCAATGGCAATCGTTGCCACCGAGATATTCTTACTAGCTTGTACCGGCAGGAACCCGGCACTAATGACCGCGTAGAAAATGACTGCGATGGTCGCGCCCGTAAAGGGAAGCAGGACATACATCAGGGTCCAACTCTTCAACAAATTACGAAGCCCTACGTACCAATACAGTGATCGCAAACCGTGCAACGCGCCACCCAGCGCACCGGCAAAGACTACTAACGAGAACAGATCAGTTTCTGGAAGGGGCGGACAAGTGTAGCTGTAAGCAGCTTTCGCAATGTCACTGGTCGCGCCGTCGGGGTTCTTCACAACTAAGTCCACGTCACCTTCAGCATGAGCGGGAGGTTGAACGCTGATGGATTGCCCACTGGGATCAACATCACGTACGGTGCCCCGTAGGCCGCCAAAAATGACGCTAGCTCCCTGCTTAAAACCCTTTCCCTTGACAGTGACGAAAATATCGCAGTTGACCAGGCCCGACTTCGGTGAAACAGATTCTATTACGACCGCAACAGCAGTTGGCTGGGCTGGGGGTGGCTGCCCTGGTACTGGCGTCGGCGTTGGGGTTGGCGTTGGTTGCGTTGGCGTCGGCGTTGGGGTTGGTTGTGTCGTGGGCGCTGGTGTCGGCGTTGGACTTGAGGAAGGACTTGCACTGGTAGCCGTCTGATTTACGCATACGACTCCGCAGTCAGGCCATCTTCTATAGATCCCCCCCACCAGCAGTCCAGTTAGAACCACAAGGTAGACTGTGAGCAGTACAATCGTCCATGGGCCAACAGCCTCCTTTCCGGGTCCAGGACCCGGTTCGTTTGTTGGAGTGTTTACATGAGGATCGTCAGCCATAAGTTTCTCCTTTCGGGGTTGAAGAAAATCTCCTCAGAACGTGGTGGTATAACTTGGAGATTGGATATCGAGGTTCGTAAGGAGCCGAACAAAGAGATTCAGCCCTCTGTGAAGTAGCGGGCGGAACATATGTTAGGGTGCCTGGAAAGTCAATACTCGCGCAGGAGCGGCGTACCGTCTGCGCGACAGAAGGCGAGCGTGTCGTCGCTTTCGACGTGGCGGCACTTTGGGCAGCGTTTCATCTTCGCACCGGCGGCAGCGGCGGCAGCGAGGAGCCCGCACGTTCCGGCCGCGGCCAGCTGCGCCGTCTGGGTATCGTCCGGCCACGTGCGAGAGTCTTAATGCCGATTAGTGGCGTTAGGTTCATTGTGCTGGCTTGTTGGCACGGCCTTTTGGCCTTCGAGAAATGTGCCTGCCGGAAGTGTCGAAACTAGTTCACCAATCGCCGAAGACAACTCTAAAATCAATGGGCCGTTGGCACGCTACTTTAACTTTCCGGCTGTTACCCTCTGCCCTTCCTGGTTGATAATTAACTTCGTCACTCCTCCGGTCTCATCTCGAACAAAGACGAAGTGCGCGGTGAATCCCTTTATGAAAAACTCAATTTCTGATTCGGGCAACAACTCCATTTTCGGCTGTCCGGTTGTTTGACTCATCAACTTCTGGCCTTCCTTCGTAATATCAAGTACGACGTTGGGAGCAATCTCATACCGACCCACGTAAGCGTCATAAATATTAGAATCAAGATTGATAACTGAGCGCTCCGCCGGAATTCGGCTGTAATGTCGAGCGACGACTTGCCAGCGTCCTTTTCGTTTCACAAAGGTATCGGTAAAGCGCGATTGGAAATTAAGGCTGTCTTGAACTTTAGAGACGATGCGTCCCGTTACCACCGCCGTCTCGCCGTATACGCGAACTTTTATATCTTCGTTAGTGAGGGATGCGTTGATAGAGGCAGGTGGGGCTTGAATAAGTTCTTTCTCTTCGGCTTTAGTAGCAAATCTCCCGCTCTCATCTGTTCTGGTGAAATCATCGGCAACAATTCGCTCAAAGGTCTGCTTGTCTCCACGTAGAAAAGAATTAAGCCATTCGTTTTCAAGTCGCTTTAGTTCCTGAGCAACATTATTTTGTGCGGAAGTTTCTTTATTTATTTGATCAAGGGCAAATGAAAACATTGCAAGTACAAATACTCCGGCGAAAAGTAATCGCATAATTTGGCTCCTTGCAGAATAAAGCTATTGTGCAGAACGCTGCCAATCACCCGCCGACCCAAGCAACGAACATGAGAGTCACCGTGTGGCGGTCGTTCATTGGCTTGTTCGTCGTCACCCTCGTCGTAGAACGATGTCCCACTGAATCAGCCGCGTGGCTGGGTCCTCGCCCGGTGGCGCGGCATGTAGGTCGGCGACCATGTTTTCTCGTCGTCGCGGGACAACAAAATCCTGATCGTTCAGTGGCTCACCGCCGAAAAACATCTGACTTGCCCCTTCGCGCGCCGGCGACTGCCGCTGAGTCGCGTGAGGTCCGTATCCCGCTCGACTGGTCTGATGACGGGGTAGTAAGGACCCAGGATAGTGCTAGGCGTAGTGGGTATCTCCGTCTGAGCCCATGACTCTGGCGCATACTGTAACCACCCCGGCAATGATCCGGATCTCTAGAAACCGCCGCCGCGTGCAAGCTGGTTGGTCCATTTTCATTTCTTCCTCAGAACTATGTAGCGCCGAACCACTGTCCTTCAGCTCCGAGCGATCAGCATCCAAGCTGAATAAGTCTACTTTAGAAGCAGCCGCTGTCAGCTGTACGGCTTTAGTTTGCGGCAAAGCGCATCAGGCTGCAGAGCCGGAGATCATAGGCACTCATAGTACTTCGGCTGTCAGTTTGGATCGTTCCGCGCGATATTACACGCAAGGACGCGAGCAATTAGCTACGCGTCCTTTTCTAAATAGCGGCTTGCACCTCCGGTAAAAGGTTGGGTGCTTTCCTATAAGGGCTCACCGAGCAGGCTGCTTCAAAATCTCCGCCAGGGCCTGCAATCGGGTTGAGTCCGTTGCATTCTTCGTACTGGCAGCGCTCTTTTCCAACGACGGTGCGAGGCTCTTAAGTTTGGCGAGCTCCTGTTGCTTCATGTTTGAGCTCTCAGCGTTTTGAATCGCCTTCCGGACAGCAGTGATTTGATCAGCAGGCAGGACTTGCGATCGCTCCAACTGATCCACGTACGCCTTCGCGACTACCAACGTTCGCGGCCACTCGATTCTTTCCTGGCTCTGCACATTGAGCGCTGCCACCCGAACCGCCTCCGCGGCATCAATCTCGTTCTGAGTCAGGAACTTTGTCGGCGTCAGCTTTAAAACATCCAAGCCGCGAACGATCTCCGAAGCGTAAACGTGGCCGTTGTACCAATAGGCGGACCAGTATCCGCCGACTACAAGCATGTCCGGGTAAATCGGTCCCCGATCGAAATAGGCAATTTCAACCGGATGTTCTGCGTCGGTGAAATCCATGACGGAGATGCCGCCCTGGTACCACGCCTGCACCTTAATGTCACGGCCGGGAACCGGAATGAGCGAGCCATTGTGCGCTACACAGTTTTCGCTGTCGCCCTGAGCGGCGGGCAACTTGTAGTAGTTTGCAAAATTCAACTTGTTGCCGTTCAAACTGAAAATCGCATTTGCCCCCCATTTGTTAGGATCATTTGCACGGCAACGGGCGCCCGATCCGCCGCCCCACTCATCGGTGAACACGACTTTTTTTCCATCGTTTGAAAACGAGGCCGAGTGCCAATACGCAAAGTTTGGATCGTTTACCGCGTCCAGACGCTTCGGATTAACCGGATCTTTGATGTCCAGCACGATTCCATTCCCGGAGCAGGCGCCTGCCGCCAACCCGATTGCTGAGTACACGGTGATGTCGTGGCACTGATTGGAGTCCGATGGCTTCTCCGGACCGTCCTTGCCATGAGTACCTCCGCTGCTCAGCGCGTTGAGTGCCCCAGTTCGCGGATCGATAAACACTCGCGGGCTGGATACTACTTTCGCCGTCTCCGGCGCTGCGAGTGGGACCTTAATCACTTCAATGCGAAACAGAGCCGTATTCGGATCCTTATCTGGTGGTTCACCCGAGCACCCGGCCAACTCCTCGCTTTGGCGGACGAATCCGGTTCCGGAAACGTAGATGTAAACGTTGGCCTTATCGTTTGGATCGACCACCAGGGTATGCGTGTGCGAGCCGCGGCAAGTTTGCACCGCTGCCACTTGCTTCGGATTCTTTACGTCCGTGATATCGAAAATCCTTACACCCCGGAACCGGTCTTTTTGCGCAACCGGCAAGGTTGGCTTTTTCTCGTCTCCAGCGGCTGGGGACGGCTGAGGCTCGGGCGCCTTGGGCTCCGGTGGAAATCCTTGTGTACCGCAATCGAGGCGACCGTTGGGCATCTCCACTGACATGAAGAGGAGGTTTTTGAAAACCGACACATCACCCTGTCCGCCGGGACATACCATCGAAGTCAACAACACAGGCTTCGCCGGATTGGAGATGTCAAAGATATTGATGCCATAGTAGTTTCCCTGAACCAGGCGATTGCCTTGGAATGCAAGGTCTGTGTTGCCAAAAGCGAATTGAGCAAAAGCCAATTGTAAAGGCTTCGGCATTTTCAGTATGTCAGCATTGCCAGCGCCAAGTTGACCGAGAGTCTTCTGCACCTTCGGATCATCTGGATTATCGGAGTTGAGTAGAAATGCCTCGGGCTTTTTAATGAACACAACGTGCTGGAGACCCATCGCTGTTTCACCTGCATCGTACATTCCGGGTGCGAGTTTGGCGCGCGGGTCATTGGCATCCGAGCCCGTCATGCCAGCGGGTAGCGGTGGCGCCGGTACAAGAGCAAACGGATTCTCCGGCGTCGGTTTTGTTTCTGCAGGGTTCGCAGACTCCGGAGACGGAGATGGCGAGGGAGAGGGCGTTTGCGCCTGGAGACTCGATGCAAAACCGAAGCAGACCAAAAGTGAAGCTACGAGTAAACGGAAAGTCATGATGTGTACGCGATTCATCGTTTCTCCTCTACAGTTTTTTCTCCCAGCATTGTTCGCATAATCCTGATCTCGGCGCGTTGGCCGCTGTCGACGTCGGTGGCGAAGTTGTACACTTCAGCGTCCTGCCCGGCGCCCGCAGTGTCGAACAAGTCTTTCACCATAATCAACGCGCCGTTGTGGTGCTGAATCATCCCAGTCAAAAATAACTGGTCGAACTCCTTGTCCTGCGCATTTTTGAGAGCTTCCATCTGCTTTGCGGTAAGCATCCCCGGCATCAGCATCGAATGATTCCCTGAATGGCTCATGGGATGGGTCGACATATCCATGCCGTGAGTTTCCGGCATCTGCGGCGAAATCGGTTCTCCCCTAATTTCCAGCCAGCGTGTCATAAACCTTATTTCGTCTGACTGCGAATGGCTGATTCGCGCCGCCAACGATCGTAGATCTTTCGTCGTCGTATGCGATTCGACGAGCGCGGTCATCTCAACCGCTTGCGCATGATGCATGATCATGCCCTGCATGAACTGCACATCTGCCGGTGAACGTGGCGGCAGTGTGGCTCTCGTTGACGCTGGCAGTGTCTTGGTCGGCTGGCCGGGCGCACCAGGCTGCACCACGACTGGCGTCGCGGGGTTAGCTTGCTGCGCGCAGACAGGCAGCGAGAACAATCCTGCGAGGGTAATCGCGGCCATCAGCTGGCTGCGCCACGCTGAAATTCTCGTTACTGATCGGAGGCTACTTACCCTTAGCATGAAAAATTTTTACCCGACGTTGAATGGCCAAGCATTGCGGTGGGCTCACCTTATCACAAAGCGGGAGCAGGGTCAGCTCATTGCCGATTGCTGATTGGCGATTGCCAATTGGCCTTTAGTCAAGGACCCAATCAAGAATCGGTAATTTATCCGGAAACACAGTCCGCGAAGCGGATGACTGGTAATAGCCCAGCATTTCAGTGCTGAGGATTACAGGCGCGTATCGAATTAAGTCCGCGAAGGCGGACGACTGAAGTCTTCGTAATTCAGCCGTCCGTTTCACGGACTGTGCGCATGTTGGGAGCGCTTTCTCCCAGCACTGAAGTGCTGGGCTATTAGCAGTCGTCGGCTTCGCCGACTCAAAGCAGAATCTGTGTTTAAGCTGATTGTGATTTAGTTTTGCGCGGTGAGGCGCGGAGATGGAATGAAGGCTGCTGCTAGAGGAGCGTTGCTAGGCGTGGACTCTCTGTACAAATCGGCTGGCTCCCCTGGTGACGTACTGAGTATCAATCGCGCGCATGAATGAGAGGAGCTGGCGTGCGCGTGAGGCGTCGCCGGTTAGTACGCAGGGAACTGATAATCGTCCTCGCAGTTCTGCCGGAATTTGAGGCGCATCGTTCTTGTGAATCACCCACACCTCATCCGTTGCGAGTGAACCGTGCTCGATGATGTTAATTCCCAGATATTCCATTAAGTTTGCCCCCTTCCTGCAAATCCGTTAATTCGCCGGATGAACGCCGACTCATTTACTAGAAGCTCAAAGCAGACCGTATTCCAGCTGGGAACCAGACTAAATCTATTGCCTATTGACGATTGGCGATTGCCAATTGGCCTTTAACCAAGGATTCAATCAAGAATCGGGAATTGGAAGTTGGCAAGGTAATCGGTTGCAACCTCACGTGCGGTTCGGGGCGACGTTCAAAAACACAGCAACCCGCGACAGGTGACTGCCGCGGGTTGCGAACTACATTCAAACCGGATCTCACTACCAGTTTTTGAGTTCGATTCTTAAGGCGTGACGGTGGTGATTGTGAACGTTGCTTCAGGAACTGTTGCCTTCAAATCGTAACTCTGAATCGCCAGATCAGCGAAGCGCTGACCCTGAAGCCGGGTCACCACGTGGAACGGCAGCATCATGCAGTCTGCCCGGCGATAATCACTACGCTCCTCTTCAATCAGCACCTGACTCTTGTAACGGGTCGATATCTTATCGATCAGGAAGGTTTTCATATTGATCCAGTAGCGCACCGTATCATCGGGATTGAACTTTACTTCCACGACATAGTCGTTGCCTTCATCTTTCTGACGCGCGGTGACCAGTGATCCTTCAATCGCTCGATTGAGAGTGTCGAACCCCATCATTCCCCAGTGGCGCGAAGCCGCGGTCTCGCTAACGCGAAACTCGTTGCCAAAAATCATTCCGCCGCCTTGGGTACCGGTGAATACCAGATAGGTGCGACCCGGAAGCGTGGCGGTGGGCGCGACATCGAGCCGACGTCGCATTTGCTTATCCTGGAAATCCGTGATGTTGAGTTTGACTTCGGCCATGGCCCCCAGGGGATTGGCGCCGATGCCACCAAACGCGGCTGCATTCACAAACCCGCCGGCTTTGACTGTGACGTTTTGCATGTTGGCATAGTCAGCACCGCCGTGAGCGATGCGACTGACACTCAGAATCTCGCGCCCTGTTAGATCGGCAGCGCCGCTGGGAATGGTCGTTGTAGTGGTTGCTAACGTCGCCACCGCGACGCAGCAAAGCACAAGCATGAAGACTTTGGGGGCAAGTGTACCTCTAAACATGTTTCTCCTCCTGATTGTTGTGATTAATTGATTGAATCATTGGGTGATTGGATCATTGGGTGATTCGGTCATGAGTCATATGATCATTGCGTGTTATGTGGATTGAATCATAACGCTCGCATAGATTGCTAATCACCCGATCACTCAATGATTCAATGATTCAATGATTCAATTGCTTCATCCAATGTCCTGGGCGCGGAGCGCAACGCCCGTTGCGCCGAGAAAGACTAAGAGCATTGCGAGCAGTACTCCGAGGTTCGTCCAATTTCCACCCCACGGGTGCAGGAAGTCGACATAGTTGCTCAAGTCGCCAGGGACGCGCACGGCCTCAGCGATTTCCGGAGCCGGCCCCATTACCGGGGGCGTTGGTTTCGCGGGAGAACCCCTGTTGAGAAGGTCCTTCTGATATTCGTCCATCGCCTTCTCAAAATTCTTTGAGTTAGTTTCCGCCTCCGCTTTGTACTGATCGATTTTCCGCTTAGCCTCCACGATGTTGGCGTCGTTCTCGTGTTCGATCTGCTTGAAGAGTCCGCGCCCTTCGTGCTTCGCAGCGGGCTGTGCATTCTCATCCTTGCCACGCAGGACTTCCAAACCTGACAAGCGTTTCATTTCGTCAAACGACCAGGTTGCCGGCATTACCACTCCAACCACTTTCGCGAACCCAACCGGAACTCCCACCAGACCAGAGAAGAGAATCTGCGGTATCAGAATCAAGGGCACCAGGCTCGTTGCCATTTCGGAAGTCTTCACCACCGCCGAGATGAACAGACCGAGCGCGACTCCTACCATGCCCGTCAGGATCATAACGAGCAGTTGGGGAATCCCGCCAAACTTGCCCGGCAAACTCATGAGGTCCGTAACATCCAGCAGTTTTAGAGTGCCGAAGAGCAGGATGCATTGCACGCTAACGATCAGCATCAGCACGAAAAGTTTTGAACCGACGTAAGGCAAGAGTCGCAGGTTCACCATGCGCTCGCGATTGTAAACAGCACGTTCGCGGATGACTTCTCGGGAAGCGACGGAGGTGCCGAACCAAAGCGCAACGAGGGCGAGAATGAAATAAGGAAAATCTCTTTGCGATGTAGCCCCGACGACAAGATAGGTAAGGAGCGCGATAACCGGAGCCTGCGCAAACAGGATCAGCAGGTTGAACTTGTCACGGGCCAATACTCCGACATAGCGGCGCGCGAGCGTTGCCCACTGTCGTAGCGAATCCCCCAAAGTCGTGCGCCGCTTTGCCGGCGCCGCCTGGCGCGCGGTGCTCGAGACATCAGTTAATGGCTCCGCGACATTCCATTGGTATTGCTCGGTCGCCATGAAGCGGCGTTTCCAGTCCTCCGCCACCGCTTCCGCCGCCTGCTCGCGCGACATGTTGCCGTTCGCTCTGGCGAGCCGTTCAGCGATCGGCGCTTCAAGTTTGTCGTAGAGATCTTTGAAACTTTCGGCGCCCACATGCGCCAGGGCCTCATCGGGCTCACCATAGAAAACCAGTTTGCCGCGCATCAGGAGCACGAGCTTGTCAAAGAGCTTGACGTTCTCCATCGCGTGAGTTGTGAGGATTACTGTTCGACCCGACTCCGCTATCTGACGGAAAAGTTTCATCACCTTCTCTTCAGTGGCGGGATCAAGACCTGACGTCGGTTCATCGAGGAAGATGACTGAAGGCTTGGTGATCAATTCGACGGCGATTGAGACGCGTTTGCGTTGTCCTCCTGAGAGCTGAGAGATCGGAACGTCGCGTCGCTCAGAAAGTCCCGTCACGTCCATCACCTCGCCGACAATCTGATTGATCTCTTTTGTCGAAATATCACGCGACAATCGCAGACGCGCGACGTAATAGAGCGTGCTATAGACCGTCAACTCGCGGTGAATGATGTCGTCTTGCGGTACATAGCCAATCGACTGCTTGAGCGACTCAAGATGCTGATAAAGATCGAGATTGTTTACGAGCACCTGACCACTGGACGCCGGGCGCATGCCGTTGAGCGAGTCCATCAGCGTGGACTTGCCCGCGCCTGAAGGACCCAGCAACCCGACAAACTCATTCGGCTGAATGCTCAGAGAAACTTCGTCGAGCAATCTCACCTTTCCTGCGCCCGAACGGTTCGGCACATCCTTCGTTACCTGAAAGGCATCGATGCGGGTCTTGGCCCGAGTATCGAAGACGGCAACGCCTTTTTGGGCGTGGACTTTTAGAAGGAACGGTCCAATTTGTACAACGTCTTCCTCGCCGATCACTTTGCGAGCGGTGATGCGCTCACCGTTAATGTAAGTTCCGTTCGACGAATTCAGATCTTCAATCGTGACGCCTGCAGTCGTGTTCGTAACAGCAGCGTGGCGGTTGGATATCAGCAGGCCATCCAGGCGAATGTCGCATTCCGCGCCGCGGCCAATCGTGAGTTGTCCCTTCGGTCCAAACTGGCGCTCAATGAAAACGTGCGGACGATCCGAAATACCGGCATGGCTGATCTGAAGTGGACTCCCGGAACCAAGCACCATAGTTCCCATCTTCTTTAATTCTGAAGCGAACTCAGGTGCTGCTACCGCGGGGCTACTGATCTGAGCTGGTTGCGGTTCGGGGCGGGGCGCGGGGTGGGCGGGATCGACGAAACGAATCGTAGGACCTCCGCGACCCAGTTCGATATTGTCACCGTGATGCAGCAGCTCGGGCGTGGCAATGCGCCGTCCGTTCAGGGTCGTTCCATTAAAGCTTCCCAGATCGACGAGGACGTAGTTTCCATCCTGGCGCCGAATCTCAGCATGGCGGCGCGACACTACTGCCGCGGCCGCTGCAATCGCACCTTCCACTCCGGGATCGCGTCCGAAGCGTGTCACGTCGTTGCTGAGTTCGATTCTTTTGAGTTTTCCGGTTCCGGTCCCAGACAGCTCGACAAAGGCCGGCTCGGCATTCGTGCGTGACGGCGCCGTCGGAAGTCGCTTCTGCGTGTCGGGCGGAACACTGGGTGTCGCTGAAGGTGATGCGGGACGTTTAGCAACCAGAGTGGCTTCCGCTCCCACTTGCTGTCCGATGCCAGTAACAACGAGCACCGGCCCATTGGGTCCGAATTGAACTCGAGAATCTTTGCGCAGTTCTGCAGGAGATTGCAGCTGCTGTCCGTCGAGAAAAGTGCCGTGAGTTGAGCCGCTGTCAGCGACGCTCCAGCGACCATTCTGTAAACGAAACTCAGCGTGTTGCCGCGAGACCATCGGCCAGTCTTTTTGATCGAACACGATGTGACACGCCGCTGCATTGCGTCCCACAACTATTAGGGGTTGGTCATAACGGGTTTCGTTGGCTAGCCGCCCTTGAAGTTCTTCTGCGAAGGAAATTTGTGACACGTTGAGAGGCTTTCTAGGTTCTGTAGGGCCTTTAATCAGATAACTCCCAATGTCCAAAGGTCAAAGTCATGACTGGGAGTGAGGTCAGTATTCCGAGAGGTCGGGATCGCGACCGGGTCATTCAAATGTCCAAAGTCCAACGTCCAACGTCCAATGTCATGACTGATAGTGTTGTTCATAGCCCTTAAGCCTCACACAAGAGTTCAGTTGAAATTCCAGGCTTCCGCAGCAAGGCAAAAGAAATGAGCAGAATCAGATGTAGCGACGGCGCTATTTAACGTTGAAACCGCTTTCACCGCAACAAGAAATCCGCAATCGGCAATTGGCAATCGTTAATTGGCCAATCATCCAGACCGAACCTGTCAATCTAACCAATCATTCTGGTCAGAACATCTATTCGCTCAATGTTTTTCGCCCTATCTTGGACGACACGGAGCTTGTAAAGCCTCCAGGTTGAAGGCGCCGAGCAGCCTTCATACT
>Ga0079217_10000260_pt1 | contig 12651 bp, 8 predicted proteins | sample NCAS200_FD_76343 | JGI IMG/M metagenome (GOLD analysis project Ga0079217, IMG submission 76343) | Agricultural soil microbial communities from Utah to study Nitrogen management - NC AS200 | ecosystem: Environmental > Terrestrial > Soil > Agricultural land | place: USA: Utah | collected 2014-06-11 | reverse complement strand
TATCGACGTGGCGGGGTCGAGGTCATAGTCGACAAATATACTTTCCGCGTGGGCCAACCGGCGCCCGTTATGATTTCCGTTCCGACAAGCGATCGTTACGTGTTGTTCAGCGTCGAAGCGGAAGACTTGTTCAGTTACAGACTCGTCCACGTCACCGGCACGGCGAAACTGATCGAAGTGCCAATTGAAGAAAAACACGTTCCCAACATTTTTCTTAGCGCGTTCATGACGGCGGACGCTGCCGCATTTATGGATACGAAGCAGGTGATCGTACCGCCCGTTGAACAGTTTTTAGCCGTGAACGTGAAGCCTGATCGCGAGCAGTACCAGCCACGCGAAGAAGGGACGCTGGTTGTTGATGCGAAGGATGCGAATGGTCGTCCAGTGTCCGCGGAGATTGCGTTGGGCTTGATTGATGAGTCAGTCAAATACATTCAACAGGACTATGCGGGCGACCCGCGGCAGTTCTATTACGGGCGCAAGCGCGGGCATACCGTCTTTACCAGCAGCACGCTCAATCAAAAGAGATACACGCGCTTTACTGAGGTCGATGGACAATTGCGCGACGAGAACGAAACTCTCGCGCGCAGCAAAGATGAGTTTGCGGTGTTCGGGGCCGGCCGTCGCAGAGATCAGATTACGTTTAGCGGTGGCGTGTCGAGCGTGTCTGGTGAGTTCGCCGCCCTTGATCGCATGTCCATTTCCGAATTGCCGGTGTCCGGCCGGAGTGCCAACCTGTTGGTTCTGACTCCCGGTACGGCTGCGCAGCAGGGACTGGTGGCCGAGCAGGAACCCGCGGTCCAGGTCCGAAGCGATTTTCGATCGACGATCCTATGGCTGCCGGACGTCAAGACTGACGCCGACGGAACCGCCATCGTAAAGGTTAAGTATCCGGACTCGGTAACGAGCTGGTCAGCTACTGCGCGCGCCGCCACCACCGGGAATCAATTTGGAATTGGTAATTCGTCCACTCGAACAAAACAGCCGCTCATTGTTCGTTTACAGGCGCCGCGCTTCTTCGTCGTCGGCGATCAGGTGACAGTGTCGGCGGTCATTAACAACAACACCGATCAGCCGATGCGTGTCTCACCGGCGTTGAACGTGGAAGGCGTGACACTCCAGCAATCAAACGCCACACGGCCTACGGTCGAGGTGAAAGCAAACAGCGAGACGCGAGTTGATTGGCAGGTCGTTGTAACGCATGCGAGTGAAGCGAAACTGAAGGTTGAAGCGCGCGGCGCTCAGTTCGCAGACGCAATGGAGAAGACGTTCACGATCTTCGAACACGGCATCGAGAAGTTTGTTTCGCGAGCCGGAAAGATGCGTGGCGACAGCGTGGCGATCAAACTCGACATTCCGAAGGAACGTCGCACCGAGTCGACCGAACTTACGGTCCAGGTCGCACCGAGTATGGCAACGACCATGCTCGATGCATTGCCGTATCTGATCGAGTATCCGTACGGCTGCACTGAACAGACGATGAGCCGCTTTCTGCCGGCCGCAATCACCGCAAAGACTCTGCGCGACCTCGGTCTAAAACCCGAGAAAGCGATGAACAAAATCTTCGGCGGTATTGAACCAACGAGCGCGGCGGCAACACACACAAACGCACCGCGCGACCTGCGAGAGTTAGACCGCGTGACGAAGGCGAGTCTCGAACGGCTCTACGACTTTCAACACCAGGATGGCGGCTGGGGCTGGTGGAAAGAGGGCGACAGCGACCACTTTATGACGGCGTACGTCGTTTGGGGTATGACGCTAGCGCGCCAGGCCGGAATCAACGTCAAGTCGGAGTCTCTTGAACGGGCCGTCGCATACCTCGACAAGGAGCTGGTTGAAGAAGAGAGAAACTACGATGGTCAAGCATGGATGCTTCACGCACTTGCCGTGAATCATGTAGCACGCAAGCAATCTGAAGTCGGTAAGTTTCAGGCGACGGCGTTTACGAACCTTTGGACCAACCGCGAGAAGTTGAATGCCTACACGCGCGCCTTGCTCGCGTTGTCGGCAGACAGCTACGGATACAGCGCTCAGGCAAAGACACTTGTCGAGAATCTCGAAAATGGAGTGAAGTTCGATTCGCGTCCCGACACGTCGATAGTGCAGCTCGGAGCGAAGTCGGATCCGTCGGTAATGGGGACCGCTCACTGGGGTGAAGACGGGCTTTACTGGCGCTGGTCGGATGGTGGTGTCGAGGCGACTTCGTTTGCGTTGCGGGCGTTGCTGGCGATCGATCCGAATCACAAGCTGATCGAGCCCGTAACTAACTGGCTGGTGAAGAACCGGCGCGGCGCTCAATGGAGCAACACGCGCGACACAGCGATCGCAGTGTTGACGCTCAACGATTACTTACGCACCAGTGGCGAATTGCAGCCGGCTGTTGGGTACCAGGTGCTGGTCAACGGCTCACCGGTGGCGACGCGACAGATCACCGCGGACGACGCGTTGAGCGCGCCGACTCGGTTTGCTGTCCCTCGCGAGCTGATTCGCGACGGACAGAACGAAGTTACGATTGTGCGGAAGAACGGATCCGGGCCACTTTACTTTTCAGCGGAGGCGGAGTTCTTCAGTCTCGAAGAACCGCTGAAGCCGGTCGGAAACGAAATCTTCGTGCGGCGTCAGTACTTCAAGCTCGTGAATCATCCGACGCTATTGAAGGGAATAGTTGCGGAACGCGTGCCGTTGAATGACGGCGAGACGGTGAAGAGTGGCGAGCGCGTCGAGGTTGTGCTGACCGTGGAGGCGAAGAACAACTACGAATACCTGTTGTTCGAAGACTTGAAACCGGCAGGTCTCGAAGCGGTGCAGGTTCGCAGCGGGCAGAGTCTGTACATTCGTGAACTGAAGTTAGCCGCGTTGAACGACAAGAACGCAGCGCTGATGAATTTTGCCTCGAAGGATGATTTTACAGGACGATCGCGGTGGGTTTATCAGGAACTGCGCGATCGGAAAGTGGCGTTGTTCATCGATCGCCTGCCGCAGGGTGTGTGGCAACTCAGTTACGAGCTAAGGGCGGAGGCTCCGGGATCGTTTCATGGATTGCCCGTGTTGGGCCATGCGATGTACGTCCCGGAGATTCGCACCAATGGCGCGGAAGCGAGAATTCGCGTCGTCGACTGATCTGTTTGTGCCTTTTCGTCGCTAACTTTTTTGCCTTTTGTGTTAACGGATTTCGTCGAGCCGGCCCTTCGCTTCCTGGATCATGGCTTTGACTTTGGCGAAGTCGTCAAGCGAGAGCGTGCCCGTGACGCGGTCGCAAATGCCAGTGGTCATCAGCACTGCATTGCCGCTGCGCGTTTGACGAAACACCGCAAGCTCGAGGTCGCCCTTTGTTCGATATCGAGCCTCAAATCCAGCGAGCTTTGTCGTCGTTTCATCTACGCGAGACATGACGTCTATAGCGTTGAGCAGCGGATCGATCTCATCGTAATCGATAAATGCGCGGCTCTCTTCCGTTCGCGTGCGGTTGTCGCCGAGCGGCTGGGCCTCTCGCAGCGACAGGACGACTCCTTTGTAGCGGAAATTCCCTCCGAGCTGTCGCATGTCAACCGCATCGACTCGTACGCCGCGGATCTCGACCGTGGTGATTCGGGTGAATCCTTTGATGATTACTGAGCCCATCAGCCTGTCCATCATTTCGAGGTTAGTCCGGGGTTCAAACGGTTCGCAGTCGCCGTTGCGCCAAAACTGAGGCCCAGGTCTTTGTGCGAAGGCAGATGAAAAGCATAGCAATGCAAGAGCGGACAACAAGACCACGCGTCTGGGGAACATGTGTGTTTTCTCCTTAGCAGGATTTGTGTGGAGAGAGTTCTGGTCTAACACTGATTCGCGTACCGTAGGTTCCAAAAATATCACGGATCACTGGATCAAAAAACGAAAAGAGGCGAGTGGTACAACGTACTCGCCCTCTTTTCGTGCCCCAAATCAAGGCCACACCGACCCTGATTCGACCCGCCGACAACTTGATTCGAACTTTTTAGAGCATGTCGGTACGCGCCTGTTCTGCACGCGCAGCGCCGATCGCAGTCTCCACGTTTTTCACCTCTTCAGGTGGCGGCAACACCGCCTTCATGCCGAGTGACTCGATCCAGAGTTCTCGCGCCCAGCCTTTCGTGTGATAGAGGTGCTCGTCTTCTTCGGGTTCGACTTCTTCATGCGCTTGCTTCAGTGCTTTTGCGACGTCACCCTTAGCCTTCTTCACGACTTCGCCAAGCAGGTGCCAGTTCATGTGGTCCTTCGTTTCAGCATGGACAACACACTCGGCCGCGACTAGTTGTGCCTCGCCCGGCTTGCCGTTTTCGATCGCCATCTCCATCGCTTCCACCAGCGATTCGCCGATGTGTCGCACCACCTGCCGTCCCGGTGTTTCTTCATTGGGATCCAGTCCCAGCGTCTGCATGCATTGCTGCACAACTTCGACGTGCTTCTTGGTCTGTTCCAGGTATTCTTCCCACTCTTCCTTCAAATCCTCGTTCTCCGCACATTGAATCGCGTGGGTGTAAACCTGCACGCCACCCATCTCGGTTTCGAGCATCTGGTATAGGAGTTCCCGGACTTGTTCGTCTTTCATTACCCCGTCCTTGGACGTTGTTCTCGCAAACAGGTTTTCAACCTGATTCAGCAAACAGCAGGCCAAAATGAGATCATTGCAATCATGTTGTTTGCGTGAGGCGACGCGTATTTTTTTGAGACAGAGCAATGCTCGGAGCGTTCAATTGAGAAACATAAACTGACTCCCACGTTCGGAGATAGAGAGGAAGAAATTTGAACTGAGTCTCCCAACTGTTTTCAAAACCCTGCGCGAACGATGCTGCTGAGGTCTGTATGAACTTCGCAGGCGCCAATGATCCATTCGCGCGCTTGTTTTTGTATTCGCAGTTTAGATTGCTCAGCAGTTCGTCGCACTCGGCCGCGAGAAGATCCGTGCCCGGTGTAATTTGTGAATCACGGATCAGAATGATTTTGTAGTGCGGTTTTTCGTTGAGCGTCAGTGAAGGGACACAAGTCAGGAAAGCGTCGGCGAGTGCGGCAGGATGTTCTGTACGCAAGCGATCGAAGACGATGTTGAGCTGTTCGGCAGTTACTTTCTCGCCTATGAAGGAGTATTCGAGGGCGCGCCGACGCAGGAATGCGAGATCAGGAAGGCCGTTTGTCATGCGACGACATGTGAAGAGGTCGCCCGTTTGATAACGGCGCAGGCCGTAACTGTCGCTAACTACCAGTACGTACGTTTGTCCCGGGGTTAATTGAGCAGGCGCGATGAGGTTTTGCGCGTAATCGTCGGCGCCGGCGGGGATGAATTCGTAGACGACGCCGCGGGCCAGGGGCAGAAACTGGACGTGACCGTTGCGAAAGAGGTTTTCGGTTTCGACAGTTTCAGTTGACATTGAGTACATCGGAATCAGGCGGTAGTGCGGTGGTGGCAAGTGTTTGGCGAGACGGTCGAGAAACGGTTTGACGTAACCGCCGGTCCAACAGATATAAGCCCGCACAGCAGGAGCGAAGTCTTCCAAAGAAATTGGACTCGCGCTGGTTGCGATTAGGCGCAGCCGTTTCGTGCTGCCGCGTGAGGTTACACGGCGGACGAGCTGCCGCAGTGTGGGATCGAATTTGTTCGGGTCGTTGTGCCAGTCTGTGGCCAATCGCGAACACGTGAGCCAGTTGGTTTGGAGTTCGTCGAGGAACGTCGAGATCGTCGACGGGTTGGTGGCGTAGAGCACGCCCGGGTTAGTGATTGCCAGAAGCCACAGGCGCACTGCAGAAGCGCCGTACAGCGAGACAAGCGTGCGAAGGCTGTGGTGATGTTGAATTCGATACGGCGCTTGAAGCGTTGAGAAATAGACCGGGAGCTTTGTCTCGTCTAGCAGCATCGATGTTAGTGACGCATCTCGAGAAAAAGAGCTGAAGACATAAAGGCTCGTGCGCTTCAGATCGTAAGCGCGAACTGCACGGGCGAACATGTCAGTGAAGGTGAACTTGAGAACTCGCAGCCGGCGATTCGTATAAAGGATTTGCTTGGGTTCGCCGGTCGAGCCGGAGGTCAGTGCAAACCTGGCATCGCGACCTGCGTGGGCGGCTGTGTGACGAATCGATTCGACGACTCGCGGTCCATACGACACCACCGGCGTGTCAGCATGGAGGCGGTATTTACGCTTTAGCCGTCGTTGTTTTGCAGCGAAACGAGTGATTCGAAATCTTTGCCCGACGTTTAGAACAATACCCAGCAGCATGATCATGCGTGCGATAAGGAACCGGAGTGCGTCGTTAACTAGCTCGCGCATGACAATTCTTGTTCACCTATTGCGAGTTGGCGCTTGTAGATCCCGACGAGTTCGTCGGCATCGCTCGCTCGCAGCATTGCGCCGTCGTAAGTAAACGTCATCCACGTTTGTTGGCGGTGTGTGGCAGCATTAATTGCCAGGTTCTGTCGCGGATGAAGCAGACCCACACACTCGATGCGATCGACATATTTGAATGCTTCGCGTGCTTCACCAGCCCACCGATCGGCGTGCGAGAAGACTCCTGTCGCCATGTCAACGGACGGTAGATTGAGATAGCCCTTCAGCGCTGGCCCAAGGATCCACCCCGGCAAGAAAGTAAAAAGCGGAATGTCCGGTACGGCCCACTCGCCATTTTCAGTGGTCCACGAAACCTGTCGTCGAACTTCGCGAGCTTTTTCCACCATCGACGCAGACTGTTCGTATCGCGCATAAAGACGAATGCGACTCGTGCCGTTGCCGAACCCGGAAAGCGATCTACTGCGAATGTTCATCGGCAGCCAGAGCCCGACTTTCGGCCTGCCATTGCGAATATGTCGCTCGTTCCACTCGCTGAAGGTTTCAAGCACGCATGTAGCCAATAGATCGCTGTACGTGAATCCGCCGGCGCGCCGGCAGGCGTGACGCAAGTCTGACGAAGGAAAACTGAACGTGGTCCAACGTCTGTTACCGGAGCGCGTGGCGTTTGGTGTCCACAGGCTGTCGCAGCCGCTGTCGTAAGCGAAACGACTGCGCCGCGTTGACATTGCAGCGCGCCGCAATGAAAGCCCAGCGGAAGCGGCAGGCGGGGTGAGTCCGTAGGCGACGCTTAGCTGATGACCTAACCACAACGCCGCGCTTAAACCATCCGCAGCAGCGTGATGAAACCGCGTCGCCAGCGTGGCGCCATTCAGCATCTGTTTGATCGGATACTGGTTGAACGGTTCATTCACGAATTGTTCAATATCAATCTGTGTTTCGATTTTGATCTCGCGGCCATAACGCTCGCGGGCGCTCACCGCTCCTACCCTCAAGCCTTGAGCATCTGGTGGTTCGGTGAAATGAAGGATAATAGTGAAGTCCTGAGGCGAACGGGCGTCATCCAGTAGTTGGAATGCACGGTCGAGGAGGGTGATCTTCTGTACGCTCATACAGTGTCGAGACGAATGTCTCGCGTTGGCCACCACTTCGAAACCCCCGCCGGAGCGCGCTCGACAAACCGACGCAACTCAATCCATGACAACTTCGGTTGCAAATGATGCTCGCGATGCATCGACAGTCCGAGTGAGAACCAGTACATGAAGCGGCCATAGTAGTTGTGCGAACGTGCCTCGGCGGAGCCAGTCGAGAAACCCTCGTGCGTTTGCACCGCAAACGGGTACCAGAGCAACAGCGACACCAGCATCAAAGTTGGCGTCATGCCCCAAAACAGTCGCCATGGACCAACAAGCCACAGCACCACTGCGTAAAGAATAACGATGCCGGCGTAGTTGAACACCAACTCGACGATGTCCGCGCGTTTCAGCCGGCCGCGCCTGCGCAGCCAGAAGAACCACTGATGCGGCATCGCCAGCGCGCGCAGGAACAACTCGGCGAGGTTACGCGACTTCATGAAATGGTCCGGATCGTCATCAGGTACATTCGTGTGCGAATGGTGCAACTGGTGAGTGCGGCGAAAGTTGGTGAAGGGCACCATGCTGGGTAGCAGCGCGATGCGTCCCCACCAAAAATTCGCGGCGCGGGAGCGGCCGAGATGACCGTGAACACCTTCGTGGGCCATTACCGTACCAACGAACACCAGATAGGTTCGCAGTAGAATGTCAGCGACCATCAGAAACACATTTGGCGTGGGGATGAAGAGAGTGCCGATCGAGAGCAGCCCGCCAATACAGATGATTGTTCGACTCAGGCAGTAAATGTGCGATCTTTTCATGGTTTGTAATTTCCTCACTTTTCTCATAAGTTGAGGAGCCGAAATGTGGCAGTTAATTAAGTGTCACCGAATTCATAAAACGCCCGACCACCTGAGCGTAAACACCATGCTCATGCCAATAATCGTACTTCTGATACTCCTCTCCTTTGGTCCGGTCACAGCGCAAACTACCGATAGGACCCCCGATAGGATCATCGACAACCGCGTCAGGCTAGACCGCCTGCGCGCCGAGGGTTACGAAGCGCTCTACAATCTCGACTACGAAGGCGCGCGCAAACGCTTTCGCGAGATGATCCAACTGGCCCCTGACAGTCCGTCCGGCCCGCAGTGCTTTGCGGCGAGTCTGTGGGTGCAGCAGTTGAACGAATCGTGGGAGCTGAAATCGACGCTGTACAGCACGAAGGCTTACACGGATGGCAAGCGCAAGGCAGACGCGACGCAGGTCGCTGAGTTTCGCAAGTGGATTCGCCAGACTAAAACGCTCGCCGACGCGAAGCTGAAGCAGAACCCGCGCGACATTGAAGCGCTCTATTTCCTCGGTGCGGCTGAAGGACTCGACGCGGCTTACTCCGCAGCCGTTGAGAAGAAATATCGTTCAGCCCTGAGCAAGGGCTCGGATGCAGTCGATCGGCACAAAGAAGTGCTGAAGCTCGCGCCCGATTTTCGTGACGCTGAGCTAACGATTGGCCTCCAAAACTATATCGTCGGTTCTTTGCCATTGCCTTTGAAGATGATCGCGGGAACAATGGGTGTACGCGGGTCGAAGAAGCGTGGCCTGGAAACGCTCGAGCGCGTGTCTGTTGAAGGACAATGGTCGCGCGATCTTGCTCGCGTATTGCTGATCGATCTTTACAAACGAGAAAAGCGCTGGAAAGATTCGGTCGCGACTGCGCGGCAGTTGTCAGAGAAGTATCCGCGCAACTATCTTTTCAAGCTACAAATGGCTGACGCGCTTGCATCGCAGATCGTGATGCTGCGTAGGGCGAAAGACGCGAACGAGACGACCGGCGCAGCGGAAGAGAAGGAACTACAAAGCATTTTCGATTCGCTGACACGAGATAAGACGCTCGAACCGTCAACCGTCAAGCTTGTTCAGTTCAGGCATAGTGAGGCACGCGTCGCGTTAACGCAGGGGGATAAATCGCCCCCGCGGCGCCAAGATTGACAGCAGGGATTGATGACAGATCATCACCACGAGAAACTGATTGGGTTGTTAGACCGAATCAAGGAGTTCCTGCGCACTCAAGTCTATCCTCTCGAAAAAGACTTTCTCTCTCGACCATTTCGGGAACTAACACCGGCGCTCAACGCAAAACGTGAAGAAGTGAAAGCCCTCGGACTGTGGGCGCCACACTTGCCGAAGGAGCATGGTGGACTCGGTCTGAGTCTGTCGGAGTTTGCGTGCGTGAGCGAGGAGCTGGGCCGCACACCGATCGGGCATTACCTGTTCAACTGTCAGGCGCCCGACATCGGCAACATGGAGATCCTGCTGACCCACGGCACTCCGGAACAGAAAGAGAAATACTTCGTTCCGCTCGCTCGCGGAGACGTGCGCAGTTGTTTTTCAATGACGGAGCCCGAGCACCCGGGATCGAATCCGACCTGGATGAGCACCACCGCCGTGAAAGGCGGTAATGACTACGTGATCAACGGTCACAAGTGGTTTACGTCGGCTGCCGACGGCGCGAGCTTCGCCATTGTGATGGCGATCACGAATGCCGAAATCGCAAATCAGCACAAGCGGGCAAGCCAGATCATCGTGCCGATACCGACGCCCGGGTTCACTCTCGTTCGCAACATCAACGTGATGGGAGATGAAGGCAGCGATTACGCGAGTCACGCGGAAGTGAGATACGAAAACTGTCGTGTGCCGCAGAGTAATCTGCTCGGCGGCGAAGGCGATGGGTTTGCGATAGCCCAGGAGAGACTTGGACCTGGCCGAATTCATCATTGCATGCGCTGGATCGGTATCTGCGAACGCGCGTTTGACTTGATGTGCGGCTATGCGGCGCGGCGCGAATTATCGCCCGGGAAGTTGTTGGGCAGCAGGCAGAACGTGCAGGAGTGGATCGCCGAAAGTCGCGCTGAGATCAACGCCGCGCGATTACTGGTGTTACAGACTGCCCGCGGGATCGATCTCAAGGGCGCAGCGTCAGTGCGTGAAGACATTTCGATAATCAAATTCTTCGTCGCGGGAATACTTCAAAAGGTGATCGACCGCGCGATTCAGGTCCATGGTGCGCTCGGGTTAACTGACGCGACGCTGTTGTCGTACTGGTATCGTCACGAACGTGCGGCACGGATTTATGACGGACCGGATGAGGTCCACAAAACCGTAGTCGCGAGAAGTATTTTGCGGAAGTATGGTGTCACCGCATAGACATTTTCCATTTATCATTTTCCGTTTGTCATTTTTCATTTTGGCGCGGCTGGGACAATGAAAATGGAAAATGAGAAATGGAAAATGGAAAATGGTCTGATCGACACTTCACGGGCAGTGCGTGCCGGCGAGGAGCTGCTTCAGGAGGCACTGCTCGCATATCTGACGAAGCACCTTCCTGACCTTCACGGTCCGTTATCAATCGAACAGTTTCCCTCCGGGTTTTCCAATCTCACTTACCTCGTGCGCATCGGCGATCGCGAGCTCGGCGATCGCGAACTTGTCTTGCGCCGTCCGCCAATCGGCGCGAAGATCAAAACCGCGCACGACATGAACCGCGAGTATCGCATCCTCGCGCATCTTCATCCGGTCTACGGAAAAGTCCCTCGGCCGCTATTGTTTTGTGAAGACGAAGCTGTGCTGGGTGCGCCCTTCTACGTCATGGAGCGCGTGAAGGGCATCATTCTCCGCGCGCAACCACCACGCGGCCTCGATCTCTCCGCCGAAATGATGCGGCGTCTTTCGGAAGTATTTGTCGACAACCTCGCCGAAATTCACAGTATCGACTATGAAGCAGCGGGACTTGGCGATCTCGGATCGCCGCAAGGATACGTGAGTAGGCAAATCGCAGGTTGGACCAAACGATACTACAACGCGCGCACTGATGACGTCCCGGAAATCGAACAACTCGCCACCTGGTTGCAGGCACATCTTCCGGCAGACAGCGCGCGCGGCTCGCTGATTCACAACGACTACAAGTACGACAATCTCGTCCTTGCCCCTGATGATCTCACGCGCGTCCTGGCCGTACTGGATTGGGAAATGGCGACGGTTGGCGATCCGCTGATGGACCTCGGCACGTCACTAGGCTATTGGGTCGAATCGACAGATCCGGAAGAGTGGCAGAAATATGGCTTCGTCTTGACCAAACTACCGGGTAACTTCACGCGCAGCGAACTCCTCGAGCATTACGCGCGTCGTTCGGGTCGTGAAATCCCGGATCCGGTTTTCTATTACGCTTATGCATTGCTCAAGATCGCTGGGATCGTGCAGCAGATCTACGCGCGTTATCAGAAGGGACTCACCAAAGATTCTCGGTTCGCACAACTCGGTGCGCTCGTCAAAGCATGTGGCCAACTGGGCCAACGTGCGATTGCGTACAAACGCATCGATCGACTCGGGTAATCGCAACACAAAATTCATAGTTTGAACATCACGCGTACTCACGATCCGAAGTAGACTCAACCACCCCACAGTACAACTCGTTCATTGGAGGAAAAATGATTACAGGTCGAAGTCTAATCTTGGCCCTGTTTCTGGGTCTCTCACTGCTTCTTGTTGGAAATGTAAGCACCAGGGTGGGAGCACAGTCTGATGCTCCGGAGATGCTGGTAAGCGACCTCGCCGTGCGCCCCGTCGTCGCAAATTTAATTACGCCAATCAGCATGGCGTTCATCGGCACCAACGACTTCCTGCTGCTCGAAAAAAATACTGGCCGGGTGAAACGAGTCACTGGCGGCGCAGTGCAGGGAACTGTGTTGGACCTCGGCGTGAACTTCGCGTCGGAACGCGGGCTGCTGGGGATCGCGACCCATCCGAATTTCCCGTCGAATCCTGGCGTGTATCTCTTCTGGACCTGTCGCAGCACGGCCTTGCCGGCGGATCCATTCTTCCCCGACGAGACGAGATGTCTCGACGCAAACATGTTTGCGGCCGATACCGATGAAATACTTCAGGTGCCGTTGCTTGGAAACCGCGTCGATCGATTCGTTTGGAACGGCTCTTCACTTACTTTCGATCACAACCTGATCATGCTGCGCGCCTTTCAAAACGACGGCGCGCCAGTGCCGCAAAACCAGGGTGACGAACAACAGCCGCCGCGCGGCAATCACGATGGCGGCCCGATGCGCTTTGGACCAGACGGCAAGCTCTACATTTTCTTTGGCGACAACGGCAGGCGAGGTCAACTCCAGAATCTGCCTTGTGGTCCAACCGCAAATTGTCCCGGTCCATTGCAACCTGACGATCAGTTTGGTGGGCCCGAGCCCGACGACGCTCATCTTTCCGGAGTTATCCTGCGT
>Ga0079217_10000258_pt1 | contig 12669 bp, 10 predicted proteins | sample NCAS200_FD_76343 | JGI IMG/M metagenome (GOLD analysis project Ga0079217, IMG submission 76343) | Agricultural soil microbial communities from Utah to study Nitrogen management - NC AS200 | ecosystem: Environmental > Terrestrial > Soil > Agricultural land | place: USA: Utah | collected 2014-06-11 | reverse complement strand
CGCCGGCGCGCCGGAGGCCGCCGCTCCGAAGGCGGGCGACATCGTCTGGGGGGAGGCGCCGGCGATCGCCGAGCCCGTGCTCGCCTACCCGCCGGGCCGGGTGATCGTGCTCTTTTTCCAGACCGATCACGAGCCCGTGCGCATCCACGGCTTCCTCCGGATGGTCGCGCACGCCGACCGGCTGCTCGAGACCTTCCTGCCGACCGACCGCATCGCGGTCGTGTCGTTCGACTCACACCTCAAGCTCCGGCAGGACTTCACCGACGACCTCGCGAAGGTGCGCGCCGCGATGATCGCGTGCCTTCGGACGGGAGAGCCCGAGCGGCTGCCGCCGGGTCCGTTCCCGTCGCTCGCGCGCAACTTCGACTACGACGCCGCGCTCGACGCCTCGACCCCCGAGCGCGGCCTCGACCTCGTCGCGCGGGCACTCGAGCCGATCCCCGGCGGCAAGTCGATGCTCTACTTCGGCTGGGGTCTCGGCACGGTCGGCGGGTTGACGGGGCCGGTGCCGGCGGAGAAGAAGGACTACCGGCGCGCGCTCACGTCGCTGTCCGCCGCGCGGGTGAACATCTTCACCCTGGACGTCACCGACGCCGACTACCACACGCTCGAGTACCGGCTCGAGGCGGTGTCGGAGGTGACCGGCGGGACGTATCACAAGACGCACCTCTTCCCGGACGCGGCGATCGACCGCGTGACGCGCGCAATCTCGGGGCGTTACGTGATCGTGTTCGTGAAGCCCGCGCTCCGGCGCGGCGAGCACGAGGTCGAGCTCAAGCTCGTGAACCGGAAGGGGACCATCTCGGCGCGACGCTTCTACGACGACTAGCGTCTCCGGCCGCGAGACGGCCTTCTACGGTCGGTAAAGGAGCCCCGCGTATCCCCGCGTCGAGTCGAACCGCGGCGACGCGCTCTTGATCTTCGCGACTCCCGCGTAAAAGGCGAGGTCGCCCGGGAACGTGACCGGCAGCAGCCTCTCGTCGACGCGGATCTCGGCGCCGAGGACGCGGACCGGGTCCGGCTTGTCGCCGCCCGGGCTCCACGCGCGGAGGCGCTCGCCGTAGACGACGAGGGGAAGCGCGGTGAGAGCGACCTCCCCGCGGGCGGACTCCACGCGTTCGCCCGTGTGCACGAACGCGGGCAGCGCGGCGAGCTCGATCCGGTTGCGGTCGAGCCCGGCCGGCAGGACCGAAGAGGGCGCTCCGCCCACCGAAAAGAGGTCGAACAGCGTTGGGGATCCAGAAGTGTCGCCGTACCGCGCCGACGCGGAGAGCCGGGCGGACGGCAGGTATGCGGTGACGACGGCTCCCGCGAGAACCTGGTTCCACGAGCTCTCGGCCGTGCGGCCGGCGGAGCCGGTCAAATCGACCTCTCCTCCGAAACCAGTTTTGCCGCGAACCCTCCTCCCGGTGGCGCGAGCACGGGCGGAGAAGAGTGTGCGATCGAACTCGTCTCCACCCGCGAGCGGCTCCACCCGCGAGAATCCCCCTCCGGCCGCGACGAGAAGCCGCCCCACCGCGGTCGGTCTCGACCAGATGCCCTCCACGAATCCACCGAAACGCTCCTGATCGAGCTCCGGGCGTGGAACGACACGCTGGCTGCCCGGCTTCTCCCGCGCGAAGAACGCGTGCGCCGACAGGGCGACCGGCAGGCCGCGGTACGAGGCCGCAAGCGAGCCGCCTCGGGGACCCGCTTCGTTACCGACGGACGCCGCGGCGACCCAGTCGAGCCGGCCGAGGACGTCGGTCCCCTCGACGCCGAGCTGCCACGCGTTTCCGTCCGGCCCGACCGAGTAGGTCAGGAGCGGCCGGACGACGTGACTCGGCCAGAGGCGATACGGGCGGCTCGCTCCGACCTCCGCGCGCGCGAAGGGAGTAACGGGCGCGGGGTCGGGCGGCAGGAGCGGAAAGCTCGCCGGGCGGCGGGCGACCGGAGCGAGCGCGCTCGCGGGCAGCGGGAGCCGGCGAACGTCGACCCCCTTCGCGGTGATCTCGAGAAAGAAGAGCGCGCCCCCGTCGGGCGAGGGCGCGGGACCGAGGGCGCCGCCCGTCACGCGGGTCAGGAGCTGCGACGCGCCCCCCGACCGCGCGTCCGCCGACTCGACGTTCCACGTCCCTTCGCGGTCCGCGGCGACGTAGATCCGCGCTCCGTCCGCGCTCCACGCCGGCTCGCCCGCCGGCGGCCCGGGAAGCGGGACCTCGGCCGGCGAGCCTCCCGCGGCCGGCAGGGTCACGAGGCGCCAGCGGCCGCCGGAGTGGAGGAGAGCCGCGATCGATGCGCCGTCGGGAGAGACCCGCGGGTGGATCCACACTCTCCAGGGCTCGTCCGTCCCTCCCGCGGGGATCGGCCTCGTTTCGCCGGAGGTGAGGTCCACGCGGACGAGCTCCGACCGCCCGTACCGGTTGCGGACTCCGACCGCCCACGCGCCACCCGGCGCGGGATCGGCCTCCGCCACGTCGGCGAGGCGCGTGACGCGATCGACGTCGCCGGTGTCGGGTCGCCAGACGTAGAGGTCGAGGCGAAGGAGCCCTTCGGCGTCCGGCGCCCGCCGCGCGAAGAGGACCCGCTCGCCGTCCGGCATCCATCTCGGATTGTCCGCCGCGAAGCCGTTCACGCTCGAAAGCCGAAATTTCGGCGCGCGCCGCCGCGGGAGCTCGGGCCGGTCGGCGACTTCCTCGGGGTCGCGAAGGATCTCCGCCTCCCGCTCGAGGCGCCTCTTCTCCGCTTCGCGTTCCTCATCCGTCTCGCCGAGGGTCCAGACGGCGAGATACGTCTCTCCCCGCTTCGGGTCTCGCCGGGCGACGAGCCTCGTCCCGTCGGGAGAGACCTCGAGGGAGACCGTGCCCCCGTCGAGCCGCTGCCACGGCTCGCCCGCGACGAGCCCCGCCGCCGCCATCCGCCGTTCCTCCTCGATTCCCGCCGCCGTTATCTCCGCCCGGAAGCGGTCGTACAGGTCGGCGGGCGAACGGCCGAAGACGGCGCGGAACGCCGTCGGGAAGTCGCCGCCGCGCCGGGAAGCCATCCGCTTCCAGAGCTTGCGGAGGGTCCCGGCCCCCTCGCGGGCCTCGAGCCACTCGAGGAAGGTCGAGCCGACGAGGTACGCCATCGAACCGCCGCGCCAGCCGCCCGTCGCGGAAAGCGCTCCGTAACCGGGCAGTTTCCCCTCGATCGCGAAGCGCCGCAGCACCATAGCGCGTAGGCTCGACGCCGGACGTCCCGACCCCGTGAGCGTCCCCTCGAGGACGGTCGCGTAGCCCTCGGCGAGCCAGCGCGGCGAGTTCAACGTGAGCGGTCCGAGCGGCACGGGAGAGAGCCGCGCGAGGATCCCGCGCGACTGATTGCGGGGGCGGGCGAGGTGGACGATGTGCGCGACCTCGTGCGTGACGAGGTCTTCCATCCAGTCCGTCCAATGTCCGATGTCCGACTCCGGCTCGGGCGGCGAGGTCCAGAGAACGATGGCGGGCCGGTCGAGGAACGGAAACGCCATGCCGTTGGCGGTCGCCTGCGGGTCCCCGATCAGGACGTCGATCGGCCGGGTCGTCCGGTAGCCGACGGCTTCGGTCACCCGGTCGTGGATCGCCTCGATCGCGCCGGCCGCGCGGCGCGCCCAGGGCTCGAACTGCGAGGGGAAGTGGACGCGGAAGTGGGCGGTCTCGATCGTCCGCCAGTCGGCGGATGGAGATTGCGCGCTCGCCGCTCGAGACGCCGCGAGAACGCCCGCGGCCAGCAACAGGAGGCGTCGCCCCACGCCCACGAGGCTAGCAGACGACCTCCGAAAGAACGGGCGGGAATCTCCGGGCCGGCCGGCGGCGTTTCCCGGTTCGACCAACCCGAAAAACGAGATAGAGTGCTCGCTCCGAACGCCTTTTCAGGAGACACCTGCGTGCCAAAACTGCTTCTTTTCCGCGCAGCCGCCGCGCTTCTTCTCCTCGCGACCCCTCTTTTCGGACGGGAGCCGGAGGCTCCGGAGCTCGCCGGCGCGTCCGCGAAGACGAACGACGGGAACGTCGTCGTCATAGTCGAGCTCGCCGACGCACCGGTCGCCCGTTACGAGGGGGGCCTCGCCGGATTCCCCGCGACCGCGCTCGCGAAGACGGGGCTTCCCGAGCTATCCGCGCGTCGCGAGGACGTCGCGAAGTACCGGGGCCTGCTCGAAGAGAAGCAGGAGGCCGTCGTCGAGACCCTCCGCGCGCGCGTCCCCCTGGCGGAGGTGGGAGCGCGCTACCAGACGGTGCTGAACGGATTCGCGCTCGTCCTCCCCGCCGAATCGCTCGGAGACCTCGCTCGCGTGCCCGGTGTCGCGAAAGTGCACGCGGTCAGGCAGTACCACCCGACGATCGACGCGTCGAACGGCGTCATGGGAACGCCCGCATTCTGGGCGGCGCTCGGCGGCGACGACCAGGCCGGAGCGGGGATGCGGATCGGCATCCTGGACACCGGCGTCGACTTCTCCAACCCGATGTTCTCCGACCCGACTCTCTCGCCGCCGGCCGGCTTTCCGCGGGGGGACGCCGCGCTCGCGAACGGCAAGGTGATCGTCGCCCGGTACTTCCAGTCGTCCGCCGACGCCCGCGACGGCGACGCCAACCTCGGACACCGCACGGCTCAGGATCTCGTCGGGCACGGCTCTCACTCGGCGGGAGTCGCCGGCGGATCGCGCGTCGATCTCTCCGGGTCGGGACGGCGGGTCATCACCGTCTCGGGCGTGGCGCCCAAAGCGTGGATCGGCAGCTACCGCATCTTCTCGCCTCGCGCCTTCGACGACAACATCATCGCCGCGATCGAGTCCGCGGTCGACGACGGGATGCACGTCATCAACATGAGCTTCGGCGCCCAGAGCGCCGGCAACCCGCTGAACGACCCCATCATCCGCGCGACGGAGAACGCCATCGCGGCCGGGGTGATCGCCGCGATCAGCGCGGGCAACAGCGGACCGGACCCGGCCACCATCGGATACCCCGGCGCCGCGCCCTCGGCGATCACCGTCGGAGCGACGGCGAACGCCCACTACGGCCTCTCGACGCTCGGGCTCTTCGAGGTTCTCTCCGGGAGCCCGTTCGTTCCGACCGGTCTCGCCTCCGTCGTGGGGGGAGCCTGCGTGGACAGCTGCACCCTGCCCGCTTCGCCGGTGACGGCCCCCCTGCAGGACGTCGACCTCGTCGACGGCCAGCTGACGGGCATCGCCTGCACCCAGCTGCCCGGCGGGTCACTCAACGGGCGGATCGCGCTCGTCCAGCGGGGAACCTGCACGTTCGCCGTCAAGGGTCAGGTCGTCCAGGCGGCGGGCGCCGTCGGCATGGTCGTCTACAACTCCGACGACCCGGCCGTCTCGAACAGCGGCGAGCACATCTTGAATCCGTCGATCAATCAGGCGTCGGTTCCCGCCGTGCTCATCCGGCGCAGCGACGGGCTCGCGCTCAAGACCTTCCTCGCCGGGAGCGCCGGAACTTCGGTCGTCGGGCAGCTTCGCGCCGCACCCGCCGGAACGCCGCCGTTCGTCGGTCCGACGACTCCCCAGCGCCTGGCGTCCTTCTCCTCGCGCGGGCCGACGACGGACTACCAGATCAAGCCGGATCTCGCGACCGTGGGTGCCGACAGCTACGCCCCCTGCCAGGACGACTCGGCGGCCGGCGAAAACCGATTCCCAGCGCCCGATCCGCGCCGGGGCGCGAGCACGATGTTCCAGGCGAGCGGCTTCATGTTCGCGAACGGGACTTCCTTCTCCGCCCCCCGAGCGGCCGGCGCCGCGGCCCTCGTGAAGCAGAAGCACCCGTCCTGGAGTCCGGACCAGGTCAAGGCCGCTTTGACGGAGACGGCGTCGCGCCCGATCGATTCCGGAAAGATCGGGGGGGAGCGCCTGATGTCGCGCGGTTCGGGCGACATCGACCTCGTCGCCGCGGCGACGGTCGAGTCCCTCGTGCTCCCGACGAGCGCGAGCTTCGGACGGGTCGCGCTCGAGACGACGCCGTTGACCCTCACGAAGACGCTCAACCTATCCAACCTTTCGGCCGCGACGGTGACGTACTCCCTCGCGGCGCACCCGACCGCGGGGAACGCGGCGGTCGTTCCCTCCGTCGAGCCGGCGACCATGACGCTCGCGCCGGGCGAGAGCCGAAGCGTCAGCCTCCGGCTCACGATCGGGACGGGGATCCCGACGGCACGGACCGACTCGGAAGGGTTCCTTTCCGTCTCGGACGGGCGGATGACGATTCCCGACGTCCTCTACGTGCCCTACTGGATCCGGACGACCGCGGCGCCTTCCGATCCGCTCGTGCGGGCGATCAGCGGCCGGGTCAAGTAGGGGGCCGGTTCCGCTCCCGCTTTCGGCTCAGAGCCAGGAGGCGAACCGCAGCCCGAAGCCGTCCGGGTCGGCGACCGTGAAGTCGCGAAGGCCGTAGGCCCGGTCGTCGATCGGCGAGACGACCCGCGCCCCCATCTCCCGAGCCACCGACCACCAGCGGTCGACGTCCGGAACCATCACCCGGACGTTCGCCGAGGGAACGCCGGATGCGGGCGGCAGGTCCGGGCGCTCGTCGAGGAAGAAGAGGTGGTTCTCCCACGCGAGCTCCAGGAAAGAGCCGTCCTCGCGGATGACCTCGAAACCGAGCCGCTCGTAGAACGCCCTCGAGACGGCGAGGTCGCGCACCATGACCTCGACGACGAGCTGGCGCGTCGGCTCGACGTAGCGCGCCACGTACCGCGCGTCTACCGGCGGCCGGCCACGAGGACTTCCATCTCGTGCGCGTCGTCGGGCCAGCCGCACTCGCACCACGCGAGGATCATCCCCTCGTCGCCGCCGATCTCCAGGATCCGGCACTCGCACGCGAAGCACAGGTCGCCGAGGACGTGCCCCGAGACCGTGTAGCGGTCCCGGATCGGGAACTCCGTCAGCGCGCGCGCCCCTTTCGGCGCCTTATTCACCGGTCACACTCCCGTAATGAGCGGTTCGATCCTCGCCTTGAGCTGGCCGAACTCGCCCCGCATGCCGCCGAGCTCGGCCTGCACGCCGTCGAGCCGAAACTCGACGCGATCGAGCCGCGTTTCGACGCGATCGAGCCGCATCTCGACGCGGTCGAGCCGGCCATCGACCCGATCGAGACGGCCATCGATTCCGTCGAACCTGTCCGTGTGCGCCGCGAGGCCTTCGATGACCAGGCGGATGTCGCTTCGCAGGCCTTCGGCGACGACGTTGAAGTGTCGTTTGATGTCTTCGGCCGTTTCGCTGTCCATGAACTCTTCTTGTCGCGAGCCTAGCTCACTTCCGGCTCCGTGCGCCCCTCAACCTTTCACGCAAACGATCTGCCGGATTCCCGCGACTACCTCGACCAAGTCCCGCGACTTCTCCATGACCTCTTCGATCGGCTTGTACGCCGAGGGGATCTCGTCGACGACCCGGGCGTCCTTGCGGCATTCCACTCCTTCCGTCTCGCAGACGAGGTCTTCCCTGGTGAAGCGCCGCCGCGCCTCGCCGCGCGACATCTTCCGGCCGGCGCCGTGCGGCGCGCTGTGGAACGAGTCGGGGTTTCCGAGCCCGCTCACGATGTACGAGCCGGTCCCCATCGATCCGGGGATGATGCCGAGCTCGCCGACCCGCGCGGAGATGGCTCCCTTTCGCGTCACGAGCAGCCGCTCGCCGAAGTGGCGCTCCTCCGACACGTAGTTGTGGTGGCAGTCGACCTCGGTCGTGATGCCGAGGCGCGCGACGTCGCCGTCGAAGCCGAGCGCGAAGGAGAGCTGCCGCAGAAGGCGCGACATCATGATCGCCCGGTTTTCCCGCGCGTACCGCTGGCACCAGTCCAGGTCGGTCGTGTACGCGTCATAGTCCGCCGTGCCTTCCGTCAGCCAGGCGAGGTCCGGGTCGGGCAGGTCCGGCAGCGCGCTTCCCAACGCCCGTTTCGCCTTCGCGATGTAGGTCTCCGCGACGGTCTTCCCGACGTTGCGGCTTCCCGAATGGAGGAGAGCCCACAGGAGCCCGTCGCCCCGGTCGACGCACACCTCGATGAAGTGGTTTCCGCCGCCGAGCGTCCCGAGCTGGTGCAGGGCGCGCTCCCGGAGCGCCTTCGACGCGTTCCGCGGCGTCCCGCTGACGGCCATCCACTCGGCGGCGGCCTCGAAGGGTTGCCGCTTCTGTTCGCGCCCGACGGGGATCTCCCGCTCGATCGAGTGGCGAAGCTTCTTCAGGTCTTCGAGGTCGAGCCGGTCCGCCGGGATCGAAATCTTGCGGGCGGACATCCCGCAGCCGATGTCGACGCCGACGGCGGCCGGACAGATCGCTCCCTTCGTCGGGACGACGGCCCCGACGGTGGCGCCCTTTCCGAGGTGGACGTCCGGCATCGCGGCGACGGGGGGGTAAACGACCGGCAGAGACGCGATGTTCTTCAACTGCTCGATCGCCTCCGGCTCGATCCGGTCCGTCCAGACCTTGACCGGAACGCGGGAGCTCAAAACCATCTCGATCGGCATCGCGCGAAGTATCCTCCGGCGGTTCATGCACGGTGCGCGCCGGGTCGCCGCGGTCCTCGCGCTTCTGCTCGGGGCGGAGGCGTGCCGCGCGTCCGACCGGAACCCGGACCGCGGAACCGTCGTCGTCCGCCGACCGGGCGAGATCGAGTTCACGGCAACCGTCAACGCGCGATCGTTCGATCGCGGCGTGATGATGCCCGGGTACCACGCGGTCGTCTGGAAGGAGGGGCGCATGGCGCACGCGGCGCTCCTCCAGGCGGACGTCACCGACGTCGAGATCCTCGACGCCCTCGAGTCGCTCGGCGCGAGGGCCGGAGCCACTCTCCCGATGGACGCGTGGGAGGCCCGGCGAGACCCCCGAAACGCCGCACCCGACCGGCACGTCTCCGGAGACGGGATCGAAATCCTCCTGAGGCTTCCGGGCCGCGCGGCGCTCATGCCCCTCGCCGACGCGCTCGAAGACCCGGGCGGGCGCGGCCTCGACATGCGCCTCGCCGGCAACCGGGCAAACGTCCCGAAGTGGAAGTCGGGCTGCGCCGTCAAGGTCGGAAACGCGCGCTACACCGTGCGTGATTGGGAGAAGAAGGTGACACTCTTCCGCTCACGGAGAGGCGCCCTCCCCGCCGACGGATCGAAAGTCGGGGTCGTGATGCGGCGGGCGCCCCCGGCCGCGCCTCCGTCGCCGCCATCTCGTTGATCCGGCTCCGCTTCGGGTCCCGAAGGGAGATGGCCGCCGCCTTGCAATGCGTCACCCTCGAATGGACAGGAAAAAGACAACGGGCCTACCCGACGCGACGACTCCGGCGCGCGAGCCGTCGGGGATCCTCGCCGTCAAGACGCGCTTCCAGCGGAAGCGATCCGGGCGCAAGCTCCCGCGGCCGAGCTCCCGCGCCCTCGTCGTCCTCTTCGTCCTCGTTCTCGTCGGCGCGACCGGCGCGGCCGTCCACCGCCGCGTGCTCGAGTCGGAGTTCCAAACGCGCGTCTCGCGGAGCCAGGCGACGCCGTACGAGATCAAGCGGATTCGCGGGGAGCTCGCGGAGCTCGAGGTCGGGGAGAAGAACCTCGCCGGTGCGCTCGACGCGCGGCTGAAACGCGTCGCCGCGGCGAAGCGCAACGAATTCTACGTGTCGATCGACACGAAGAAGAAGACGTTCTCCTTCCGCTACGCCGACAAGACGCTCCGGGACGAGCCGGTCGAGGTCGGTCCGCCGCACACTTTCGCCGCCGGGAAGAAGAAGTGGACGTTCGCTCCCTTGAGCGGGGCTTTGAACGTCCAGGGCAAGATCCGGGACGGGACCTGGCGCGTGCCGGAGTGGGCCTATCTCCTCGAAGGGACGAAGCCGCCCCGGAGCCTGCCGACGGTCCGGAACGGTCTCGGCATGTACGTCATCCTCCTCGGAAACGACTACGTCATCCACTCGCCCCCGGCGCCGGGGTCCCCCCTGAAGGGGCCGAAGCCCGGGTCCTTCCTGGTCCCGGAGGCGGACCTCGCCGCGATCTGGCCGCGCGTGGGCACCGAAACGCGGGTCTACGTCTTTTGAGACGGTCGGGAGGCGGCACGTGAGCGAGAGCCGGTACCGGCTGGGATTCCTGGGCGCCTGGGGCCTTCTCGTCGTCGGCGCGATCCTCGCGGCGGCGGTCGCCGGCGCGGAGTGGCAGAACGTGCGGGACGCGCACCGGCTCCGCAGGCTCCGCACGATCGACCGGTTGATCGCCGAGCGGCTCGGTCCCCGGCTCGACGTCCTCCGCGAGACCGCGGAAGAGCGCGAGGAGAGAGTCGAGCAACTGCACACGGCCGTCCGCGAGACCGAGATGAAGCTCGACGACTCGGCCGACACGGACCAGATCATCGTCGTCTCGACCGCCGAGAACCGGCTCACGGTGCGCCGGTCGGGGAAGAAGATCTTCGAGGCCGTCTGCTCGACCGGCAAAGGGACGACCTTGACCGACGCGTCCGGCCGCAGCCAGGTGTTCAACACCCCGACAGGGAAGTTCCGCGTCGTGAAGAAGGAGGAGAACCCCCTGTGGGTACCGCCCGACTGGCACTTCATCGAGGAGGCTCGCAAGAAGGGAAAACGCGTCGTCCGGTTGAGCCCCGGCGAGAGGATCGACGCGCGAACCGGCGAGCCGGTCGGGGGCAGCGAAGGCGTTCACGTCTACGGTGGCTCCCGCTCCGGCAGCGGGCGGGTGCTCACGGTCAGGGGAAATACGGTCGTGGAAGTCGGTCCCGACGGAGAGCGCGAGCTTCCGCCCGGCGAGGTCATCGAGGCGGGCGGCGCGATCGTCGTCCCCCCCTTCGGGACCCCGCAGCGCAAGTTCGACAAGGTGCTCGGCAAGTACCGGCTGAACCTCGGCAGCGGCTACGGGATCCACGGCACGATGTATCCCGATCAGCTCGGCCGGAGCGTGACCCACGGCTGCGTGCGCCTGGGGGACGCCGACATCGAGACGCTCTTCGGGATGGCGCAGGTCGGGGACCAGGTGCTGATCTACTAGGGATCGCTCCCGTCGAAGTCTCCCTGCGCGATTCGATAGACTCCCCCGCGCTTCGATAAAGGGCATCCGGGGGTCAGCGCGTCGCAACCCGCTCCGCTCGCCCCGCGTACATCAGCAAAGGAAGAATGTCCGAGCTACACCCGGTGCCGCATCGTTTCGCGCCATCCGCGCTCGCGGCGGTCATCCTCCTTTCGGCGGCCGGCTGCGGTGAGAAGAAGACGGCCGCGGCGTTCACGCCCCCGCCCGTCCCCGTCGAGGTCGCAGCTGCGACCCGGGGCGACGTGAGGGAGACCCTGCACGCCCTCGGAACCGTCGAGGCGGAAGAGCAGGTCAAGGTCACCGTCGAGATCGACGCCATCGTGCGATCGCTCCCCTTCGAGGAGGGGCGCCTCGTCCGGAAGGGACAGGTCCTCGCCATCCTGAACGACACCGAGCTCCGCGCCGAGGTGCGCCGGGCGGTGGCGCTGCGGGATCAGGCGCGCCTCACGTACGCGCGGTTCGAGCAGCTCTCGAAAGAGCAGATCGCGTCGCCTCAGGACCGCGACAACGCGCGCGCGGCGCTCCAGGTCGCCGAGGCGAACCTCGGGCTCGCCCAGGCCCGTCTCTCCAAGACGCGCGTGGTCGCGCCGTTCTCGGGCGCCGTCGGAAGCCGCCTCGTCTCTCCCGGCGCATACCTGCGCGCGGGGGACGCGATCACGGAGATCGCGCGCATCGACACGGTGAAGGTGGTCTTCGCGGTGCCCGAGCGCTACCTCGCGGACCTGCGGCGCGGGGCCGGCGTGACGGTCACGACCGTCGTTTTCCCCGGCAAGGAGTTCCGCGGCACCGTGAACGTCCTCGACCCGATCTTAGACGCCGGCACCCGGTCCGCGCGGCTCTCGGCGCGCATCCCGAACCCGCAGGGTGAGCTTCGGCCGGGGATGTCGGCCGACGTCACCGCGGTGTTCGCGGAACGGGCGCAGGCGGTGACTGTCCCGGACGAAGCGGTGTTCGCGGAGGGCGACCGCAACTTCGTGTTCGTCGTGCAGGCCGACTCGACCGTCGTCCGCCGGCCCGTGAAGCTCGGCGCGCGCCAGCCCGGCCGGGTCGAGGTCCGCGAGGGCCTCAAGGGCGGCGAGAGAGTCGTCCGCGCCGGCCACCAGAAGCTCTACGAGGGGGCCAAGGTCTCTCCGGTCGAGGCGGCGGCCGCACCGGTCGCTTCACCGGCTCCGGCCGCTCCCGGAGCGACGAGCCCGTGAAGCTCTCCGAGATCTCGATCCGCCGGCCGGTCCTCGCGACCGTCATGAGCCTGACGATCCTCCTCTTCGGCGCGATCTCGTTCTTCCGCACGCCGGTCCGGGAGTACCCGAACATCGACCCGCCGATCGTCTCGATCACGACCATCTACCGCGGCGCCGCGTCGAACGTCGTCGAAGCCGAGATCACCCAGCTGATCGAGGAAGAGCTCGCGACGCTCGAAGGCGTGAAGCTCCTCCGGTCTTCGTCCCAGGAGCAGGTCTCCCGGATCACCGTCGAGTTCGTGCTGTCGCGCGACGTGGACCAGGCCGCCAACGATGTCCGCGACCGCGTGTCGCGGCTCCGGGGACAGCTCCCGCGGGAGTCCGAGGATCCGATCATCTCGAAGGTGGATACCAACGCGCAGGCGGTCATGTGGCTCGCGCTCTACGGCGAGGGCTTCACCAACCTCGAAGTCTCGGACGTCGCGGCGGT
>Ga0079217_10000255_pt1 | contig 12680 bp, 7 predicted proteins | sample NCAS200_FD_76343 | JGI IMG/M metagenome (GOLD analysis project Ga0079217, IMG submission 76343) | Agricultural soil microbial communities from Utah to study Nitrogen management - NC AS200 | ecosystem: Environmental > Terrestrial > Soil > Agricultural land | place: USA: Utah | collected 2014-06-11 | reverse complement strand
ATGCCCGATCGCGTCATACGAGAACAGTTGTTTGTAAGGACGGTTGGTGGTCGCGCCTTCGCCCCGAGCTTCCGCACCGGACAAGGCCTCTTTGATTCGACTCACGTGGTCCCATCGATAAAGACGATCAAAACGGTGGTCCAACGCTTCGCTGGAAAATTTCAGGGTGCCGTCGTTGTAGTATTCGTAGGTCTTGGACATCAGTCCCGAGATCTGGAATGTCTCGGCCTTCAAGCGATCGTTATAGGTTGCGTTAAGAGTCTTACCGTTACCGTAATTCACCTGCTTCGCCGCTCCCCACGCCCGATAAGACATGCTCGAGATGTATGTGCTCACACCACTAATAGCTGTGCCCGTAATTGCCGTCGTTCGTCCGATAAGGTCCCGAGCATAATTGATGGTGTTACTGTTGGGATCAGTGATGCTCGTTAACTGACCGGCGAGGTTGTATTGATAGAGGATTGTGTAGCTCGATGGTGATGCCTGCGTGATGTTGCGGGTCTCCGACGTGATTCGCGAAAGCGAATTGTACACATAGGTTGCTGAGCCGAGACCATCTATCATTTCAAGTCGATTCCCCGCGGCATCATACGAGTAACTGACCGATGCCGACACAGGAATGCCGCCGGAGTTGGCTGGAACCGTATAACTGATTCCGGTGACCAGATGTCGGTCGTTGCGAGCGTAAACACTTGCCGCACCTCTCCCGTCTGTCACTGAAAAGCAGTGTGTCGTCATCGTTGTACGCGTAGGTTGTGGCCGCAGTTTGTTCAGGTACCTGTTTAGCCTGGAGTCGACCATACCCATCGTAGCTCATGCTTGTGGTTTGAAACGTGCTGCCTACCGGACCCGCGTATTGTTTGATTTCTGTAACCTGGTCGCGCACGTTGTATGTGTTGACCATAGCGGAGTAGATGCTACCGGCCTCCCAATTGAGTACTTCGGTTTTCACAGTCCTGCCCAGCACATCGGAATAGACCTTCTGCTGTCGCCGCTTTGCGGTACCACCATCAATTGTGCCTTCGTCGGTGATCGTTACGACCTCACCTCCGGCACAACCACAGCCTGAATAGGACGCCGTTTTGGTTGTCGTGTCAGCAGGATTGCTTGTCATGCTTGGGTTAGTTGTGACCAGCGGCCGGCCTTTCCAGTCATAGGTCCTGTATCCCGAAACTCTGTTATCCCTTTTTCGGTCATCCAATGACTTTTTTGGCCTTCCGTCCAGCTTGGATAACGAAACGCAGAAGTTGCTTGATGAACGGGAGAGACACGCGTTGATGTGCGTGTCGATGCCTGCATAAGAAACAAAGATAGCGCAGAGAATCTCGGCGACCCATTCTATCCGGAGCAGAAGGTGGGGGGAGGGGACCGACAACCCCACCCGGCCCTTTTGCAGGTGGCGCTCAAGATGAGACAAGGAAGCAGGCGCGTTGATGTGCGTGTCGATTGGTGCGAAATCGGCCAAAAGAAAACAAAACGCGCGCGCGTGAGAAGCGAGCAAACTTTGCACATTTCTCGAAGGAGAGGAAGAAACGATCTGATCAGTTTGGAAAGGGGGAGTTCCGTTCTCAAACTCCGAAATATGACTCCGATAGACCGGCGCCCGACGATGTCGAACGAGCTTTGCCATATCCTCTTGCGTGAGACCCAATCGGTCCGGATTCCTAGTAGTTTTGATGCCAGTCGACGTGGTTGTGGTCGGCGCGATTGGCCCATCAGGATTCACCTCCTGACAGGTCGCGGTGAGGATCTTTACCTACAGTCCCAATTAGGACTACACTGCTTCTCGAAACGTCTGCCGCCTGGAATCGTGAACTTGCATTCCAGATAGGGCTGTTCACGTTTGTGGTGAAGCCCTATCCATTCGATTCAGTTGAGCATAGCACAACCTATTACCTCTTAAGAGGGCAAAGAACTTACCAGACGCTTCTTCAGATCCTCCATTTCTTTCGTGAAGGAGACTCACGCTTGACTCTGCCGATTTTAGTCTTCACGTTATTGTTGATATGGCTCATCAGTCGTGAGAAGCCTCCTTACTTGAAGACGTATCACCGCACCAGACTGGATGGTACATTCTCGACGTCCTACGAACCCTGGTTCAACAGGTATTTAGATCACGTTAGCGACGAGGCCGAGGGAAGACTTCGAGTCGGACCGATTTCACCAAGGGACGATTTACAGGCTGAACTTTACCACCCAGAACTTCCAGTGAACTGGCAAAGAGTTTCTGCTCAAACCCTCTTCCGGTTTCCTGTGAAGAGAGCCATCGCTGGCGTTCTCTCAGCAGTGGCAACAGTGGCGCTTGCCGACTCAGTCTCCCGAACGCTGCTAAGCGGCAACAGTGTGTTTCAGGGTTTGGGAACTACCGGCTTAGGCTTCCGACAAATACTGGCCTTAACCTTCGCTGTCACAGTGGTTCTGTTGCTTGTTCGATTGCGCAATTCCAAAATGCAAACGCAAGGGTATCTTGACGGCTACTCAGACGCTTATGTCCAACTGAAGTCAAAAACGCAAGCGCACCTGAACTCTTGTAGACCAGTCTTAAAGAAAGAGAACGTTGCAAACCAAGGGTACTGTGCCGAACTCGTGGCTTGGATGCCAGCAATCGAGCTCGGATCGCCAAGGTTTGTTAACCCATGGAAAGAAGCACGTCAGATTGTCGGCGCCATCCAAGGTGCTAAAGGACGGAACCTTGACGGGGACATTTACCTGATCCTGCTTGCTGATCGGTTTGACCGGATGCTTGCCGCTGAAGACGATCCTGAAACCGCCTTGGATGAGACCTTTTCCTGGCTCGAGAGCGAAGGATTGGCTGAGAACTTTCCTGAGTCTTTGGAGGAAGCCGGCAGGGAGTTAATAATTGGCAACCAGCTTATCCAGGAACGGCTGTACCTAATGGGAATACCGGGTCGTTTACCGGCCAACCTTACCTACTCGGATCCGCAGGCGGATAAAGTACTGAGCGAGACAACCCTGACTCAATGGATGATTGCTTTATGTAACAAAGCTTCCGATCGATAACTGCATCAAACTAAGGTGCCTTTACTAAGGTGCCTTTACTCCGACCCACTCGGGCCAATTCATTCTTAGTTTTAAGCGCTGCTAGGTTGCGGTCGCGCGACACCCGCAATACAGGATCGGCGGAAGGACCCGAAAATAATCCTGCACCTTCAATCCTGCGGAACTCACAAGGACGAAGAAGGTTCTTACTCTAAAAATCATGAGCAAGGAGAAAGTGCATTCATTGAGGATTGATTCTCTCTAATTCGTTCAACTCGGCTTGGACGTATGGTCGGATAAGGGACGGGCACGCGACCGCCTTTTGGCAACACGTAGAGTACTACGGTGCGATTTGTACGAAATCCCCCGTCTATCAAGGTAATGCGTTCTTTGCTTATACCCAACTCTTTTACTAGATAATTTGATTGACATTGGAGCCGTCTGCGCACCTCGTTTTCGAAACTCCGCTTCCCGCCATAAGCGACAATGTATCCTTGGACGTTCGAGCCTTGTCGCAATAGCTGGGCGAAGGAAGCTAAATACGCTTTTTCTTCCGCAGCGTCGACGTCATTATATTCAAAAAGTCTATCATGAGCGTCAGCGGCATTTGTTGGCTCGGTCAGCCTCGCAGCGGGACACCGAAGTTCCTCTTGCTTGGCCGTCGATCTATAAGTGATCCACCCCACTTTTCCATCGAACACTCTAATAACAACGCCCTCAAGATCATTTACGTAGGTAACGCTTGCGTCGCTATTTAACTTCTTCTCATAGGAGCCGACATCTATCTCAAGATCTTTAATATGTACATATTCCCTTGGTGAAACCTCAATTCGAATTACCGTGTCAACCGGAACATTGTACCCAAAAGGCCAGTCCTTTTCACACAGTCCGTCGGAATAGACGACGACTATCGTTTCCTGCGCAGTGTCATATACGCATGAATTGAGGTTGGGTCCCGGGCATTTACCTAAAAGTCGCTCAACATCAGTACGAGTCGATGTTAGAGGTTCAAGTCCCCTCCAACGATTTGACTGAGAAGGGGTCGATAAGATCAAAGATGAGAACGTTGCAATCAGTACGACGATATTTCTCATTTTTTCCACCCACAAATAAATTCCAGAGCGTTATGATAATAGTTACTGCTAGCTCCATGATTTGTGCTGTCCGGCGGAGGGCCGAGTGCTATGCCCATCCGATCAGCTACAACTTTGCTAGCAATGGCCAAGCCCTCGTCGCCGTAACCATGACTTCCATAGACTCCGCCATAGCTCCTCTCTCCTGCAATGTGAGTAAGTTCACCTAGAGCAGTGTAAAGGAAGAATTGTCTTGTACGATTGTGGGCCGCCCCATAATTTGTCAAGGCCTGACTGCTGAGTAGAACCTGCGCATCCCCATGCATCACCGAGCCGGACACACCATTGTAACCTTGCATGGACGTACCTGCAGGACCAGTACTATATTTGGTTGCAAAAGCGAACCCCTTTTGTTGTGTTACCTTATTGAAAAGCTTCAACATGTCGGTTTCGATCGGTTTGTTTCGTGCACGAAGGCCAGCCTCTGTAAGCAATGCCGCAATGAAATCATTACATCGTTTGTTCGCGAGTATTCCCTCGAGACCACTGTACAGCTGATCTACCTCCGATTTCGTGAACGAATCTGTAACAATTTCTTCTGAAACGGGGTTCTGCGGAGATAACTTCTGCCCAACAGTTTCTTCAACCCAAACAAAATACCCTCCCGATCCGGAATAAATCGTCACCACCAGCGTATTTAAGTTAGCCGTGCCGTAAGAGGTGTCTTGCGGAATCCAAACTGGTCTCTTCTTTCCCGCGGATGCCAGGAGGGGATCAATATGCGTAAGAGTGGCAAAGCCGTTTGTAAGCATTGGCAAGGCCATGTCACAGGGAATTGGGACTCCGTCGGCCACGCAGCCCTGCGTGGCACTGTTGAGTTCAGGAACGCCGTAGAATGGTTCGATCTTGCCGGGCGAACTTGGCGGGGGCCACGTTATTGGCTTGAAAAGACCAGCGTTAGCTCCTAAGGGATCGTTTTCTGCTGACTTAACATTGAATCCGTTTACGTTGACGACGCGGTGGCTTGCACCACTTGCGTCGAAATAGGGCCATTCTACGGCTTGTCCACCAGCAGTCACCCTCTGAATGGCCAACAGTTGTCCGCCTGCGTAAACGAAACTTCGTTGCTTTGCGCCAGTTGCGCTTACTTCGCTTATGACTTGGCCCAGCACCGTACTCTTCAAAGCAATTGACCATTCGATTGATCGTAGGTTTTTAACGTTGTCTTGGCCCTGCCACCGTCGCCATCAAGTTGCTGATCAGTTTCATTCGGATCGGCAAACCCAAACTTAGTTATTTGTCCAGCCGCGTCATAGGTAAATTGATTCGCGCCGACGAGCTCGCGGCCATCGGCGTCGTAGTTCCAACCAATTCGGCGATTGTTCGAGTAACTAGCCACATCCAGGTCATGGCGATCCCACTGACGAATTTCACGCGAGGTTAGATGACTAAGAGCGTCGTAAGTCATCGTTTCGTTGTAAGGACGATCATCGGTCGTGCCCTGCTCCCTGGCTTCGAGACCACTCAGTGCGATCGTCGAGCGACCGACGTGGTCGTACCTGTATAAGCGATCAAATTTGCTGTTCGCAGTGAGCTGATCCTGAATGAACTTGAGCCGGCCATCGTTGTAGTAGGTATAGGCCTTCTTCATAGTGCCCGGCACTTCGTAGGTCGAGGGTTTGAGATTGGCATCGTAGGTCAGCGCCAAAGTCTTCGAATTACCATACGATAGCGATTTCACTGCTCCCCAGGCGCGGTATTGTACGCTGGAAGCATAAGTTGATACCGAGGCGAAACTTGATCCAGTAACGCCAGTCACTCTTCCCCCCACATCATGGGTATAACTAATCTGAGCGCTAAAAGGATCTGTGATACTGGTCAACTGCCCGGAGAGATTGTAGGTATAGCTGAGTGTGAAGTTACCCAGACCGGTAAAGGCCCTGGTCTCGGAAGTAACACGTGACAGACTGTCGAGAACATAGGTTACCGAGCCCATGCCATCCGTCATCGTCATGCGATTGCCGGCGGCGTCATAGGTGTAGCTCACAGCAGCAGGCACCGCAATCGGTGAGGGTGCGCTGTAAGAAACGTTCGTGACCAGGTGGCGCGAGTTATAGGTGTAATTCGTAACAGCGCCACGAGCATCGCTGATCGTGTTTACATTATCGTCAGCATTGTAGGTCCAAACCGTTGCGGTATTTTGATCCTGTTCTGGCACGTGCCTGTTGCTTAGACGCCCGTAACCGTCATAGGACATGGTAGTTACTTGCGGCGTGCCAGTTCCTACCGGTCCGGCATATTGTGTTATTTGCTCGAGTTGGTCGCGGACGTTATATGTGTTGACCGTCGAAGAGTAGACACTGCCGCCGGACCAGTTAAGCACCTCGGTTTTCACTATTCGTCCGAGCACGTCTGAAAAGATCTTTTGCTGCCGACGCTTTTCCACACCACCATCAACCGTTCCCTCATCAGTGAGTGTCACAACCTGGCCGCCAGCGCACCCGCAGCCGCTGTATGCAGCTTCTTTGTAAGTCGTATTAGGATGAGTAGTCCTCAACGGTCGGCCTTTCCAGTCGTAGGTCTGCTCTGTGTAGAGCCACCCTGTGGCCGCATCGTCTCCAGCAGTGTTCCATTGGAACGGCGTGCCGCTGGCACTAGTCTCAGTCGGATTTGAGGTCTTGATAGTACGGCCCATAACGTCATAGACCATTCGCTGTCCGCTGTAGGTGTTACCCGTATGCTGTGTGGCCCATGCAATCGTGCGACCCGCACCGTCTGTGACGCTGAGAGAGCGTGCCTCGCCCAGATTATCCTGAATCGTCACGTATGTTTCCCGTTTGAGATCGGAAGGAACATAGACATAACGCGTGTAAGCATTGTTCACGAGGTTAGTGATTTGTTGCAGCCGGCCGATAGTATCGTACGTGAACGTTTGTTCTGGGCCATCGCTATTGGCTATGGCGGTGTTGGTTTCGTTCGGCTTTGGCGTCCGTTTGTAGGTCACCGCGCCGAAGTCAAAGTTGTATTTGGACGTGACAGCGTAACCATCCGCATCGGTGATCGTCTTCGGATACGCAAACGTACCGCGCGAGTTGTTGTTATCCGAGTATGAGTCAGCGTAACTGATCAGCATCTGGTGATCTGACGCGTCGTTCGACGAGACCACGGCACCCGCCGTGTTGTATTTCGTGGTTGTCGATGTTGACTCGGCAAAATTATTCACGTTGTAGCGCTTCACGCGTGTGAGATTTGCCCGACCGGTAACATAGGTCGGATTAGTATGTTGCGTAGGCGTATCACTGCCCTGAATTGAGCCGCTTTCATCATAGAAGAACTCGACTCTTGACATCAGCGTGCCAGACACAGTTCCGTCGTAGAGCAGCTTTTCACTTGGTAACCCAAGAATTCTCCTATCGGTGTAACTCGCGTTTGCATTGTAGTTGGTGCGCGTTGTGCGCAGGACCGTGGTTGCGTTCGCCGCGTACTCCATAAAATCCCGCGGCAGCCAGCAGCTTGTACCATTCGTGAACGTGAACTGCTGGTAGTCGATCTGGGTGCGCGCGCGATTGCCGGACGGATCGTAAATGTTGGTCTCAAGCACGCGTGGATTGAGCGGATCGTCAACTGTGGTGTTGTCCTGCGTCCACGTAGTCTTCACTTACCGTTGCCAGTTTCCGCCGCTCGACGTTTCCGTTAAAACAGACAGACCACGACTCCACTTCGGTGTACCAGTCGCGTCCACGAAATAGATCTTGTTTACAGTGCCGTCAGGGAGGGTTACCTGCGTGCGCTTACCGCTGGTGGATTGCGAGTCGCCAGGCAGGGTCCAGGTGTCAGCTACTGGTCCGGAAAAGCTCGTGACTGCTTCTTCGTTGCTCGCTATCGTGCCATCGGTATCGCCATTCCAGTATTTGACCCAATCGCGTCGCTCGGTGAAGCGAGGGCAATCAGTTTGCGCACTGGTTGTTTGCAATGGCGAGCCAGGTAGATTGTAGGCACGATAATTCAGGACGTGATTGACGTTGTCGGAAGCAATGTAGGCCACCTTCCACACCTGTCCCCAGCTCGTGTAACTGAAGTCAAAGTGCGAATCGTCGGCGAGTGTTACCTTCGACAGCGTCTTGATGGTGGTGTTATTGGCGGGACCGGAAACAGTCAAACCACTGAAGTTCGTTTGGATCGTTGTGTCGGTGTACGCGAATTCAGCCCATGGATGCTCCGTCTGATTCGGCTGTCCCTGGTTCCAGGTCTGCGTGATTGAGGTGAGCAGACCGGTTCCGTCGTAGTTGAATTTGATTTGCCTTCCTAATGTATCGATGACCTTGTCAAGGCGTTCGGAGACGTAATCAATGTTCATGTAATTGCCATTGCGATCCTTGACTTTGGTGCATTTGAGTTGATTGCCCATCAACGCATAGCTCAACTGAGTGCCGTCGGTCGTCCGCAATGTCAGGTCGGTTGTATCCAGCAACAAATGCGATGAGTCAGCTGCTTCGAAGTAGACCGAAGTCCCGAGCTGTCGCAACTCCGTGCGACTGCCATCGGGACTAATCAAAAGAAATCCATACTTGCCCGTCTCGCCGTTGAAGTGCATCTGCTGAATAACCGGAAAGCCGAGGCGAAAGCCTGGACCAGGAAAGCCATTGTCATCGTTAAAAGATATTGAACTGGTACCATTCTTCGTTCACACCAGCGAGTTATATGACAGGGTGAGATTCAAGTCTAAACCTGCTCTACCGGGCAGACCTACCAGCGGCAAAGTCCAATTGAAGTTTCGCGACAGCGGGTTTTCGCTGCCACCGCCGGTTGCGTTCATCGGATCGAGCCGCGCAATCGGTTGGCAAGTGCTTGCTTGTGGTGCATAAGCTTCGATTTCTGTAAGGCGACTGTAACCATCTACCGAAGCATTCGTTAGTACCCGAATCTTGCTGGTGCTGATGGGCGAGAAGGTGAACTTCCGCCAGATCTTGTTATTGCCAGTCACACTACCGCCAGGCACCGTTATCCAATTGCTGCCATCCCAGTACTGCACGTCATAACCAGTCAGTCCATACAGAGTGAAAGTCATCGACTCGGTCGGTTCTACTGAACCAGCATAGTTGTCCTGCAACGTAAAGACATGTATCTCATTGATCGTCTTATTCGTGCCGAAGTCCACCTGCACCCAGTCCGGAAACGTGTTGGCTGGCGCAGCATCGACCCAGCCGCCGCTTGTGCCTGCATTCAAGCTCTTGCGATCGCCGTTGACTACCGAACTCGCTGGCCAACCGACATGGCTCGACGATGCCGTCGCCGTTGCACCAAGCGCATGATCGTAGCGTGGCGCTGGCGATGGTCCGGTCCATGCCTCCAACTCCACGATGCGACTGTAGCCATCCGCACTTGCAGTGGTCACCACTCTGATCTTAGTAGTGCTAATGGCGGTGAAGGTGAACTTCTTCCAGACTTTGTTGTTGCCGCTGACAGTAGCGCCGGGAATTGCCGCCCACGTCGAGCCGGTCCAATACTGGACCTCAAAAGCAGTCAAACCAAACTGGCTGAAAGTCATCGACTCGGTAGGTTCAACTGGCGCCTGGTAGTTGTCCTGAGTGGTTATTACATCAATCTCCGTAATCGTCTTACTGCCGTTGAAAACAATTTGTAACCAGTCAGGGAACGTATTAGCGGGGGCCGCATCATTCCAGGCCTTATTGCGCGACCGGTCCGGTCGCCATCGTTGGCTCCTACCGCGCCCGAGCCGCATACAGCCGGATCATAGGCCGACGAGGCAGTTGCCGTTGCGCCGTTGGCGGCCAGCGCTACGTTCGTCGGTGACGTGCACGTCCACGCTGAAGCCGAACTGAGAAACAAACAATGCATGCTGAGGGCAAGACCGACGCGATGGAGAAACTGCAGAGTCCAAATTTTGCGGAAGGGGCTACCGGGAATAGTTAGCAACATGGGTTGTCTCTGGGCCAGGAAGAGTGGGCTTTGTGTTCTGCGACCTTTTGGATCAGGTCGTTTAGCAACGTTACAAGACTGAGCGAGGTTCGCGCATCATAGGTTGATCCAGAAGTCCTGTCAACAATTACCAGTTGAACCTTATGTGTCTTGTTTGTTGTGTCACGCTGACTCCTCATTTCATAATGACCGGATCTCCTGAATCGAACAAGTACATTAATTTCAACTACTTACGAGCATAAAAACTTAATAAAAGGGCAACCGATGTAACAGTTGGTCCATCTGAGTTGGCGGTCGTCGGTAACGACCTCCTGAACAGTCTTTAAATGTAGCGCGCTCCCCAAGGAGAAGTTTGCGCGCAGAAACTCAGGTGCCTTTATGGTCCGTATTAGCATGGAGAGAATGACGAATGAAGTTGCCCCGGAAGTTACCCCTGTTTCGCACCCTGAAGTACCCAACGTTTACCCTGGTTTCGCTTTTCATCGTTTCCAACATCACTGGTCTTCTATTCAGTCGCGTGCTCGCGCCTGAGGTCGTCGCACATCCCACGATCAAACAGATTGCCGGCGACATCCCCACGTCGGGCAGTCAGAGTATCGATCGTTTGATCTTCGACGCCGGTGCGCGCGAAGGCGTAGACCCGCGATTTATACATGCGGTGATCTGGCAGGAGTCGAAGTACGACACGGACGCGCAGTCCCATGCAGGCGCGGTTGGATTGATGCAGTTGATGCCCGCTGCCGCGGAGCGTTTTGGCTGCGCGGACCGAAACGATCCAGCGGCAAATATCGCCGCAGGCACGAAGTACTTGAGTTGGCTGCTGAAAAGATTCGAGGGCAACGTGGAGCTTGCTTTGGCTGGTTACAACGCCGGCGAAGGTTCGGTGGACAAGTACGACGGCATCCCGCCGTACAAAGAGACCAAAAACTACGTGAAGATCATTTCCAAGCGTTATGGAAAAACGTACCACCCGGTGCTTCCACCGCCAGAAGCCGCCGAAGCATTCAACCTATACTCCGAATCCGAAGTCGCGATGAGCGAGTAAACACCCCGCTGATCCGTGTTATCTGAACCACAGATAACACGGATCCCTGCTTGACACTACCGCCCGCCTTTTGGCTGAATGCTCGCGTCTTAAAAGCTCTCCCAGTCCCCAAGCGATCAAAAACTCGTCAGAGGAGTTATTGCCATGGCTGTTGCCGAAAGCATTGACGCTCGTGCCGCAACTGCGGATCGGACCCACCCTAAAGGGCTTTATGTGCTCTTTGCCACCGAGATGTGGGAACGATTCAGCTTCTACTCGATGCTGGCCCTGTTCACCCTCTATCTCCAGGACACCACGCAAGGTTTCGGGTGGGCGCGCGCGGATGCAACACGGCTGTATTCATACTATCTGGCCGCGGTTTATTTCAGCCCGCTGGTCGGCGGCATTATTGCCGATATGAAACTCGGCTACCGGCGCTCAGTGATGGTGGGCGGGTTTTTCTTTATGGCCGGGCACTTGCTGCTTTCGTTTCCGATCGTTTGGGTAATGTACCTCGCGCTTGTCTGTTTGGTGATTGGGAACGGCTTCTTCAAACCTAACGTTTCGGCAATGGTCGGTAAGTTGTATCCGGAGGGAAGTCATCTCAAAGACCGGGCTTACAACATCTTCTATATGGGCATCAACGTCGGCGCTTTTATAGCTCCGATCGTGATGGAAGTCGTCAAACAGAAGGTTGGTTACCATCCTGCGTTTGCTGTTGCAGCAGGCGGAATGGTGGTTTCGGTGGTAACACTGGCAACGTTTAAGCGACACGTCGAGCACGCTGACATCAGGCCGGGGGGGAAGGCCCCGCGCGATTCCAAGGCTGCGCTGGTTACGGAAGACGCCCCGCCCATCGAACCTGACTCAACGCATTCACATGGTGGTGCGGACCGTACCTCCGGCGCAACGTTGGCGAACGAAGCAAACGCCCGCCGCGCTTCTGCTATCGATGCAGTTTCCGACAACAAACGTATCATTGCGCTGATCGTCGTTTTTGCGATCGTCGTCGTCTTCTGGATGGCGTTTCACCAGAACGGCGCCACATGGACCTACTGGGCCAATGACAACACTGACTGGGGCGCATCATCGGTCGTGCCGGTGATCATTGCGATCTTTACTCTCGGTTTAATCGACGGCAGTGACGTTTCCGGTGTCATCTCAAACGCGATTAACCCGTTCTTTGTCATCGTTCTGACATTTCCTCTTATCTGGTTTTGGGGCTGGCTGGACAAAAAGGGGAAGGAACCGTCCACGCCGATGAAGATGGCCATCGGTATGTTACTCGTTGCCGCGGCGTACATGATCATGTACCAGGCCGCGATGTCCGGCGGAAACGCAGGTCAAGTCTCGCCGTGGTGGTTAATCGGCGGCTATGCAGTAATCACCCTGGGTGAGCTGATGTTATCGCCAATGGGATTATCGCTCGTTTCCAAAGTCGCTCCGATTCGTATGCGAGGGTTGATGATGGGCGGGTGGTTCGCTGCAACGGCAACCGGAAACTATCTCGTCGGCACGATCGGCGTTAAGTGGACGGAATGGACCCACTCGAAGTTCTTCTTTGTAGTCGCGGTGATGTGCGCGGCCGTCGGCCTGATTCTGTTCCTGATCATCAAGCCGCTGAAGAAAGCTATGCCCGGCGT
>Ga0079217_10000253_pt1 | contig 12696 bp, 13 predicted proteins | sample NCAS200_FD_76343 | JGI IMG/M metagenome (GOLD analysis project Ga0079217, IMG submission 76343) | Agricultural soil microbial communities from Utah to study Nitrogen management - NC AS200 | ecosystem: Environmental > Terrestrial > Soil > Agricultural land | place: USA: Utah | collected 2014-06-11 | reverse complement strand
TGCTGCTCATCACCGGCGATCCGCCGAAGATGGGTCCGTATCCGGATGCGACGGCGGTATTCGATATCGACGCCATCGGCCTCACCAATCTCGTCGCCCGCCTGAACCGCGGGCTGGATCCCGGCGGCAACCCGCTGGGGGGTACGACGCGTTTCGTCACCGGCGTCGGCGTAAACCCGGCAGCGCCGGACCTCGAGCGCGAGCTGCGGCGATTTGCGTGGAAGGTGGAGGCGGGCGCGGAGTACGCGGTGACGCAGCCGGTCTTTGACCTCGCGCAGCTCGATCGGTTCCTCGAGCGGGTGAGCGACTACCGGATTCCGATCGTGGCCGGCATCTGGCCGCTGGTGTCGCTTCGGAATGCCGAGTTCCTCGCGAACGAGGTCCCCGGCATCACCGTGCCGGGCGACGTGCTGGAGCGGATGCGTGTCGCGAGCGCCCGCGGCAAGGAGATTGCGCTGCAGGAAGGCGTCGCGATTGCGCGCGAAATGCTCGTCGCCGTCCGGGCCCGCGTGCAGGGCGTGCAAGTGTCAGCGCCGCTCGGCAGAGTGCCGGTCGCGCTCGACGTGCTGGTCACCGCGGGGTAGCTTCCTGCCGATTCCCGCTTCCTTACGGAGACGCCGATGCAGGACGTGACGACCGCTCCCCAGCCGCTCTCCATCCTCAGCGAGGAAGAAGGGATGTTCCGCGACGCCGTCCGGGAGTTCGCGGAATCCGAGATCCGTCCGCACGTCGCCGAGATGGATGAGGCCGGCCGCTTCAACCTCGACATCATTCCCAAGTTCTTCGAGCTCGGCCTCATGGGCATCGAGGTGCCGGAGACGCTGGGGGGAGCGGGCGCCAACATCTTCCTCGCGGCGATCGCCATCGAGGAGCTGGCGCGGGTGGATGCGGCGGCGGCGATCTACGTGGACGTCCACAATACGCTCGTCAACAACGCCATTCTCCGCTGGGCGAGCGACGAGCAGAAGCAGCGCTGGTTCCCGCGCCTCACGAGCGGGATGCTCGGCGCCTTCGCGCTCTCCGAGCCCGCCAGCGGGAGCGACGCCTTCGCGCTGGAGACGAAGGCGGTGCGCACCGATGGGGGGTGGGCGTTGACCGGACGGAAGTTCTGGATCACGAACGGCGGGGAGGCGGATTTCTTCATCGTCTTCGCCAACGCCGATTTCTCCAAGGGGTACAAGGGAATAACGGCGTTCGTGGTCGAGCGCGGGTTCCCGGGGTTCTCGGTGGGAAAGAAGGAGAACAAGCTCGGCATCCGCGCCTCGAGCACGACCGAGCTCATCCTGGAAAGCGCCCAGGTCCCGGCCGAGAATGTCCTTGGGCCCGAGGGCCAGGGCTACAAGATCGCCATCGAAACCCTGAACGAAGGTCGGATCGGCATCGGCGCGCAGATGATCGGCGTCGCCCGGGGAGCACTGGAGGCGGCCATCGGATACGTCAAGGAACGCCGGCAATTCGGAAAGACGGTCGCGGAGTTCCAGGGCGTTCAGTTCCAGCTCGCCCAGATGGCAACCGACATCGAAGCGGCACGTCTCCTGGTCTACAACGCGGCGCGGCTCAAGGACGCCGGCGTTCCATTCGCGCAGCAGGCCGCGATGGCCAAGCTGTTCAGCTCGCAGGTGGCGGACCGCGTGACATCGCAGTGTCTCGAGCTCTTCGGCGGCTACGGGTACTCGAAGGAGTATCCGGCGGAGAAGTATTATCGCGACGCGAAGATCGGGACGATTTACGAGGGAACGAGCAACATGCAGCTGCAGACGATCGCGAAAGTTCTGCTCAAATAGCCGGAGCGGGTCTCGCACTCGGGGGCCCGTTTCTTCCACCCGCCATGCTGGCCGACCGGCCAGTCAGACTGCCGTCACAGCCGGAGAAACCCCCGCAGCCACAGACTACGTACAAGTAATTGAAGGGGTTGGGTGTGGTTCTTGCACCCGATCGGAGCGACGTCGCGACGAGACGCGCCGGAGGAGAACGCGGTCTTCGGCGAGGATCGGTCAACAGGCGGAGGGGCTTGAGGTTAGCGGTGCGGGGGGCGATCTTGCTCTGGCGCACGTCTTGCACCCTTGAGTCTGGTTGTCCAGCCTGCTGGTTGCAACGCCTCCACAACCGTCACTCGGTACGTTCACCCCGGAGACCGGCGAACCCGTGCTCTTGACGCCTTTCCTGTTTCGCTCGAGGGCAGCTCTCTCCGCCGCGGTTCTGGCTGCGGCGGCCACCGGCACGCCCGGTGCGGCCGTCGCCCAGGAGCCGCAGGCGCTGGAGGCGAACATCGCGACCTGGTGGGAACAGGCATCGCGGCTGGCGCCGGGGTCGTGGGGCATCGCGATTGCCGACGAGAACGGCCGCCTGCTCTGGTCCGTGGCCCCCCAGGAACCCCTCATTCCGGCCTCTACCGTCAAGCTGTTCACCACCGGCTTCGCGCGAAGCGTCCTCGGCAGCGACGCCCGCCGCCCGACCCGCGTGGTGGGTAGCGGCCAGCTCGATCGGGCCACCGGAAACTGGGTCGGGGACTGGGCGCTGGAGCTCAATGGCGATGTGACCCTGGAGCGAGGCGCAGGATTCGGTCCGTCGCTCCACGAGCTCGCACTCCAGATGCGTCAGCAGGGCATCACCCGCATCAGTGGCCCGCTCACCGTCCGGAGCGCCGACGGACCCGCCGACGCCAGCTGGCCCTCGGCCTGGGCTACCCGGCATCGCGGCCGGCTCTTCGCGCCGCTGATCGGCCCGCTTACGCTCCACGAAAACGTCGTCGAATTCGCCGTGAAGCCGGGCGCCCGCTCGGGCCAGCGCGCGGTGCTCGTCGGCGCGGCGCCGAGTGGCGTCGAATCGCTCATCCGGGTCACCGCGGTTACCCGCTCCGGCCGCCGGTCCCGGCTCCGGTTCATCGCCCAGCCGAACGGCACCTGGCTTATCAGCGGAACGATCGGCGTGCGAGCCGGGGTGCGGCGCTACGGCGCGACCGCCGCGAAGCCGGAAGTGGTGCTCAAGGCGGTCTGGGCATCGGCGGTAAAGCGCGCGGGTATCGACTGGCAGCAGCGCGCCGAGCCGACCGGACGGCCACAGGCCTCGGCGACGCCCCGCATTTTGGCCGAGGTCACCTCACCGACGCTCGACTCTGTCGCGAGCGAGGTGAACCGGCGGAGCCTCAACATCGGCGCCGAGCTCATGCTGCAGTGGGCAGCCGGCCGCGGACCTCAGGCCTCAGCCGCCCTGGTCGAACATGTGCGGCACGTGACCGGGGACAGCGCGGGCGTCTATCTGGTCGATGGCAGCGGGCTTTCCAACGACGACCGTGTCGCCCCGGCGACGTTCGTTTCCTATCTGGCCAAGTTCCCGCAGACCGCGGCGGGCCGGAACTTCCCGCAGCTGCTCCCCGCGAATGGGAGCGGTACTCTGCGCCGCCTCAACACGGGCCTGCCGGAGGCGGGAGTGGTTCGCGCCAAGACCGGAACGCTCAACAAGGTTTCGACTGTGGTGGGGTACCTGGGCCGGCCCGATGGCGTTCTGCTCGTCTCGCTGATGTACAACGGCAACCGGTCCGCGGCCGCTCGGCAGCAGCAGTGGCAGCTCTTCCGGGTGCTGGGCGCCAACGGCGTGGCGATTCCGACGCTGGCCGATTCGCTCGAAAGCGACGTTCAGCTGGGCGGTGAATCGTCGCAGCCCTGACCATCGCACCGTTGAATTGAGAAGCGCCCCGGCTCAGCCGGGGCGCTTTTTCTTTCAGTGGTGAGGGGCTCAGCGGGTCGTTCGCCGCGTACCGGCGACGATGAGAAAGATTCCCCCCACGAGCGCCAGACCGCTGAGGATCGGTGAGAGCGGAACCCGTTCTTCCCGCTCCGCGGTCGCTTCGATCGGGCCGACATCGAGGACTTTCTCCCGCCGCGTGAACGAAAAGCCCCCGGTGATGAAGCCGAAGGCCCCGAGCAGCACGAGCACGATGCCGAGCAACGTCGCGACTTTCATCTATCCCTCCCTGGGTGGACGGAGAAGATTAGTTTCCGACCTCCGACTTATCCCGAACGAGCGACGCACGGAGACAGGACCAATGCAGCTGCAGAAGGACATGCCCGACCATCACGACGCCGACCTCATCATCAAGCTATACGATTTGCGGCGGGAAGCGTCGCTGCGCGATGCCCGCAGCGCGCTCAACAACCGGTACTGGCCCGGCTCGGCCGAGGAAGCCGTCGAGGTCACCCGGCACGATCACCCGCTGTATACCGTGTTCCGCCAGGTGGCGGGGTACTGGGAGATGGTCTTCGGGATGGCGCACCATGGCATCGTGCACGCCGACTACCTGGTCGAGAACAGCGGTGAGGGGCTGCTGCTCTTCACGAGGGTCGAGCCCTACCTGGAGGCGATTCGAGCGGCGACAAACCCCCGGTATTTCCTGCATGCGGAGTGGGCGGCCAGGTCCACCGAAGTCGGACGCGCAATCGCCGAGACTCATCGCAAGCGGATCGAGAGCAAGAAGGCGAACCGTGCGACCTGAGGCCGTCACGTTCCTGAAACAGCTCCTCGACGAGCCGGGGCCTTCGGCCTTCGAACGTGCCCCGGCGCGCCGCTGGCGTGCGGAGGCGGGAGCGTTCGCGTCCGTGGACGTGGACGTCAGCGGCAACTCATGGGCGTCATTGCCGGGGAGCGGCTCGCACCATCTGGTGCTCGCGGGCCACATGGACGAGATCGGCGTGATGGTCTCGCACGTGGACGATGAGGGGTTCGTCAGCTTCGACACGATCGGTGGCTGGGACGCCCAGGTGTTCGTCGGGCAGCGGGTCCTCCTGCTCGGGCGGAATGGGGCGGTCATGGGGGTCATCGGAAAGAAGGCGATCCACCTGATGGAGCGCGACGAGCGCGAGAAGGCGTCGAAGGTCGAAGAGCTCTGGATCGACATCGGGGCGCGGGACCGCGCCGAGGCGCTCGGGAGGGTTCGTATCGGCGATCCCGGGGTTCTCGCATCGACCGTGGTCGAGTTTCCGAACGGCCGACTGGTGAGCCGCAGCATCGACAACCGCATCGGCTCGTTCGTGGTGCTCGAAGCGCTGCGCCTCCTCGCGGAAGGGCCGCCGCGCGCCAGCCGCGTCACGGCGATCGCCACCTCGCGCGAAGAGATCTCGTCCAACGGCGGGGGTGCGCGGCCACTCGCCGTGCGGCTCGACCCGACCGTGGCGATCGTGGTCGACGTCACGCACGCGACCGGCACGCCGGGGATGGACAAGCGCCGCTTCGGGGACTACCGGCTGGGGGCCGGACCGGTGCTCGCGCGCGGTGCGGCGGTGAACGATCGGGTGTTCGAGCTGCTCGAGTCGGTCGCGGAGACGGAGGGAATTCCCTATTCAATCGAGGCGTCCGGCCGGGACACGCGCACCGATGCAGAGGGAATCTTCAACGCCTCACGCGGTATCGCGACCGCCCTGGTGTCGGTCCCGAACCGCTACATGCACAGTCCCAACGAAATGATCGATCTGGAGGACCTGGAGAGAACCGCGCGTCTGCTCGCGGCGTTCGCCCGCCGGCTCGACGACGCGGTGGACTTCGTGCCACGCTAGCTGTCCCGCTCTACCACCCGAGCGTACCGCAGCTAGACCAGCGCGGCCACCGCCCGCTGCGCCGCTGAGCGCACTTCGGCATCGTCGTCCTGCAGCAATGCGCGAAGCGCCGCCGTCGCGGCGGCGCCCCCCGCCCGCTCGAGCCCCTCGATTGCCCCGAGCCGCACGTTCGTCGGCTTCCGCCGGAACAGTCGGCCGCCCGGCTCGGACGCGCGCACCAGCACCTGCACCGCCTCCGTCGAGCCGATCCTGCCCAGAGCAAGGAACATCTCCCGAAGCACTTCCGGGCGGCTCTCTTCGTCCAGCAGGACGGAAATGGACATCGCGAGGGCGCGGTGCTTCCGGCCATCGAGGGCTTGCAGCGCCTGCAACCGGATTGCGGGGGAGGGGTCCCGCAGGACCTGGCGGAGCGGCTCGATTGTGGAGGCACTTCCGATCTTGGTGAGCGCCATCGCGACGGAACGGCGTACGCGCTCGTCGGGGTGGGTGAGGTGCCGGGCGAGCCGCGGTACCGCCGGCTCGATGCGGAGCTCACCGCAGAGGTCCGCGACGTTGCGGACGACGAACCACTCGTCGTGCGTGAGCATGTTGACGAGCAGCTCGGTGCCCTCGGTCATCTGCCGGAGTGCCGCGAAGTACGCGCGCCGTTCCTCGAAGCGCTCCGCCGACGCCAGGAGCCCGAGCAGTGCCTCGGTCGCGTCGGCGCCCATGCGCTGGAGCACCGGCAGCGCTTCGGTCCGATGCTCGGGCGACGCGATGAGCCGGGCGACCTGCTCGAGCGTCGACCGGGGGAGCATGCGCCGGAGCGCGATGCCGTAGGCGCGGCCGTAGACTCCTTCCGTCGCGTCACGCTCCGCACGCACGAGCACCGACGCGGTCCGCAGCACGCCTTTCCAGTCGCCCTCCCCGGCAAGATCGTCGGCCGAGCGCACGATCTCGTTCAGACGCTCGGTGAGCCGCGGGTCGTCCGGGTTCTCCTCGATCGCGGTGAGCAGCGCCGGCAACTCGACCGCCCGATGCTTTCCAGACGACCGCTGCAGCGATTCGGCCTGGCGCTCCACCTCGGGCGCTACCTGATCGAAGACCGACCACTCGGTCGTATCCTCCCCGGAGCCGACGGGCGGGGCAAGATGCACCGCGGCACGAGCGCTGGCGTCCATCGCACCGGTCAGCTCGTGCAGCGACCGGTAGAAGCCGGGTGGATCGACCAGCACGCGCACCAGCGCGGCGATGGCGTCGCGCGACACTGCCGGCTCGAGCCGAAGCTCCCCGATCCCCCGCTCGAACAGGTGCGCGCGCAGCGGGTCGGCCAGCGGCAGCTCCATGGAGATCGGCGTGCCATAGACGCTGAGAGTCGTCTCATCGCAGCGGATGTCGAGCCCACGGCTCTCGAGACTCCCGTGGAGCTCGTCGAAGCAGGCGCTCAACGCCTCCGCCGCCTCGGGGCGGTCCCGGAGCAGGAAGAGTGTGGACGCGAAGTTGTACGCGACCTGCGAAGGTGAGGCCATGAGTTCGAAAAGGGGGTGAGCCGACTTCGAAGTTAATCCGCTACCCGAGGAGGCGGCAGCGCTCGGCGAGTGCCACCGCGACAGGCGCAGCACGCGGGGAAGTGGTGGCGAGCTGCAGCCGCCGGGCGAGTGCCGCCGACGCCGGAAGGTCCGGCACGCTGGGGCGGGTGCCGAGCACGGCCTCGACGGCGCCGCGGGCGACGATTCGCCCCTGGTCCATGACGAAGGCGTCGCTGAGCGCTTCGAGCGCGAACTCTCCGTCGTGCGTCACCGCGAGAACGGCCGCTCCGCGCTCACGCCGGGCGCGGACTACAGCAGCCACGACCGCCCGCGCTGCACGATTGAGCCCTGCGGTCGGCTCGTCCAGGAGCAGCACGGCCGGCTCGGTCGCCAGCGCTGCGGCGAGGGCGACCAGCCGACGGAGTGACGGCGAAAGGTCGTACGGGTGCTCGTCGGCCACGGCATCGAGGCCCGTCTCCGCGAGTACGACGCGGGCGCGGGCTTCCGCCTCCGACCCGGCCGTCCCGCGTTGCCGGAGGCCGTAAGCGACCTCGGCGGTCACGCTGCGCTCGAGCAGCTGCAACTCGGGATGCTGGAAGAGAAAGCCGGCGTCGCGAGCGACATCTTCCGGCGCGAGTCCGCGGGTGTCGCGCCCCCCGACTTCGACGGTCCCGGACGTCGGATGCACGAGGGCCATGGCGAGACGAAGCAGCGTGCTCTTCCCGGCGCCGTTCGCGCCGAGCACCGCGATGCCGTCCCCCGCACCCGCCTCGAAGCCGACGTCGCGAACCGCCGCCGCCTCGCGCCCGGGATATGCAAACGAGACGTCGCGCATGCGGAACGGTGAGCCCGCGTTTACGACCATCGGGTCACGGCGAGGGCAAGGTCGAGCGGATAGGGCGGCGCGAGGCGGGGGCTCGCGACCAGCCCTGCCGCCCGCCGCGCGATGTCGGCGTAGGCGGTGCCCGCGGCGCCGGCAGCCCAGACGGCATCGCCCGAGAGAAGCTCCGCCGGCCGGCCATCGAGGACGACGCGACCATGTTGCAGCACGATCAGGCGATCGGCGACGGGGCCCAGTGCGTCCGCATCCTCGCTGGCGACGACCACCGCCGCGCCGCGTCGTGCCTCGGAGATCATGACGTCGAAGAGTCGCGCGCGGCCGCCCGCGTCGAGCGCCGTCGCCGGTTCATCCAGCAGCCAGACGGAGGGCTCGAGCACCGCAACCGCGGCGACCACCACGCGCTGGAGCTCGCCTCCCGAGAGCTCGAGCGGATTGCGCGTGGAGAGGCCGCGGATCCCGAGCCGGTCCAATACCGTGTCCACGGAGGTCCGGATGGTCTCGATCGGCCAGCCCAGGTTTGCGGGAGCGAAAGCGATCTCTTCCCAGACGGTGGCCGCGATGCCGGAGAGCTGCAACGCGGGCACGGCCGTCACGTAGGCAACCCTGCCCCGCAGCGCAGCGCGTCCGTCCTCCGTCTGGGGATCCGCTCCGAGCATCCGGATCCGGCCGCGCAGGGCTCCGCCGGTGAAGCGCGGAGCGTACCCACCGAGGGCGAGGAGGAGGGTGCTGCATCCCGCGCCGGGCGCTCCGTGCAGCCACGTCACGGCACCGCTCTCGATGTCGAGCGAGATCCCGTCCAGCGCGTCGGCGGCGGCATCGACGTACCGCAACGAGACGGTATCGAGCTCGATCGCGCTCATGCGAGGCGGACGGCGAGTGCGGCGGCCACGGCGAGGGCCGTCCCCCAACAGAGCGCCTCGTCGATCGACCGGAATGGCGAAGGCGCGAGCGGAGTACGTCTGGAGCTCCTGCGTCCGCCAAGGCCTCGGGATTCGAGAGCGAGTGCCCGGTCGTCCACCTCCGCGATGGTACCGAGCAGCAGGGGGAGCGTCAGCGGAACGATGGCGCGAATGCGGGCGAGCGGCGATCGGCCGACGCGGAGCCCACGGGCCCGCTGCGCCTCGAGGATTCCGCTCGCACGCGCCCGGAGCCGGGGTGCGGCCTGCATCGTGGCCACCATGAAGTACGCGGGAGCGAACGGCCAGCCGCGCGCGGCGAACGCGTCCAGGAAAGCGGATGGATCGAACGTGTGGAGCAGATAGACCGAGGCAGTCGCAATCGCGCCGATCCGGGCGCCCTGCGCCAGTGCCGCCTCCGGCCCGCGTCCGCCCGGCAGCACGACGTGCAGCAACCAGAGGAAGCCCCAGATCGTCAGGGAGAGGAGGGCTGCGGTCCTGGCCGCCCTGGCCGCACCGGCCAGCAGGACCAGCAGCACGACGCCCGCGTAGAGGACCAGCGGCCCGCTCGGGGCCGGCAGGGTGAACGCCAGGGCAGCGGTGCCGGCGGTCATCACGAACGGCGTAAAGGGATGGAGACGCGTCAACGGTAGCGAGCGGCGAGGCGGCGAGGGAGCGAGCGCAGGGCGACGCCGGCCATGGCGAAGACGAGGAGCTTGTCGCCGATGTCGGTCGCGATGCTCGCGACGAAGACCGCCCCCGCGCGCGCGAGGCCGAGGGCCGACAGGATCCCGGTGATCGCGGTGACGCCGGTGGCGGTGACGCCCTCGAACACCGTATAGGAGATGGCAGCCGAGGCGGCGCCGCAGGCGATGCCGGCCAGAACGCCCCACGCGACCGCGCGAGCCGCGGTGGCGAATCCGGCGGTTCGCCGGGCGAGCGCCGCGACGAGAGCGATGAGCAGCTGAATGGTCACGAACGGAAACCAGACGAAGCCCTCGTACAGGGAGCGCACCATCTGACTCACGAGCCCCGTCAGGAGCCCTGCGACCGGGCCCGCGAGGCCGGCGGCGAGAACGGTGCCCAGAGTGTCGAGATACACCGGGAGGCCCAGCTGATTGACTACGAAGCCCATTGCGAGATTGATGGCCACCGCCGACGGAATGAGAGCGAGCAACCGTGTCGGCATCGGCGTGGTCGGTTTCCCGTCGGGGCGTCTATATTTCTCGCTCGAAGCTCTCAATTTCTCGGACGCTGCGACGTCCGGCAACCCACGCCCCGGCACGGCCGCGGCGGCATCCGTGGTTCTCCATGCGTAGTGTGATCGTCGCGGGACTGGCGGCTCTGGCCGGTTCCGCTGGCAGCTTGCAGGCGCAGCGCCCGGTTCCGATCCCGCCCCGCCTGGTCGAGGATGTGCGCTACCTGGCCGACGACCGCCTCGGTGGCCGGCTCACGGGCTCGCCCGGCGCCGACAGCGCGGCCGAATACATCGCACGGAGGTTCGCGGAGGTAGGCCTCCAGCCGGGCCGGGGCGGCTGGTTCCAGGAGTTCACGGTCTCGGCCGACGCTCCGGCCGTGCGCGGCCGCGCGGCCGGCCCGATGCGCGGGCGGAACGTCATCGGCGTCCTGCCGGGCCGGGATCCGGTACTCCGGCGGGAAGCGGTCATCGTCGGCGCCCACTACGACCATCTCGGGTCCGGGAACATCGGCAGCCTCGATCCCGGGAGCAGCGGGAAGGTGCACAACGGCGCGGACGATAACGCGTCGGGTACCGCGGCGCTCATCCACATCGCGAAGCAGCTCTCGGCCGCGCCGCCGCTCCGAAGCATCATCTTCATCGCCTTTTCCGGAGAAGAGCTCGGCCTGATCGGCTCCGAGCACTATGTGAAGGATCCGCTCTACGGGCTCGAGCAGACCGTCGCCATGATCAATCTGGACATGGTCGGGCGCATGCGTGACCGGCGGCTGATCGTGTACGGCACCGCCACCGCGACGGAGTTCCCGGCCCTGCTCGACTCGCTCAACTGGTATCAGGGTTTCGAGCTGAAGAAGCAGGGCGACGGGTATGGTCCCAGCGACCAGTCGTCGTTCTATAACGCCAGGCGGCCGGTGCTCCACCTCTTCACGGACCTGCACCCCGACTACCATCGCGCAACGGACGACTGGGACAAGATCAACTTCGAGGGCATGGCGCGGGTGATCGACTTCACGGCCGGGCTGGCGGCGGCGCTGGGCGGTCGGACCACTGCGCTCACCTTCGTGGCGGTGCCGGCGAGTCACGGCACCACCTTGCCGGGTACGACCGCGGCGACGCCTGGGTACGGCGCGTATCTCGGATCGATTCCGGACATGACGAGCACGCCGGGCGGGGTCCGCATCTCCGGCGTCCGGGCCGAGAGCCCGGCGGCGAAGGCCGGCCTTCTCGCCGGTGACGTCATTACCCGGATCGGGGACCATGACGTGCCGGATCTGCAGGCTATGACCAATGCCCTTCGTGCCTACAAGGCAGGCGATACCACGGCGATCGTCGTGCGCCGCGGAGCCGATACACTCACGCTGCAGGTCACCTTCGGGACGCGGGGCTGAGCCGGTGGCCGTACTCGACGGCGACCGGGTCGTGGCGGCGCTCCGCGGAGCGTTCACGCGCGACGTCGGGCGCGAGGGATTGCTGCGGCTCGCCGCGGAGAAGATGCGGGCCGCAGGCAAGCCGTATACGTCCGTGTACATGTACATGCTGCACGGGGACCAGCTGCTGCTGGAGGCATTCGATGGCCGCGAGACCGATCATACGCGCATCGCGGTCGGCCACGGCGTCTGCGGCACGGCTGTCGCCACCGGCGAAGATCAGAACGTGCCGGACGTGCGCGCGATCTCGAATTACATCGCCTGCAACACCTGGACGCGCTCGGAGCTCGTGGTGCTGATCCGGCGCGGCGAGACGATTCTGGGCCAGATCGACGTGGACAGCGACGAGCCCGACCCATTCACGCCCGAGGAAGAGGCGGAGGTCAGGAAAGTCGCAGACGGGCTCGCCGTCCTCCTGTGACCACCGTCCGCGGCGTCGAGATCTTCGAGCGCCGCACCGGCTCCGGACCCGAAACCGTCGTTCTCCACGGCGGCCCCGGTGCCCATCACGACTATCTCCTTCCCGGATTCGATTCGCTCGCCCAGGGCCGGACCCTGATCTACTACGACCAGCGCGGCGGCGGGCGCTCGCGTGTCGCCCGTGACGTGCCCGTCGGATGGCGCGAGCATGTCGCCGACCTTGAGGCGCTCCGGGTGGCGTGGGGCATCGAGCGGCTCTCGCTCGTCGGGTATTCCTGGGGAGCGCTGCTCGGACTGCTGTACGCCGTGCATCATCCGGAACACGTCGCCCGTATCGGCCTCGTGTCACCCGCGCCGGTTTGGCGCGAGGCGCGCAACCGCTTCGAGGCTGAATTCGCGCGCCGGAACGCCGAGCCGGCGCTCCAGGCCGAGCGAAAGGCGCTGCGCGAGAGCGGCCTGCGCGAGGCGGACCCGGACGCCTACCAGAAGCGTCTCTTCGAGCTCAGCGTGGTTCCCTACTTCCACGACCCCGCGCATGCCCGCGACCTCACACCGTTCCGGATTACCGGCCGGACGCAGCAGGAGGTGTGGACGAGTCTCGGCGACTTCGATCTGCGGCCGGCACTGCGCGCGATTCGAGTGCTCGCCGTCATTCTTCACGGCGAGAGCGACCCGATCCCTGTCGATGCGACCGCTGCGCTGGGCGAGTGCCTCGCGGCCCCTCTGCACCGCGCGGCTCAGTGCGGGCACGTTCCGTACGTCGAACAGCCCGGCGAGTTCACCCGCGTGGTCGGGGGGTGGCTCGACCAGACGGACGCCTGAGTCTGTGCCGTGCCCGGGCCGTTAGCTTTCACCGA
>Ga0079217_10000251_pt1 | contig 12776 bp, 12 predicted proteins | sample NCAS200_FD_76343 | JGI IMG/M metagenome (GOLD analysis project Ga0079217, IMG submission 76343) | Agricultural soil microbial communities from Utah to study Nitrogen management - NC AS200 | ecosystem: Environmental > Terrestrial > Soil > Agricultural land | place: USA: Utah | collected 2014-06-11 | reverse complement strand
CTACTCGCTGAAAATTTGACCAGAGGTCGAATCGCCGTCATGATCGGTAACTCCTATTATTCTTATCTGCCCTTCCTCAAAGCGGGATTGCCGATCAAATCGCTGCCGGTACTCAAAGAAGGAAATTACGGCACCGGCGGCAGCGGTAATCTAGCGATCATCAAAGCGCCGGCACACCCGAACAGCACCAAGGTTTTCGTCAACTGGTTGTTGGGCCGCGAGGGGCAGGAAATCGTTTCCAAAGCGCTCGGGCAAGCGACCCGTCGCCTCGATGTCGACACCCGCTTTCTGAAAGAATCCGGCACCATCGCGGCTAAAGACACGATGTCGGTCGGTGATTTTTTACAGATCGAAAATCAATCGGAAGAAAAACTCGACAAGGTGCGCGAACCCGCCTCCAAGCTTGCCCACACCCTGTTGAAGTAGCCGGGCGCACTGAAACGCTGCCATCGAAAGGATCCGTTCTATGGGTAACAACGCGACGACGAGCGAATCCAACTTCGACTTCTTGGAAGGATATTTCAAGAAATACCCCGACGTTCCCAAGGAGACGATTCTCAAGCAACACATGCTGAGCCTCGGTCATTGGTTCAGCGATGCTGCGCTCGACGCCTCGGCAGGCGCGCTGGTCAAATCGTATAGATTATTCTCCTATGATCTCGTGCCGATGTCCGAGTTCAAGCGAGGCGAGCATCGGCGCGTGCCCGAGCACTTCGTTCTATTAAACGGGCCGTACGACATGCGCCCGGTAGCGATTCAGACTTCGCTTTCGCCCTATTCGCCCTACCTGATCGATGTGGTCGATGGCCGGCTGGTCTTGACCGTGGATCGGCAACTGGTGGCGCATGTGCGGATTCCCAAAACGCCGGACTACTATTTCAAGAGCTTGCCGGACGGCACGCCCTATCATGAGATTGTCGCCTTCGGCTCCTTCATCACGATCTTTCGCAACTGCCAATACTGGGGCGCCAAGGAAGAGTGTAAATTCTGCGATATCAACGAGAACGCGCGCCAGATGAAGCTGTCGCGCGACTTCACCTTGAACGCGCCGGTAAAGTCGGTGGCCGATGTGGTCAAGGTGTGCGAGCACGTCGCCGGGGACGCGCAAAAGATCGGCGCCGGGCAAAATTTCGTGCTCAGCGGCGGTACCATCACGAAAACGCTGCATAGCAAGAGCGAGGTGGATTTCTACGAAGAGTACATTCGCGCCATCAAGAACATCGCGACCAAGCCGCGCATCACTTTCGAGGTCAATGCGCGGCCGCGCGCAGAAGTGCAGCGCTATAAAGACGCCGGCGCCGATCACATCCACTTCAACATGGAGGTGTGGGACAAGACGCTCTTTCCGTGGATCAATCCCGGCAAGGCCGAGCGCGTCGGCTGGGACAACTGGGTACACTGGATGGAAGACGCGGTCGAAGTGTTCGGCAATGGCATGGTGCAACCGAGCTTTGTCTCCGGCGTCGAAATGGCGCGGCCGCACGGGTTCAAGACTGTTGAGGAAGCGGTCAAGTCCATGACTTCGGGATTCGAATACTTGATGTCGCGCGGCATTTTTCCGCGGCCGCAGCAGTGGCGGCGCGAACCGTCGACCGCGCTGTGCAAAGAAGCCGAGCAGCCGCCGGTGCCTCTGGACTATTACATTTTGATGACGCGCACATGGTATGAGCTCTACCAAAAATATCGTGACAAGCTGTCGAAGTTCGGCACGCGCAAGCCGGGGCTCCTGGCCGAGCGCAACCTGCTCGGCCCGGTGCATGGCGCGTACGGCGACTTCGCAATGATAAAGGAAAATCTATTTCCAGACGATATCGAAGAGCAGATCAACCGGCGCAGCGTGCCGTTCGAGAACATTGCGGGAGCCGCAAATGTTTCATGATATTTCACGACAGATGCAGGAGGTGATGCGCGGGCTCGAAGAGCAATTGGAGCGCGATCAACGCTCGCTGCGCAGTGTCGACAGCGATGTCGCGCGCGTTCTCTCGCTCCTGGCAATATCGGCGCCGCAGGGCGCATTTCTTGAGCTTGGCAGCAGCGGCGGCTACTCGAGCCTGTGGCTTTCCTTGGCTGCGCGCGCAAAAGGAGTCACTCTTACAACCGTCGATCTCGATGAGAAGAAGGTCGCTTTGGCTCGAGAGAACATTTCTCGCGCCGGCGCGGCAGATTCGGTCCAAGTCTTTCATGGCGACGCTCTCGACTACGCGACCCGTTTCGAGGAGATCGCGTTTTGCTTCTCCGATATCGAGCCCCCGGAGCTCAACGCCATAGTCTACGAGAAAGTGGTCCCGCGCCTCGTGCCCGGTGGATGGATCGTCATCGATAACGTCACGTCGCCCCGCATCCAGACCGAGCTCCTGAACCGCGCCGAAAATGATCCGCGCGTAGACAGCGTGCTCTTGCCGTTTCCCAAGGGAGACCTCATCTGCCGGAAGTGCTGAAACGAGGAGCGCGCCCGGCACGCCCAAAGAGCTAGTCAACATTTTGCGCGACGCCATGGCAAAATCTTTCAAAGATCCTGGCTTCGCCAAAGAATTTAGAAAGCTCACGGGTGTCGAGTCCTCGCCGATAACGGCGGAAGCCATAGAGGCGGCGATAAAAGATCTTCCACACGATCCCGAAACGATCGCGTTGTACAAGCACCTCGCCGACCCCCGCCCCATGCGCCGCGCTGAAGCGAGCCAAATTTTTTTGAGAAGCATACTACGAGGTCGGAAAAGACAGCAGGCAAGATGACCAGAGGTGCAAAATGAACCTGCCCCTACCGGCGGCCGATGGTGCGACTGCCGCGGAGGTGCGCGATTGGCTTGACCGCTTCGCCGCTTGCGTGCGCGAGGTCGACTATGCGGCGGCGCGTCCGTTCTGGCATCCCGATATCGTTATCTTCGGCACGTACCAGGAGCTGGTGAAGAGCCTGCCGGCCTGGACCGAGCGACAATGGGACAACGTCTGGCCGCGCACGGCGGATTTCCGTTTCGATCTGGCGAACACCATGGTGATGGCCGCGCCGGACGGTGCGATGGCGGTTGCGATCACGCCCTGGACGAGTACCGGATTTCATGAGGATGGAACACCCTTCGACCGTCCGGGCCGCGCCACCATCGTGCTGGCGAGACAGCCGGACGGGCGCTGGCTCGGCGTTCATTCGCACATGTCGCTGGCGCGCGGCGTGCCGCAGGATAGCCACGGGAAGCGCGCCGTGAAGGCGAGCTAAACATTCCACCCATCGGCTAAGACGACTTGAACGAAGCGCACCGGTGGCACGTTTGGAACCATTGAAACGACTCCTCCTTGCTGTTGCCTCCTGCCTGATGCCTGCGTTGATGACGACTTGAACGGAGCGAAGCGCTTGAACGATTTGAACGGCTTGAACGTGCTCACATCCGACCTACGCTTCGGCGAATTCCGTTTTTAAAGGCATCGCGGCGGCGGGCCGCTCGGTCGACTGCACCGTGAGAGCCAGACAAGCCGCGAGCAAGCCTAGACATCCGCCGGCGAGAAAGGCGTATTGATAATCGCCGAAGTGAACACGCGCCCAGCCGCCGCCAATCGCCGCGCTGGCGCCGCCGAGTTGATGGAAGACAAAGACCAGGCCGAAAATCCGGCCGACCCGCTCCGGCCCGAAGATGCGCGCGATGATCGTGGTCGTCGCCGGGCCCGACGCGTACCAGTCAAGGCCGTAGAGAACCGCGAAGAGGAATAGACCCAGCGATTCGGACACGTACGGTAGAATGAACAGCGATGAGCCGCGCAAAGCGTAGACGACCGCGAGCACTTTTCGCGGATCGACCCGGTCGACCATCCAGCCGGAAAACGTCGTGCCGACAAAACTCGCGCCGCCCATGATCCCCACCGCCATGGCGGCGGTCATCTGCGGTATGCCGCGCTCGATCGCGTGCGGGATCAAGTGCGTGCCGATGAGCCCGTTGGCGGTGACGCCGCAAATAAAGAAACAGCCGCTCAAAATCCAGAACGTCGATGTCTTGAAGACCTGGGAGATGCTCGATATCGACATCGGGCGAATGTCGCCGCGCGCGTAAGTCCGCCGCTTCGCTGAATCGCTTGGTTGCGCGGCAGTGTAGGGAGCGAGTCCCACGTCGGCCGGCTTCTCGCGCATCCCACACCAGATCGCCGGCAACAAGACGGCCGACGCCGCCGCCATCGCCCAAAGCGCGCTGCGCCAGCCACTCCAGACGATGATCGCCATCAGCAATGGCAGATAGACAACCTGTCCCGCCGCGTTGGCGTTGGTCATGATGCCGATGGCGAGGCCGCGCCGGTCGACAAACCATCGGCTGGCGATGCTCGCGCCGAGCGGCGGCGTCACGCCGGTCGCAATGCCCAAGACAACTCCCCAGAGAACGATCAGCTGCCAAAGTTCCTGGACGAAGACCGTACCGATCAAACCCGCGACGATGGTGGAGAGACAACCGAGGATGACGCGGCGCGCGCCGATACGATCGATCAGCCACCCGCCGATGGGTGCGAACAACCCGAGCAACAAGAGATTGAGACTTGCGGCCGAAGCGATCGCCGTTCGCGACCAACCGAACTCGGCTTCGAAGGGGTGAATCAGCACCGAGGGCGCGGAACGTATGCCCGCTGCGGTTAAATTGGCGAGAAAACTCAGCGCGACAATGAACCAGCCATAATAAAAGGGAACGGACAACGGCAGGCGCGCGGATGCTTTACTCGCGTTGTCCATAGGCATCGTCTAACACGAAAGTATGCGATCGAGGAAGGCATTCGTAGAGATTCAATGCGGCAATAAAGCTAAAACGATTTCTCAATCCGGCGTCCTGCAATCGCCAGACGCACGACGCGGGGCGTTGGACCGATCAAACCAGAGTCGAAGATTACTTCTTTCCGGCCTTCTTCGCCTTCCAGAAAGCCTTCAATTTGGCGGACAACTTCCGTCTGGCTGCGGGACTCATGGTCTTCGTCTTCGCCGCAGCCTTGACTGGAAGCCCTATCGGTTTAGCGCCCCGAAGCCGCGCCCAGCGCGCTTTCTGCGCGCTTGCAATTTTCCTTTTCGCCGCCGCGCTCATGGTTCGGTGATTGTTTGCCCCATCGGCTAAAATGCCAAAAATCTTGGCAAGCTCATTGTTGAGCGCCGCAATTTGTTCTTTGATGGAAGCAGCACGTTTGAGTTGTTCCGATGTGAGGTCGAGTAAGTTCATGTCGGCAGTAAACATTCAAAGCAAATCGAAATCAAGTATGCCGGGCAAAGAAAGACCGTAATCAAGCCAGCCGCAAAAAAAGCGCCATGGTGCTCCAATGAAATCGGATGTGGAAAAAACTATCGACGCCAGAGTTGCCGCCGCCTTCGTCGATATTCTTCCGGCTAGGCATGAGATGATGAACCGCGCTCAGGAGTTGGTAAGAGCTGTTTGGATTGGCAAGATCTACGCCGCGCTGCCGAAGGATAAAACCACCATCCCTGAATATTTTCTCGATGCGGAGCTCGAGCGATTCCTGGATGAAGCTATCGAAGAATGCCATGCGCGAGTCTGCTCGATAGCGCAGCGGGTGAAAGAGGAGTTCTAGCCTACCGTCACACATCAATTCCCTGTCGGGAATGTGCTATTGAGCATCGGCGCGGCTATGCTTTCCGGTGCGAGTCCTTGAAGCCGCGACGGTCGCGCGCAAGCTGCGCGCGCTCGTTTCGCGTCGAGCTTACTCGCTTTCGCCTTCAAAGCACGAAGCTTGACGATGAAGAAATAGCGGCGCACTTGAACGTTCAGGTTTAGTTGCCCAACAGTTTCATCATCCGATCGACAACGTCCGGCGGCTGTGTGACCACTTCTTTCGCCAGCTTCGCCAGCTCTTCGCCGCTGATCGCGTCGACCGACCAGCGCCGCTTCTTCAAGTCTTCGAGCAGCGCGGGATCTTTGAGCGAGCGATGGTAAGCGTCGCGTAAAATTTTCACCCGATCGGGCGGCACGCCCGGCGTGGCCACCATCGGCCGGCCGAAAACTGCGGGGGCGAGCAGCACAGTGGCCACCCGGCGGGTCGCTTCGGGTGTTTTGAGTTGATCCATCAATTCATAGATCGACGGCACGTCGGGGACCAGAGGATCTCTTTTTTTCCCCGTCTGCAGGATCGGCCGGATAAATCCTTTCTTGTGCCAGGTCAGGAACGGCTCGCGGGCGAAGTAGGTGCTGATCGTTAGATTGCGGCATTGCAGCTCGCCGCGCTCGATACCGAGGTCGATCTCGCCGCCGCCGGGATAGCCGGTGACGATGTTGAACTTGATGCCCAGGCCCTCGTCCAGAAATTTCGGCATGTAGTAACCGGAAGTGCTCGTGCCCGTGGCGCCGCACTTGGGCGGCTGTGCCGCCTTGCGCACGTCCTCGATCGACTGGTACGGCGTGTCCGTTCTCATGATCAGGATGAATTCGGTTTGCTCCGGCGTGCCGATCCAGGTGAATTTCGCCCAGTCGAACTGCACTTCCGGGCGCCTGGCCAGCTGGTCGAAGTACATCGACGGCCCGAAGGTGCCGAGGGTGAGCCCGTCCGGCTTCGCCACTTTATAGACGTAGTTGGCCGCGACCACTCCTCCCGCTCCGGTCATGTTCTGCACGATGAAGGTAGGATTTCCCGGTATGTACTTGCCCATGTGCTGGGCGAAGATTCTCGCCCAAAGATCGTAGGCGTCGCCGGCAAGATTGCCGACGATGATCCGGATGGTTTTTCCTTGATAAAAGGGCGCCTGAGCTTCAAGGTTCGTTACCGACGCCAGCAGCAACAACAGCGCGCACGCGAACCGTTTCATCGCAACCTCCGGACTGCCTGGGTCCAGGCATGAGAACCAATTACTGTAGGACGTAAAACACCCGCGGATCATAGGGCGGGCGTAGCGAGGGTGTCAAGGGAATCATCGGAGGCAACTAGTACGTTCAACCGTTCTCTTCGGTCACTTCGTTCAATCAGCGTGGACGCCTCCGTTCAAGCCGTTCAAAACGTTTTGAACGGTCCTTTCTTGAACGACTGGAACAAAACGCAGCGCTGGAACGTTTGGAACCGGAGCTCTAGACGTTTCGAACGGAGCGCAGTGGTTGAACGGCTTGAACGTTTCGAACCGGTCGGAACTCAACCGACTGGAACGAAGATCGCTTGGAATCTTCCTGCGCCTCAGTAACTCGCGGGGAAAACACAGCTGCCGTTGCCGAATCCCAGCCGCTGATGCACTGTGTCGCGGACGCTTCCTGTGCTGGAATCGTTTACCCCCAATATCACCGGTGGACCAAAGCGCAACTTCCCGCGGTTAGCGCCGGTAAGATTTTCATCCCAAAGTTTCTCGCTTGTAAGCACGCCGTTCACATATGCGTGCAACACGTTAGCGCCCACATCCTCGCCATTGTATCCGGCGCCGTTGTACGGACTTGTGTCCGGAACAAACACGCGGCACGCGCCGAGATTCGGGTTAACGTCGCCTGGAGGAGGCGGCGAAAAGACTTTCCCGGTCGTGCCCGGGCCCCAAAGGCTGGAGATTCCCCACTCATGCGAGTGCGACAGAGTCAACGAGTCGATTGCCGAAGTACTCGCGCCCGTGGTGTCGATCAACAACATGTTGCGCAGAATTACCGATGTCGACGGAGCGCCGTCAGCGTCGTTTGCGACCACTCCCCGATCGAGACATCTCGATGTATGGGCCGTGAATCCTCTCACATCGGCATTGATCGGCGAGCGCAGGTACAGACCCATTCTTCTCATGCCAATGCTGACTTGATTCCGCACGACATAATTATTGGCGCCAGCGGTAGTGCTTCCCTTTGAGACCAGTACCATCGCGTTGTTGGTCGCACCGATGGATATATTTCCGTAGTATTTGTTGTTCGCGGCCCAGGCCACGAAACCGTCGGAAGCCGTCGATCCGCCCGGACTGCCGGTCTGCTCGAAGATGTTGTTCTCCCAGACATTGCTGGGAGCGTTGTAGGCAACGAACGCGTCGTTCGGAGCGCCCGGAGCATAATACAGCCGGTTCACCGTTTGGCCAACATAGTTTCCCCGCACGACGTTGTTCCTCGTGCCGGAGCCGAATAACTCGAAGCCGCTGCGGTGAAAACGCAGGATGTCGTTGTCCACGATCAAATTGTGCGTGCCTGTGATCGACACGGCGGCATTGTTGGCCCAAGCATTGGGATTGCGGATGATGTTGCCGCGGATAATGACATTGTTGCACAACGTACAGCGCAGCACGGAGGCTTCGGAACCTCGATAAGCAGAGTTATTGACGTTTTCGATCCTGAGGTCTTCAACGATCCACCAGTCGACTTTGAGGCGGACGACCTGGCCCACGGTGCCGTTGCCAATAATCAACGCTTGACCGGGGTTCTGCGCCCTGACGGTGATGGGACTGCTGCTCGTTCCATTCACCGTGTTGACGCTCGAATCCAACGTCAACACCGTCCCGTTGCCTCGGTAGGTGCCGTTTTTCAAAATCATCTGCGCGCCCGGCATGGCTTTGCGCGGAAGCAGCGAAAGGCGACAAGGAGCCGTGTCGGTACAAGAGCTGTTCACCGACGGCGCGTCCGGTGAAAAGAAAAATGATTGGCCGGTTGATGATGGGCTAGACGGTGGTTGGGTAACTACCGGTGTTTCGCTGACGACCGGCGGTTCGCTAACAACGGGTGGTTGCGCGGCTGTTGCCGGTCTTAGCGGGATGCCGAGCATGGCCCAGTTTCTCGTCGTCCCAGACCAGCTATGGCTCATCACGACCGATCCTGCGCCCGCTTTAGTGCTGCCGACACCGGTAGTGGGGCTGTCGTTGGTTGCGCCCGGGGACTTCACGTTCCATCTTTGTGTTTGCCCCGAGGCGGCGGTCACGGTTTCCGTCGCGTATCCTTTTGCCGTCGCAGCGAGGATCAACTCGCCGCTGGCGGAAGACAGAGATACCGAAGCCCGCGTGGAATGGCCGGAGCTGGTTATGCACGAGCCGAACGGCGAGCCCGCGGTGTTGGCGCCAACAACCGACACCGCAGTTCGAATGAGAGGGGTACCGCTCCCGCCTGTAGTGGAGATGGTGTAGCTTCCCTGCGGTGGGTTGACCAGGTAATAAGCAATGATACTCGCGCCGCTGGAGTATTCGCGCCGGCAGCTAGGCACCGCGGATAACGACCTGCCATCGTAGGTAACGCTGGTGACATTGTAGCTCAGCGAAGCCCGCCTCATGCCGATCAGAATGAGAAGATTGCCGTTGTTGCTATGGGTGAAAGTTCCACCGCCGGTAGCGTTGGTGACATTGCCGATGCTCACCGCCGCCACAGCGGAAGATGCTAGAGTCAAGACGAGCGTCGTCATGCTCGCGAAGTTGCAAGCGAGTTGCACTATGCGCATTCGTTCTCCGTTCGTTGATAAAGTGTGAAGGCGCGATGCGCAAACGCAATGCACGTACCAATGCGAAGCGCGCGGAAGATGTCGAGAAACTACGTTTGAAGGGAGATTTTGGCGCTTTATTCGAATCTGATGTGTATGGAAAACATGCAACAGGCAATACACTTGTCCGGAAATCCGGACAATTTTTCAAATTGCGGGAACTTTGCGGCGCCTGCGAAACAGTTTCGCAAAATCACCGTGCTCGCGATCGGGCGTGTAAATTTATTTGCGCGAGATTTGGAGCAGTACTTTGTTCCATCTCTCGATTGTGTTGGCGTAGTCGTAGCTCGATAAGCCCTGCTCCGGATACCAGCGTTTGAAGCCATGCTCCTTGCGCGGGCTGCCGTAGCCGTATTTTTCCGAGAACAATTTTTGGCCTTCCGGACCGATCATGAAATCGATAAACAGCATCGCTGCGTGCGGATGCGGCGTGTGTAAGAATGCGCCCAAGCTGCCCGCGTTGGCCGGCACCAAGTCGCCGGCAAGCCACGCCACCGGAGCGCCTCTGCCGGCGGCCAATCGAACGTTGCTGTCGACGGCGGTAAACGAGAGCGGCACCTCGCCGGAAACGATCAACTCATTCAGGCCCAGCGCCGGCAGCCCGTGTTGCTTGATGTCCTGGGCCGCCAACTTCTTGATGAATCCGTCGCCTTTTTCTTTGAGCATCGAGCCGACGACCCGCGTGGCGATTTCCTCATTGCTGATGGCGATTTTGCCCTTGAGAGCGGGCTTGAGCAGGTCATTCCAGTTTTTCGGCACGTCGGCGCTGGGAATCGCATTCTTATTGTAACCGATACCGGCGTACGACTCGCGATCCACACTGGTGTAAAACAGACCGCCCGGCGCCTTGTCTTTCGAGTTTTCGGGATACGCGGCGAGATGCGGTGAGTTGTAGGGCAGGAGCAGCTTGTTGTCGCGCACGAGCATCAGCGAGCCCGGCGTAGTTTCGATGACATCGACGAGGTAACGCTTGCTTTGCCCCTCGCTGAGTATCCGGCTGACCAGGTTCACCGCCGTGGCCCGATACGGTTCCACAGTAACGCCGGGATATCTGGCTTCAAAAGATTTCGCCATCTCTTTGTAGATGGTCAGCGACGTATACCAGACGAGCTTGCCTTCTTTCTTGGCGCCGTCGTAAAGCACCCGCTCGCGGTCGGCGCCCATATACTTCGCCAGCTCCGCGGCAGTCTTGGGCGGCGCGGCTTGGCACCACGCGCTTCCGGTCGCGGTCATTACAAGCAGAATCGCAACGAAAAACTTCATTTGACACCTCTGTTGAAGCTCGTCAAACGTTTTGAACGGAGCGCAAGCGGTTGAACGATTTGAACGGCTTGAACTGTTCTTCCTAGTTCAATATTCGCTAACGCGGTGCTATGTCAATTGTAGTAAAGGCAAAACATCAACCAGGAGGAGAAAAGCATGGCGTCGAATTATGAAACCTTATTAGTGACCAAAGAAAGCGGCATCACGACGATTGCCTTCAATCGTCCGGAAAAGCGCAACGCGATGAGCCCGCAGCTGCACAACGAAATGTTCGATCTGCTCACCGAGCTGCGCTACGACACCGAGACGCGGGTGATCGTGCTCACCGGCGCCGGTGAAAACTTCTGCGCCGGCCAGGATTTAAAACAGTATTCCCTCGAGATGGACAAGCAGCCCGAGCGCGTGCGCGACGAGCTGCGCCAGAAAGTGCGGCGCTGGCGCGGCGAGATGTTGAGAACTCTGCCAAAGCCGGTCATCGCCCGCATCACCGGCTGGTGCCTCGGTGGAGCGCTGACGGTCACTGCCGGCTGCGACATTGCCATCGCTTCGGAGGAAGCGCTCTTCGGTCTGCCCGAGGTCAATTTCGGTCATTTTCCGGCCGGTGAAACCACCTACGTGATGACCGAGCATCTGCAGCCGAAGCACGGCCTCTATTACGCGCTCACCGGCAAGATGATGTCCGCGCGCGAAGCCGAGCGGCTCGGCCTCATATCGCGGGTCGTGCCGCGGGCGGATCTGGACAAGGAAGTGGCGGAGCTGGCCAAATGCCTCGCCGAGAAAAGCCCGCCGGCACTCAAGGCCGTGAAGGAAGCGTGGTACTACAGCTCCTATTCGCCGCCCGATGTCGCGTTCGAGGTTTCGAACTTGATTTCCGACCGCACGATCCGCGAGCACGGTGGCCGGCCCGGTCTGGAGCAGTTCGTCCAGAAAAAACTTCGGCCGGTGTCGGGCGTGATGAATTTGGGCGACAAGAGCGCGCCGGGTCAATAGTCAATACTCAGGCCAAAGCCGGCGAGCGCCACGAAAAATCGCCTAAGAACCTCATGCGCGTGTTAGGCCCCAAGGGCAAGCCTCAAGCTCGCAATTTTTTCGAGATCGTCGCCCTATTTACAGAAAAACGAAGGTCTGCGCTTGAGGGTGCGCGCGGTCTAGGACTCGCTGCCTGTTGGATCGGCCCGCGCGGTGCAAGGAGTTCCGAAGATCTGTCTTGAGCCCCATGTCAGGTGCTGTCTCCTGCTTCAGCCTCAGGAAGGTCGCCGGCGTTGCGCTTCCGGCGGAATAACCGGAAAACCGCAAACTGAGAAATCCGCCGCACAAAACCGACGGTCCCGATGGAGCCGCGGGAGAAGGAACCGCCATGTGGATTGCAAGACCTATCTCAACAAGACGATAACCGCCTTTTTCAACACGGCGAAAAAGTCTGCATTCTTTGGTCACAGCCCATCCGCAAAAGAAAGAGAAATCTACCTGGTCCGCATCAGGGCACTCTAGCCGGATGCACGATTGTCGGCTATTAAGAGTGAAACCCGAGCGGAGATCGGAAAAATGAACAACAGTACCGGTGGCTTTCGATGAACGTCGGAAAAGCAGAGCTCGCCAATATCGGGCCGAAGGAGACCCGTAAGCGCCTGCTCATGGGTGTCGCTATGCTCGCCATGGGCGTCGTCCTGGCGGTCGTCTTCACCCATGCAGATGTAAGCCGCGGGTGGTATGCGGCGCTATTTCTGCCGTTCTGGATAGGTACCCTCGCTCTATCCCAGGCCCGCAAAAAGACCTGAGTCGCTTTGGCCGCGCGCGGCGCGCGCAAGATGAGCGGCACCGAAGAGCCGGTCGGAGATCAAGGCACCGAGAAACGACTCCGCTCCCAGGCTCGTCGGATCTATGTCGAATCGGCGATTGCGGCGCTGATGCTAACTGTCCTTAGTTTCTTTTTTACGAGCGTGTTGCCCGAGGCGGCCAGTTCCTTCAAGAATTTGAGCCTGGAACAAGCGGCCGACTTCCTGATCAGGCACGGCTACACCGTGCTGTTCGGGTGGGTGCTGCTCGAACAGCTCGGTCTGCCTATCCCGGCTGCTCCTCTGTTGATCGCCGCCGGTGCGCTGGCCCGCGCCGGTAAGATGAATTTGACGTTCGCGGTG
>Ga0079217_10000249_pt1 | contig 12810 bp, 9 predicted proteins | sample NCAS200_FD_76343 | JGI IMG/M metagenome (GOLD analysis project Ga0079217, IMG submission 76343) | Agricultural soil microbial communities from Utah to study Nitrogen management - NC AS200 | ecosystem: Environmental > Terrestrial > Soil > Agricultural land | place: USA: Utah | collected 2014-06-11 | reverse complement strand
GATTTCTCGCTGCGCTCGAAATGACAATTCAATAGACACAGCATGGAAGGTCAGGGCATCAGTCTGTCGTTTCGACCGCCGGGAGAAATCTTTCTTCTGGGCGAAACAGCGCTTTAACTTTGAACCTTGAACCTGGAACGTTGAACTCTCTTCCCCTGTCTTCCGATCTAGCTTCGCGATTATTTTGGTGATACTAACTTGCTCGTTCGAGGACGTTCGATGCCTGAACTTTATCCTTATCCACGTTTTTCAATCGCCGAGCGCGACCGGCGCTGGAACGCCGTGCGCGAGTTGATGCGCCGCCAGAATCTCGACGTCATCGTCACGCCACAGAACAGCGGACATTCAGCGGACTATCAAGCCAACACGCGCTATTTGACACATTGCGGCGGCGGTGAACCGGACCTCGCCGCGGTGTTTCCGCTCGAAGGCGAGGTCACGGCGATCGCAACCTCGGCGGCGCCGCGCTGGCCGACGGTGCAAGATTGGACTAAAGACGTGCGCGAAGCGCGGCGCAATTACGGAAGAGCCATCGTTGAGCGCCTGAAAGAATTGAACGTCGAACGCGGCCGCATCGGCATCACCGGACTCGGCGAAGTCGAGGGCACGAGAACGCCGGAGGGTACGATCCTTTACGGCACGTGGAAACAAATCCGCGAAGCGTTTCCGAGCGCGGAACTGGTCGATGCCACGGCGATCCTCGACGAAGTTCGCTATGTCAAAAGCGCCGAAGAGATCGATGTGCTGGCCAAGTCGATGGAGATCAATGAATTAGCTATTCAAGCCGAGATCGAGGCGGCCAAGGTCGGCGTCAAAGACTGGGAAGTGTGGGCTGCCGTGCACTACGCCATGACGCGCCATGGCTCTGAGCTGCCGATTCATTGTTTCTGGGTTTCAGGAAAAAATCCCAAGAGAACGCTCACCCGGCCGAGCATGCGCCTGCTCGAGCGCGGCGACGTGATCATCAACGAGTTGGAAGCATCCTGGATCGGTTATCGCGCCCAGGCCGTGCAACCGGTCTTCGTCGAAGTGATCGATCCGGTTCAGGCCGAGCTCATCAAAGTTCAGCGGGAGATTTTCAATCGAGTCGTGGAAAGCTTGAAGCCCGGCATCACGGTCGGCGAACTGGCCGAGCTTACAAAGAAGACGGCCGAAAGCGCGGCGCCAAAGTCCGGTCCGGTAGCCGGCGCGCGCGGCGAGCTCAATATGCATGGCCGCGGCCAAGGCGATGACGGGCCGATCATCACGCCCCACGCCAAAAGCCCGCGGCAATTGGCCGTGGCGATGCGCGAGAATATGGTATTCATCTGCAAACCCGCGGCGATCTCGGCGGACGGCGGGCATATCTGCCAGTGGGGCGATACGGTAGTCGTTTCGAAGAATGGCGGGCGGCGGTTGGGCAAGCGAGCGCATGAACTCGCCGTGTCAGGCAGCTGACACGGCGCTCAAACGTTCCAGTCGTTCAAGCCGTTCAAAGCGTTTACGGAATAAGAAAATGCCCTTACTACTCAATCGAGATCAGCTAAAACCTTTGCTCGATCTAACCAAAGCGATCGAACTCATCGAGGACGTGCACAAGCAACAAGCCAATGGCGAAGTCGTGCCGCATGCGCCGTATCATATTCCCGTCGGTGGCCGCAGCGGCTTGCGTGTCGTTTCCGGAGCGGTCTTAGGATCGCGGCGCGTCGGCGTGCGATTGGGGCCGAATAGCGGATTGGGCGGCGGCGATAAAATGTACGCGCTGCTTTTCGATACCGAGAGCGGCGAGCTGCTCGCCTTCATGGGCTTTCCCTTCGGCACGCTCCGAACCGCCGCCGTCGTTGCTATCGCCGCGAAGCATATGGCGCGAGAAGACTCGAAACGGTTGGGTTTATTCGGTGTCGGGCGCAACGCTTTCGGGATTCTAAAGGCGCTGTTGACGGTTCGACCGATCGGGGAAATTTTTGTCTCTAGCCGTGATCCGCAGCGGCGCAAAAAGTTTTGTGAAGAAGGGGAGCAAGTGCTCGGTATCAGCGTGCGCGGTGTGGACGAGCCCGAGCAGGCGGTGCGCGGCATGGATGTCGTGCTGACGGCGACGAATTCGTTAACGCCGATTTTTCCGGCGGGGTGGGTCGAGCCGGGAACGCACGTGAGCAGCATGGGCAAGCCCACGGAGTTGAGCCGGGATTTGCATCTGAAAGCGAATCGCATCGTCGTCGGCAGCCAGGAGCAAGAGCGAAACTATGGCGATCGCTCCGCCGCTTTGCCGCTGGTAGAATTGACGGCTGAAGGAAAACTTTCCTGGAGCCGCATCGCGGAGCTTGGGGAGTTGGTCGCCGGCCAAACGCCGGGCCGAGCAAGCCGCGACGAGATCAATATTTTCCGCGAATCCCAAGGGGGCTACGGCGACGTGGCCTTTGCCGGCTGGCTTTACGAAGAAGCGAAGCGGCGAGGGTTGGGAAAACAGATGGATCTCTAAATTTGTTCAAATCGTTCAAGCCGTTCGAAATGCATAAAACGTTCAAAATTCAAGGTAGGAGGGGCGCAGTCATGACAAGCGTGACGAAGGAGTTCCTATTCTGGTTCGTGATCGGAGTTGTGATCGCGCCTGTGGCTGGATTTTGTCAGACGTTGGCGCAGCTCCTCGAAGGCGCGAAGAAAGAGGGGCAGCTTATCCTCAGTTGGGGCACGGGAACGATGGGTGGCATCGAAGGCGCTGCGACGTTGGAGAAGGCCTTCAACAAAACATACGGGCTGAACCTGCAATTCAGATTCACCCCAGGACCCGCCATGCCGCAGTTTGCGAGCCGAATTATTCAAGAGGCGAAAGCGGGACAACCGTCATCGACCGATCTCTTTGTCGGTTCGGAGAATCACGTCGCGCGCATGTCGCTCAAGGGCGTGGAGTGGCCGAAGATTTTCCCGCATATTACCGCGGCGATGACCGACTTCGACAACAAAGTTCTGATCGTTACGACGCGAACGCCGGGGTTCACCTATAACAGTAAAATGGTTGCCGGAAACGATATCCCTCAGCGCGTCGAAGATGTCCTCAATCCCAAATGGAAAGGGAAGATCGCCTCGACTCCCTATGCCGCCTCGTTCGATCGCCTATCGATGATCTGGGGCGAGGAAAAAACCACCGCATTTCTGCAAAAGTTCGTGAAGCAAGTGGCCGGGCTTATTCGCTGCGGCGAAGACGAGCGCATTGCGTCCGGCGAGTTCGCTATGCTGGTTTTTAATTGCGACTTGGCCTCGCCGCAGGAAGCGAAGGAAAAAGGCGGGCCGGTGGACGGGCAAGTTTTTAGAGACGCCGGGATCTTATCTTATTGGTACGTTACGGTGCCGACCAACGCGCGCAACCCCAATGCGGCCACACTGCTGGCGGCGTTTCTGTTGAACAAAGAGGGACAAGATATTCTCTACAAGACCGAGCGCAGCAGCTCGCACCTGGTGAAGGGTACGCAGATGAACAAGTTTGTCGCCGAGCAAGAAAAACGCGGCGTGAAGTTCGTTGCGTATTCGGTCTCGGAAGTCATGAAGAATGCCGAAGAGCATAGCCGGATTAGACAAAAGTTCCAGAAGATTTTGGCGGGAAACTGAACTGGCGAACGCCACGCGAAGCTAGGTGTCATCCGAGGCTTAGCCGAAGGATCTTTTCCTACGCCGAGGACAAATCAGATCCTTCACTTCGTTCAGGATGACCATTGTGGGATCTCGCACGAATGAGTGACCATCCCGTCCTCACTGTTTTGGGAGCTCGACTGTGAGGGGCCGTTGGCTCTTTGTCGCAATCGCCGCGGCTGGTTTGCTGCCGGTCATCGCATTTCTTTTGATCATTGTCTGGATGGGATTTTGGCAGGGGAGTCCCGGTGATCCTGTCAGCTACACGTTCAAACACTACGAGACTCTTTTTACGGACGGAGCGACTTACCGCACGCTGGTTAACACTCTTGGATTCGCCTCTGCGACCGTGCTTTTCTCGCTTATGTTCGCAGTGCCGACGGCTTGGCTGGTCGAGCGCACCGATATACCGGGGAAAAACCTCATTTTCGCATTTATGACGATCGGCGCCTTGGTGCCGACGTTTTTCACCGCGATGGGCTGGGTGTTCTTACTGCATCCGCGCATCGGCATCATCAATAAATTGTTCGTCGATTGGTTGGGTTTTGATCAGGGGCCTTTCAACATCGCGTCGCTCATCGGCATGGGTTGGGTCGAAGGGCTTGGGCTTTCCTCCATCGCATTCATCATGATCGTAGCGACCTATCGCAGCATGGATCCGGCCCTCGAAGAAGCGGCGCGGGTGCACGGTCTGGGCATTTTTCGTACCTTTCGCTATGTCACCTTGCCGCTCACGTTTCCGGGCATCGTCGCCGCGTCTATCTATGTTTTTACCATCGGTCTTTCGGCCTTCGAGGTGCCGGCCATCATCGGCATGTCGAACAAGATTTTTACTTTCTCCACATTTATCTTTTATAAGATCCAGCCGCTCGAAGAGTTGCCGAGCTATGGCACGGCGGGCGCCGTGAGCAGTCTGTTGGTGGTGCTGGCGCTGTTGTTGAGTTGGGGATATTTCCGCGTGCTGCGGTTTTCCCATCGCTACGCCGTAGTGACCGGCAAGGGCTATCGACCGCGTCTCGTCGAGCTCGGTAAACAAGGCCGGTTGCTCGCCTGGGTATTTCTCGGCGGGTTCTTTTTTATCGCCAAACTGCTCCCTTTTCTTCTGCTCATCTGGGCGTCGCTGCTGCGCTTTTTTCAGCCCCCATCACTGGCCGCGTTCGAACAGGTGTCGCTCATCAATTTTTACGGCCTGCCATGGGATCTGATGTTCCACGGCGCGCGCAATACTTTGATTCTCATGCTTGTGGTGCCGACGCTCGCGCTCCTGCTGTGTCTCGCGATTTCCTGGACCGTGCTGCGATCCGGGCTCAAGTGGCGGCTCACCTTCGACGCCGTCGCGTTCTTGCCGCATGCCGTGCCGAATCTAATTCTGGCCATCGCCGCCGTTTTCACGGCGCTGTTTCTTGTGCGCAATGTTTTTTCGCTTTATGGCAGTCTCACGATCGTGATTTTGGTCTACACGATCAGCCGGATCAGTTTCGCCACGCGTATTCTCAATAATTCCCTGGCGCAGATTCATCCGGAACTGGAAGAAGCGGCATTTGTGGGCGGATTGCCACTGATCCAGGTGATGCGCAAGATTCTCCTGCCGCTTTTGAAGCCGGCGATGGTGTATGCCTGGCTATGGATGGCTTTGCTTTGCTATCGCGAGCTGACCATGGCTTCGGTGCTGGTGACGAGCCAGGACAACGTGACGTTGCCGATGATTGTCTGGGGTCTTTGGCTGGGCGGCAGTCTCAATCAAGCGGCGGCCGCCAATCTCGTCGTCCTCGCGTTCATGCTGCCGGCCGTCGTACTTTACCTGATCTTTGGCAGGCGCAGCCGCCTCTCGGAGGCGTTGTGATCGCGATCTCGGGGCTGCGAAAGAAATTCCAGTCCGGCGATCAAACCATAGCGGCGCTCCGTGGCATTGACCTCGAAGTCCCCAAGGGTGAATTCTTCGTCCTCTTGGGGCCGAGCGGCTCCGGTAAAACCACGTTGCTGCGCAGCGTAGCCGGCCTGGAAAAGCCCGATGGCGGGGAAATAGTCTTGAACGGCAAGACGGTATATTCCAGCAGCCCGCGGGTATTCGCGCCGCCGGAAGAACGCCGGATCGGCATGGTGTTTCAGTCCTACGCGATCTGGCCGCATCTGACCGTTGCGGAGAATATCGGCTTGGTCTTGACGCACGGTCGCTTCCGTCTTCCCAAACAAGAAGCCGCTCAAAGAATCCGCCAGAGTCTGGCGCTGGTGCAGCTCGACGACTTCGACAACCGGCCGGCGCGGCTGCTGAGCGGCGGCCAGCAACAGCGGGTGGCCCTCGCGCGCGCGTTGGCGGTGAATCCGGCCCTTTTATTGATGGATGAGCCGCTGAGCAATCTCGATGCTCGCTTGAGAGAAGAGGTGCGTGCGAACATCAAGAAACTGGCTGTGCGGTTGGGCATCACCGTCATGTACGTGACCCACGATCAAGTGGAAGCGATGGTGGTTGCTGATCGCATCGCGGTGATGGCTCACGGCGAGATCCTTCAGATCGGCAATCCATTCGAGCTTTACCGCCGGCCGGCGAGCTCGCTCGTGGCTGAATTCTTCGGCTCGATCAATTGGCTGCGCGGCAAGATGCTCGACGATACAAGCGTGGACACCGAGATCGGCAATCTGGTCACTGACGGCGCGCGGCGTTATAACGGTGGAGTGGTGGTCGGCGTGCGCCCGGAGGACGTGAGCTTGGACAGAGCTTTCCCTGGAGACGAAAATCGGCTAGAGGGAAAGGTACTGAGCTCGACGTTTCTTGGCGATCAGCGCATAGCCGAGGTGAGAATCAAAGACAAGACTTTGGTTGTAAAGGCGCCGCCCGATGACGCCGCGTTGGCGGAAGATGTTTGGGTTCATTTGCCGAAGGAACGGCTCGTTGTGTTTCCCGCAGCGCCGGAGCAGTAACTCCACGGCGTGAAAAAAAACCACAAGCAAGAAAGGAGATCCAATCATGGGCACGGAAACGAAAGCTAACGGCGATGTGCGGCACTTGGATCACTTCGTCGTCGCAGTGATGGACGCGGAGCGCGCGGAAAAATTTTACACGGAGGTGCTCGGCGCGAGAACGCTGAAGTACGAAAACTCACCCAATATGACGCGTGTGTTCATGAAGCTTGGCGAAAACCACGTCGGACTATTTTCACAAGGGAAGGCGACGCTGCCCAAACGAGAAAGCGTCAACTCCTTTCCACGCCATTCATTTCAGGTCCCGGAGAGCGAATACGCCTCGATGGTAGACAAGGTTCGGCGCGCCAGCGCTTTTGTCAGAGACATCAAGAGTGATACTGGCTCGAGCTGTATTTGGCACGATGGGGTGGTTTTTCAAGACTCGGAAGGGAATTTCTACGAGATCACCAAAGCCGATGGCATCGCCAAACCTCGGCTCCATCATCTCCACTTCGACACGACGGATTTAAGAGCCAGCGTGGATTTCTACAAGCGATTTCTCAACTGCACCGTGGAACAGCAGAAAGAAAGCATGGCAGCCGTCGCGGTGCCGTCAGGCCAGTGCGTCATTCTCAACCAGGTCGACGAATTGAGCGAAGTGACGAAAACCACCTACCGGGGACGTCATTTCGCATTTGCGATCACTAACGATAACTTCCATGCGTTCGTCGACAAGCTGCGCCAAGCGGGCATCGAGGAACGCGACGATCACGGTGAGCGCGAGGGGCGCCGCTCGGAACAGCTGGCAACCTATTTCAGGGAGCCTAGCGGCTTTCGTTTGCAGGTGACCAACGAGGATTCGGCCACGTTCGCCGAGCATGCAAAGCATTGATCCCTCCGGAAGGCGAGGGGTAACTAGCGTTGCTTCGTTTTCGCCGGCACAATTTTCCTCCTTCTGGCTTCGGCAATCATCCGGTCGGCGTCTTCGGCTAGAAGATAGCGTTGCTCGACAAGGACTCTCGCGGCGCGACTAATTTGCTGCACGTAATCGTTTTGACTTTTGTAGAGTTCTTCGATTGACGGTCGCGGGTCACCGGTTTTTCGCCGCTCGGACTTTGTTTTTGCGGATGGAATAAAGGAGCCAAGCAGGCCCGCTAACTCACCTTCCGCCAACCCACGCGGGCGCAGATTCCAACCCGTGTACGTGCCAATGGGGACCTCCACGGCTGGGAGACGAATGCCCGTGAGATCGTTGCCGTCAGCATCAACTTTGGGAACGAGTATCGTGTAGGCGCCTTTGCCGATCGGTTGCGGCGGGTGATTCGTCATTTTTCCGCGCAGAATATTCGGTCCATAGTCTAGGAAAAGCTGGCGGTTGTGCAGCGCCGCGAACTTTACACCGGGGATCTTTGGGAAGCCGGTGCTATTTCGTTTGGGCGGGACTAACGTGCGCGCATTCACGCTCGGGTATTGGCTGGGCGGCGGCGGGATGCCTTTCGTCACCCACTGGTCGAGCGCGACCATGAGCGCGCGCAGCACGTCGCCCGAAGGCAACGGATTGCTGGGGAACTGACTGTCGCTCTTAACGGGCTCCGAGCCAAAGGGACTGTTGTGCTGCGCACTGGCGATGACATAGATTCGCACGTTCTCGGAAAGCCGAAGATCGCGGCCTTTACCATCGGTGTGCGCCAGACAGCCGCGCTTTTGCCAGTACTCCGTCGACGTTTGCGTGTGAAAAACCAGCGGATCGGTCTTTGGCCGTTTCAAGATCCCATCGCGCCTGCCGCTTTGCGCGTCTTTGATGACGTTGTAAGTGTGGGGAAAAAGCTCTGGTTCGAGTTGGTTGGTATGCTGTTGCGACGACGTTACCGGGCGGGCGAACTGGTAGTTCAAAAATAACCGGCCGCCGCCGGCGACATGCGGAGCGATGGCATCGAAGACTTTGCGATGCGCTTCGTCTTCGTTGAAGCCATGATACACCAAATCGCGCAGATAACGCCCGCTCTGCGAGCGACCCCACGCGTAGGCGTGACTGATACCGGGAGTTTTCTTGCTCGTGGCGAGCGGATTCGGTTTTCCGGCGGCGTCCTTGCTTCGGTAGCGCAAGAACGAAACGAGATCGCGCGCAACGGCGAAGCCTAAGCCGAGCACAAGCGGGTTTTTGGCCGGATAGATGAATTCATAGATATGGCCGGGCTTGAAACCGCTATGGAGATAGAGGTCTTTGGCGCTTGGCTTTACCGTTTCTTTTCCGGTGCGCGGATCTTTGGTCACACACGCGAATTCCCATTCGGACGCCTGCACAGGAATTCTTTTGCCGTAGGATTTTTCGCGGACCGTGAGCTTCGCTCGCGACTTGTCGCGCGATGCGGCTTCGTAGCTCTTCACCCGCTCATCGCCGCTGAGGGGCTGTGATTTGACGCCTTTCTCGTCGACCACGAACTCGGTGCGAACCTTGCCGACGATGTCTTGGCGCTTGTTCTTTGCCGCGGGCGCGTTTAGCACCAGCCAATTCTTCAGCGGCTTGAGATCGCCCTGCCAGCCGCACCATACAATAGTGTAGCCCTGGCGCATGAGAAAGCCGTTGCCGGCATCGGCGAGGCTGTTCGGGTCACTCGCTTCCGGCGCGTCGTTGAGAAAGGCTAAGATGCGCTTACCGCCGCGGTTAGGGGCGTCGAAAAAAACCTTGCCGTTGCCTCGCGCCATGTCTACCGGTTTCAAGATGAACAAGTCGCTGGAGTACTCAACCCTTCCGCGGCGATTTCGCGGGGCCTTGTCGAGATCGACGATAATTTTGTTCAGCCCGAGTTTCGGATCGACTTCGCCGTAGAGTTTGCCGACGAGTTTTTCATAGGCGCCGGTGATGGGAAATTGGTGACCGTTGGCGAACGGTTTTCTTCGTTGAATAACGAGACGAGTGAGCATGGATGACGGTATTCCTTTTAATTGCTGTTCAGTTCAAATCCCCTTGATTCCTCTTTTTGTAAAAGGGGGAGAAGGACAATTCAACTGATTAAGTTGCGAGCTGGGTCGAGCAGATCGAAAATCCGACAGTTTCTCCCTTTGGAGAAGGGAGGTTAAGAGGGATTTTGTTTGAAAGCCTGAAGGGTTTCATTCGACTGGCAGACCTTATTCTTTAGTACTCATTAAACATCCTCTGCAGTTCACGCGGGTCTTTGGTTTTCGTCAGACCGAGCATGAGCAGGATGCGCGCTTTGTGCGGCACTAAACTATCTCCTTGGATGAACGGATCGTCCCAATTGACGGGAATTCGTCCTTGTCCGCCGCGGTTGGAGAGGACTACGGGGATTCCCGCTGCGGCGATTTTCTCGATTCCTTCGAGTTGATCGGCGGAAGGGCGGCCGTTGTAGGCGTAGCCGCTGATGACGAGCCCTTGCGCTCCGGCAGCGACGCAAGCCTGCGCCGCCGCGTCGTCACCGCCGACGTAGGCCGCGATCACGTCGACTCGTGGCAGCTCGCGGATCTCGCGGCTGTCGAACTCAGAGCGGAACGTGTGCCGACGGGTCGGCGCATAGAAGAAACTGACTTGATCCTCCTCGATATGTCCGAGGATGCCGCGCCCTAAAGATTGAAACCCGCCCGGCCGCTGATTGGTTTTCACGACTTCGCGCGCGGAATGAATTTCCTCGTGCAGCGTAACCAAAACGCCTTTTCCGCGCGCCTCAGGCGATAGCGTCAAACGAATCGCGTCGAGCATATTGCGATCGCCGTCATTACCGACTTCGTCGTGCTTACGCTGCGATGCGACGACGACCACGGGTTTTTCGGTGCGGACGGCGAGGTGAAGAAAGTAAGCCGTCTCCTCAGTGGTAAAGGTTCCGTGGGTGACGATGATTCCATCGATCCGCGGATCCTCCGCGGCGGCATTTGCCATCCGTCCGATGTCATACCATTGGGCCAGCCGCAGCGAACCGCTTCTTACGCGCGTCGCCTCGCTCACTTCGAAATCCGCAAGGTCGCGCGCCTGCGGAATGTCCTTGAGCACGTCCTCGATGCTGATTAGACCGTGACCGGTATTGGCAATAGTCCCGCCGGTCGAGATGATTCTAATGAGTGGCATAGGTTTTCCCGTTCATGCCGCACAAACAAATTTCTTAGCTTCGAACGTCGGCAAAGGTTCCATCTATCGGGCGTTGTAGATGCCGATGATCACTCACTCTGTACGTATCGCAATTACCACCTCGCGATTCCGCGCGTCAACCGTATTGGCTCAGTCCTATTCTTCCGTTGGAAATTGTTTGCGTCACTATCGCTAAGTTGTTAAGAGAGCAGCACGTGGACTCGGTTCAAGCACGGGCTGAAAGGGAGAACGGCATGTTCAAGAAGCTTGTCGAATTCATTGCCTTCCTCATAGTCGGTTTCACCTGTTATTCGACGCTGTTCGCCGCCGAAGCGAAGCGCCCGCCGGAATGGGACAAGGTTGTCGACGCGGCGAAAAAGGAAGGTAAGATCGTCATTGCCATTCCGCCGGCGGCCGAGCTGCGCAAAGAAATGGAGATCGTCATAAGACAAAAGCTCGGTCTCGAAGCCGAGCTCGTGCCCAATCCGGGGCCGCGCAACGCGAGCCGGATTGCGGCGGAGCAAAAAGCGGGAGTTCGGTATTTTGACGCGCTGATCGTTGGCACCGGTACGGCGGTCGGACTGGCTCACGACGGGATGCTGGAGCCGCTCGAATCTCTTTTCGTTCTGCCGGAGGTGAAGGATCCGAAGCAGTGGTGGGGCGGGCATATCTGGGAAGATAATCTAAGCACCAACCGCTTTCTCTATTCTTTTCTCGCCGATGTGAGCACCCACGGCGTATGGTACAATACAACCCTGGCCAAGCCTGAAGACTTTCGCTCTTTCGATGACTATTTAAATCCAAAATGGAAGGGCAAGATCGGCTTTAGCGATCCGCGCGTGCCGAGCTCCGGGCAATCGATCTGGTCGTTCATGTGGGAGTTGAAGGGGGAGGAGTTCTTGAAGAAATTGGTGCAACAGGATCTCTTCCTGACCCGCGATCTGCGCCAGCTCACCGACGCCTTGGCGAAGGGCAAAGTAGCGACTGCTTTCGGCATCGGGCGCAGCCAGGCCGATCCTTTCGTCAGCGCGGGTTTGCCGTTGAAACCTGTACCGGCGCCCAAGGAAGGATTGCCGGCGAGCAATAGCTTCGGCGTTATCGGGATCGTCAAAAACCCGCCGCATCCGAACGCTGCCAAAGCGTTCATCAATTGGTTCTTGAGCAGAGACGGCCAAGAATGGTACGGCAAGCTCATGGAAAACGGCACGCGCCGGCTCGACGTCGATACCAAGTGGCTGAATGAGCTCGGCGTCAGCGCGGCGAAGGACGTGTTGACGATCCAAGATTATCATCGCATGCGCAATCACCTCGAGGACAAATACACCAAAGTCAGAGTCCCGGCCGGGAAGTTTGCAGAGACCATCATCAAATAATCCGTAGTGCGAAAATTACCATCCTTGTTTTCCAGAGGAGGAGCCGATGTTGACGCCTCGTTCATTTTTCTGGTTTCTAGCACTGTTAGTCTGTATCGCCGTCGACCCACCGTGCGCGGACGCTGCATCGGCCGGCCTGACCAAGATCCGGGTCGGCTACCCGTCGCCGAGCGCGAGCATGTATCCTCTGTTCGTGACCAAAGAGGCCGGGATCTTTGAGAAATATGGATTCGATGCCGAGCTGATTTATGTCCAAGGGGTGCAAATGGTGCAGGTCCATACCGCAGGCCAACTCGATTTCACCAGCACCTCAGGCATCGTCACCTTGCAATCATCGGTGAATGGTTCGGATCTGATTCTCTTGGCCAATTCGATCGAGAGCCATCTCATGAAAGTAATCGCTCACCCGAGCATCAGCGGTCCTGCGGACCTGAAAGGAAAATCGATCGGCGTCACCCGCTTCGGTTCGCTCACCGATCTGGCTTTAAGGCCGATCCTAGAACAGTGGAAGTTGGAACCGAACAAGGACGTGAGCCTCGTACAGATCGGCAGGCTCTCGGATTTCGTGCCGGCGATTCAACAAAAGCGCATTGCTGCTGGCATGCTTTCGTTTCCCACTTCATTTTTCGCCGAGAAACTGGGCCTCAAGTCGCTCTACGATCTATCCGAGTCGGGGATCGAAGTGCCGACCACGACTATCGCCGTGAGCCGTGCTTATGCTCATGCCAATCGCGATCGGGTGTTAAGATACATGCGAGCTTACCTCGAAGGCACACATCGACTCTTGACGGACAAAGAAATGAGCATCAAAGCCTTGAGAAGATACGGCGGCATTCAGGATCAAGAGCTGCT
>Ga0079217_10000247_pt1 | contig 12834 bp, 10 predicted proteins | sample NCAS200_FD_76343 | JGI IMG/M metagenome (GOLD analysis project Ga0079217, IMG submission 76343) | Agricultural soil microbial communities from Utah to study Nitrogen management - NC AS200 | ecosystem: Environmental > Terrestrial > Soil > Agricultural land | place: USA: Utah | collected 2014-06-11 | reverse complement strand
GCGTCACACGAGGTCTTCGCTCGCGAGCAGGAGCAGGTCTTTGCCCGTCACTGGATCTGCGTCGGACGGGCGCGGGATTTCATGGAACCTGGTTCGTACCGGCTCGCCGACGTCGCCGGCGAAAGCCTCATCGTCGTTCGTGACCGCGCCGGTGAAATCCGAGCTCACTATAACGTCTGCCGGCATCGCGGGACCCGGTTGTGCACGGAAGTTTCAGGAACGCTTTCCGAAACCATACAGTGCCCATACCACGCCTGGACGTATCGCCTGGACGGGCGGTTGATCGGCGCGCCGCACATGACGGGCACGCCGGACTTTTCGATCGCCGACTATCCGCTCCACTCGGCGGCCGTCGCGCTGTGGGAAGGCTTCGTCTTCGTCAACCTGGGCTCGAATCCGGAGCCGGTACCAACCGCCTTCGCGCCGGTGTGGGAGCGGTTCACCCGTTACAACCTGCCGTCGCTGGCGTCGGTCCGGCGGATCGAATATCCGGTTCGCGCGAACTGGAAGCTGATCATGCAGAACTACTCCGAGTGCCTGCACTGCCCAACCATTCACCCGGAATTGACGCAGAAACTTCCCTACACGAGCGGGGCCAACGACCTCACCGAGGGCGCGTTCCTTGGCGGGTACATGGAAATCAAGGCGCCGAACGAAAGCGCCACGATGAGCGGACGAGCCTGTGCAATACCGTTAGGCAGCCTGCCTGACGAGGACCGCACGCGGGCGTTTTACTACACGCTCTTCCCGACGATGATGCTGAGTCTCCATCCTGATTACGCCGTGTACTACACGGTCACGCCGCGATCGGCGACGGAGAGCCTCGTCACGTGTGACTGGATGGTGCATCCCGACGCCCCGGAAAAGCCTGGCTACAACATCGCCGACGCCGAGGAGTTCTGGGATCGCACGAACCGGCAGGACTGGCACATCTGCGAGCAGAGCCAGATGGGCGTCATGTCGCGTGTCTACAGACCAGGCCCGTATTCACCGCGCGAGAGTGTGCCGGCCGCTTGGGATCGCGAATATTTGCGGGTCATGGCGGGGTGAAACAACGCTGCGTGCTGATTGCTGATTGCTACTGCTGAATGCAACGTGCTGGGGCTGGTGCCGACTAACTGCCAGCACCAGCAACAGCACCACGCGCCAGCAAGCAGCATGAAGCAGCAGCAATCAGCAATCAGCACGCAGCCGAAGTTGGTTCAGCTCCCAACTCCCCTTGCCACGATGATGGACACATTGTCCGTCCCGCCGCCGTTGAGCGCATCGGCGAGCAGCGTTTCCGTCATCGTCCGGGCATCGACCGCCATCGCCAGCACCTCTTCGATCCGTTCGTTCGTGACATGTTTCGTGAGGCCGTCGGTGCAGAGCATCAGGCTGTCCCCGGGCTCCAGGTCGATGAGCCCAACCGACGGTGTCATCTCGCTGCCGCCGACCGCACTCGCCAGCGTTTCGGCGGTGCGGAACTTCATGGCCTGGTCTTCGGACCATGCGCCGGCTGACACCATGTATTCACCGAACGTCTGGTCGCGGGTCATGGCCTGTACCCGCCCGCGCCGCCGCACATAGGCGCGACTGTCGCCGACGTGGATCAGGTACGCGCGGGGCCAGATCAGCAGCACCATCGTCAGCGTGGTCGCCGGCGCTTTCACGTTAGGCGAGGAGACCTCCGACAGCAGCTCCCTGTGGACCTCCAGCACGGTGTTCTCGAGGGCGCCGAGCAATTCATGTTCGCGATCGGTGTCGAGCTCATTGAAGCACACCGCCGCGCTCCCGACGTACGACAGGACCGCCGCCGCCGTGCGCTCGCTGGCCACGTCCCCATCGGGACCGCCACCGACGCCGTCGGCCACGGCCAGGAGGTGGGCCGTGTTCGTGCCGATCCGGTTGATCAGCGCATCGGGAGACAGGCTCCCCCACCGGATATCGACCGTTCGATTGATGTCCGCGACGACGAAGTGATCTTCGTTTGTTGGCCGGACCTTTCCCTTGTCGGTGAGGCCGAATGCGTCGATGCTGATCGGTGCCGCGATGGTTGTCATCGTCAGGCCCCCGTCTTCTGCAACGTCGCGTCGGCCAGCCACTGGAACGTCTCTTCCACGCCGGTCCCGCTCTTGGCGCTGGTGCGCAACACATGCAGGCCGCGCGCGGAAACCGCGTCCTCGTCGGCCTGCGTGAGTTGCCACTCGTCGGTCAGGTCTGCCTTGTTGAACGCAAAGGCGCAGGGGATCTCGCCGACCTGGCTGGTGATGGATTCACGGATATCGAACGCCTGGTCGAAAGTGTCGCGCCGCGTGCCGTCGACAACGAAGATCAGGCCATGCGCGCCGCGCACATAACTCGGGTTCACGTCATGGTTGCCGTCGCGACCCTCCAGGTCCCACAGCAACAGGGTGACCGGTTCGCCGCGCACGTTGACCTCCTTGCGGTCGATCTTCACGCCAACCGTCGAGAGGTATCTCGGCGAAAAGATCGAATGCACGTAGCGCTGCACGAGGCAAGTCTTTCCTGTCGCGAACATTCCGACCATACAGATTTTTTTCTGGAGCATCACCGTCCTCTTGTCATGCGCGATCGGGTGGACACGTCGATGTCGAATGAAACGCTGCGGTTGATTCTCGCTTGCATCGCGCTATCGGCGGCAGACAGCGGACGAGACGTGGCCAGTGGTTCACCGCGCACGAAATCCGGACGGACGCCAAGTGCCGCGAAGATCGCAGTTACGTGATCAACCCGCCACTGGGCCAGGGCCTGGTTGGCTTCCATGGTCCCGGTGGGGTCGGTGCGACCGATAATGGTAAGCGTGAGTTCACCGGCGTGAGCGCCGACACTGTCGGCGAGGAGCTTGACCTGGATGGCGACAGCGCGGGCGCGGGCCCTCTCGCCCAGGTTTGCCTCCGCGGCTCCCGGAGCAAAAAGGACGCGCTCGTCGACGATGGCGAGTCGAATCGAGTCGAGATGAGGCGGGAGGATCACGCGTGAATCGGAAACGATGACGTCCGAAACACCGGGCGGCAAACCCCGCTGCCGCATCATCCCAAGCGAGGAAAGGGGAAGGTCCCCTGACACCGTCAGCGTATCGCTACGCAGCGACAGGGGAGTTGTGGCCGGCAGCGCCCACTGTTGCCGGGCCCGCGTCACAACGACTCCACTGTCGAGCGACATGTACGGCTCCCATCGCCCCTTCAGCGCCCGCGGAAGCAATCCAGCGCCGGCCAACACGACTTGTGGCTCGCGCGCTGCTGGATCCCGTAGTCCTGTAATCACCCAGCCGAGCCAGCCGCGCCGGGCGTTCATGACAACGAGTCCGGGTTCGTTCTCGAGCGCCGCGACAGCCCTGTCGAATCGCGTATTTGCGCGAATCAGGACGACCAGAAGTGCTCCTGCGGCGATAGCCAGCGGTATGACCCAGCGCATCCACAGGTACTCGCCCCGGCCCTGGGCGTCAGTGTCCACAACCGTCTCGAGGCACTCTTCCAGCAGTGGATGGACGGTCTGCAACGGCGCCGTGTCGCCGGAGAATTCGGCCAGCGGTGCCGCAAACTGCAGGTGAATGGTTTCGAGCGTGTCCTGCTGCTTTCGGAGAACCTCTTCCGGTGCTTGTCCGCGAATGATCAGCGCCAGGAGCGCCATCGGTCCTGCTTCGACCTGCACCGTGTGATCGCCAACGGAAAACGTGCGTAACGTCGCCCCCTCGCCGGGACGGAACGAGTCCCGCACGAAGTCCTGAATGGCGGTCAGCATTCCGGAGATGAGATCCGCGTCAGGCGATTTCAGGCCGGGGGCTGTCGCGTGCGCGATCAGGAGTCCTGTTTCAGCATGAATGAGGAATGCCTGCTCGACGCGATACACCAGCGCGTGCTTGATGACGACCTGCGCATAGGGCACGCCGGTCCGCCACGATTCGATACGCCACTTGATGCCGCGCGCCGACAGGGAGTGCTCAACGGCGCTGTTGATCGACCTGACGAGCGCCGCCATCGTTTCCGCGATCGCCTTGCGAATCGCCGGCCCGAGAATCGGGAAGATCGCCGTGGCGATTTCGCGCGGGTTCCGGCGAATGGATTCGCGAAGCGCCGTCTCAACCGTGGGGGCGAGGGCGCGTCCTATCTGTCGATCGCGCTTCCCGCGAAGGACAATCGCCTCGGGGAGGTGTTCGGCGAGATCAGCAGCCGACACGTGCCGATCGCGGAGCTCGGTCGCAAGCTCCTCGAGTCGATTCTGCTCGGGGCCGACCAGCAGGTGTCGCAGGGCGGCAAATTCAGCGCCGCCGCCGTTGCGGCCACCCTTGTCCTGTTTCGGTGGCTCGGACGTCGTCGCGGGTTCGTCCGCCACAGGTCAGTCCTTCGACTTCTGCTTCGCCGCGTTGTATCCGTTACTCGTCAGGCGACTCACGAAATCCGTCAAGCCTGACGCGAGCGCCGACGTATCGAGCTTCTCGCTCTGCAGCTTGCTCGAGACCTGGTCCAGTTGGCTCGAGAGCCGTTCCGCGGTGCGGGTGAGATCCGCCGATTGCTGTGCGCTCTGGCGGACGAGGTGGTCGCGCAGTTCGGCGTCGGCTTGTGAGGCGGCTTCTTCGAGTGCCTGGTGCCGGCGTTCGAGACTCTTCACCAGTTCACGCATGTCGGCCGAGAGCGCCTTCAGGTCATCGGCGCGCCTGGTCCGCTCGGTCGCCAGGTGATCATTGAGTTGCGTAATACCCTGCTTCAGCGCTTCGTCGAGGTTCGTGAGTTCACGCGTGAACTCGGCGCGTATCGACGCCTGCTCCTGCTGCATGCGGGACTCGAGACCCTGAAGTCTGGCGTCGACCATGCGCATCTGGCCGCCAAACAGGATGTCGCGAACCTGGTCGAGACTTTCCGGCGGGGGAGAAGAAACGGGCGCCGGTCCGTTAGACGACGGCGCCTGGTCGGCGATGATAGTCATGGGCACAAGCTCGATGCTGAGTAGGCTCAGAACCTACTGCAACTTTCGTCCCCCGGCCAATAACGGTGATGGCTGCACCGTTAACACCGCTAAGTGTAAGCGGACTCTACAGATATGCCATCCAGGGTGACCGCTTCTGCTCCTTTAATCCGGCGTACCATCGACAGGCGAAGTACAACAGGACCACAACGATCAGCCAGACGAGGTACAGTTGCCAAAGGCTCCACATGTAGCCTGCAGGCGCACGACCTGTGCCCATCGGATGATTCTCGAACAGCCAGGGCACGATCGTGCCCATGCGAATCTGCGAGACCATGAGCGCGATAACGTGAATGAGCGGGATATGCAGCACGTAGTAGAAAAACGGCACCTTGCCGAACACCGTCATCCATCGCGCCACGGGACCTCGAGCCGTTTCCAGCAAGGGGATGAGGGCAATCGTCGGCCCCAGCGTCATCAGGAGGAACAGTAGGGACGCCGGGTACTTGCTGGTATTCAGGAACGACAGCACCGCGGGGAGCTGCGGGCCGTCGGCGCCAGGCTGGGGTGCCGACCACGGATTGGGATCGCCGTAGAGGTTGAAGCCGCGCAGCACCAGGAACAGGGCGATGGCGCCCAGCCCGATCGTTAGGCACAGCTGGTCCCGCCTTGCCGCCGGCTGCGTGATGATGGTGCCGAATGCGTATCCGGCGGCCATCACGCCGATCCACGGAATCAGCGTGTACAGGACGACCAGGTTGGGCCCATCAGGCGTGAGCTGGACCGACGGCGCGAAGAACCCCACGTAGCCGAGCTTCCAGAGCACCCCTCGTGCGTCGTTGCCGAGCGATTCGGCAATACCACCCACCGCCCCGTCGAGCAGGTTGTGGCCGAAGATGATCACGAGCCCGAGTGCGGCGACGACGCGCAGCGGAAGCTTGACGAGTCCGGCCATGATGATCATGCACCAGCCGATCACCCAGATCACGCCGGCGAGCATGTATTGGCGATACTCGAAATTGAACGTCCAGGACAGCCTGATGATGGTCAGCTCGAGCACGACCAGCAACAGGCCGCGCGTGAGCAGGAAACGCGACAGGTCCTTGTGCTTTCGGCCGTACAGAAATGCCGACGTGCCGGCGAGGAAGATGAACGCCGGGGCGCAGAAGTGCGTGATCCAGCGCGTGAAGAAGATGGCGGGCGACGCGCCGCCGGCAGGAATACCGGCGAATACCCGGACGTGATCAATCGCCATCAACACCATCACGACGCCCCGGATGATGTCGATCGAGGCGATGCGTCCCGGGGCAGCCGTCGCCGGATACGCAGTGAGCGGTTGTTGGCGCTCTTCGAGTATCGTTGCGGTAGTCACGCCCCTAACGTGACTTCTCCCTGACACACGGTCAATGGCGGGTGGGGCCAGCGGCGCGTACGCGTCCGCCAGCGGCGCACCAGCGAAGAGTCCAAATTGCAGCAAGTGGGTGCGGAGTTCAGGTACTTCGCCATTTTGCATTCTGCATTCTGCGTTCTGCCTTTCTTTATTTCATTGCCTCTCTTTCCCGAGACCCACGTTTCGCAAGTCGTTGCTCTTTCCAGCAACGACTCCTCGGCACGCGCCCGGGCTGTCGACTTGGTCGTCGCCGCCTATCGGACGCCCGTGATCGCGGTGTTGCGCAAGCAGTGGTCGCTCGAAATGGAGGACGCCGAAGACCTGGCACACGACTTCTTCGCCCACGCACTCGAGCGCGAATGGCTCGTACGGTACGACCGCGAGAAGGGACGGTTCAGGACGTTCCTGCGCCGGTGCCTGCAGGATTTCGCGAGCACGCAGTACGAGTCGTCCCGCCGGCTCAAGCGCGGCGGCCACCTCACCGCGGTAAGCCTCGACCACGCCGGAAACATGTCAACGGCCGCCGAAGTCGACCGGCTCTTCGACCAGGAATGGGCGCGGAGCGTGTTGACCCTGTCGCTTGACCGGCTGCGTGAGGAATGCGGCGCGTCCGGACGACAAACGACGTTCGATGTCTTCGTCGCGCATGACGTTGACGGCGCGGACGAGCCGCCTCGTTATGCGGATCTGGCCGCACGGTTCAGCGTGCCCGTAACGCAGGTCGCCAACTACCTGCATTGGGCGCGCAACCGGTTTCGGGGTCACGCGCTGGAAACATTGCGTGCACTCACCACCAGTGACGCCGAGTTTCGCGAAGAAGCGCGGACGCTCCTCGGCCGCGACGCATGATGTCCCTCAGTGACGCAGCGCTTACCCGGCTGCGTGACGTGGTCGACCGACCCGACGCGGGCGATCGTTATGCGGTGCACGAACTGCTCGGGCGCGGTGGCATGGGCGCGGTGTATCGCGCCACCGACCAGCTGCTGCAGCGCGACGTCGCCCTCAAGGTGCTGCCGCCCGAGCATCCTGAAGACATCGCACGCCGCCTGGAACGCGAAGCGCGGGTCCTGGCTGCGCTCGAACATCCAGGCATTGTCGCGATCCATGATGCGGGACGGCTGGCGGACGGACGGCCCTTCTATGTGATGCGCCTTGTGCGCGGACGCCGACTGGACGAACAGGTTCGCGATGAAACACCCGGCGAGCGGTTACGCCGCTTTCTGGCCGTCTGTGATGCCGTGTCCTTCGCTCACTCGAAGGGAGTGATCCACCGCGACCTCAAGCCTGCCAACGTGATGGTGGGAGAGTTCGGCGAGGTGCTGGTACTCGACTGGGGAGTCGCCAAACGCGCCGCGGAAGTCGCTGGCGACACAAGTCATGTTCTTTCTGCCGAGACGGGAGACACTGGTGACGGTGTCGCCGTTGGCACTCCAGGCTTCATGGCGCCGGAGCAATTGATCGCCGCAGCCGCTGTTGACGTGCGTGCCGACGTCTTTGCACTCGGCGCCCTGCTGCGCGAGCTCATGACCGGCGGGAAGGTCGCTGCGCCGCTTCGCGCGATCATCGCCAAAGCGACCGCGCCGACCGCGAGCGATCGATATCCGTCGGTGGATGCATTGGCGGCCGATGTGCGCGCCTGGCTCGATGGCGCGTCAGTGTCGGCGTACGCGGAACCTGTGTGGGAGAAAGCCCTGCGCTTCTATAGAAGGAACAGCGCGTTGATTCTGCTGCTTCTCGCGTACGTGGTGGTCCGGCTGTTCATTCTATGGTGGCGCGGCGTTTAATGACGACACCCTCGACTGCCTAATCAGTACCGACGGCGCACCGCTGGTGTGCGTCCACAACCAGGAGTGAGGAATGAACAAGCCGGTACTCGGACTCGTTGCGGGCGGTGTGCTGGGAATCTTTGATGGACTCACGGCACTGGTGTCGGCGCCGGAAGTTGCGCCGCAAATCGCGGGCATCGTCGCTGGATCGTGCGCCAAGGGCCTCGTGGCGGGAATGCTGATCGGGTGGTTCGCGAAAAAGGTGAACAACCTTACGGCCGGGGTGGTGTTCGGCCTGGCGATGGGCGCGCTGTTCGCGCTGCCATTTGCGCTCATGCCTGACCCCACGACCGGTCAGAAGTATTTCTGGGAGATCCTGATTCCCGGTTCGCTCGTGGGCCTGATCGTGGGATTCCTGACGCAGCGCTACGGCGCGATGGTGCTGGCGAGGCGTTAGGCCTCAGTGAGCGGACCGAAGGCCCGGGAGATTCATGAAAACCATTGAACACCGATCACCCGGATTGATCGGCTGATCCCGGATCAACAACAGTGCCAGGGTCCGAGCAGATTCGAAAGAATCTGTTTGAATCCGCGCCTCACTGGTTTTCACATCTCGCTACGGTCTCTCCCTGGTTGGCAGCGCGTGGCGCTGCAGGTACTGCAGGTCGTCGGCGTCGAACCGGACGAGGTAAAGGGTGTTTGCACCGAAGCCGATCAGCTTCGTACGCGGCGGCAATTCTACGCGCTCGACCAGCACGCCTTTGCCGTTGACGATGTCGTACAGCGGAGGACGGCCCGCCGCAGTGAGCCGTGGTATCCACAGAAGGCCGTCCGGCGCGAACACAGACGTTCCATTGTAGGGAGGGAGGAACTCCGGCCACTCCGCTGGTTCGCGGAATGGCGGCGTCATCATCTGCATGCCATTGCTGGTTTGCGCCATCATGGGACGGGAGCGTTCGTCCCGATACTGCTTCTTGAGCGCATCATCCACTCGCACGCGTTCGTAGGGAATCGGCCGGCTCTGCACCCGGCGTCCGTTCTCGATGAAGTCGACGCGGTAGGGATCGAAGAAAACGAACGCGACGCGCCCGTTAGGCGATACCACCCAGTGGTCCCACGCGGGCCATGGATGCATGCGTGGCTGTGTGACGACTCCCACGCCCGGCATCAGCCGTGCATTGGCGTCCTTCCGCATCGGCCACATTGCCACCGTGTCGCGTTTGCGCGTCGAGAAGTCGAGCCGTTCGATTGCCGCGGAGTCGGCCAGCTCCGCAACGCCATTGGCGCCAATGCGAATGGGCTGCGCTTCGCCGTACAAATAGCGCCGACCATCCGAAGCACGAATGTTGAAGCGGCGCAGCCGCGCAATCCCTGAGTCTGTTTCAACTCGATTCGGATCGAAGAAAGCACCCGGTTTTCCATCGGGACCGATGATCATCATTCGGCCGCCAGTTGCGTCCCAGAGCAGCGTGCTGTCGCCCGGGAGCCGATAGAGCCGACTCGGCCACCGGTATTCGCCTGGTCCGTCTCCGGAACGTCCGATGGTTGTTGCCGTTCCACTGCGGAAATCGAGCAGCTTCACTGTCAGCTCGCGCGAGTCAACCGCAATCACGCGTCCGTCGCGCAATTCTCGAATCGCGCCGATCTCGGAAAACGGTTCGGCGAATTCCGCCTGAGGCGCGCCCGGTCTTCTGGTTGCAGGAGTTTGCGAATCGGCGATCGATGCACTGATCAGCGTCGCGGCGATCGCAAAAAAAACCAGTGCGCGCATTGATCATCCTCACTGAGCGATTCTCGGACAAATCGACCGGTGGGCGATAACGCGCGCAAGAGTTTTTTCGCGCGTTACGCATCAGCTCTCCACAAATCTTTCCACGAAATCGCGTGTGAATGTGCAGGAAAAAGTTGTCGAAAAGTTTCTCTTGACGAGCTTTTCGGTCGCGGTATATTCGCACCTCGCTTCGGTGACGGGTTTGCCAAAGCGAAATGCGTTTCGATGAGACGTCATCGTAACGTGGCATTTCGAAAGTTCGAAACGAAATGCGGGTTGTGAGGTCGCTGGACACAACTGAGGTCTCGCGGGCAGCGGGACACCTGAGTCGAACCCGTTCGACGAGGGCAAGATGATTGACGTGACTGACACTCCGGTGTCAGCGCATCGAACCGAATCGTCAATCACCGCCAGCGGAAAAGCCCCCGCAGAAGATGCTAAACCCATCTTCCGCGGGGGCTCTTCTTTTTTGGCTCTTCAAGGATCTCGTGTGGCTGGTCCAGTCATCCCTACAAACGTCATAACATCTTGATCGCGGAGTAGCTGTGTTGAAAGTCAAGGGGTGACGAGCGCTGGTGCTCGCCACGGTCGCTGAGTTTTCACCATCGCGTTGAGGATCGTGATCATTCGGCGCATACACGCGGTGAGGGCCAGCTTGGCTGGTTTGCCGCTCGCGCGGAGGCGGCGGTATAAGGCGCGGATGACGGGATTAAAGCGCGCCGCCGCGACGGCGGCCATGTACAACACGGCACGGATGCGAGCGCGGCCACCCCAGCATCGGCGTTGGCCGCGCTTCGTGCCGGAATCGCAGGCGAGTGGCGCCACCCCGACCAGGGCCGCGATTTCCCGGCGCGTTAGGTGACCCAGCTCCGGCAGGGCGGCGATCAGCAGCCGAGCCGTTTGCGGACCCACGCCCGGCATGCTCCGCAGCAGGTCTTGCTTTTCCCGCCACACGGGACTCGAGCGGATCCAACGATCCACTTCGTCGTCTGTCGTGGCCAGCGCCTTCTCCAGCGCGCGGATGATCTGCTGCACACTCGGGCGCACGTGCTTGGACGCCACCCCGAGCCGATTCTTCTCGGCCGTCAGCATCTCGACGAGTTGGCGCCGCCGCTCCAGGATGGCGACGAGCGCTTGCGTCGCCTCATCGGGAACCGGCCGCGGCGTCGGGCGCACCACGGCGGCAAAGCGCGCCAGCAGCGCCGCGTCGAGCCGATCCGTCTTGGCGAGTTGCCCGGTGCTCCGGGCGAAATCCCGGACCTGCCGCGGATTCACCACGGCGACGGGCACGCCGGCGGCGGCCAGCGCACTGGTCACCTCGCGGTGATACGCTCCGGTGGCTTCGAGCACCACCAACGTGGGGGGCGAGGCCTGCAGCTCCCTCACCACGGCGGCGATCCCTTTCGCATCATTCCGCTCCTGCGTCAGACTGCCCTCGTGCACCGCGATATCCAACGTTGCGGCACTCACATCGATACCGACATAACGAGTCGCGTCCATTCGTCCGCCTCCGCGTGGGGATCGCACGCGCCCGGTCTTGCTGGATGCGGGCTCCTTTCGGCCCCGGTAGCTGTTCGGGCTCCTCGCGATCGAGTTGGCGGCGCTCCCACTCCGCGACGGGCTCTGTAAACCCCGAGCGCTATGATCGAGCTGCCGCCTTCCCGACGAACGAATCGTCTTTGTCGCTAACATACAAGAGCGCTGAGGTAGCGCGGAGGAGCGCGAAGGTCTTTCCGGGCGTCAGGTAGTTCGAATTCGACGCCGTTGTGCACACGTCTCTTGTGCGGTTGTTGTCGTCAATCGCCTTCCTCGGCGCACCTCCGCGTTTCCTTCGCGCACCTCCGCGTTCAAGGGCTTTCAGCCGCGAGAATCTGCACTTCCACCTACTCATTTCCTGGAAGGATCGCAAATCGCAGGACGATGGAGCGCATCCGGGCTCGTCTACCCCACAGGCTTGGTCCGTTTCCTAGCGCGTAGGTTAGCCGGTCGGACTGCGCGTTCCACAGCGGCCAGAACGCCATCTACAACCAACGCGAGCAGGGCGGCCGGTAATGCACCCGAGAGGATCAATCTCGAATCGGCCAGGGCCAGGCCGGTTACGATTGGCTCACCCAATCCGCCAGCGCCGATAAATGCCGCCAGTGTTGCCGCACCAACGGTGATGACCGCCGCGGTGCGTACTCCCGCAACCACGATGGGCGCCGCGAGGGGCAAGCGCACCCAGAGCAGCCGCTGCGCGGCCGTCGCGCCCATCGCCTCACATGCCTCCACCGCCTCAGGATCAGCCGAGCGAACACCCGTATACGTATTCCGCGCGATCGGATACAGCGCATAAAGCCACAACGCCACCAGCGCGGGGAGAAATCCGACGCCAAGCAGCGGAATCATGAAGGCGAGCAGTGCGATGCTTGGAATCGTCTGCAGCACACCCAGCCCACCAACGACCCACTCTGCGCCACGACGTGTTCGTTCCAGCACCAGCCCCAGCGGCACCGCTGCCGCCACCGCCGCCAGCAGTGCGAGGAGGACGAGCTGCAGGTGCCGGACAGCCAACTCCAGCGTCTCGGCTCGCCGCCCCCAGAAGTACGCGAAAAACCCCGGCCGCGTAGCCGGCACTGCAGTTACGCCGGCCGGGGGCTCCGCGCCCAACATGCCTAACGACTTCAGCACGTCGGTCGCGACACGGGCGATCGGTTCGCCATCGACCTCGATGCGCCGGTTCCACGTGCGCATCGACGCCTCATCCAGCCGGCCGCTGAGCAGCGTCAGCGCGGCCACGGCATCGGATCGCCCGGTCGCCAGCCGCGGTGATACGAGCGCTGCTGCTTCATACGGTGGGAAGAAGGCCGCGTCGTCGACAAGTGTGACAAGATCGTACCGGGCGAGCAGGCCATCGGTCGAATAGCCATCGATCACATCGACCGCCGATTCGGCCAGCGCCACATATTTCACCGCCGGCGAGAGCGGACGCACGCTCTTGAAGCGCATTCCATACAAGCCGG
>Ga0079217_10000245_pt1 | contig 12891 bp, 12 predicted proteins | sample NCAS200_FD_76343 | JGI IMG/M metagenome (GOLD analysis project Ga0079217, IMG submission 76343) | Agricultural soil microbial communities from Utah to study Nitrogen management - NC AS200 | ecosystem: Environmental > Terrestrial > Soil > Agricultural land | place: USA: Utah | collected 2014-06-11 | reverse complement strand
TGCTCATTGTCCGCATAGGACACCGGAGGGAGATTTACCGTCGTATCGGCGGTTAGACTATTACGGCGAGGTGGTTATGGCCAAAGGCATCTATGAGCGCAGGGCCGTAACGGCGACGCGACTTATTACATCCGCTATCAGGTGGAGGGAACAGACATAAAAGAGCGGGTAGGGAGAAATCCCGAGGGTTCACGCGAGAAGTGGCGAAGGAGGCGCTAAATTCGCGCTTGGGCGACATAGCGCAAGGCCATTTTAATCTGAAGATCGACGATTTCCGTTTCCATGACCTTCGGCATACCTTTGCATCTCATCTCGTCATGGCGGGCGTGGACTTGGTCACAGTGAAGGAATTGCTCGGCCACAAGACAATCAGCATGACAAACCGCTATACTCATCTTGCTCAAGAGCACAAAGCGCAAGCCGTGGCGAAGCTCGAAGACCGCTACAAAGCGGCGGCGGAGAGTGAAACGCAAAGCGCAACCGTGTCTCCGGAAATGAAAGAGGCAATCAACGCGGTTTTGACGCCGAAGTTGGAACAAAACCGGAACATTTTTTTAGTGAGAAGAGGGCGCGGACTTGGAATCGTCAACGATTTCAAAGCTGAAATGGAGGCGGCGAGCGGATTCGAACCGCTGCATCGAGGTTTTGCAGACCTCTCCCTTAACCACTTGGGTACGCCGCCTTGACTCGTTAGGTAACATGAAGTTTTCGCGACTTGCAACACGGCGTAAATTATTGACAACCTAGAGTGAAACACGTAAAAAAATATCTATTAGGAGCAAACTGTAATGGCAACGATGATCACCAGCGATTGTATCAATTGCGGGGCGTGCGAACCTGAATGCCCCAATAACGCCATCAGCCAGGGTGATCCGGTCTATGTCATTGATCCGCTTCTGTGCACCGAGTGCGTTGGGTTTCACGATTATGAGGCGTGCGCGGCCGTTTGCCCGGTCGACGTATGCGTCACCGATCCGAACAACATTGAAACCGAGGAAGCATTGATCGCGCGCGCGCGCACTATCCATCCGCAAACCGACTTCGGCGAAGACTTCCAATCCCGCTTCCGGAAAGCTAGCGGTGGCGGTGCGGCGGCGCCAGCGGCTGCAGCACCGCCCGCACCTGCGGCTCAAGCAGCTGCGCCGCAGGAGAACGCCGCGCCTGAGCCAAAGGTTCCGGCGCCTGCGCCTATTGCGCCCCCGGTCGCCGCCAAAGCGGCTTTGGCGCCAGCGCCGCCAAAGCCGGCGCCCGCTAAGAAGGAGCCGAAGCCGAAGAAGACCTTCCCTAAGGAGCTTCCGCTGAGCTTTGAAGAAGTTTCAAAAAAGCATGCGGACGGGGCATCGAATATCAACGGATTCGCGAAGCTTGCGGTAATCCTGTTGCAGCCGGTGATCGGCGCCTTCCCCCACCACACCAAAAAACGGCTCGAAGAGGCCATGAAAACTCCGTTGTTCACGGCGGCGGGTAGCACGGCGGTCAATATCGTTCACAACGCCATCCTCTATCCGCTCGCTGCCATGGTTATTGCGGCGGCGCTCAGGGGATCACAGATTATTTTCAGCGAGGAGATCAATAAATTCGTTTTGCTTGGATTGCTCCTTGCCGCTGTCGAAGGAATTTTTCGCCTGAAAGATGGCTTTTTTGGCGCGAAGCCCGCTGACGAAATGAGGTTTTTGCCGTCGTTTTACGGCGCTCCGCTAGGGTTGGTGTTCGATCCGTTGCTCAAGAAATACACCGGTATGATCAGAAACAATCCGATACCTGTGGACGGCTTCTATTCCAAAGGGTTCGTCGACAAGCTCGAACGCGAACGTCGTTACGGCAATGTTTATACGGTAGAAGACCGCGGCGACGCTTTTCTCGTGCGCATGGAATTCCCGCGCCGGATGCCGGATATCGGCATCGCGAAGCGAGAAAATTTGCCGAATGAAATGCCGGACTATGATTACGACTTGGAACTACAGGACGGACAACTGAGCGTAAAGGGGAAATGCACCGACGAAACGGTGCGTAAAATGTCCTCAAGCGTCGGCGCGTTCCCACCGGAATTTGTCACGGTCATTCCCTTTCGGCAGAAAACCACCGGATTTGCCCATCGCTATGAGAACAAACTTCTCGAAATTTTGGTCGAGAAAGTGTGAGTCGCGATCGGGGAGCACAACAATCGCGCACCAACCGAACGTTAAAGCAGAGTTAGCAAACGAGCCACTGGCTGAGAATAGCGCCTGTGGCTTTTTTGCGTCTGACGGGCGCGTCCAGTTTCGTCCGATGATCACCGCCGACCTCGATGAAGTCATGGCGATTGAGAAAACCGCGTTTCCGTTTCCCTGGAGCGCCGGTTTTTTTCGCCAGGAACTGCAAGTCGCCTGCGCTCGCTCGATTCTTGCCGAAGCGGACGGAAAGATAATCGGCTACGTCCTTTTTTGGCTCCTGCCCGGCGCCATCGACATTCACAATATCGCCGTTCACGGTGATTTTCGCCGCAAGGGAGTAGCGCGGTTGCTGCTGCGGAAAGTCATGAATGAAGCCGAGCGTCAATCCATAACTCGTGTTATGCTTGAAGTTCGTAAGTCTAACTTACCGGCACAACAACTTTACGAGGCGATGGGATTTTCGACCACGGGAATCCGCAAGGGATACTATTCCGACAATGGTGAGGATGCTTTGGCCATGACTCTCGAACTGAATGCGAGCAATGAATAACCAAGCACTTTAGCACCAGCTGATATTTCATACGTAAACGATTGAAACTGCTTCTGATTGTTCCATTATAGCCGCTCCCTTGACGGGGTCTCCTCGGCTAGTGTATAAATTAAGTGTTGGTTAAACGGTTTTAGCGGTCAGCACTATCGACCGCTAATTTTTTTGAAGGCGCTTCTAGTCTGCTTTGACGAGAGCTGCATGATTGAAAAGACCCCGGTAAAATTCCCAGTCTCATTGCAGCACTCCCGATTAGCCTTTGCCCCTTCCTTTTCGCACGACAATCAGCCTCACCGTAGTCTCGGCAAATCTGATCCGTATAAATTCGGTAGCTTAATCGAAAGTTTCGATTCAGGAGGAAACAAGTATGTTTAAGGTCGGCGAAAAGGTTGTATATCCCGCCCACGGGGTGGGACAAATCGAGTCGATAAGAAGTCACGTCATATCGGGAACAGAGAAGAAATTTTACATGTTGCGCATCCTTGAAACCGATATGAAGATTATGATTCCGATCGACAATGTTGATTCGGTGGGATTGCGAAAAATCATCGACCGCGCCATGGTCACCAAGGTTTATAAAGTCCTGCGCCAGAAGAAAGTTGAAACCGACCAGCAAACCTGGAATCGCCGCTACCGCGAATATACCGAGAAGATCAAGACCGGTTCCATCCTCGAAATCGCCAAAGTATTGCGCGATTTGTTCGTTCTCAAAGGCGACAAGGAATTATCTTTCGGCGAGAGAAAAATGCTCGACACGGCCCGCAATCTGTTGGTCAAAGAGCTTTCGATCGCGCGCTCGCACTCGGAAGAAAAGATCATGGAGGAGCTCCGCCATATTTTTACCCATTAACAGCCGGTGCATTGAGTCTTATTTTTCCAGAGCCGAGAGCAATGCTCTCGGCTCTTTTATTTTGGTCGGATGATCAACGCGACCGCAATTGTCCTCGCCGCGGGAGAAGGACGCCGACTCGGCGGCGACACTCCCAAAACTTATCTGCCGATTGCCGGACGGCCGCTGGTATTGCGGACCCTGGATCGGATGTTCTCGGCATCGTCCGTCGAAGCGGTCGTGCTGGTGGTCGCTGCTGAGCAGAAAGCACTCTGCGAGTCGCTCTTGCAGTCGGACGCGGCGCTGCAAGATCGGCGCTGGCTGCTGCAAACCGGCGGCGCGACGCGCCAAGAGTCGGCCAGGCGGGGTCTGGCGCGAGTCGGATCCGATGCGGCGATCGTCATTATTCACGACGCCGCGCGGCCGTTTGTCTCGGCGGGCTTAATCGACCGGTGTGTCGAAACCGCGACGGAGAAGCAAGCCGTAGTCGTGGGCTTGCCAGTCCGCGATACGATCAAGGCGGTTTCGACGGAACGTTGGATTCTATCAACTCCCGAGCGGAGCATGCTTTGGGAAATACAAACTCCGCAGGTATTCAAGCGCGAGCTAATTGTTGCCGCTCATGCGCGAGCGGTGCGTGACGGCGCGCAGGTGACCGACGACGCCATGGTCGTCGAGCGCATCGGTACGCCGGTGTATGTCCTCGAAGGCGAGCGTACTAACTTCAAGATTACCGTGCCGGAAGATGTGTGGCTTGCGGAAACTTTAATCCGCGAAGGGCGGCTAACCTAATGAGTTGTTGGCGCGAGGGCTTCGTTTAGGCTGCCGCTACGAAATCCCTGCAGATCGAGACTGACGAATCGAAAGCCGAGCTCCTTGAATTTTTCGACGATAGCGTCCCGGGTGGATTTTTCAAACAGCCGATCGATCTCGCTTTGCGACACTTCGATTCTCGCGAGATCGCCATGATAGCGCACGCGAAATTCACGAAAGTGCAATTGCTTCATGAAAAGCTCGCAGCTGCCGATCTGTTTCAATCGCTCCAAGTCGATGGCCGTACCGTAAGGAAAGCGCGACGACAGACACGGGCTCGATGGCTTGTCCCATGTCGGCAGAGCCAATTCGCGGCTGTAGCGTCGGATATCCTCTTTGGTCATGTCGGCTTCCACCAAAGGATGACGCACACCCCACTCATTTGCCGCCTTTAGTCCGGGCCGATGATCTTGCAGGTCGTCCAAGTTGGTTCCGTCGACGATGGTCTCGATCCCGAGCTTGTCGGCCTCGGCGCGGCAAATGCGGTACAGTTCATCCTTACAGAAAAAACAGCGGTTAGCAGGATTCTGCGCGAAGTTTGGGTTATCCAACTCGTAGGAATCGAGAACGATATGACGGCAGCCTAAACTTTCGGCAAATTGTTTGGCCGCATCGATTTCCCCGGGAGGAGCTGAGGGGGAACTCGCCGTCAGAGCAATGGCCCTGTCGCTGAGCGCCATGTACGCGGCCTTGAGGAGAAACGTCGAGTCGACACCGGCGGAAAACGCAACCAGCAGGCCGTTGTGTTCTCGTAAGAGCGCGGTCAGGCGTTCGAATTTTGCGTCCATCGCTTATCGCCGAACAGGTCCGTGCTCAAGTAATGTTCGCCTTTATCGGCGAAAATCGTCACCACCACATGACCCTTGCCCAAATTCTTCGCTACTTTCAGAGCCGCGCAGCACGCCGCGCCCGACGATATTCCCACCAGCAAACCTTCCTCGGCGGCCAAGCGGCGAGTGCAAGCCGTGGCTTCTTCGTCGCTCACCTTGATGACTTCATCAAGGATCTGCCGGTTGAGCACTGCCGGAATAAAGCCTGCGCCTATCCCTTGGATCTTGTGAAAGCCCGGCTCTCCGCCGGAGATCACCGGGGAAGCTCCGGGCTCCACGGCGCAAACACGCACGCCCTTCATTTTCTCTTTTAAGACTTCACCCACCCCGGTGATCGTGCCGCCGGTTCCGACGCCCGCGACGAATGCATCGATGCGCTTGAATTGCTTGAGTAGCTCGACGGCGGTGGTCTTGCGATGCATTTCCGGATTGGCGGGATTGTTGAACTGCTGGGGCATGAAGTAGTCGCTATGCTCCTGCATGAGTTCTTCGGCCTTATGAATCGCGCCACCCATGCCTTTGGTGTCCGGCGTTAAAATGAGCCGCGCGCCATAAGCGCACAAGAGACTGCGGCGCTCTTCGCTCATGGTATCCGGCATAGTCAAGATCAGCCGATAACCCTTCACCGCCGCGATCAGCGCAAGCCCGATTCCGGTATTGCCGCTCGTGGGCTCGACTATGGTGGTTCCGGGTTTGAGCTTGCCTTGCTGCTCGGCGGTTTCGATCATGTTCAGACAAATTCTATCCTTGACCGAACCGCCCGGATTAAACGACTCCATTTTTGCCCAGACTTCGGCGTCGTTTTTTCCCGCCAGCGCTCTTAGTTTAACCACTGGGGTGGAGCCGATAAGATCCAAAACGGATCGAGCGCCGTTCAAGCTTGACAACGTTTTAACTCATCTTTCTTAAGAGGTGTGATATTCGAACTGGTGATGATGAGATGCTATATTTTCGACTTATCAATGTCAATGAAATCAATGGAACATGATGTGCGATCTAATATTTGCGTTATTTTTCCGGGCGCCCTCGGAGACTTCATTTGCTTGCTGCCGGTCTTACAAACGCTGGCGCGCACAGCTCGGGTCGATCTCTTCGCACGCAACGAGTTTGCTGATCTAACGCCAGAGGGCGTGGTGGTTCGATCAATCGAAACTTCCCCAATCACAGCATTGTTCCGAGCGGAGTCGAACGAGGACGAGGAGGCGCAACTCTCTTTTCGCAGCTATGCCGCGGTTTACTCATGGTTCGCAAGCGGCAATCAGGAGTTCACCAAGCGCCTGCAAGCGCTGTCCGGCGGCGTAGCGGGTGTTTTTCCGTTTCGTCCGGCGCGGCCAGAAGGCCATCGATCGGATTATTATTGGAGCTGTCTCAATTGCGCGGACGATTCGCCCGAGCCGCACGTGACGATTCGCCCAGAAGCTCTCCGCTGGTGCGAGGACTTTTGGACCAAACACGCGCTCCATCGCCGGGCAGTATTGACGATTGCGCCCGGGAGTGGCGCGCGGGAGAAGAATTGGCCGGGGCAATTTTTCCGCGCAGTGAGTCAGTGGTGGCGTGAGATAACCGGCGGCTTGGTTCTCTTGCTTATCGGTCCGGTGGAGCAGGAGCGTGGTGAAGACCAGCTGCTTCGAAGCGATTGCATAGCCGCCAGCGGTTTGAGTTTGTCCCAAGCTGCGGCGTTGCTGCGCCGTAGCGATGTTTATCTGGGTAACGATAGCGGCATGTCACACCTTGCGGCCGCGACGGGTGTGCGAACGGTGGCGCTCTTTGGTCCATCGGATCCGCGCCAGTGGGCGCCGCGCGGCAAGAAGGTGATCGTCTTGTGGCGCCATCTCGACTGCTCGCCCTGTCACGACGCGACCATGAAAGCTTGCCCGCACCGCGCCTGTCTCACCGAGTTTCTTCCAGGGGAAATCATCGCTACTTTGGCGCATTTGCCGGAAGTCGTTACCTTGACAAGGTAGGGGGTAGGGATTACAGTTTGAGCAGTAGATTCTGCTGAACTTTAGGCAATTAGGCGCGCCAATCAGCTAAAAAACGCCGTGGGAGGCCGCAAAACAGTGGCGCTTACTTTCGACATAATGCCTGAAGGTCCGATGGCGCCTGAAGCCCGCGCGACTTTCGGGCTTTTTTTCTTCTCAGTTCAGGAGTCGTAAAATGGCAAGCGAAGAAGAGAAACAAACAGAGGGTAAAGGGTTTACCGTTCAAGATCGGCGTCGCTTCTCACCTGAAACCGGCGAAGCGCGCCAGGACGCGCCCGAGCAAGCCGCGGCTCAGCCCGGAGTGGAGAATATCCAGCGCGGCGCGGCCGCGGACGAATCCGAGCAAACGTTGCCGGAGATTAACTTCTCGGCTTTCGTCATCAGTCTCAGCACCCAAGCGCTGATGCACTTGGGCGAGATCGCCAATCCGATGAGCAGCAAAGTCGAGATCGATGTACCTGTGGCGAAACAGATGATCGATATTTTGGGCATGCTTAAAGACAAAACCCGAGGCAATCTGAACGCCAGTGAAGACCGCCTCATGGAAGACATACTTTTTGATCTGCGCATGAAATACGTCGAAGCCGTGAAGAAGTCATAGGAGTCGTCGATGGGTTTGAAGAAGATCTGGGGCGGGGGTGTGAGCATCAAAGGAGCCGTCTTGGTCGCCCTGACGTCTCTAGCGATCGGGCTCGGTATCAGCGGCAGCTTGGATTGGCTCGTGCCGAGTCGCGCCGTCAATCTGTTGGGCGACGCCGGCCCCGATCCCCGATCTTTCAGCGGCTTGCCGGATTTCGTCAATCTGGCGAAGAAAATAAAACCCATCGTCGTCAATATTTCCACCACGCAAATGAGCGAAGCGCGCGGCGGGCCGCAGGAATTCAGCAGCCCGTTCGGCGAAGAGGATCCGTTTAACGACTTTTGGCGGCGCTTTTTCGGTGGCCCGCAGCCGCGGGGTCCGCAGCGTCAACGCAGCTTGGGATCGGGTTTTATCATCGACGGCGACGGCTCGATTCTCACCAACAATCATGTGGTCGAAAATGCGTCCAAGATCGTCGTCAAGCTTGCCGACGACCAGGAGTATGAGGCCAAAGTCGTCGGCCGGGATCAGAAAACGGATATCGCCGTCATCAAGATCAACGCCAAGACCGCTCTGACAGCCGCGAACTTCGGCGACTCGGACGCGTTAGAGGTCGGGGAATGGGTGGTGGCGATCGGCAATCCTTTCGGTCTCGACAGTACGGTGACGTCCGGCATCGTCAGCGCAAAAGGCCGGCATATCGGACAAGGGCCGTACGACAACTTTATTCAAACCGACGCGTCGATCAATCCCGGCAACTCGGGCGGACCGCTGCTCAATTTGCGCGGCGAAGTGATCGGCATCAATACCGCGATTTTCAGCCGGACCGGCGGCAACATCGGTATCGGTTTTGCGATTCCCATCAACCTGGTCAAAGAGCTGCTGCCGCAGCTGCGCGGCAAGGGTAAAGTCGTCCGCGGCTACTTGGGTGTCTTGATCCAAAAAGTGACGCCCGAGATCGCCGAGAGTTTAGGCATGGAAAAAAGCCAGGGCGCGTTGGTGGCTAACGTCTCGAAAGACGGCCCCGCGGAAAAAGCCGGGGTCAAGGTCGGCGACGTCATCGTCGAATTCGATGGTAAAGAGGTAAAAGACTCCGGCGACTTGCCGATTATCGTTGCGCGCACTCCGGTGGATAAAAAGGTCCGGATGAAGGTGCTGCGCGATAAGAAAGAAACCTTTCTCAATGTCGCGGTGGGCGAACTCAAAGATGAGGAAGTCGTCGCCACCGCACCAGAAAAAGGCGAGCTAGGTCTCACAGTACAGCGCCTTACCCCGCAGATGGCCGAAAGCCTGGGTTTGGAAAGAGTCGAAGGTGTCGTCGTCACCGCTGTCGAGCCTGCCAGTGCCGCGGACGAAGCGGGGATCCGCCGCGGCGATATCATCGTTGAGGTCGATCGCAAGGCGGTGCGAAGTATCGATGATTACAAAAAGGCTGTTGCCGGAGTGCGCAAAGGACGCGGTGTGCTGTTCCTCGTGCGGCGCGGGGATAGTACCTTGTTCCTCGCTCTCAAGCCGCAGCGATAATCATTCTGAAACTTAACTCCTCTATTCGAACGAGTCGCGGCCCCGCCGGCTTCGCCTCGTTTCGTTGCTTTCGTAGCCGTTCTGCGCGAAAATCGAGCTAGACTCGAGGCATGGTTTGAAGAAGTCCAATCTTCGCATCTTCAGTGTCGCACTGGTTACGCTCCTCGTTATCACCTCAGGCGGCCTCGTTTTTGGGGCCTGGTATCTAAAAGGGCTCGAAGATACCGTTACAGAAAAATTCGAGAAACCCTTTTTGTCTTTTCCATCGAAGATCTATTCCGACAGCTATCTTCTTTACGTCGGCATCAACGTCAGAATCGAAGACCTAACCGAAAAACTGCGCCGGCTTGGCTATTTCGAAAGCTCTGCCCCTCCCAAGCGCAAGGGTGAATACCGGGTTGTGGGCCCAAGCGCCGTGGAAATTTTTCTGCACGATTTCGATTTCCCCACCGAACATCGTCAGGGTGTGCCGGTCCGAATCGCGCTGCAGGGATCAATGATCGCTCGGATAGAAAATCTCGTTACCGGCAAGGACCTGTTCGATCTGGAGCTCGAGCCCGAGCTTGTCACCGGACTCTATGAGCGGATCTGGCAGGAGCGCAAACTCGTCAAGCTGCCCGATGTGCCGCCGCTGCTCGTGAAGGCCATCTTGGCGGTCGAGGACGAGCGGTTTTACAGCCACAACGGCATCGATCCAATCGGCATCATGCGCGCCATGTGGGTCAATTTCCGCAGCATGAGTTTTCAACAAGGCGGCAGCACGCTCACTCAGCAGCTCATGAAAAATTTTTTCTTGAGCGATGAGCGCACGCTCAGCCGCAAGATTCCCGAAGCTATCATGGCGCTGATCGCCGAGCGCAAATATCCGAAAGAGACCATCCTGCAAAATTATCTCAACGAGATCTATCTCGGCCAAAAGGGCTCGCAGGGAATTTTCGGCGTCTCGGAAGCCGCACAATTCTACTTTGCCAAACCCCTAAGCGATTTGACCGTGGCCGAGTCCGCGCTCCTGGCCGGATTGATTCGCGCGCCCAATCGCTTGTCGCCCTATCGCAGCACCGACGCTGCGACCAAGCGCCGCAACGTAGTGTTGGCCAAGCTGCTCGATGATCGGATTATCACGCGCAAACAATACGACACCGCGGTAGGCGAAAAATTGCCGGATCGGGCTTTGGTTAAAGTGACCAACGACGCGCCGTTCTACGTCGACTATCTCAGGCGCGAGCTCGACGAAAATTATTCCAATGCGGTCCTTACCAAAGAAGGGCTGCGGATTTTTAGCAGCCTCGACCTCCAGCTTCAGAGAAAGGCGGAACGGGCGCTCGTCGAGGGACTCAAGAAGCTCGAGGAAACTCATCCGGCACTGCGGCGCAAAGGCGAGAACGACAGTTTGGAAGGCGCCATCATCGTCATTCGACCGCAAACCGGCGAGATCAAGGCGATGGTGGGTGGAAGAAATTATCAAAAGTCGCAATTCAATCGCGTCTTTCAGGCCAAGCGCCAACCGGGTTCGATATTCAAGCCGTTCGTCTATTTGGCGGCTTTGATGTACGGCGGCCAGAGCGGCGTCAGGTATACGCCCGAAACGGTGATCAACGACAGTCAATTCACTTGGAACTATGACGGCAAGGAGTGGCAGCCGAACAACTATAACAACGAATACTTCGGCGCGGTGACGTTCCGCCGCGCTCTGGAGAGTTCGCTCAACTCGGCAACCGGGCGGGTCGCGCAAGATGTGGGTATTCGACGGATCCGCGATGTCGCGCGACGCCTGGGCATTCAAAGCCCGCTTCCCGCCGTGCCGTCGCTCGCCTTGGGGGCCGCCGAGGTGACACCGTTGGAAGTCGCGGTGGCGTTCTCAACGATCGCCAATGGCGGCGTGCGCACGAGGCCTTTGGCGGTCAAGCTCGTGATGGGTCAAAACGCTCAGCCTTTGGAAAAGCGCGATGTGCGCGTCGAGCAAGTCATTAACCCGCAGCTCGCTCATATGATGAACTACATTCTCAAAGGCGTTTTAGATCGCGGCACGGCAACGGCCGCGCGGCGCATGGGTTTTACTCGACCTGCCGCGGGAAAAACCGGCACGACCAACGATTACAAAGACGCCTGGTTCGTCGGTTACACGCCGGATCTTCTTGCCGTCGTTTGGGTCGGGTTCGATGGTCAAAGTAAGCTCAATCTATCCGGCGCCGATGCAGCATTGCCGATTTGGACTGCATTCATGAAAAGCGCTACGGCGAGCATGCCGGTAACCGATTTTGTCGCGCCCGAGATGCCCGCCGAGAGTGAAGCAGGCATTCCGAGTAATTGCGCGCCGTCCAGCCGCGAAGGCGAATTGCCGGAACCCTGTCGACAGCCGGCCGCACGCCCTCTCCGAGAGGCGCTGTGAAAGGATCGGACTGGAAGCGTTATTCCGCTGGCGCCGCGTTTATGCTGACACTAGCCGCGTGCGCGCCGCAGCGCCCTCCCTACCGAGTTCCCCCAGGCACCGGCATACCGGTTCCAGGACGTGTGCCCCCGCCTGCTCCACCTCCCGCGCCTGCGCCACCTGAAACGGTTTACAAGTCGCTGCCGCAGGAGCCAAAGATTCGCGAGCAGGATTTAAAATCCAAGACACCGCCGCCGGCTCCGGCCGCCAAAGAGCCTAGCCGCCAACCTGGCATTAACGAAAGTCAGCCGGCACCGGATGCGACTGCGTCATTGCCGCCGCCTTTGCCTGACGATAGCTCGCTCCTCGCTAAAATCACTCCCGGTGTTACGCCGCAGCGCGCGGCATCTTTGCGCCTAACCGACGAGGGCAACAAGCTGCTGGATGCGGGCGAGCCCGCCAAAGCGCTGAATCGGCTCGAAAGAACCATCGTCGTGGATGCCACCAATCCGTACGGTTATTTTTATTTGGCAAAGGCGCAATTTCGCCTCGGACGGTACACCGAATCGCTCAATTTCCTTGCTGTCGCCGAGTCACGCTTGCGCGGCGAGCCTTTTTGGCTGTCTGAAGTCCACGCACTGCGCGGTGAAAACTACCGTGCGCAAGGACAGTTGCAAAGGGCCGAGGCGAGTTACCTGGAAGCCTTGCGCTTGAATTCAGGCAACCGCAGCGCTGCCGATGCGCTCGGGCGCATGCAAGTTGAAACGCCGTCCGCAAGCCGATAAATCTCTCTATTAATGTTAGTTCTCGGCGTCGAAACTTCGTGCGACGACACCGCCGCCGCGGTGTTGCAAGACGGCCAGGTAATTCTCGCCAATATCGTTTCTTCGCAAGATCAGGTGCACAGCCCCTATGGCGGCGTGGTTCCCGAGCTTGCGTCGCGCCAACATATCAGGAACGTGATGCCGATCGTCGACGGCGCGCTGCGCAAAGCCGGCGTTACGCTCAAAGATCTGGACGGTATGGCAGTGACTTATGGCCCGGGTCTAGTCGGTTCTTTGCTGGTCGGGCTTTCGCTGGTGAAGGGAATATCGTTTCGCTCGGGCATTCCCTACGTCGGCGTCAATCACCTCGAAGCGCATCTCCTGGCGATTCATCTCGAGCATGAAGTTCCGTTTCCGTACATTGCCCTGCTGGCTTCGGGCGGGCACACGCTGCTTTATTGCGTCAAAGGCGTCGGTGACTACGCTCATCTTGGCGGCACC
>Ga0079217_10000240_pt1 | contig 12918 bp, 14 predicted proteins | sample NCAS200_FD_76343 | JGI IMG/M metagenome (GOLD analysis project Ga0079217, IMG submission 76343) | Agricultural soil microbial communities from Utah to study Nitrogen management - NC AS200 | ecosystem: Environmental > Terrestrial > Soil > Agricultural land | place: USA: Utah | collected 2014-06-11 | reverse complement strand
TTTTTATTGGATCAACCTTTATCTTTCCCTATGAAAGGAATTTCTCATATTTTGGATTTGCACTATCTGCAGCTATGTTAGTAGGTACTCTTGTCTTTAACAAATTAAGTAGAAGGTAAAAGAACCACATCCCTATCCTAGGATGAGCATGGCGTTGAAGTTGTTTTAATTGCGATTGTATTTTGGTTTCGAAGCACTCATATCTATAACCTTCCATAAGTTCATCTTACCTAACATTTCTGTGTCTCATCATTCAGTGTTATTTAATCGTAAATATTGCAGAATCTATATACACAATAATTTTAGGATATGATCCATCCAAGTTCATATAAACTAAAACTTGTCTATGAGAACGATGAATCTCAGTTCAAGGACCGTACTCCTACCTTCAATAGTTCTACTGATTGGTGCTGTATTTGGTACTACGGCAACGAGCGCATTCGCAGCAGATGATCCTTTTAAGAACAAGGTAGACATTGACACCGATGTGGATAACAAAAATACGTGTGATGAATCTGGCGAGGGATTTAATCAAGGACTCTGTGTTGTCACTGATAATTTAGAAACAGGCACCTTTACTATGCAGGGCGAGAAGAACAAGATTTCAATTGACGTAGAGGGTGAAAACCACAACGACTGCGATGAAAAAGGAGATGGAGACAATGAAAGTGAATGTATAATCACATCGAACAGAGGAATCGGAGAAATAAATATCCTCGACGAATTGCCGTGATAAAAAATTAACCGATAAATCGGTTAGTACAACTATCAACCTTCATTTTTTTATTTTCATTAACAAACAATACTGATTAAACTTATATCTAATGTTGTCCCTAAATGTACAAATGAAAGTGTTACATGGAAGTCCGGGATTTGGTGTTCAACTTTCAGAGAATGAAGTTAAGGATTTTCTTTCAGACAGCAAATTAAATCTTCATCTTGGAACCGTAGATAAAGATGACTACCCAAATGTACATCCTACTTGGTATCTTTATGATGAGTCTAAGGATGTAATTTTTATAGAAACAGGAAAGGAATCTAGAAAGACCAACAATTTGAAAAGAAATGACAAGATCTATTTTTGTATAGATGAGGGAAATCCCCCGTATAAAGGCATAAGGGGTAAAGGAGACGTTAAAATTTTAAGTAGCCCTGACACAAATCTTCCGATTGCACAGAGAATAATGGTAAAGTACCTCGGAAGTATAGATCATCCGATGGCGAAATTATTGCTTGGGAACATAAGAAATGGAAATTCAGTGTTACTGGAAATCAAACCAAAATATTACTCTACTTGGGATTATAGTAGAAATAACTGAATAGATCCATTGCATAAATTTTTGGATATAAATATAGTACTGTAGTACCTAAAAATAGTTGTTTGTTCTACTAAGAAAAGCTATATCAAATTCTAATCGAGTGTAAATAATTGGAATTCCAGTACCTGATGAGTCTATCTGAGTCATTTAATTTCGCAATCTTCAAAATCACGATCCCCTTGTGCAGGATCAAAATTAGTTATTCTGTCTTCTCCATCCCCACATCTGAAGAAGTCTCCTCCCTGACCTCCACTTAGGGTGTCATTACCTTGGCCTCCATATAGACGATCATCTCCAGGTCCACCATCAAGTATGTCGTTATTAGAAGTACCATACAAAACGTCACTTTCAGTACCGCCAATTAGTCTATCGAGCCTATCTCCTCCGTGTATCTCATCACTACCAACACCTCCATCAAGAACGTCCTCCCCATCGCCGCCATTAAGGTAATCATTCCCATCAGAACCATTCAAAATATCATTTCCCCCCTCACCTTGGATTTCATCACTACCTTGCAATCCATTCAATATATCGTTGCCCCTAAATCCTCTCATGTCATCATCGGTGGCCGTTCCCATGACGTTGTCATTTGCAACAGTTCCCTTGATGTCCACTGCCCAAACTATTGAAAAGCTTACTAACAATATTGATATCGTCAGCACAGAAAGTATTGTTACTCCATGGGATAGTTTTATCATGATATTTTACTCAAGTTAACCATTAGATTATAAATATCTATACCATTCAAGGTATCTCCTTGGGAGATTCTATATCGTAACATCAATTTAATAAATTTAATAGAATATAAATCAAATTAATAAACAACTTGTCGAAAATTCTGGAGTGGGAAAATGGAACTTTTTAATATAAATTAGATTCCAATCATTAAATAGTCGTCATCTCAGTTATAATGATAGACAATGAATTTGAATCTCATGACAAATCCGGATCGGAGGATCATTTTAATACTATATACAATCCTCATACTGCTAGTATCAGCTCCACTAAATCTATATCCAGATCTAAATATTCAGAATCCACACCTTAACGGGCAGGAAAATGATGATGGCTTGTTTACACCAGGTACCACAAATAACAACTCTTCTGATTCTACTACTAATTATTCGGGAATTGTTACTCAAGACGTCGTTCAAAGTTTTACAATTTCATGTATTGACTTTATGAAATTATTTGACACAATTTCAGCGTTGGATATTGGCGATCAAGTTTCAGAGAAGAAGGTAAATCAGACTGCACTAGATCAAATAGAGCATATCTTTAATTCATATGCAGGAAATTGTTCCCAGCTTGACGAATATGAATTTGAATAGATTTCATTTCGTGTATTCAAGTTCCACATTCGTATGAAAAATTAGTATTTTATGTGATGTTCTTACTTTTTTTCAATTTTTTTAACACTAGTAATGAACCAACAGAACCAGCAGCAGCTGCGATGATGATTGGAAGTGCCAAATTAGCCAGATTAACCGAAAAGGGTTCTGAAACACGAATTGGGAAATCAAAGGTCAACATCCTATTTGAGCCATTAGAATTTCCTGCTAGAGGATTTTCCAGAATGTCAATACTTAAAAGAAACAAGCCCGATTTGTCAAAATTGTAACTATGTGAGTAATGGCCACTTGATAATAATATTGGTTGCGACCTTGCCAATTCTCTTTCATTTGATATTCTTATAGTAATGGGAGTATCTGTTATGGGGATGTTACTAACTGTAGTCATCATGATGTTTATTCGTGTGATCTGTCCTGATATTGGAACCATTGGTATAGTATTAATCCGGACATCATAGTCTCCAATTCGCTGTTGCAATGAATTGCTTAGCAAATCCGCAGTTATAGTTTGAACAGATGATACTAAACTCGTGATGATAGTAACTAATAGAATTAAAAGTACTACTTTCAAATTACTACATCAAAACCTATTTTACTCTTCAAGTTCTGGTTAGATACATCTTTATTCATTCTCATTACTGATGTTGAGAGCTTATTTTTACTATTGATTTTCATAATACTCGCAGGTCTTAGTTGCCCTGAAGTGAACATTTCCACTATCTGAAACGTAAATATTTCCAGAGGAATCTATCGCAATATCGTGAGGAATAAGGAACTGATCATCCCCACATCCGAGTGATCCCCATTTTGTAACAAAATCCCCATCACTATTGAATTTCTGAATACGCACATTTCTGGTATCAACAACGTATACATTACCTTCTTTATCAGTGACTATGCCATGGTTTTCAACAAAGTGACCGTTACCGTAACCATAACCTCCCCATTTCTTTGTAAAAGTACCTTGGTCATCAAATTTCGCAACAAAAGAATTATTTCTACCGTCTGTAACATAAACTGAATCATGCGAATCTATAGTAATATCATGTAAATGTACGAATAACATTCCTGGAGAATAAGAATTCCATTTAGTCAAGAACTTTCCATCATTGGTGAATTTTTGAACTTCTGGATTATCTTGATCACTCGTATACACGTTATCATTAGAATCAACAGCAACTCCCCAAGGCTTTATGAATTGACTATCCGCTCTGCCCTTGGAGCCCCACATGGTAATGAAGTTCCCCTCACTGTCAAATTTCTGAATATGCTGATTAGCGTAATCAGCGACAAAAATATTGCCTTTTGAATCTACTGCCATGCTCTCAGGTTGCAAGAATTGTCCTTGTCCCTTACCTTTAGTACCCCAGGCTTTGATAAAGTTCCCCTCACTGTCAAATTTCTGAATGTTGCATTTTTCTGCATCACTAACGTATACAAATCCATTGGAATCAACTGCAATTCCATGAACATGTAAAAATTGTCCTGGTCCTGTCCCTTTAATACCCCAAGCAGTTATCAATGTGCCATTGCTATCGAATTTTTTAACATAATGAAATCCCGGAAGATCATCGGTAACGGGTCCAACTCCGACAGTACCGTTTACTAACGAAACATTACTAACATATTGAGATTGATCTTTGTTGTCCTTACAATTGAGACTCTTCGGATCTTCTGTTGTTTGAGAATATGTTGACTGAGAACTCAGTATAGACAAACTAGACAACATAAGTGTTAAAGACACCAGAGTTACGACGAGCTTTAAATTAAGATTCAAGTTTTCTAATTTTGAAATTTTCATAGGGGGCGTATTCACCATGCTGCGGCCTCAACAGAGGACATCATTATGAGTTTCTAGTCACCAAATATAAATTTAAAACTAAAAAAATTCAGAGCTTGGAGCAACATGAAAAAAATGTCGCAAGATTAGGGTTGTTTCCGTAATGGCAGGAGATTTCATTTTCTAATCATGAATTATCTTCATTTTCAGCATGTTCTTCTTCTCCTTCAGCATGTTCTTCTTCTCCTTCAGAGAGATTCAAATCATAAACGCTGTTAAGCAACGAAGTTATCTTATCATCGACAATTGTATCAATTTCATCAAATGCCGCCTTACTATCTATCTTTTCTTTTACTGCATTTAATGAATCTCCCAATTCGGTCGAATTTGTGTCAGAATCTTCCTTGATTTCATCAAAGTTTTGGATTGCTTGCGTTATAGTTGCCTGAGCTGTCTGGTAGTTTGCTTCGTCAACTATGCTTGAAGTTTCATTACTACTGCTATCAGTAGAGTGTTCGGTAGATGTCATATTTTCATTATGTTCACTTTCATGCTCACCCTCTTCCATTCCTAGGGCCATTCCATAATGTTCCAAAGTTTCACCCACTAAATCATTAACCACTAATGCCTTCATAGTAGCATTTTCTTGTTGTTCTTGATCAATTCTAGAGTTAACAACATCAACAATTATGTCATTTATACTAGTAACCTTGTCTGAAATCTCTGTTTGTGATGAAGTTCCAGATTCAAAAGCGTTACTAAAATTATTCAACGCATTATTGAGCTCAGTTGCAAGACGAGAATTTCTTTCTGAAATCTCTTCAGTATCATTTGAGGTCAATTGATTCACTACGTTTTCGGCATGCTCTTTGGCTAGAGCAGGGTCACTTGAAACTTGACCTAATGCAAGTTTTGATTCTATGTTTATCATTTCGATTTTAGTCAAGAAAGAGGCGCTTTCGTCTCCAGAAAAAGTATGGCCGTAAACTGATCTGTTCACGGTTGGACCGATCATAATCAGTAATGCCAGTACAGCTATAGAATAGTACAGTAATTTTATCATTCAACTAGATAGCAGTTCAACATAATAATAGCATTATGGTACAACAATCGAAATCTCTTACTCGGGTTAAAAATTGATAATAACCTTCAAAAATGTACTACAAATTATATTTCATCAAGGTTTCTAATTAATAGACAATTATATGAAACACAAGAAAATCATAACTGCGTCTATTGTTACTGTTATAATATTGACCATTTCGTACACTGCGTCTTACTACAAGACATTAACAGATGAGCATCAATTAACTTTAAAAAGAAATGCAATATTCGAATATCTTTGGGAAAATGACAATACCAGTTTTTCTAAGGAATTAACCGAGGATATTAAGAGATCACACTGACAAACATCCACTTTAAGAATTATTTCATAAATTCAAATTCCCAACTCACTCAAGTAGGTCTATTCCAATACATGTTTGAATATTCTTTGTAAAGTGGGTTGTATTTGACCGTGAATTATTCCACTAATCTCATTAATTGTACTTTTTTCGTTCAACCTAGTCCTAAGATCAACAAAAACAGAATTCAAAAATTCGTTATCTTTGGGGATGAGGTTGTCTTTTACTTCTGTATCAAACCTCTCTGTGGTTATATTCGCGAGGCTAAGACTTCGATAATAGAATCGTATGTCATTTATTGTATTATTACTATGACTACTTGTTGAGTTCGATGTCGATGAAGAATTCTGAGAATGGTATTCTTTCGTCATACTGTGTCCAGACATATTCATTATGGTACTTTTTGTGTCGTATGCTTTCGAATAATATTCAATAATTTTATCCAAATCCAAAGAGATTGCAAGCGATTGTATAGTTGCATTTTCAAGATCTGATTTGTCTATCCTCGCTGAAATGATTTCATCAATAGTGTCCTTAACCATGATTGCCTCATCTTCTCCAATTCCCCCACTTGCATTTCGTAACATCGTTATTGAGGATGACAGAGTAGTGCCTAGACGTTGATTTTTTTCATTGATTTCCTTCATTGTTGAACTGTTAAGAAGCAAAGATGCATCGTCTGTATATTCTGTTACTAATGTCAAGTTTTCCCCATTTGCTCTTATCGATAAAATGATGCTCTTTAGGTCATCCATTAAAGAAAGAAATGACGAATCTTCGTTTGGTGTGAAGGTATGTCCATGGACTGAACCAGAAAAAGAAAGTACTCCCACTATCGATAATAGTATTAATTTTACATGTTGGAAAGACTTCATAACTTTTGGAAATATGGGATTAAATTTTATTTTTACGCTTCAAATATACTACAATAATAGCTATAACCACTAATGCTGGCACCAAGTAGTATAATACTAGTTCATTGGTGGGTATTATCTGATTTGGATCTGTAGTTGAAATGTCGAAATCTGCAGAAATTGGATTTTGAGAATATGCAGGATCGCCGTTTATCCTAACCAATAAAGAAATTTGGTAATCTCCAATCTCCTTAAAAGTATATGGGATGGTAATATCACTAAACTCATAGAACTTGAATGGATTATGCGTAATAATTGAACCATTTTCCTTATTTTTGATTAACAGTGACGCAAAGATATTATTCACATTTTGATTTTCTTTATCTAGAATACTAAAATTTAGTAAAGTTGAGTTATCACCAGCAAAAAGAAGGGGTGGATATGGCGCAAATACTATTTGGTAGTTTCCAATATTCTTGGTTGTTCCAAAGAAGTGACCCGAAGTAAATTGTGAGCTAATATTTATGCTAAAACATATCAAAACGAGGAACATTAAAAGATGTTTAATACAGAATACTTTTTGTACGGACATAAACATTCTGTGTTAAGACCATTATATGACCTTATTTTTAATTCATTCCATTTCGTTTTAACAGAAACATATATGACTACTGGTTGCAAACAAAACAAACGTTAATCAAGCCTTGCTGGCTTTCTATCTCGTAGTAAAGAATACAAATATCCCGCCATCACAATTCCTGCAATACTGATACCAAGGGTGGTCAATAATACCAGATACGTAATACCTGAATCCGCTTGTAGCCTGTCAACAGATTGTTGAATGCCAAGTACTTCATTTTGTGATTTATTCAAATCTTCTCTACTTTTTTGAATGTCATTTGAGAGTTTACTGATACCATCCTGGACTTGTTGATTAATATTATTAGTATTGGTTGTATCGATAGAACTATCGGGGAATGAGAAAATGGATTTTGATTCTACATCTTCTATTTTAAATTCGCTATCCACTTTTTGTCCCTTGACGTCACCTTGAAGTACCAGGCTATATGGTCCCACCCTTGTCGGAAGTACCATGCCTTCATATCCACCGTCGGTTGTTGGAGAGGGCTGGAAATCTAATACTTTTGTGATAGTGCCTGACTTTACAGATAGTGTAAGATTCGCTAGGGCATTAGCAACAGGTGTTTGTTCGCCACTTGCTCCCCTACTAACTTGAAGTACAATACTATTCAAGTCACCAGCGAGAGGAGGTTCAGATAACCAGCCAGCCTCGATAGTTGTATTTCCAAAAGTCTTACTAATATGTGCAAACGAAATTTGAGGGACAATCATAAAGGTTACAAAGGTCATCAGAAAAGCTCCAATTACAAAAATAGTAATCCCTACAATTTTCATGTGGATAAATAAAGTCTTGATACATGTTATATCCTTTATCCTCTTCTTTCGATTAGTGTACTAGAAAAAAAGGAATGATAAAATATTCAAATCAATATTATTTTCATGTAATCATATTGATTCTACATTTTCCTACTTATTCAATTTCATCATATCCCAATAGAAATTTGTCCTTGGTTTTGGTGTTATGTGTAACGGGACTCATTGGTTTTGGTGCTGTTCACTCAACTTATGGACATGCCTTTGTGACCAATAGTGTTCCATCTCAATCACAATCAATATCGACGTCTCCGAAACAAATAGATGTTTACTTTAGTGAACCCGTTGATGTACGTTACAGCAGTCTGAAAGTTTTGGATTCTAATGGCAAACAGGTCGACCTGGGGAAGGTCAACTATAAGGGAAGCGATGAGTCTTCGATGGAAGTTTCCGTTCCTGTGTTGAAAGATGGCACGTACACAGTATCAACAAGTGTCTTATCTCAAATTGACGGCCATGTGACGGATAATGCTTTTGTATTTGCTGTTGGACAAGCAGTATTGCCCACGAACGTGACTAGTACTGGCCCGTCCTCGACTCTCTATTTGCCAGAAGCATTAGCTAGATTTCCTACTCTTTTAGCTCAAGTAATGATAGTAGGGGCAGCCTTTGCAAACCTTTGGGTCTGGGGACCATTATCAAATATCTCTGCTCTTACTGGATCAATCTCTGAGATAAAAAAGAATGTAAGCAAAAATCTGGCAATATATTATGTAATCGCCTCAATAATTCTAATCTTCTCAAATTTTGCCATATTATATTTTCAGGCAATTTCTATTAACGCAAGTATAATAGATGTTCTTGGGACCAAATTTGGTACTGTATTGGTAGAAAGATCAGTAATATCTTTCATAATATTTAGTCTATCCTTATACGAATACAGACAATTTAGGAAAAATGAATTTCACATGTTCTCTAGATTGGAAAGCTTTGGTATTTTGATAATTGGTATAACCTTATTGGCTACCACAAGTTTGATTGGACACGGTGCCTCAAGTCAGCAAGTGGCGCCAATAATTATGGACTTTGTACACAATTTGACTGCCTCCATTTGGATTGGCGGTACGTTCTATCTTGCGTTTGTTCTGGTTCCAAAATTAAAAGAGTCTAAAATGGATTCTCATTACAAGTTATCGACATTATCAATACTGATCCCTAGGTATTCGTCGTTGATAGTAACATTATTGGGAATTTTAGTTATTACCGGTCCATTCCTATTGTACATTCTTGAAAATAATTTGAGTTTGGTTGTTGATTCTTTATACGGTACATTTTTGGTGATAAAGCTGTTACTAGCAGGGTTCATGGTAATTTTAGGAGGGTATAGCAGTGTACTTATTTATAATCGGGTTATTAGATTATTGAAAGTATCTCAAGTTGTCAGTGGTAATCCTGGAAATTCCGAGTTACAAAACGAAGACTCTGAAACTGAAAGAAGAGCAACGCACTTGGTTGTTAACTTTAGAAGGGCTCTTGTAATTGAATCAATACTTGGAATTGCATTGCTTGTTAGCGTTGGTCTTTTGGTAAATACTGGAATTCCCGCAAGTGAAGAAGTACAGAATCAATTACAACCAGGAGCTGCCCAATCAAATCAGATAGAACAATATCAATCAACTCGATTCGTAGATAATAATACACAAGTTGTCATGTCGATAAATCCATTCGAGGTTGGAAATAACAATTTCAAGATCTCTTTCTTGGATAATAATGGTAAACCAATTGGAATACAATCGGCAGGACTAAAATATCGACAACTTGAAAAATCAATTGGCCCAATAACCGCGGACCTTGAAAAACAATCAACAGGGGTGTTCTCTGCTAATGCTTCGTTTGGTATACCTGGTGTCTGGGATATGGAAGTGCAGGCTATTCCAATAAAACAAAATATGTCTAGTATTGTAGCCTCTTTCAATAACTTACTGGTAAAACCTAACTTTGACGGGTTAACACTTAATGTAACTGATTATCCGATTTCAAATAATACTATTCAACCATTGTATCCTATTTATGACAAAAACAGAAACTTTATTTGGTTTGGTGATACCATTATCGGAAGCGGTCGCATTTTCGCATTTGATATAAACGGAGGTCATTATGTTGAGCACAGAATTAATGGAACTAGTATAGTAACATTAATGGCTATGGATTCAAAGAATAATTTGTGGTACCTAGATCCGCTTACAAAAATTATAGGAAACTATGATCCATCTACAAACATTAACAAGCAATTTAAATTTCCAAGTTATGTTACCCCATCAGGAATTACAATTGATTCAAGTGACAAAATTTGGATAACTTCACCGACATCGGGAGAGGTTATGATCTTTGATCCACAAATAGGTAATGTGACTCTCAAATTGCCTATTAATGACAATAGGGGACGTCCCTTTGCGATTGTCTCAGATCCTATGAATAACCTAGTATGGTTGACTGACGAAGGAGGAAAGTTAGCTAAAATCGATCCTACTAATAACCATTCTATAACTGAGTACTCACCTAGTGGTAACCAATCACTACAGAGTCCTACTGCCTTGTTAATTGACAAATCAACAGGTGAAATATTTATCTCACAACATGATGGTCACAAAGTAACTTCATTTGATCCTCTGACAAGAACATTTACCGACTTGCCAATAATTAATGAATCAGGTTTGCCATTCGGAATGGCATTTGATAGATATGGAAATTTGTGGGTAGCAGAACATACAATAAACAAGATTGCGGTGATAGATACTCAAAAATCAAAGATTAGAGAAGTAACCCTTGAAACTTCTGCACCGTTTGTACAATGGCTTACTTCGGATTCAAATGGGAACATATGGTTCGCTGAGCAGCGAGGCAACTCTATTGGGATGATAGAACCCAGCGCAGGACCTACGATTGTGCAACAGACGCACGAATCATATGAAATTTCTAATCAACCTGCTTCAAATGCCCAGCTAGGTATTAGTTATCAGAATTTTATTGCTCCGGCCATTCTTCTTGTGATTGTTTTGAGTGCCTTTATGTATGCCCGGAGTGTCTCCCAGCTCAAGTATAATGTTGCAAATTTGAAAGATTAAAAATTTGCATTCCTAAATCCACGGTTGTACCATAATATTCATTAATGTTTGAATCGCACTTCTCCCAAGCTTGCTTGTTTGTTTGTAACAGGCTCTGCGATTCATAATGTAGAACGAAGTAGACTGGCCACAACCGGCCAGTCTACACAAGTTAATATTATATCAACAAACAGGGCAATCCAGATTAATGTGAGATTATGTTGATAGGTTCGACAAGTGGATCAGTCAATCTATCCGAGGGCAACTAGACAAAGCAACTTTATTTGAGATAAACATATCAAAGCACTAATTGAAACTCTATATGGGTTGTAGTGGTTGGAGTTATTCTTCATGGAAAGGCCCTTTTTATCCAAAGGAAATGGAAAATAGAGCATGGCTGCCATACTACTCTCGGATTTTCAACTATGTAGAAATCGATTCTACTTTTTATAACATACCAAGTGAATCTATGGTAAAAAATTGGGCGAGGAGAACTCCAGAAAATTTTAGGTTTACAGCAAAGTTTCCTAAAATAATAACACATGAAAAAAAATTCAAGAATGTACAAAGGGAATTAGAACTATTTTATCAAAGAATGGCTCCACTTAAAGAAAAATTAATAGCGTTACTAATACAATTACCTCCATCTTACAAACTTAAGGAGGGATTGGAAGATTTCAGCAGTTATAATTTCTTCTTTGAAGGGGAATTCAGATACGCAGTAGAAATAAGACATTCATCATGGTTTAGTGATTTAGCATACAATTTTTTTAAAAATAACAATATTGCAATGGTTTGGAGTCAGATGGATAGATTACAAACTCCTCCAGTAGTAACTTCTGATTTTGTCTATCTTAGACTAATAGGTGATAGAAGATTAGAAGAAAGTCAATTTGACAAAATACGAATTGATAGAATTGAAGAGATTAGAAATTGGGCCAATAAAATGAAAGAAGTAAAACAGAATGAAAAGGATGTCAAGATAGGGATAGTGGCTGCAAACAACCATTATGGCGGATATGGGCCAGGAACAGTTGATATCTTCCGACAGAATATGGATATGGAAAAATTATCTTTTGAAAATGTAGATGTTGCTAAGATAAACCGAGATATACGAATGGAGACTACGTCTAACTTTAATAATCGAAAACAAAGTAAGAAAGGCAAACAAACAAGCATATCAGACTTTGTTAATTGATTGACTCTAACTGATTGTACGTTAAGACGACCTTCTATAGCTGAAAGTGATAGATAGTTGTAGTAAAATGAAATATTTTAATGGCAATTGATTAGTAAAGGGAATAATAATTTGCACATCGCATGGATCGGACACTAATATATGGAATAGTGCCCTTTGCTAATTCACTTTGCTTGAACCTAATTTCAAATCCGGTACTCTATTGGTAATTCCTTATCCTGAAACTAAATAATAGGCACTAAATCCTTCATAAAGTTGCCAGGTATAGGCAGGTTTCACCAGAACATGAAGCATAAGCACTATGGATGTACCAATCAATTTAAATTTGGTAAAGGCACTATTGGTATCGTGCAATCGCAGAGAAAATACAGGGTATTAGACAACAAGCTGAAAATATTTGCACTAACTACGATTATTGTCTCTTCTCTTATTATTCCGTTAATCATACCCCATATTTCTCACCAGTCGATGATATATCATATTATTATTCATATTGTCAGCTTGAATATCGCA
>Ga0079217_10000239_pt1 | contig 12956 bp, 10 predicted proteins | sample NCAS200_FD_76343 | JGI IMG/M metagenome (GOLD analysis project Ga0079217, IMG submission 76343) | Agricultural soil microbial communities from Utah to study Nitrogen management - NC AS200 | ecosystem: Environmental > Terrestrial > Soil > Agricultural land | place: USA: Utah | collected 2014-06-11 | reverse complement strand
TACGAAATCGGACAGGCGGAGCACTTGCACTACATCGTCGTCGAGTTTATCGACGGTGAGACCTTGCGCCAGCGTCTCGCGAATGGACCACTGGGGATCAACGAAGCGCTCGAGATTGCGACCAGTGTTGCGACGGCATTGCTGGCAGCGCATGAGGCCGGCATCGTGCACCGCGACATCAAACCGGAAAACATCATGGTCCGCGCTGACGGCGTAGTGAAAGTGCTCGACTTTGGTCTGGCAAAGTTAACAGAGACGAAGCCGACTGTTTCCGACGCCTCCACGCTGTTCCAAACGCAGCAGGGAATCATCATCGGGACTGCGCCCTACATGTCGCCGGAACAATCGCGCGCGCTGGCTGTCGATACGCGCACGGATATCTGGAGCCTGGGCGCCGTTCTTTACGAAATGGTGGGCGGAAGCGCGCCGTTTGATGGACCAACGTCATCCGACGTCATCGCGGCGATCCTGAGCCGCGAGCCTGTTCCGCTAGTGCGTCATCGGACAGAAGTGCCAACCGAACTCGAATGGATCATCAAAAAAGCTCTGCGCAAAGACCGCGACGAACGATATCAAACAATCAAAGAGTTTCTCGCGGATCTCAAGAACCTGCGCCAACGTCTCGAGTTTGAAGAAGAGTTGAGGCGATCCCACGACACGAGCGAATTTCGGCGCGATACGCTTTCGGATCGCGAGTCGCCCACGTGGCAATCACGAAACGGCACCGACAACATTGAGGCTTATCACTCGTACCTCAAAGGACGATACTGCTGGAACAAGCGTACCGACGAGGACGTGAAGAAGTCGATCGAATACTTCAATCGAGCCATCGAGGCAGATCCGAATTACGCCATCGCTTATGTTGGGCTCGCCGATGCCTACCTCGTGCTTGGCGGTTTTGGAATTGCGACGCTTGCTCCGAAGGAAGCTTATCCAAAGGCTCGCGAGGCTGCCGAACGGGCCCTCGAGCTCGACGAGACGCTAGCGGAGGCTCACGCTTCGCTCGGTTACTGTCTTGCTAATTACGATTGGAACTGGTCCAGAGCAGAACGTGAGTTCAGACGCGCGCTGGAGCTGAAGCCGGGTGACCCCGTCGCGCATCATTGGTATGGGTTTCTTTACCTCGCGTCGATGGGACGATTAGACCAGGCGATTGACGAGTTACGACAGGCGCTCGAACTGGATCCCCTTTCGTTGTCAATCGGGTCGAACATCGGACTGCTGCTCTACCTCGCGCGCCGCTACGACGACGCCTTGGACCAGTTTCAGCGAAACCTCGAGATGGATCGAACTTTCGTTTACACGCACTTTCAACTCGCTTTGACTTACGAACAGTGTGGCAGGTACGACGAAGCGATCAGCGCTTTGCAAAAGGCGATCGCGCTCTCAGGAACCAGCACGTTGCCGCGCGCACTGCTCGCACGCGTGTACGCATTGGCCGGAAGAAAAAAAGAAGCGTCGGCGTTGCTTGACGAGTTGAGCGAATCATCAACGCAAACCTACGTTTCGCCTTATCGCGTTGCGGCAGTTCATGCCGCGCTTGGTAACAAGGACCGCGCGTTCAAATGGCTCGAGCACGCGTACGAAGGACGCGACGGCTGGCTGATCTGGCTGGCGGTCGATCCAGTTGTCGATAGTCTTCGTTCGGACAAACGGTTTACCGATCTGCTCAACAGAGTCGGGCTTGCTTCCGTTCGCAGCCCTGCGGAAGACGCCGCACCACCGAAGGAGTACGCAGCACTGGCGTCGATGGCGAAGCGTACTCTCAGCGTGGGAAGCGCATTGGTGATTGTAGTAGCGATGCTCGTCTTGTTCGCTCTCGGATATTTTCTCATCAAGTCCCTCACTGGAAAGGAGACAGCCGGCAATCCACGAGCAATCAACTTCGAACAAATTACACAGAAGTCTGGTCCAGAGTTCTTTCCGTCACTATCGCCTGACGGCAAGTCGATCGCATACGCCGGCCGCGAGTCAGGTAACTGGGACATCTATTTCCAAAGCATTGGCAGCACCAACTCGACAAACCTTACGAGAAATTCGTCAACCGACGACTCCCAACCTGCATTCTCGCCAACCGGCGATCGCATTGCGTTTCGTTCAGAACGCGATGGAGGTGGCATCTACGTGATGAGCGCCAATGGCGGATCGCCGACGCGAGTCTCCGACTTTGGTTACAGCCCCTCGTGGTCGCTCGACGGTGGAACGATCCTGATCGGGACTGAGAAGATTCCCCAACCCTCAACCCGTCCGACCCGGAGTGAACTGTGGAAGATCGATCTGGAAACAAACCATCGACAACGAATCTCGGAAGGTGACGCGCTTCAGCCTGTGTTTTCGCCGCGCCAGGAGCGGATCGCATATTGGAGCCGACCAGACAGGTACGGCCAGCGAGAACACATATGGACCATTCCGGCGAATGGCGGTACAGCGGTAGCGGTGACAGACGGTTCGTTCACCGATCTGAATCCGGTTTGGTCTCCCGACGGAAAGTATCTCTACTTCTCCAGCAATCGTGGCGGCAGTTCGAACATTTGGCGCATCGCGATTGATGAAAACACAGGCGCAACTTCCGGCGTTCCCGAAGCCGTGACCGCAATGGGCGCGACGACGTCTGTCCTGCATTTCAGTTTTTCACGCGACGGGCGGCTGGCGTATTCAGCACAAACTGAAATGAGAAATCTCCGCAGCGCGTCGTTTAGTCCGGCTCAAAAAACAATTGGCAAGCCCGTTTCGATCACTGAAGGCTCGATGCAATTCTGGTTTCCGGATCCGTCACCGGACGGTGAATGGTTGGCGGTTAATTCGATGGGCCAGCAGCGACATATTTTTGTCATGCGAACGGACGGTACAGAACAGCGTGACATTACGCCCGGCGAGTACCGGTATATGTGGCCTCGCTGGTCGCCGGACGGTCAACGCATCGTTTTCAGTTCGCGACGAACAGGGGATTATGAACTTTGGATCGTAAATCACGACGGTTCGGGGTTGCGACAACTGACGCAAAGCTCCGGTGGACATTATTCGCCCTGGTCCGCTGACGGCAGCATGATTGCGTATTCGATCCACGCGCCGAAGAACGACGGCGTCGTAATTAGTCCCGACAAGGCGTGGAGCGATCAGAAGCTGCTTTATCTGTCGCCGCTGAGCGATGCGAGTCTTTCTTTCGAGGGTTGGTCGTGGTCTTCGGACGGTAAGAAGTTGGCGGGGATCAAACATCTTCCGAACGGCGTGCATTCGGGCATCGGCATTTACGATCTGGAAACAAAGACTTACGACTGGTTGACCGATTTTGGTGATTGGCCCATCTGGCTCAACGACAATCGTCATCTGCTCTTTGTTAGTCAGGGCAATCTGCTGTTATTCGATACGCTCACACGAAAGCACCGGCAATTGATGGTCGTGAGTGACCAGGACGTTGACATCGGCAGCCCTGCAATCTCACGCGACAATCGCACAATCTACTTCACGTATGTCGCCGTAGAAGCTGATATTTGGCTCATGCAGACTGCCGCCAATTGAGTATCACTTGAAAGGATTGCGCTCCGGCGGTTCTTCGTGATCGTCGATGGTGTGCAGCAGCCCGCGGACTACGAGGTTCAACATCGGAATCCGGTGACGAATCCAGACGCGCATCGGATCAGGACGCGCGCCGAGGCGTGCTTTTGGTTCCAGAGCGGTGCGGCCGAGCGAGAGCCGCGTGCAGCCAAGCGAGATTGCGTGATCGATCACCGCTTGCAACAAGCGGAAGTAGATCGGGATGTCGGCATTAGCTGCGCGATCGAATCCGATGTAGTAGCCAACCGCGGTCTCGCCATCTTTCACTGTCGTTACAAACCCCAGCAACGTTTCGCCTCGCTTTAGCACTGTGAAGCGCATGTCGTCGCCCAGCTCTCGCGCGAGTGTTGGAAGGAAGGTGACCGGTAGTGTCACCAGTCTCAGTCGCGCGTTTTTGTGAGTCTGAAGATACAGTGCGTGTAGCTGCTCAGCTTGGCTAGCGATCTGGTCGCTCTTTATTTCAGTGACGGTGCAACCGGCCGCTTCAACCTCCTTCTCAATCTGTTTTGCCTGTTTGCGATACTTAGACGTGAGACTGCCGAGATAGTCGTCATAACCCTTCCACTTTGGCGAGATCTCGAGAACCATGTTTGGTTCCGTTTCGAGTTCACGATACGAAAAACGCGAGAGTGCGTTTGCCGACGATGCGTACCTATCGGGAATGTCCTTAACCATCACAAACGCCGTGTCACCGAAGAGCTTGTCGACGCGACGCAGTCGATAGATCGCTTCCGCGACCGCGGGCCAGAGCGGTTCGTGGTCCACATTTGGAGCGAAAGAAATGCCATGCATGCCCCACGAAAGCAGGTTTCCGCAGACGAGCATCTTTTCTTCGAGCCGGTCCAGCGGGAGCTCCCTCGCGGACTTACTGCGCAAACGCGCGACTGAAACGGTCACACTTTGCGCGGCGATAGCTGCGACCGGTTCTTTATCGCGAAAGACGAGGGCGTAACACTGTCGCAGATTCTCGGGACCGGCCTCTTCAAGCACGCGCAGGTAGCGACGCGAGAGAAACAACGAATCGTGTGACGTCACTTTGTCCCAATGTGTTTTGTCGAAAAAGTCGATGCGGTCGGCAACTGCGAAAGCGAAGCCGCTCGGTCGGTGACGTTCGCGATGTTGGTCTCGCAGGCTGCGTGCTTTTGTTACTAGTTTGTTGAGTGACTTGATGGTTGGCATGAGGCGTTAATAATAAACCACGAGCCCGCGAGAGTAGTGTGAAAACTCTCGCGGGCTTCGTTCGTCCCCCGCTCGTCCAATTTATGCACCCGAGATTTATGGGCGTTGGAAGATGCCTTCGAACCAAACAGCGTTTGGTACGGTGGCACCGTTGCATGGCGTGTGGTTGCCGGCGATGTGGTAACGGCCGTGACCTGTGGCGCCGGCATATTTTCCCGTTCCCCCGGCGACTCTGAACCCGATTGCATGCGAGTTCGTTACCGCGCAGTTAGTTGGATCGACCACTTGGAGGAAGGGGTCGCTTTCGATGTTGATCGTAGAGCCGTCCTGGAAAGTGTCAGTGGCTTTCAGATCGAACACTTCGCCAGTTGCGGTGTTAGTGCATGCGGAGACCGTGTTGGTGAGTATTCCGCCTTCGTTATCGATCCCGGAACCGGCGAAAAACACCTCGACGAACTGCGGGAATGCACCGCAGCGCGCGACGTTTGGTCCAGCGCCGGTCGGACTAAAGGTGGCATATCCTTTCCAGTGAGCGTTGACTTTATCGTTGGACAATGCGGCGGCATTTGAACTCGTGCCGAGCGCGAGTCCGGCCAATGAGATCAGTCCAGCAAGAGTAATTAGGGTCAGTGTGAGTTTGATAGTTCGCATTTGCTTCCTTCTCCTTAGAGATCAGTATTACGTGCCAATCACTAAGGCGCAGGACGCGCGCAAAAACTATCATTCAGTTGCTTCAAGGATTGTTACCTTGACTTTCCGGGGCTTTCTTCTTGTATTCGCTCGAGTTCGGCGATCGTTTCGAGATCTTTAGGACGGCCGGCAGCCCGCTTCACTTCAATCAGTCGCTGTAATCCAAGGCAGCGGCACTCCACTCCGGCGATTTGGATCTTGATCGTGTCAGGAAGCAGTTGTTCATAACTTCCTCCTCCAACGATCTCGCCTAGCAAATCCAAAGCGCCCAGTGTGGTGGTCAGCGTGAAGTTGAGGCCTTTCTGAATCGTCTCTACACTCCACTCGAATGGTAATCCGGGTGGCGCGCCTCGAAGGTACGGTTGAACCGATCGCAGGGCTTTCACCATCGATTCAACGTTTCCGGAACTGCGGTTGTAAACGACGTCCAGATCAAGAGTTAGACGTGCTGAGCCGTGCGCAGTTGCGGCCGCACCACCCACAATGATGAATTCAACTTCGCTTTCGGAAAGCAGGCGTATGAGAGCAGTGAAATCCGTCACTCTTGTAACCGCGCCTCCCTTCCAGCGCGCTGAAGTTCTTCTGCGAATTGCTGAAGCTTCATTAGTTGCTGGAAACGCTGGTCCACAGTGAGGCGGAGGTTTTCGCGGATTAGGGTTACGTCGACGTCTTTCTTGTAAGCCTCGATTACCGCGTCGAGACCCGTACGAGGTTCTGCTGTGTGGTCCGGATGGTTCATCTCAATTGCCCGATTATTATAACGCAAGCCGGAGAGTAGCCGTTCGGGTTATCATCTTTCAGCAGTATGCGATGCCCACGGTGTAAGAGTGAGAGGATTCAGCGCGACTATGACGACGCGGTGGCGGTGCTGCGTTTAATTGGGCTCCATAAACTGCTGTGCAACAACTGTGGGTTAGTGTTTAAGGGTTTCGATCCGCTCCGAACGGTCCAACGTGAGGCGGTGCAGGAGAAGGGGAAACGCAGCAATCGCCGTCGCGTGCCGCGATACAACACCCACTTACCGGCTGCGATCTCGCTCGTGGACGACAAAGTAGCAGTCGGGAAAGTTTCGTACTCTGAACCCTCGCGTGGTCACTGCGAATCAATCAGCAAGTTTGGCATGAGCCTGTCGTTGATCGGCGCCCGGTTCACCGAGGGCGAACTTTCACGCGTCGGTCGTCTCCTCTTTGTACGCGTCGATCTGCCGGACGGACTGGTGGAAGCGGTAGTAACGCTACTAAAGCACAATCGATCCGGCGACGGAGTAAAGAAGAAGTGGTCGCTCGCCGTAAAAATTCATCAGATGTCGGACGACGACACCGAACGCCTCGAAAACTACCTCAAAACCCGCGGTGAAAGTCGCCCGGTGGTTATCTCCGAGTAATACCCAACCACCCCGGATTTCACAAATAACAGTAAATCACGCAAAATGCCGATATGGCCCGAATGCCCCTGATTCTCGTGCTTCTCCTGTCGCTGGCGTCTTTGCAGTGCAACAGCGGCACCACCAATACAAACGCCCCGCGAAACAATGCGCAGCCGGAAAACGCGGTCGTCCAGAAATTCGGCTATGAAATCGTCAATATCTGGCCGCACGATCCGAGTGCGTTTACACAGGGTCTCGTCTTCCTCGACGGCAAAATGATCGAAAGCACCGGCCAGGTAGGCCGCTCGAGTCTCCGCAACGTCGAGATTCAAACCGGGAGAATACTGAAGAAACTCGATGTCCCGCCGCCGTATTTCGCCGAAGGCATCGCACTTCTGAACAACAAGATTTATCAGCTCACGTGGGAGCAAAACCTCGGTTTTATCTACGACGCCCAGGGCTTCGAGAAGCTCGGCGAGTTTAAGTATGACGGCGAAGGTTGGGGACTCACGACCGACGGCCGGTCGCTGATTCTAAGCGACGGCTCGAATCGCATTCGTTTCATCGATCCAGACAGCTTTCAGGTCACAAAAACCATCGCAGTCATGGACGCGAAAGTGCCCGTCCGCGAGCTCAACGAACTCGAATTCGTCAACGGAGAAATTTACGCTAACATCTGGCATGACGATCGAGTCGCGGTCATCAATCCACAGACCGGCCGCGTCACGGCGTGGATAGATTTAGCAGGGCTGTTGCAACCCGGCGACGTGCAAGATCCGGAAGCGGTGTTGAATGGCATCGCTTACGATCAATCGACCGAGCGGCTTTTCGTAACAGGCAAGCTTTGGCCAAAGTTGTTCGAGCTCAAGATTAAACGGTAGATGAAGTTTCTGACTTACTTCCAGGCTTTTTCCTACGCCATGATCGCAGTGGCCATGCTGGCGCTCGTTCTGGCGGGAGGCTTGAGCTACGGCTTGGCGTTGGCGTTTTTGGTCGTCATGATCGGGAGCTGGAACCTTGAAGGAACGCGCTGGCAACTGCCCGAACGTTACGGTCTCGCAATCGTGTTACTCTCGATACCGCTGTTTTACGTTGACTGGCAGTATCAAAAGTCGATTGGCGAACCGGCGGAGCGTCTCGGTGTTACAGCGCTGGCACATCTGATCGTTTTCCTGTCGGCAGTGAAGCTGGTCCAGGTTAAGAAAGATCGCGATTGGGTGTTTCTGTACCTGATTTCGTTCTTTGAAGTGTTACTGGCGGCTGGTTTGAGTTTTAGTCAGGTATATCTTGTCACGCTGACGCTCTACTTGTTGTGCGGTTTATGTGCGGTAACGGCGTTTGAGATTCAAAAAGCACGACGATCTATCGCGCACGCGGAGACACGTTTGCTCGTGCCGCCGGATTCGCGCGTGTTTCGCAAAGGTGGAAAACGGTCGTGGCGCAGCACTGAAGCGGCGCGGCTACCCGTAGTTGCCGTCGCTTTACTGGTTCTGATCTTTGCACTGGCGTTGCCGTTATTTCTGATCGCGCCGCGTTCCGGCGCCGCGGCACTGACGCGCAGTGGCAGTGGTCTAACAAACTTCATCGGCTTTTCGGAAAGTGTAACGCTCGGACAGATCGGCACGTTGAAACAGGACGATGCCGTTGTGATGCGCGTGCGCGTTGACGATCCGGGGCCGCCACAGGGTCTTCGCTGGCGTGGGGTTGCGCTCGACGAGTTCACCGGAAAAGCCTGGCGAAAATCGTCTGACGCTCGCCGCGCCGCACCCGTAAACGAGCGCGGTGGTTTCTTCGCAGTCGGCACGACTGAAGCGCTTCATCGTCTGACGTCGCAAACGTTCTTTCTCGAACCCCTGGAATCGCCCGTGCTTTTTGGCGCGCCGCGCGTGGTGGCGATTCAAGGCGACCTGCCATTCGTTCGTGTTGACGCTGAAGGCGGACTTCAGTCGCGACGTCACGATTACGAGCGGCTGATGTATAAAGCGATTTCCGACACCGACGATCCGCCGGTTGAAGAGTTGCGCGCCGACATGCGTCCTTACGGGGACGCATTCGAACGTTATCTGCAATTGCCCGAGAACCTGGACCGCCGCATCGTCTATCACGCACAGGCGGTGCTGCGAAACGCGCAGGCACGAAATCGTTACGATGCGGCCCAAGCGATCGAGCTCGACTTGCAAAAGAACTTCGCTTACTCGCTCGAGATGAAAGCGAGCGGCCCGGATCCACTGTCTGATTTTCTTTTCAACGTGCAATCGGGGCACTGTGAGTACTTCTCGACGGCGATGGCGGTGATGTTGCGAACACACGGAATCGCCGCGCGCGTCGTGAACGGTTTCCTGCCGGGCGAGTACAACGAGACGTCGGGCGCATACACAGTCAGACAAAGCGACGCACACTCGTGGGTCGAGGTCTACTTTCCGTCGTCACGGTCATGGGTAACTTTCGATCCGACGCCTTCAATCGGACGCGCCGAGCCGGTGCGCACTGGTTTGACTGCTCAACTACACAAGTACGTCGAAGCGCTCGAGTTGCTCTGGTTTCAGTACGTGGTTGGCTACGACAAACAGGAGCAACGATCCCTGGCGAGCTCGATCCACAATCAACTGTTCGATTACGGTCGCTTTGCTTCGAATCTGTTGAACACGGTGCGTGGTTACATGACCGCGACGACGCTATCTATTGCAGTAGTCGTGGTCGGGACCGTGTTGATGATTCTTACGATGATTTTCGGTAAGCGTTTCTGGCGTTTTCGCTGGCGCCGCAGCGCCGTCGTCACGGGTGCGGACGAAACGTATTCAAGCGTTGAGTTCTACGAACGACTTCTGAATGTCATGGAACAACGTGGACTCTCACGCGCCAAACATCTCACGCCGCTCGAATTCGCAAATACATTGGTCCCCGCGCAGGCAATGATGATCACGCGAGCTTACAACCGCGTCAGGTTTGGTAAACAGCGACTCACCGCGACGGAGAAACGCGAGATCGAAAACGCCCTATCCGAACTGGAGCACACGGACCACACTCGTAAATGAAGAAAGTCGGTTTTGTAAGTCTGGGCTGTCCCAAGAACCTCGTCGACAGCGAGGTCATGATGGGCCAACTCAAACAAAATGGTTATGAGATCACTGCGGACGCCGCGCAGGCTGACACCGTCGTCGTGAACACGTGCGGTTTTATCGATTCCGCCAAACAGGAATCGATCGACGCGATTCTCGAAGCGGCGCGTTTGAAGACTGAAGGCCACGCGCAACGACTCATCGTCGCCGGCTGCCTTGTCGAGCGTTACCGCGACGAGTTAAAAGCCGAGATGCCGGAAGTCGATGCGTTCATCGGGACGAGCCAGATCAACGACATCCTTGCCGTTTGCGATCCGAAGACCAACACGCGAACGCTTCCCGTTATCCCTCTTGGCAACCAAAGTGCGACCTATCTTTACGACGACTCAACACCGCGCGTGTTGGCGACACCGTCGCACTACGCGTTCATCAAGATAGCTGAAGGCTGCGATCGCCCGTGCGCCTTCTGTTTCATCCCGCAGATGCGCGGCCATTTCCGCAGCCGTCGCTTTGGCTCCATCGTCGCGGAAGCGCATCAACTTGCGGAGGAAGGCGTTAAGGAATTGATCCTTGTGGCTCAGGATTCATCGCGCTATGGCGAGGACCTTGGCAAACAGGACGCACTGGCCCGACTACTTCGCGAACTGTCACACACGGACGGCATTGAGTGGGTCCGGGTGATGTATACCTATCCAACGCACATCAGCGATGCGTTTCTCGACGTGCTTGCCGAGGAACCGAAAGCGGTGAAGTATCTTGACATGCCGCTTCAGCACGCGTCGCAAAATGTGTTAAAGCTGATGAAGCGCGGCGGTAATCGTGCGAGTCTCGAGCGTTTGATCGAACGCGTGCGACGTCGCGTTCCGGGAATCGCGGTCCGGACCACGTTCATTACCGGTTTTCCGGGTGAGACTGAAGATGACTTCAAAGAGTTGCTGGCTTTCGTCAAGAACGTGGAATTCGATCGCGTCGGCGTCTTCACGTATTCAGATGAAGAGGGAACACCGGCGTTCGAGTTGCCCAACAAAGTTCCGAACCGAACTGCTTCACGACGACGCACAACGCTGATGAAAGAACAGGCGAAGATTTCACAGCGAAACAATAAGGCGCGTGTCGGCGAAGCTGTGCGCGTACTTTTCGAAGGCGAGTCGAAAGAGAGTGAGCTTTTGTGGCAGGGCAGAATGGAGACGCAAGCGCCGGACATCGATGGTTGTGTCCTGATCAACGATGTTCCAGATGGCGTGCTGCCCGCGCCAGGAGATTTGGTCCACGTCGAGATCACGGAAGCGCACGAGCATGATCTGATCGGAAGGATCCTCGGTTGACCTTGCCCGTCAAAGAATCAAGCGACGAACTCAACCCCACGGTTCTCGTGTCACCGGCAGATGTTCCGGCACTCGCGAGAACACATTCACCGCTCGATTACGTTGCTCTGGCAATCGCGACTTTTGGCGTCGGCTACCTGCCATTGATCCCCGGAACGTTTGGGTCGATGGTTGGCGTGGCGATCTTCTTGCTGCTGGGAGTGTGGCCATTGCAAGTGGCGTTCATTGGGGCAATCGTTGTGCTTGGTACTTGGGCGGCATTCAGGACCGAACGGCTTCTCGGTATGAAAGACCCGGGAAAAGTGGTGGTTGACGAAGTCGCCGGGCAGATGATTTCGTTGTTGCCGCTTTCGTTCCTCGCCGATGGACCATGGTTCGTGTGGGTGATTGTTTCGTTTAATCTTTTTCGTTTGTTCGACATTTTCAAGCCATATCCTGCTCGTCGGTGTGAAGCTTTGCCGGGCGGTTATGGGATCATGGCGGACGATTTGGTAGCAGGAGTTTATGGCGCGATCAGCACGGCGACTGTTATTAGGTTTTTTGGTTCGTGAGGAGGGTTGACGAGTTGGACACAATCAAAAAGAGACAAGACGACGCGACGAGCAAAGAAACTTTGGAAGACATCGAGGATTCAGAAGCGGATACGGGCGATGCCGACAATGACGATGGTCCAAGTCCGGATGGCGCGTTAGACGAACCGGAAGAATTGCACGACGCGGATCCTATGTGAGGGTTTTGTCCGTAGTCAGTAGTCCGTAGTCAATAGTTCTGCAAACAACTGACCACTGACAACTGACAACTGACTACTCCGGTGTGTCTTGCGTCTTCGGGCGGTTCCACAGCCACCCGCGCCACCAGAAGAAGAACAGCATACCCACGGCCACGATTATCATGACGGCCAACGTCGCAAAATAACCGTACCGCGAGTGTAGTTCGGGCATGTTGTCGAAGTTCATGCCGTAAACTCCGGCGATAAACGTCAGGGGCAACATAATCGCCGAGAAGATTGTGAGTACTTTCATGATCTCGTTCATTCGGTTTGAGACCACCGACAGGTAAGCCTCCAACGACCCGTTAACCAAATCACGATAGGTCTCCGCGAGATCAACCACGCGCGTGAGGTGATCGTGTACGTCACGATAAAACGGGCGCATATCTTCAGGGATTAGATCAGAAAACTCACCGCGGCTCATGCGCAGAATGACGTCCATCTGCTTCACCGAGATCCGTCGCATCCGCAACACGCCGCGCTTCAATTCCGTGATTCGCGCGAGAATCTGGTTGTTGGGCTGCTTCAAGTTGAATATTTCTTCTTCCAGACGATCGATGCGCTCGTCGAAATCGTCGAGGACCGGCAAGTAGTAATCGACGATCTGGTCCAGGATTTGGTGACAGAGGAAGGCCGGACCGCGCCGGCAAAGAATCGGGCTCGTGCGCAGAAGTTGTTTGACGTTATTAATGCTGCGGAACGAATCGTGGTGGTAAGTAATGACGTAGTTTTTGCCGAGAAAGCCGTCCAACTCGATTGTGTTGAAGCGATCGGGGCTTGTGTCCGCGCGCACGCCGTGCACGATGAAGTAGAGATAACCCGGAAACTCCTCGATCTTCGGATAGTGGCGGTTTTCGTGGCAGTCTTCTACAGTCAGAGGGTGAAACTTAAACACGTCGAGGAGAATGCGCTCGTCCTCCTCGGTGGGCGATTGCATGTCAACCCAGAGCACGACCGAAGGATCTTTCAAGAGGGCGGGCAGTTGGTCCACCGTGATGCCCTCCTGGACCCTC
>Ga0079217_10000236_pt1 | contig 12990 bp, 17 predicted proteins | sample NCAS200_FD_76343 | JGI IMG/M metagenome (GOLD analysis project Ga0079217, IMG submission 76343) | Agricultural soil microbial communities from Utah to study Nitrogen management - NC AS200 | ecosystem: Environmental > Terrestrial > Soil > Agricultural land | place: USA: Utah | collected 2014-06-11 | reverse complement strand
CAGTGTTAAAATCCGAACTATAACGTGCCATATAAATATAATCAAAGACTACATTACTATTCGGATTTGTAACTCTCCACTTTATTATCCAATCTCCAACTTCCCAATTTAACTTATTAAAAAGTCCGGGTTCGGTAGCAACTTCTATAAAACCGCTGTTAAACGGAGGAATATTAAAAGTGAATGAGGCGTCCGTTCCAGTCTCTTTTGTAAGTCTATAAATATCTTCTGCCCATGAATGAACAATATTTGTTTTTATAAATTGTTGAGTGCCTAGCGTTATCTTTCCTCTTAACAGGTTTTCAGATATAGAGATAGAAGTGTCACTTATTGTTTTAATAAGTGACTGTAATCTAGTTAATGTTTCAGAGACACTTATTGATGTGTCAGAAATAGATTTAACACGTATTGGGATCCTTGCTAAAGCCTCGCTTCCCGTTATAGCAGTTTCATTAATTGGTTTTGGATATACTAGACCTTTAGTTAATGATTCACTAACTGATACTGCTGTTTCACTAATTGGCTTTAGTTTTACCTGTACCCTTGCTAGTGCTTCAGATACAGATACAGAGGTCTCAGATATCGGTCTAGCATAAACACTTATTGGTGCGGCTTCTACGTATAGAGTGGAATATGTAAGAGTTCCGGAACTTCCCGTTGTTATTATTGCGAAATTAACTAGATCTCCGTCCGCGGTTGTGGTAGTGCTTGCGTCATCGGTGAAAAAGCCCGAAGTAGATGCGTTTATGGTTACAACAGGATTAACATTAGCAGCATTATTTCTCATTCTTATAGTTGTAGTTCCGTTTACTGTATTCGTTGTAATATTAGCAGTTAGATTTCTAAGTATACTTGATTTGTATAATTTTATTTGTGTATTAGCCTCTGTTGTTTGTGGTATTGCTAAACCTCCAGTTTCATATCTTGTTAATGCAAAGTTTTGAACTGATCCATTAGTACAAGTAATAGGGAAAGCGGAATCTGTTGTATTGTGTACGTCAAAAGCCACAGCGTTAAAAGTTTGTGACCCTGTACCTGTTGGAGTAACAGATTGGACACATATTTTGTCATTTGATACTACTGTATCGGTGTTTGTAACATCTTCGAATTCTCCGGTGTTTGTAGTTGCGACTGATTGATTTCCGTTTGCTGCATTTTTTCTAATTCTATAAGTTGTGCTATTTGTCCTATTATCGGCAGTGATTCTGACTCTAAGATTGCGTAATGTACAACTGTGTCTAAATTGAACTTGTGCCGGTGCCTCTGTTGTAATAGTGTTCGATACGGTTCCGGTAAGATGGTGATAATTAGTAGTCGAAGCCGTACCCAATGCAGCGCTACCATGAGAGGATAATGTTGTATGTGTGTCTGTTGTAGCAAGAAAATCAATTTGTGTTAATGAGAATGTTACACTCCCAGTTGATCCGCTAACAACTGAACATTCTAAAAATGTATTTTGCCCAGCGGTAACGGTATCTGTGCTATTTATATTTTCAAATACTCCGGTTTGTGTCGTTGTTATGGAAACAGAATTATTACCATTTGCGCCGTTATTCTTAACACGTACTACTGTAGTATTGTTGTTTGTATTTGTGATTACTCTAGCCCTAAGATTAGAATAAACTCCGGCGGGTCGTTGTAGTGTTGCCTCATTCGTAGCAATAGCGAAGAATCCGTATGATGTGGCTAATGGTGCTTTCCAAGTTGTAGCATTACCTGAAAGCGCTGTATTATTGCATTGAACTACGGTTGTTTTGACATTAGCCAATTGTTTTTGCTGTTATTTTACTGCTATTACTACTGATACTATTGATTTACTAGTATTACTTTTCCAACGCCGAATTTTGTGTCTAAAAAGTTCTTTGCTTGATTTAATTTATTTGATGTTAATGTAATTCCTGTTACCGTTAAAGTCATAACTCTATTAGGTGCGGTTCCGCTCCAAACCCATGAAACATTAATCGCTTTCTTTAAAGTAATTGCTCCTGTTTGTGGATCTGCTTCTCCAAAATCGGATTGCATTTTTGTTATAAGTTCGGTTATCGTTCCATTCTTTCTTTTATTTTCTTCATTAACTGAATCATAAGTATCTTTTTTGTTGTTACCTGTTAGATGTAAATGATTAGAACATTGGTTTACCGTTGTTTTATAACTTGTTATTATTTGATTATCAGGTACGGAATCGTCCCAGTCATATTCTAGGACACAATCACAAGTATCTGGACTCCAGCGTGTCGTTTTTATTACCACAGTTATATCAAAATAAATAAAAAGATTGGAAAAGAAAGAAACTACTAATTATTAATAATATTCTATCCCAATGTAAGTGTCCATGTGACCTGTAATTGGTCATTTGTTGCTAATGTTACCGCTGTAAATGTAGCCTCGTGTGTCATTGTTCCGGATGACGATGCGTTGAACAAGCCACTCTTTTGTACTGCGGTGTGTGCGCCTGAAGCGGTAAATGTAATTCCCAATGTAGATTGATTTGTACCAGCGCTATGTGTGTTTGTAGTTGCTGCCGCTCTTGCTAATCCGTTGGTAGTTATCTCTGATGTGAGTGTGGTATCTCCCGCTGCCGGTGAACCTGTGTCTGTCGTTACGGCGATGTAACGAGATCCTTGTGTACCCGCTGATGTATTTGTGTATGCTTGATTGTGTATGAAATCACGTCCTCCGTTTGTTAGCAAATTGTGTTTATTTAGGACAATTGTTTCCCAATTATCTGAATTTGCCCGTTTTAAGAAAACGGACACATAACCATTACTTACCATGTTTATTATTTCACTAGATTACCCTTACAAGAATCACATACGGGTTTAGTTCCATATGCTATACTTTCAAATTCTACTGGAACGGAACATATTGCACAAGGAGCAGTACCGCTTATTGTGGCTTTTGTGTCCTTTAGATGTTTATCCCATTCTGCCGGATCTTTAGTTCGAAATATATTTTGTGGATCTCTGTAGTCGACGAATTCGCCGCCGCCTTCTATAAGACTCATTTTAAGCCGCAGTGTCTCCAGCGTATGATAATACATAATTGTCGTCGTTGTAAGCGCCTGCCGTTGCGCCAACTATTCTTTTTATCCAAATGGCTTTATGTTGCCCGTTGGGTATGTTACCAATTGTTAGAGCATTACCTTCACCTGCGGCAGTTGAAAATGTGACCCCAGAAGGAGCAGTTGATTCGTTAGCGACTGTTTGTTCTGTACCATTAACGGCACTAGTACCTAAACCTATTTCGACTGATGTGTCTGTACTTGGTGTATTAGTTGCGATCCAAACTTTAGCAGACTCAAGTGTTAGAGTGGCATTAGTATTTTTCACATAAATACATCTGTATTCGGTGTCACCAGTATTTGACTCTGTACTGGACACAACATCCCAAATATTATGTGTCGTATTATCGGTAATTTCTGTTGCAGTTATTGCGCCTCCTAAGGAGTCAATACTTGATGCTGAAAATGTTGATTTGTATTCTTTAATTTCTGACGCTAAAATAGCCATATTTTTATACTACTTAAATAGGGTAACGAAATCGAAAATAGGAACTAATTAGACGCTACTGTATCCCCTGCAAAACCAATTGTAAGGTTATCCGAGTTATATGCTTGAGAACCTACATTTATCACACGTTTAAGCCATACTGCTTTATGTTGTCCAGCGGTTAAGTTACCAATTGCTAACGCGTTAGTTATTCCATTCGCTGATGAAAACGTTACACTAGTTGGTGCTGTACCTTCAGCGCCGATCGTTTGTTCTGTACCATTAATGGCGCTTGATCCTAGTCCCATAGTAATATCTGAATATGTTGACGGTGTATTCGCATTTATCCATACTTTAGCATTGGTTAGTACTGAACGACTGCTTATGTTCTTAACATATAGACACCTATATTCTGTGTCTCCCGTACTGGATTCTGTCGCTGTGACAACGTCAAATAAATTGTGTAGTGTATTAGTCACAATTGGGCTACCTGTATTTATTGCTCCTCCCAAAGAGTTAGCAGTATTCGAACTTTTATAATATTCTAGTTCTGTGCTTATAATCTTTGGAGTTAGTATACTGAATTTGTGGGTATGTGTTCGTGTGACCTTAATCTTTATACTGTATTTATGTGTCTTGGTTGGACGTGGTAAAACCCTACCTCCAGCGGTCCATTTATGTATGTGAGTACGGATAATCTTACCAATAATATTCCATTTGTGTGTCTTGGTTTTTGTTACCTTTAATTTGATACTAAACTTATGTGTCTTGGTTAATGATGTTATCTTGACTTTAAGACTAAATATGTGAGTCTTTAGTTTCTTGACCTTTCCTCCACTGTTAAATCTGTGTGTCTTTTGAGTTAGGACTTTCTTCTTGATATTGTATTTATGTGTCTTAGTCTTAGGTCCTGATGTGATAGCGATTAGTCTATTCCATCTATGGATGTGTGTCCTAGTGACCTTTAGATTTCTATTCCATTTATGTGTCTTGGATTTTGATACTGGTTCTTTGGAAAATCCTAGAGGAGGGATAGAATGAGTATGACCGTAACCGGCAGATCCGTTAAGATTAGGCATTTATTATATTATGTGACTTCGACCCTTTGCCAAGTATACGCTCTATCAGTACCGGCGAGTCTTCTAATTGTGACTCTATATTGTCTTGTTGGTATATATGGAATAAAAAAGGAAGGATCGTCTTGTACTCCCGTTAATGTCGTTGTATTATATACTCTCATGACGTTAGCGTTTTGATCTCTTACATATGTTTTAATTTCTACGGAGTCTATTGCTGCCATGTTATGTGTATGTATCCAAGTAGCATAATGTCGATCGGCAGTAATATCGAAAAGATTTTGTGCCGTTGTTGTCGTGGTAATTGTACCATCGAAAAATGTGACTACCATTTTATAATATAAATAATTTACAGATACTAGTAATTATTAAGCAACCTTTTTGATTAGTCTTTTCACTATATAATCAGTGTCAGGTTCTACAAGTAAGCCCACATCTTCATAATATCTAGTTAATGCATACTGTGAGGTAGGTTCTAAAAGTTGGGGTAACATATGACCGCCTTCTTGGTTACATAATACAATAACATAATTGGAGAAATTAGTCATCGTTGAATCTACATTAAAAGCAGACACGTTTATAGGCGCTTGTTGCCAAGCCTTATGCACTGTTATCGGATTATCGTGTCTAGTCCCTTCCTCAGCATTTATAATATGAATTGTTTCTATTTCGTACTGGTCATTAGCAGATCCTAGAGATATCGTAAAATTATATTGTGGTTCTAAATACCAACTTAATACCGCATATGTCTCAGTATTTGGATAGGCATATCCTAATGGTAAGGTCACAAAATCCGTTGGTGTATAATACTGTGTGAATTCATCAGACACAAAATGTCTTGGTGCGCGTGAATCTCTATCTTCAACATTGAAAGATTGAAACTGTTGTTTCTCTAAAATTTGTGTCCATCTTACAGGTATTTCTGTACCTTGTTGAACTGTACACACTTTGGGATTTACTAGTTCGGGACGTTTCTTAAAATAATCTATTAAATATTTTAAATATATATAATTTGTTTGTACCGCTATGGCTTCACGTTCTGCATATTCATCGGGATCAGTAAGATCAAAAGGAGAAATACCTTCGGTTAAGAATCCTATTGTATTATATCTATTAGCCATAAATTGATAGATTAATGCTATATCTGGAGTGTAGTACCCCGCTCGGCTTCTACTACCATCATAAGGAGTAGCGTTTTGTATAGTCCAAAAGTCTGAGAATATATATTGAGGATGTAAAGTATTAAGTTCTTTGTAAATACTCATATTTTGTTTCCAAGTTATGTCTTTTCTAGGAATTTGTGTCTCTAATTTAAATGCTACAAAATCATCAGCACGCGCTAAATTTCTTTGTAGTGCATAATCAACGTTAGCAAAATAGCGATTAAGATTATGACCGTCTACAGTAATTTGTGGTTTCCAGTTTCTTACAAAATAAAATAAGTTCCTTGTTTCAGGTGTGTATCTAGCCATAGCATCAATGTCACAGTCCCAACCGCTAGGAGTTGTATATGTAGTATGAAAAAAGCCGTCTACATTTACCGTTGGTATTATTGCAATAGACACATTATCATAATATCCTCCGGGATTAAGTTTTATATCATCAATAAGTAAAAAGCAAGCCATACGGGTTTCGTCTTCCGTTCCATGAACTTGAGAATAGAAAAATGCACGAAATAATTCCTTACCCGTTGATTTGAATACGTGGACGGGCATAGGTCTACCTTCTCGACTAGGACCGATTGAATAAGTTTCGTATGTATGTGGCAATTTATTATTATGTACTCCTTGCTGAAGTTAGTTCTAGACTTGTAGCCACATAATCAGTTTGTATAGTTCTGTTTGATGATCCGACGCTCTTAAAGATTCCCAATATTGGACTTACAGCGTCACCTATATCGCTAGGTATATTTGTTGTAACCGTTCCTATTGTTGAACCATTCAAAACATATGATACCAAGTTAGCGACACTATTTACTATAATCTCTAATCTAATCCATTGATTATTAGCGACTACGACGGCGCTAGGTGTTTCCGTTCTTGTTGAATCATTTGCTGTACACATACGCCAGTTAATTGATGACGCCTCATTATAATCAAAATAAACTCCGTCTGTGACCGTTGAACTGGTACTATCTCCAACAAAGCCAAAGATAACCTTATAGCGTTCTCCGCTTGTGGATAATGTTGGTAACTTAATCTTTGTCTTTATTTTTGTTTCTCCTTGACCTAGATTAAATGCTGCTCCCGTTGCTGACCTACCCGAGAATAACGCAGATCTACCGCTTGAGGTTGTACCTGTTTCCAAAGCCCAGACACCAAAGATCCCGTCCTCTAATACGGTCACATTTGATACTGTTGCCCCAGAACCAGACACATTTTGAGATAAGAAGTTCGCGCCAGTACCGTCTACCGAAGCGCCAAAGCAATCTTCAAAGTATTCTATTTTTGACCTAAATCTATCATAGTTATTAACCCATATTCTAGCGTTGAATATGTCAGAATAAAAGTCATCGGATAACTCTACTTGTTGAGCGTCTCCATTAACTCCCGCCATTCTACCTATAAGACGTTTATCTGTTAATCCTTGTATTTTGTTAAGTGTGACTGCGTTATCTCCTAATTTAGTAGTACATACTTCTTGATTAATTAAATCTGGACACATATCTATCTATGACCTCGTTAATATTACCTTTCTGAAATCGAATCCGCTTTCTAATGGCTTGATTCTATCTATATCAGGTTTAAATGAGATTAATACTTCCGCTGATTCTCCCGCTCGTAATACGGACGGATATCTTGTTATCTTTAAATCGGGTTCATTAGCCTCAATAAGTGGCTCTAATTGTATATCATATTCTATTGTATTATGTGCGAATAAACGGATACGTTTTTCTTGACCTTGGAGAACTGTCCCAAAATCAAGTAATAAGTTACCATTTGAATCTGTTGGTGCGCGTTCTCCTAGATCTGCATCCATGTAATACTGTATAACTTTATGTGATCTATTGTCAGACATAATTATAGTTTAAACTAGTCATATATTTGAATATAATAATCATAGGGATCATCTGACGATTTGACAAAGGCTTTTTCTACTATAGCCTTATTGGTACTTGATCTTATGAGGCAATCATCTAACGCACATTCTAGAGAGGCATAACGTCGTCGTTCTTCCTCACCGAATTTTAACTTTTGTCCAGACACATAACTAATCTTAATTACTACTGGTTTAGTTCGCATCGCTGTCATTTTGCTATTATGTTACCATTTATCTTTAATAAAAGTCTACATCTACAATTTGGATGTGTGTCTGATTCAGGGACTATTATACTAGGATCGTCCAAGTCCCATTCTAATCCTTCAAGTTGCGAACAAGTAGGACATACACTAGCGTCTTGCTCTGTGGCAAAGACTACGGTATCGCCTTGTTTCCCTCCTCCTTCGCCTAATTCATAATCGCCGATATCAGTAAAAGGATCATCCTCGTTAGTATCTAGAAATTCCCTAATCTCTTGTGTCTGTTGTTTAAACTCTCTATATTTTTGTAATGTGGCAAAGGCTAATGTGGTTGCTACAATTCCACTTGTGATTAATGCTGCATTTGTGTCTATGTTTATTAAGCGATCGTCTTCCTCATCTTCCATCGCAAATATCTCGTCTGTAATGGTCACATTATTATTAGTCATGTTAGGACGTTGGTGTCTCACTGCGGCAGTCTTATTGATAAACGTCTTGTTTTTTAATACCTGTAAATGTTTTGTGACTAATCTCCAAAACATTCTATACGATTCATCTGACTGAATCATTATCTGGGTTAAGTCGCTAGGACTCATAAACATATACTGAGGTCTGTTTGTTGATCTGGACACGTATTCCATTCCTAGTAAATAGGTTCGTGTGACCATTGACTTTATTAGTGACTGGACTTCAGTACCATATCGCTTTTCTGCCTCATGTAAGTAATGGATTTTGCCCTCATAATCTTTTATTATATTCTTGAATACTTTCCTTATTTTAGGTAAATATAATTCCTCAATCTTTAAAGCCTCTTTACTAGTCTTGGTTCGCTCTATACGTATTCGAGCAGTACGGAATATTGTGTTTATATTCCTGTCTATGCGCTCAAGTAGATCTATCTTATTTTCCGCCGATTGACTCATATGCTCGTTTCTTTGCTTCAATAAACTGTTTATACAAGTCTTTAATTACTGGGTCGTTTATTGTGTCTGCCATTATAGATCCAAATTTGAATGATGGTTTCTTTTGGAGGTTATTAGACGGTTGTGTCTTCTTTACTACGTCATTAGCGGTACTACCATTTACACTGTTTAATTTACCTTCTAATTGGTCAAGTAATCCCATACGCTTACTATTGACTGCAGTATTTGTGGCTGCTTCTTGTTGAAATATTCCCATCTGTTGCTGTTGTAACTGTTTCATTTCCATTTCTTTCTGTTGGAGTCGTATCTCAGTTTCTTCTATTTGGTCATCCATTTCTGCTTCTTGTAATACTTTGCGTGGACTAATAAGATCCTGTGCATAGAGACTTAATGCGTTGGCTACTCTTTTCTCTGCGGTTTCGAAGTTAGGATCAGTTATATCTATTGATAATTTAGCGGGAGGAATAAACTCGGTTTGATTCATCATCATGCCGTTTGGTTGTAATGGATTAAGTGGCTGCTCATCAGGAACTAACATAGGTTTTTGTACCATTAAACTCTGTCCATGTTTACCGTAGTCATCGGGTAAGTTTACACCTTGGATTTGTAACTCGGTTCTAAATATGTCGTTTAATAATTGCTCTTCGATTAGACCAGTAAGCCATTTACGTTCTGCGTCTAGGTCACTTTCTTTCCATGATATAAGTGTCTGTACCAAGTTTGAATAGTTTTGCGATGATTCATATCCTACGAGTGGAGACGGTACGGCTAAATCTCTAGCAGTCTCTAAGTTCATTTCGTTTATTATCTCTAAAAGCATAGGAGCATTTTGTGCTATCTGTTGGACATTTAATTCTACTTGGTGATCTGTAGCGAACCAACCTCCCGCTTTCATTTGATTAACTACCTCAGTCATTTGTGTCCATGTAATAGATGGATCCTTAAACAATAGCCAACCAAACCCAGCCCATAAAGCGCGAGCAATCTCTTTAAGATCTTCCTGTTTTATGATACGTTTTGTTTCTGATCCGTCTATAACTGGTTCTAGGTCACTTAATCCGTAATACATCGATCCACTGGACACATGATAATCGTTTCTAGTAATATAGATAATATTCTCTTTTTCTAACAAGTCCTCAGTCTTTGGTAAGTCTCTATAATGTATTCCTAAGAATTCCCATGTATCGGGATTTACTTCAACATCGCCAATAAGTTTAGAGTTAAGGACATTTAATCTTACAATTCTGTTACCATCATTGGGATCGCGTACCTTCTCGATACATGCGCGTCCATAAATTGAGGCTTGAATTCCCGCAGCGTGAATTACCTTCCTAAAGTTTACACGTCTTAATAGTTCGTTGGCTTCGTCCATTGCCTTCTTATATGGTTCATATCCTATTACTGCTTGAAGCGCTGTTGCTCGTTCCTCATCATTTTGGAATTCTTTGTTTACGTCCAAAGATACAGACACATGAGCGCCAAGAATAAAGTTCCACTTCTTAGTCACACCAAGGCGGACAGTACCATCAGATCTAAAACAATCTTCGAATCTATCTAAGTCCCTTTTTCTATAGGGAGGTTTTAATCTTGGGACTCGGACTTTATTACTCTGTTTGAATATGTTATCGTAGCGTGGTGTCATTGACGTTAAGTTATTTGTAGATAAGTTGAACTGTGCGACTAATGGTTTTTGTTTACCATTACTATTAAATATACTAGAATCTTTATTAAATTTTATATTATGTTCTAACTCTGACATACGTATAATTAGTGTTTATAAATAAAAAATATAAGAGTAGTTAGTTATTATCGCGCCACAATAAGGCTACAATAAACAGAACTATAAACAAAGGAGATACGGCTAACAAGAATACATCAATCATTAAAGTATTCTGTATATAGAACGGACACAATTATCATTACTATTATACCTAATACTACGATTCTATAAACTGATCCCTCGCTAATCATACAAGTATTCAGAATCTTCGTGTGAATAATATTCTACATTAGTGATACGTATTTGATTATTCTGTTTGAGCATTTGTAGATATGGATCATTATCTTCTTCCTTATTCTTTTCGACTAATCTCTTTCTAACGAATTGCTCTGATCTTGGTAACGTTTCTTTTTGTGCCTGTACAATATGTTTCCTACTATGAGGAGCAAATGGATCAAACGCTGGAAATGTAGTCCTTACCTTTATACCGGGTTCGGTACTACGTAGACCAATAGCAACATTACAACGTGGACACCTATATAATTCGGCTTCTTTCTGATCTTGCTCTAGTTTAACATGGCATACAGTACAATATCTATTCTCTAAGTCTTTAGGACTTGTTATTATATTGTTTCTATTCTTATCGCGCTTAGTTGTAGTTGTCATCGTTATCGTAAGAATAACCCATTGCATTTAACACATCTGTACCAATCTGTATTAATCCAAAAAGTCCCAAGACCATGAAAGAATTTGAGATAAGTATCGCATTTTGGACACTTTGGGTATATAACAGGAATGGGTTCATTGTTTTCGTTATCGTTATTATTAATGATTATTGAATTCGTCAATTGTGTCCTCAATCTCTTTTTGATACCAGTTATTTAAACAATCCTTATTACAAAATACTATTAGTCCCTCTCTATCCATATCTAAATAAACGGAGAAAGGGAATATAGTTTTACCGCAATAATTACATTCGATTTTGTTACTCATGTCTTCGAACAATATCTATTATTATGGGTTAATCAAATCTTTGAAACAAGACAAGCAATAGTATTCCTCGCGTTCTAGGTTTTGTTCTTTCTCAGTTTTGCCCATGTCTACAACTAGAATAAATTTGCCTTCGTCGATGTGACATATTTCACATTGCGTTTTAACTCGATCCTCCCAATATAGTGATACCTTTTTCCAAACCATTCTTGCTAAGACACATATTTAGTAATGTTTGTACGTCGTGCAGCATTGCAGTCTTTACATAATACTATCTTATCTATTGGACTGTTTACGTTTGTAGTTCTTAGCGTTAAATGATAAGTTCGTGTCTCACTTTCTGAGACTAATTGTTTACATTTGTCGCAACGAACTGTCATTTTTGATACTTTGCTTCATATAGTAATTTGTTACCACTTTCTGAGGACTTGAATTGTACTGTTGCACTCTTACCTGAGATTAACAATAGTGTGTAACCAAATATCTTATCATTGGCAAATTGTACGTTTTTGTTGATTAAGTTACCATTAGAATCAAACTCGCTCCTCTTAAATGGTGTGTGTTCATGTCCTCCCGCTCCATTTATGATATAGGCTTGTCCGTGTGGTTTTGAGAAATCAAATGTCTGGGTTCCAGATACATATTCGAATAATTGTCTTGCTTCGTATGCCATTGGTAACCATAACTGCATATCGTGATTATGTCCATGGAATACAAAATCAACTTGGTATTTATCACATAATTGTTGATAGACTTTTCTGGCGTCCATCTCTGCAGCGTGATTTGTTTTAAGTGTATATTGTGGCTTGTGTATGGTTACAATAATCCAATCTATTTGTCCGCTAGTGCGTAACGAATCGGCTTCCTTTAATTTATCTTCAAACCATTTGGCTTGCTCTCTATCTCCATATTTATAGTCCAAGTCCTGTGAATTTAATACGATAGAATATAGATTCTTAATCTGTTTAGTTGATAGCCATTTCGCTGTACCGGATTCCAATTTACTGGGATTTAGATCTGGCTTCCATTTCTCGATTTGTTGCTCGATAATATCTTTCTCAGATTCGCCATTCTCATGATTGCCTTCCGATAACTGAATAACTTGCTGATTCAATCCATTTGTTTCTAATCCTGATATCCATTTACTAGCACTTGTATCGTTATATGCTGTATCGCCTCCGAATATAGCAGCGTCGGGTTTCTCGTTGGCTATGGCTTTAGCAGTGTTTTGATAATCACTGCCATCTTCTGTGTCTGCAAATAGGACAACTTTTAAGTCTGCTCCAGTTGGAGGAGGCGGAGGAGGAGGAGGTGACCCATCACTAGACACAATAACGTTTACATCATCAGTAGCCGTTACGCCTTTTGTGTCTGTTACTTTAAGTCTAAATGTATATGTCTCTGTCGTTGCGGTTGTTCCTGTAGTCATTATATTAATATTCGCTGTCTCTGAGATTGTTCCTGTAGTCGGTAATAGATTGTTCGCAGTGGTAAATGTTGGCGTCGAACTTGATCCGCTTCCAGATACGTTTATCTTGGTTAGTTTAACATCTT
>Ga0079217_10000234_pt1 | contig 13023 bp, 11 predicted proteins | sample NCAS200_FD_76343 | JGI IMG/M metagenome (GOLD analysis project Ga0079217, IMG submission 76343) | Agricultural soil microbial communities from Utah to study Nitrogen management - NC AS200 | ecosystem: Environmental > Terrestrial > Soil > Agricultural land | place: USA: Utah | collected 2014-06-11 | reverse complement strand
GTTCCTCCGAATTTCAATGCGTATCGAAGATCTCTTGATACGCTTTGAGCTTCGCCTTGGTCGCTTCGGTTTCCGCTGCAGTCGGATTCGCCGGATCGGCAGCCGGCGGCAAACAGCCCAGCTTCATCAAGCATGCCATCAACAACAGCCGCGCTTTGGTCGCGGTCAAATTGCTGCCCGCAATCGCCAGTGGATCGCGGGTCGGGTCAACAAATCCGCTGGCATTGCCTCGCCCCACTTTGACGACAGGCATACCGCAGAAGGTCGCGCGCTTGAGCGCAGCGTCCACCGAATTGCTCATGGCGCCGAACGGCGCCGATCCTTCGGCGACGAATCCAGCCAGCGGCGCATCACGCAAATTCTTCTCGATGCGCGCCAGGATGTCGACCTCGCTGCTCGCATCTCCCGAAGTGTCTTCCGGCAGATAACGCGCATGCTTGACGATGGTCACTTTTGGAATAGCCGTCGAAAGCAAACTGCCGTCCGCAGCTTTGATCGTAACAGCGATCGTTCCGACCTTTGAACTTTGAACCCTTGAACCTTGAACTTCACGCGGCAGCCGCGTCAAATTCACTGCTGAATCGTGCGTATGCCGCTTCACCGGCTTGAACGAAAACTGCGGCGCGCCAGGATGACCAATGCGTCCAATGATGCCGCCATGCCCTCCGGTGGCGACGTAGCCGCCCGGCCGGGCGTCGGCTTTTTGCACATCGCGTGAGGTAAAAATTTGTTCGTCGAGGATCGCCACGGCGCCGACGCAATCCTTGCCGCTTTCGTCAGCCCAGATCCGCGAGGTGATGTAGTCGACGGAATCGACGATGTTCCGGTCGCCGTCATTGGCGATGGCGCCGTGCGGCCGCTGGGACGAATTCCCCGCGATCGGCAACGCCGTATCGATCAACAGATTGAGCCAGTAAGTCGTCTCTTCGACAAACGGGCTGCCTTCGAGCCAGATCGCGCCCAGGTATTTGCCACTGCCGAGGGCGCGCTGCACGACGTTGGTCACGCGCGCCAAGGCGGGCATCGCCGGCTCTTTGCGCAAGTAGCCAGGACGGTAGGGGAAAAAATCCACCCCGCGCGTCTCCGGCGCAATGTCGCCCTCGCCGACGTCGGTGCGCTCGCCGGCGCCGCGCCCCTTGGCGTAACCGCCGGACGGTAGCGCGCGGTAGAAATCGAATTCAGCTTTGCCGGTGAGTAGCGAGCCCATCCCCTCGTCTGAAACTCCCAAGCGGTCGATTTCTTCGAAGAGCCGCGCGCCGTCGGGAAAAAACGACACTCGGCAGAGCTCGCTCGGTACATCCTTTTCAGTTCCGTCCGTTTCCCAGGGCTGCCCATTGGTCTGGCGAGCCATGTAGGGCAGTGGATAAAGACCGTCCTCCGGCCGCAGCGTGATTTCGTATACGGGTTTGTCGTTAGGACTCGTGCGCTCTTTGTGAAAAATGCCCGCGCTATCGAGATAACCATCCGGCGGCGCGTAAAGCGCGGCGAAATCGACCTCCAACGGCTGCGCGCTGAATTGCTCGACGTAAACCGTCACCGGCGCGGCCAAGCGCTGCGGGCGCAGGATGTCGAAGCGCATCGCGGAGCCGTCAGCGTGGCTGCGCGGCGGCAGACCGTACTTTTCGCGCGCCTTGTTGCTCGTGACCAGAGGTTCGGTGTTTTGGATCGTCGCCGTTGGACCGGAAAAAACCGCGATGCGGGGTTTGCCGCTACCTCTTGAAGTTGCCACAGGACTCTCCGTGCAATTGACGGCCGGTAGGGGCAGGTTTTAAACCTGCTCCTACTTTAATTCGTATGGAAGTTGTTTCGGGCCGTAGCCCTGCCAGTACTTCTTCGTCGCCGGGTCGTAACGACCCTGGAGGAAGCTGCCCGCTTTTTCCGCCCGGACGATAATCGCAACGGTGCGTTCTTGGCCGCTCTCTTCGGCGTGAATTTCATAGGGCGGAACAAGATCGATTTTGCCGGCACCGACTTGCACGTTCTCTATTTTGCGGATTTCGGCGTAGTCTGGGTTGGTACGATCATCCGTCCGTTCATAACGCTCGATGGTCTCGCTGCCGTCGAGAACTCCATACAGTGTCCAATTGTGCGCGTGATCGTGGATCTGGGTTCTGATTTTCGGCGCTTTGATCAGGCCGTTGATTACGAACTTGTAATCGGGATCTTCATAGAAAAGCAAATTTTCCGCCCGTTCACTCCCCTGGGAACAATCGGGCCAGCTCTTCGATTGCTCTTTGATCGATGGATCCGCCAGCAGCTCTTGTAATAACGGCGGCATCTTTGCCCACCGCTTTGCCGGATCGGCTTCGGCGGCAAAGAGATCGCGTGTGGCATCGATGAATTTTTGTACGGCAGATTGAGACATGGCATCCTCCTTGGGGAACTAACCAAGGTCATTATTATTCTCTTAACGTGTTGGTCGTCAAGCAAATGTCGTTTATCTAGCGCTGTTCGGCGTGAGTACTTCTTTCATCCTCCCAACTTGACATCTTCGGTAGCCCTGGATTAATGGTCGCTCTAGCGAGCACTTTGCCGGCACATATTCGGCCCGGTTGGCGGAAACTGACGGCAAATCGGTATGACCGCTTATTTAGCGAGAGGGTCTTATGAAAAGAATCATTTCTTCAGTCTCATTTCTGTGCGGCTTTGCACTGGTCGCTGCCGTCGCGCATTCGAGCTCGCATGAATTTTTCAAGGGAAAATCGATCAGGCTCTTGGTCGGGAACTCAGCCGGCGGAGCGATGGACGATTGGGCCCGTTTTGTCGCGCAATACCTGGGAAAGCACATTCCGGGAAATCCCGACATAGTGGTGCAGAACATGCCCGGGGCGGGCGGCATAACTGCGGCAAACTACCTTTTTAACATCGCCAAGCCCGATGGTTTGTCCCTCGGCATCGTCAACCCGGCCCTCTATAGTGATCAACTCATAGGATCAAAAGAAGTGAGATTCGACTGGCCGAAATTTGTCTGGATCGGCTCGCCCGAAAAAATCGACCAAGTCTTGTTTATACGGACCGATTTCCCGTCGAAGACCTTAGACGAAATGCGCAATGCTGCCGAGCCGCCGCGGTGTGCGGCTACGGCGCGCGCTGGATTGGCTTATTTCTTGCCGAAGCTGCTTGAGGAAGCGCTCGGGATCAAGATCAACATGGTGCTTGGCTACGGCGGCGGCGGCGAAATGAATCTTGCCATGGAGAAAGGGGAAATCCACTGCCGCGCCGGAACCGTTTCGGCTTATGTGGGCCGCGAACCCACTCGCACATGGATCAAGAAGGGGTTTGTTCGTGCTCTAGTACAAAGCGGGGCCAAGCGTTATCCGAAATTGCCCGATGTGCCAACCTTCTATGAGGTGATGGAGGCAAATAAGACGCCCGAAGCAACCAAGCGCCTTGCGCGAGTCCTGCTCTCCTCCGGCGATCTCGGCAGGCCTATTATCGGTCCACCGGCTACGCCTGTCGACCGAGTGCAAATTTTGCGCGATGCTTTCACCAAGGCCATGAGTGATCCGGCGTTGTTGGCAGATGCCCAGAAGAGACGATGGGATTTAGATCTCTCGAGCGGCGCGGAGCTCGAAGCCACGGCCAAAGAGATCATGGTGCAACCGCCCGAGGTTATCGAAAGGATGAAAAAGCTCTTGCTGGAAAAGTAATTTCCCCAGCCTGGCAGAATCATACCCCCTGAGGAAGGCTTGATTGCGTAGAGAAGCCGCCTGCACATCATGAGAGTCGGCCGCTCTTGCGCTTACAAAATCATTGATGATGCAAATTGACTTGAGCGTCGCAGGTCCAATCACAGCTGCTCTTTGACCGGAAAGGCAAAAAATTCCCAGAGCCGTTCGAAAACACTACGCGAACTCCAATCGTCATAGGTTATCTTTTTCGAGTGTTTTAAATCTTCCCGAAAAATTTCTTCCAGGCGGCGTGTGATAGAACCATCGTAAACCGTCAGATTTAGCTCCTGGTTTAATGCAAAAGAGCGATTGTCAAAATTAGTGCTGCCGATGGTTGCCCAAATGCCATCGACAACCATCGTTTTGGCGTGCATGAGGGCCACCTGATACTCGTAAATCTCCACGCCGCCGAGCAGCAAGTCGCCATAGTGGCTACGGCTGGCGACGTAAGTCAGCCGGCTATCGATCTTGCCGGGCGTCAAGACGACGACACGCACGCCGCGCGAGACCGCCTTCAGCAACGCTTCGGTCATCACAGGGTCCGGAATGAAATAGGGGTTGGTGATCAGAATCGAGCTCCGCGCCGAGTTGATCGAAAGCAGAAACAACATGTAATTCTGAAAGCTGCCGCCTGCGGGCGAGCTGCTGACGATCTGCGCGGGCAACTTTCCGACCGGCTCGAGCCGCGGAAAGTAGCCTTCACCGCCGATGGCTATGGCGGTGGTTTCGAGCCAGCTCTCTGCGAACGAGGCTTGCAGAAACTTGACGACCGGACCTTCAATGCGCGCATTGGTATCCCGCCAGTACTTGTCCGTGCGGCCATCACCTTGCCACGTGTCGCTTATCCCATAGCCGCCGGTAAAACCCACTCGGCCGTCGATGACCAGAATGCGCCGGTGACTGCGATAATTATATTGCAGCAGTTTCCACGGGAATAGGATCGCCGGCGCTTCCACTCGGCGAAAAAATTCTACGTGACATCCGGCATTGCGCATCAACCCAAGAATGTCGGCCGGTGTCTTGCCCGAACCGTGACTGTCGAGCAGGATATTCCCCTTGACCCCGGCGCGGCAGCGCTCGGCAAAAGCCTCGGCGAACTCGCGCGCAAGGTCGCCGCCCTCAAAAAGGTACTGAGCAAAAGTTATCGTGGACTTGGCGGCCTTTATGTCGCGCAGCATGATCGGAAACGTATCTCCGTTGAGCAAGACCTCGATGCGATTGCCGCCGACGATTGGCGCGTCCGTGTGCGCTTCAATAGTGGGAAAAAAAGTTGCTTCGCCGAGAGCGATACTGGGAATTTGCTGAACGGAAACGACTTTGGCGCACCCGGCGAGAAGTAGGGCGGTCAATAACCAACTCAGTGTTTTCATGGAAAAGGGCACCCTGCTAGAACAGATCCCTGGCTGCGTTGCGGGATGGAAAAAGATTGGAAGACAAAGGGCGGGAGCTTTCGTCGTCACCTTGTAAGCTTTATTTGGCAACGGGGCAGGCGGCAACTGGCCAGACCAAAGTCCTTTCCGACGGGATTCAGAAGAGCGGCGACCCCGTCCAGGTGTGAACTAAAGGCTAGCATTATTCCAGGGTGTAACAAGATGTTTGGGACAGGGAGCGCTATCCTCACCCGTTGATAAAATTCGTTTTTTTCGGCAACAGTGGAAAACAAGTCGGCTTTCTAGACGGATAGACGGGCGTGCCGACCTCTAACATGCGGCATCAAAAAGCATTTTTTAGCGCGCTGCCTCTTGGCGGTCCTAGCCGTCTTAATGCTTCTTGCGTCAGAGAGCAGCTCAGCGCAAGGCAAGAAATCGACTCTCGGCTATGCCACAGTTGGACCGGCGGGAATCGGCCTTTGGATGGATAAAGAGACCGGCGCATTCGAAAAGTACGGCATCGACACTCTCATTTTTATTTCCTCGGGTCCGGTTGGGGAAGGTTTTGTCGACAAACTTTACGCCAAACGGTAGCAATCCGTGCTTGGGGATCGGGTATTAAGCCAGAGACAAAGGAGCTTGCAATGATCAACATACCGAAACGATGGCTAGCCCTTGCAACTGCGGCTGCCGTACTGCTTGGTTTCGCGCCCGGAACGCCGGCCCAAGATATCTACAAAGATAAGACCCTGACTTTCATCGTCGGCTACTCGCCCGGCGGCACTTACGATCAGTATACGCGGTTGATTGCCCGCCATATTAGCAAGTATCTACCGGGGAATCCGAGCCGAATCGTCGAGAACATGCCCGGCGCCGGCGGTATCATCACCGCCAATCATCTTTATAATCGCGTGAAGCCCGACGGCTTGACCGTCGCGGCGTGGGCATCGCCGCTGATCTTGCAGCACGTCATGGGCAACGACGCGATCAAAATCGACGGTAGAAAGGTTGGGTGGGTTGGCATCCCTGGTCCCTACGATACCGCCTGTCACTTCAACCAAGCCAGCGGTATCAGAACCATGGACGACTGGGTCAACTCCAAACGGCCGATGAAAATCTCGTCCATCGGACCGGGCACGAGTCTTTCCGATGTACCCAAGCTGCTCAAAGCGGCGCTCAACTTGCCGATCGATATGGTCGAAGGGTACAGGGGCGGCGCGGAGGCGCGTCTGGCCGTCGAAAGCGGCGAAGTCGACGGGCTCTGCGCCTCATGGCAAGCGACGAAAGTCACCTGGCGCAGCCAGATGGAAGCGGGGAAAATTCGCGTCGTGCTGCAGGCAACGCTCAGATCACATCCTGATTTGAAAAAAGTGCCGTTGGCGATCAACTACGCTAGAAGCGAAGAGGCGCGCACGCTTTTGCGCGTGGCCGACAATGTTCACGTCTATCAATTCCCGTATTCAGTGGCCCCCGGCACGCCGCCGGAACGACTACAGATCCTGCAACAGGCTTTCGTCAAAACTCTGCGCGATCGCGATCTATTGGCGGAAGCGAAGAAAGCTGACTTGGAAGTGGCGCCCATCGACGGTCCAACCACGGCAAAGACCTTCGCGGGCTTGTACGAGCTCAGCCCAACGCTTATCGCCCAACTGAAGGAGATCCTGATACCGAAGCGGTAGAGCGGTCGGTGGCTGAACGTGTTCAAAGTGTTCAAGCCGTTCAAATCGTAAGATCAACTCGGGGCTAGGAGGCCTTTTCGATAATGAAAAAGGTGGTGGTTACGGGTGGGAGCGGGAGATTGGGACAATTCGTGATTCGCGATATGCTCGCGCACGGTTACCAGCTTCTCAGCCTTGATAAAGTTCCGCCGCGGGAAAAGTTGTGCCCGAGCTGGCTGGCTGATCTGCGCCAATCCGGCGATCTCTTCGAAGCCCTGAAAGATGCTTACGGCATCATTCATCTCGGCGCCTACCAGGCGCCTAATCTCGCGCCGGACACGGAAACGCTGAGCAATAACGTTTCGGCGACTTACAACGTGCTGCGAGCGGCGGCCGATTTGAAAGTCAAAAAAGTCGTGCTCGCATCGAGCACCGCGGCGTTCGGATTCATCTATGCGAAAAAACTCTGGGCGCCGGAATATCTGCCGCTCGACGAAGACCATCCATCGGCGCCACAAGATTCTTACGGACTCTCCAAAGTGCTCGGCGAGCAGATTGCCGATTCGATTGTCTCGACCAATGAAGACATGACGGTCAGCAGCCTGCGTTTCCCCGGCGTGAATTTCGATCTCTCGTACGAGAGTTTTCGCGAGCGCTGGCGCAGCCCGCCGTCGCGCGCGAGCGGTTTTTGGACTTACATCGATGCGCGCGATGCGGCGACGACTTGCCGTTTAGCGGTTGAGGCACGGTTCAAAGGACACGAAGCTTTCATCGCCTCGGCGCCCAAGAACTGCATGATCCAACCGACTCTGGAACTGGTCAAAAAATATCTGCCGAAGGGCCCCAAGATCAAAAAAGTCGCCGGTACACATTGGAGCTGTGTGGATTCCGGCAAAGCGCGCCGCATGCTGGGTTTCAAGCCGGAGCATCTTTGGCAGGACTATCTCGAAGAGGGAAAAGCGAACCGTAGCTAAGCTGGCAAATTGGCTCTCCGGAAGCTTCATCGTTTGAACCTAACTTTCTCGCCCCTCAACAGTTAGTCTTTACGAGTCTTTCGCGCTTGACGCCAAGGCGCTAGTTCAACTAGCTTTGAGCGGCATCTGAGCTGATCACTGTACCATAGGGTGTTGAATCGCTCCGAGGAGGGACAATGACCAAAGCGGTTTTCAAGTTTGTCGCTGTGATGGTGGGAATTTTCGGCGTCGCGCCAGTTTCGTCGGCGCAGAGCAACTATTACGAGGGCAAAACGATTCGCATCATCGTCGGCTTCTCGCCCGGCGGCGGTTACGATGCTTTGGCGCGTATGCTGTCGCGCCACATGCCCCGGTATATTCCCGGCCATCCGACAATTCTTGTCGAGAACATGACCGGCGCCGGTAGTTTGCTCGCCGCTAATCATATTTTCAAAGTTGCCAAGCCGGACGGCCTTACCTTCGGTCACTTCAGCGGAGGTTTTGCCTATAGTCAGGTGATGAGTCAACCGGGGATCGAGTTCGACGTGCAGAAGTTTGTTTTTGTCGGCGCGGTCGCCCGTGACGAGAGCGCGATTGCGTTGACCAAAGCGAGCGGCATCACGAGCATGGAAAAGTGGTTTGCCGCAAAAGCTCCGGTGAAGCTCGGTACGACCGGTCCCGGCGCGTTCGGCACCGACAACGTCGTCAAAGTCATCAAAGCTGCGCTCAATCTGCCGATCCAGGTGATCTCCGGCTATAAAGGCACCGCTGATATGCGCCTCGCCGCGGAGAGCGGCGAAATCGATGGCACGACTTGGGGATGGGACTCGATGCGCGGCACTTGGCAGAAAGCGCTCGAGTCGGGCATGGTGGTGGTCGTCTTGCAGACGGTACCGAAAGCGTTTCCCGACTTGGCCAAAGTTCCACTGGCTATCGACCTTGCCAAGACGGCGGAAGCGAAACAACTGATTGAATACGGCATTCACTATCCGAGCAAGATTACCAAGACTCTCGCGCTGCCACCGGGAACACCGAACGATCGCGCGCAGATTCTGCAGAAAGCTTTGCAGGAAACCGTCAAAGATCCCGAGTTCATTGCGGAAGCCGACAAGGCGAAGATCGGTCTCGCACCCGTGACCGCCGACGACATGAAAAGGACCGTGGACGGGATTTTTAAATTAGACCCGGGCCTGGTGGCGAAGTTGAAAAGTATCCTGTTCTAGTTGAGCCATTGTAATCGTGCATTCAATCCTAGTGAGTTTGTCGATGATAAGGAGCCGTTACATGCTGCAGACTTATTTTCGAGTCGCACTCTTGGTCGTGCTTGTTTCCAGTCTGCTTGGCGCGGCAGGACTCTCGGCGCAGCAGACGAAATTCGACGAGAAAGCCGTTGGTGATTTTTATCGCGGCAAGACGGTACGGATTATTATCGGCTCCGGAGCGGGCGGAACTTACGACATCTATTCGCGCCTGCTGGCTAAACATATGCCTAAATATATTTCCGGTACTCCGACTGTGCTGGTCCAACCCCGAGCCGGCGCAGGCGGACTGATCGCCGCCAACGCGGTTTACAATTCGGAGCCCAGGGACGGCACCGTGATCGGCTCGTTCGGCGAGACATTTGTCCTGCGCCAAGCGATCGGCGCGCCGGGAATTCAGTTCGACACCGGCAAATATCAATGGCTCGGCGCCGCCATCAACGCGCCGCTCGCGTGCGTCGCGCGCACAGACTCGGCGATAGGGTCGTTTCAGGACGCTGTCGACGGCAAGCCTTTCACCGTCGGCACCATGGCGCCGGGCAGCACGATCTACGACACGCCGGCGGTAATCAACGCGGCGTTCAACATTCAGATGAAGCTCGTCCGCGGCTTCGAGGGCGTGGCGACCATCGTCAATGCCACTGAAAGCAAAGAGGTGGACGGCTACTGCGCGAGCTGGCTCGCGATGCTGACTACCGGACGGCATCTGCAGCTCATCGAAGGCGGCGTTATCAAACCAATTCTCATCATGGGCGACAAGACGCCGGATCATCCGCTCCTGAAGCGCGTGCCGGCGGCCGAAACACTGACCAAGAGTGAGGATGCAAAGCAGCTGTTGCGCGCGATGCATGCGCCTTCGCAGATCACCAACCCCTACGTCGTGCATCCCGAAGTGCCGAAGGATCGGGTCGAGGTGTTGCGCAGAGCGTTTTGGGCGACGTTCCACGATCCGGAGTTCATCGGCGACGCCAAGAAGAGCAAGATCGAATTTACTCCGAGCAACGGCGATAAAACCACGCAGGTGGTTCAATCGATTCTCAATACTCCCGCCGCGGTGTTGGCGCGAATGAAAAAAGTGCTCGTCGAGTAGCCTCGCGCCGGCGCACAAAGGAAACTTAAATGCTATGAAATTCGGCACGCATACTCTTCCTACTTATATGCCCGGAGTGGACGGGCGACTGCCGGATTTCTACCGCTGCATGTTCGAACAAATCATCGAGGTGGAAAAGCTCGGCTTCGATCAGGCTTGGGTGACCGAGCATCATTTCGGCAGTTACGGCGGCTCTCTGCCCCATCCGCCGACTTTTTTGTCCGCAGTCGCGCAAATGACTTCGCGCATTCGTCTCGGTGTCGCCGTAGCGGTGCTGCCGCTGCACCGGCCGATCGATCTTGCCGAACAGTACGCCATGGCCGACGTCATCTCCAACGGGCGCATCGATTTCGGCATCGGCAAAGGCAGCGAGCCGGTGGAATACCGGAAGTTCGGCGCGAGCCAGGATGAAGCGACCCAGCGGTTCCATGAAAGCGCGGAAATTATTCGCCAGGGATGGTCGGATGAGCCGGTGAATTTTCGCGGCGAATTTTACCAATACGAGAACGTGAATATCCTGCCCAAGCCGGTGCAGCGACCGCATCCGCCGATTTGGGTCGGCGCCACCCGCAACGAAGAAACTTTTCGCTGGGCCGGCGAGCAAGGCTACGATCTAATGACCATTCCTTTTGTTCATCCGTCCACCGACGCGCTACGCGATCTGGTGAAAATCTATCGCGACGCGCTGGCGCGCAGCGGTCATGACTTCGTCGGCGGCCAGGTGCTCGGCAAGTTTCACATCTATGTCTCGGATAGCTTTGAGCGCGGCATGCGCGAAGCGGCGCCGTTCATGAAAAACTACAGCGACATTCACCACCAAGTCGATCCCACTCGCAAGCTCACCGAGCGTGACATCGGTTCGGACATGGCGCGCGGGTTTATCATTGTCGGCGACCCGGAGCGTTGCTCCGACACGATTCAGCGCTGGCACGAAGAATCCGGCATTACGACATTTTCCGGCACGTTTCACTTCGGCGGTATGCCGCAGGAGCTAGCGCTCAAGAACATTCGCCTGTTCGCCGAGCGGGTGATGCCGGCGCTGAAGGATCTATGACTTCCGCTTCGAGTTTTAGCGAGGTTGTTTGCATTGCGATACGTTTGTCGCTACGGACATTCCGACAAAACTCTCCCGCTGCTCGAAACCTGTCCCATATGCCGATAATTCATGCGCGCGCCGGCTAGGAACCGGAAATTTCCCATTGTATAAAATAGACATTGCCATGCCGCATGGCGATTGCGGCGGCATGATCGAAGGAAGGACAAAGGCATGACCATTCATCCTCTGGCAGGAAAGCCGGCGCCGGACGACGTTCTGATCGACGTCGAAAAGCTCACAAAAGCCTATTACGAGCGCAAGCCGAATGTTGACGATCCACAACAGCTCGTAAGTTTTGGCACCAGCGGCCACCGCGGCAGTCCGTTGGAGGGCACGCTCAACGAAGCGCACATTCTCGCCATTACCCAGGCGATCTGTGAATACCGCAAGAGCAAAAACATTTCCGGACCGCTTTACATGGGCAAGGATAGCCACGCCGTGTCGGGCCCGGCACAGCGCTCTGCCCTAGAAGTGCTCGCAGCCAATGGCGTCGAGACGATCCTTCAGCGCGATGACGGCTTCACTCCGACGCCGTCCATTTCGCGAGCGATTCTCGTTCACAATCGCAGTAACAAGAAGCTCTCTCTTGCCGACGGCATCGTGATTACGCCGTCGCACAACCCACCGGCCGACGGCGGTTTAAAATATAATCCGCCGCAGGGCGGGCCCGCCGACACCGATATAACCGATTGGATCCAACAACGCGCTAATCATCTGCTGCGCGCCGGCAATCGAGAAGCGAGACGAATTTCCTACGAAGATGCGCTCAAGGCTTCCACCACGCACGGGTCCGATTTGCTTACGCCCTATGTCGAAGACTTAATGTCGGTTATCGATATGGAAGCGATTCGCGCGGCGGGCGTGACGATCGGCGTCGATCCGCTTGGCGGCGCGGCGCTACCGTACTGGCAAGAAATCGCCGAGCGCTACGGTCTCAATCTTACGATCGTCAACGACAAGATCGATCCGACTTTTCGCTTCATGACTTTAGATCACGACGGGAAGATCAGAATGGATTGTTCGAGTCCCTATGCGATGGCGGGGCTGGTGAGCCTCAAAGATCGCTTTCAGGTTGCGGTCGGCAACGACGCCGACTCCGATCGCCACGGCATCGTCACACCGTCGCTCGGCCTGATGAATCCCAATCATTATCTCGCCGTGGCCATTCATTACTTGCTCACCCACCGGCCACAGTGGAAGAAAGAGGCCGCCGTCGGCAAAACTTTGGTGAGCAGCTTGCTCATCGACCGGGTAGTGGAGAATGTCGATCGAAAGCTTTTTGAAGTTCCCGTAGGCTTCAAATGGTTTTCCCAGGGGCTGTTTGACGGCGATCTCTGTTTCGGCGGCGAAGAGAGCGCAGGTGCGAGCTTTCTTTGCCGCGACGGAACCGTTTGGACCACGGACAAGGACGGCATCATCCTTTCTTTGTTGGCGGCCGAGATCATTGCGACGACGAGACGTGAGCCCGGCGCTTGGTATGGTGAATTGACCAAGGAGTTGGGCCGCTCGTATTACGCGCGCATGGACTTGCCGGCCACGGCCGCGCAGAAAAAAGCTCTCAAAGCGTTTCGTCCCGAAGCATTGGCCGCAAACGATCTCGCCGGTGAACCGATCATCGCTAAGTTGACCAACGCACCCGGCAACGGCGCCGATATCGGCGGCCTTAAAGTTTCGGCTACTAGCGGCTGGTTTGCGGTACGGCCCTCGGGAACCGAGGACCTTTGTAAAATCTATGCGGAAAGTCTTCGCTCCGAAGATCACTTGAAACAGATTCAAGACGAAGCCCTGGAAATAGCGCAGGCGGTGTTTGCCACTCGCTGAAAAGTAAGAGATCAAGCATTGAAGTAAATGGCGCCGAATAATGCAAAACAACAGCGCTGGCTCGTGGCTCTTGCGAAACGCGTTTCACGTCACATTAGGAGCACG
>Ga0079217_10000233_pt1 | contig 13031 bp, 14 predicted proteins | sample NCAS200_FD_76343 | JGI IMG/M metagenome (GOLD analysis project Ga0079217, IMG submission 76343) | Agricultural soil microbial communities from Utah to study Nitrogen management - NC AS200 | ecosystem: Environmental > Terrestrial > Soil > Agricultural land | place: USA: Utah | collected 2014-06-11 | reverse complement strand
GGAGGAAGCGGCGACGAAGCCGACGTGGGCGTGGTTGCACTGTGGCGAGGCGCAGCTGATGTTGGCCGCGGCCGATGAACCAACCGTGCCTGATCAGCAGCGCGTGCTGTTCTACATTTACATTGATGACGTCGCTGCGGCGCGCGCAGAGCTCGTCGAAGCTGGCCTCAATCCGGGTGAGATCTCAAATCCATTCTATTCACCTCGCGGCGAGTTCGAGCTAAAAGATCCGGACGGATTTTTGTTGATGATCACACACACCTGAGATTCAACCATGAGTGAGAATCGTTACGTTGCGCTACTCCGCGGTATCAATGTCGGAGGCAACAACCTGATCAAGATGATCGAGTTGCGAAGCAGCTTCGCCAAAATGGGGTTCGGCGACGTCGAGACCTACATCCAAAGCGGCAACGTTATCTTTTCCTCAAAACAGACGAACAAAGCAAAGCTCACGTCGTTGATCGAAAAAGCGTTGAGCGATGCGTTTAACTATGAGTCAAAAGTCGTCGTTGTATCGGGCAGCGAGATGGAGCGAGTTGTCGCCCAGGCACCAAAGGGATTCGGCAAAGATCCGGAGCAATATCGCTACGACGTGCTCTTCGTCAAGGAGCCGTTGAAAACGAGCGAGGTCCTGAAAGAAGTCCCAACAGCGCCCGGCGTCGATGCAGTCGCCGCCGGTGATCACGCACTGTACTTCCGCCGGCTCGTAAGCAAAGCGACCCAAAGTAAGCTGAACAAACTCGCGGCACGACCCGTCTACAAGAACCTCACTATCCGCAACTGGAACACTACGATGAAGCTTTTTCAAATGGTAAACCCAACTCCTTAATTCAGTTGCTTACCAAAACGCCACGTGCTCAGGCCAGCGTTGCGAAGGTGCCGCACCGGATTCAGTAACTTGATCGGTTGCAGCCAATTAGGTATCGCTTCCCGTTGTCCGCGGTAATCGGGCTGTTCTTAATGACGCGGAATTACGCTTTGTGCCATGGTGGTGGAAAGATGGACCTTGCGATATTCTTTTTGCCGGTGAAACTGATTCTGCTAATCAGCGCGTTATTGAGTCTGAGCACAACCGCGCGTGCCTTTGAGCTAAAGGGCACCGTTAAGTCGGAAGACGGTAAGGCGCTTGCCGGTGTCCAAATCTCGACTTACGCACCCGCTGGACCAGCCAAAATCCTCGGCATACAGGTGCAATCGAGCACAAAACACTACGAGATCACCACGGGCGCTGATGGCACCTTCAAACTTCCCGGGCATGGCCGCCTCGTCTATTTTCATCGCGCCGACTTGCGGCCGCTAACAAAGATTATCGAGCTAACGGCCACGCAACTGGACATCATTATGGAAGATGGAAGTCGAAGCTTGTGGAAGATTCCCGCCTGCTCGGCCCAGGAGAAATCAACCCGCGTTGGCGTTGGATTTATGGTCAACGTCCCCAAGAGCGTGATCGTCAAGGATGCCAAGGATCGGTTTGAGGACGGCGGTTACTTGTTCGGGCATCGAGTTGGTGAGCATGTCGAAATCCTGGTCAATTGGTGGGGGTCGAGCTCGTTGGAACCTCTCGAGAAGTATCTTTTCGAGTCCGACCAGTTCTCGCAGAGAATGTGGACGTCTGGTGACAAATGGGGCTATGAGTTTCGCGGCACGCTTCCGAACGGAAAAGTCTGGCGACGAATCGCGATAAAGAATGGCGCTATCACGTATCAGGAAAACTCAAAGGAAGCAGCGACCGTGTTCGACCGCATGCTCGACGCTGTGTGCTTTGATGAATCAGCAGTTAAATGGTGAGCTTCGTCTCGCATGTTCCTTCTGCGCAAGCCTTCGGACCTGCAAATCCGCGCCTTCATAACGGCCCAACAGCAATCCGATTTCTCTTACAGTCCGGTGGGGATTACGCGAACTCCTGCGGCGCAGGGTTACACGATGGACCATAACCGGGTGCAGCTAGGTTCGGGCGCTCAGTGTTTCGATGCGGCTATCGCGGCGATCCGGGAATGGAAGACTCTTGACCTCGGCTGGGTACATTTATTCTCGAGTGAAACACCGATATAAAAAGGAGCGACGGTAGCGGTCGTCATCAACCATCTGGGCTTTTGGTCCATGAACGCATGTCGCATTGCGTATGTTGTCGAAGATCACGGGCCGGTGGAGCGATATGGCTTTGCCTATGGGACCCTTGCGGAACACGCCGAACGAGGAGAAGAGAGATTCATCGTCGAATGGAACCAGGACGACGACAGTGTCTGGTATGACATACTGGCGTTGTCAAGACCCGGACCAATGGCCACGCTCGGGTATCCGTTTACTCGACGGTTACAGAAAAGATTTGCGCGCGACTCGAAGGAAGCGATGAAGAGAGCGGTCGTTAATAGACCTTAACCAGGTAAATGATCGCAGCCGCGAAATAAGCAATCGACCAATACTGAAGTGGAATGTAGAAGAGCTGATCTCGAGAGCCGTCAAAGGCAGGTTCATGTAAGGATTCGATTCTAGCGTCCAGCTCGTTACCGGCCGGCTTCTTGATTTTGGGCGTACCTCGTTTTCGAAGCAATCCCACCACCAAACACGCCACACCAGAGAGCAGGAGCACGGCGAGCTTGGGCCAATGATGCTTTTCGTAATACACGACACCCAGCAGCCTGTAACAGAGTACGTTCGCCAGGAGAGCCAAAAGCAGTCCGAATCCTGGCGCTAATATTCCGAGACCGCCATGAACTATGACCATGCAAGTCTCCCTAAAAATATGCTCCGGCGTAGCTGGCGAGTACCAGCGCGACATGGACCAGCATGTGCGAGATGATTGCCGATTCCAAACCGTACTTCCAATACAAATATCCCGCGACAACGCCGAACGCGGAGTTCGCAACGATCACAAAGAAAACTATGGCAGCCGTAATCTCGCCGATCAAAAACACGGCAAGCGGAAGATGTGCAAGCGCAAAAACGAGCGATGACAGCAAAATCGCCACAACGAAGGTGATGCTCGTCGGTCTGCTTTGTCGCTTCTGAAATACACGCCATCCGATCCAGACCAGAAGAGTCATGAACCCCCATCGCAGCAGCAACTCTTCTGTTATGCCACCGTAAAGCAACCGCGTTGGGAGCGGAAGAAGTGCCTGGAATTCACTAATGCGTTCGCTTACCTGGGCCGGCGATAACCGCCTCAAGACTATTCCGGTTAAAAGAATGCAGGCACTTCCAACCACGGCGCCGAGAACGCTCGGCACTAGCTGAGGCCGCAATGTCGAGGGTGCAGGTTGTCCAGTGGCAACTGACTCAGCGAACGGACTCGACAAGCCAACTCGTCGCGCAAGCAGGACTCCAACCAATACCGCCACCGCAAGTAAAACTGTAGGTTGAATTACGGCGAGCAGCTTGATCGCCGGCGTGATAACAGGAGCTTCCTCTCCGGCAGGCACCGGAAACAGCGCGACCAGCGCTGAAAGATCAACCAGCAGGAAAGATAGAATGCCTATCAGTCCAACGAAGAACAGGATTAAGAACAGACGAACCTGCGATGTAGACGACACGTCAGCAGCGACGAATTTTCGCATCTACCAGCGCCAGCGAATGTAATAAGCGCTCGCCAGCCGATTCAGATCGTTTTTGACCCTGGTCCAGTCTCCCTCGGCTCGTGCTCCGAGGCGATTGTTAGTCATGAAACGGTTGATGGCGCGTCCTCGATTCAGCACTTCACGCGCGGCCCTGGGTGCGTGCTGCTGGTCTTCGGCATTATTGCGAAGCCGGTCGGTCGCCTCTTCGAACCTCTTCACGAAGGCGTTGATTTCATCCTCCGCGCGCGTGCCGTTCAGACGGCTGTCGTCAAGTCCTTTGTCCAGCGATGATTTATAGCGATCAGTATTGGTTTCGAGTTGTCTGATGATTTCCAAAACGTTGCCGCGATACCACGGTCGCTGTGCGCGCGAAACTTCAGCTGACCAAAGCAGCGCGAACATGCCGATAGCTATGACAACCACCGATCGTTTCATCGTTCGTTCTCCGTTTCTTTTCAGGGTATCAACCATCAGCGGGTCTCATCGAGGTCAGATGTCGCGCAGAGTCTACGGTGTTTTTGCCCACCGCGACAAGCGTTTGAGTGCGTTCATTTTCGAGGTAGTTGTGGCAAAATCACCCCGCTTCGACGTTCAGCACTCGAGTTTCATCATATGCACGGCTCAAATAGCTCACCTCCGCCCATTCTCTTTCTGACGATGCTTGCCGCGTTCTTTTTCTGCTACACAAACGCCTTTGCGCAACCGCAGAAAAAGTCGACAGACGCAGGCGAATCGCTCGCTAGCAACGTCACGATCTATCGCGATACTTACGGCGTCCCCCACGTGTTTGGCCGCACGGACGCGAGCACCGTGTTTGGCTTCGCATACGCTCAAGCGGAAGACAACTTCTGGCGTGTCGAGGAGAACTTTATCCTCGCACTCGGTCGAGCCTCCGAGGTATACGGCGAGAGAAGGCTCGATGACGATCGACTCAATCATGCACTGGAAATTCCTCGATTAGCTCGCGAAGAGTACGCCCGGCTCGATAAGCAGATGCGTGCCTTGTGCGACGGCTTCGCCGCTGGTTTCAACTACTATCTCGCAAAGCATCCGGAAGTACGCCCGCGCCTGCTCACAAAGATCGAGCCGTGGTACACGCTGGCTTTCATTCGCTACAACTACTATCAAAATGGCTTCGTCCGCGATCGAAACCTGCGCGGGCTGCGCTTGCAGACCGCCGCGATCGAAAACGATCTCAAAGACCACACGGGATCGAACGGCTGGGTCATTAATCCATCAAAGAGCGCGACCGGTCACGCGATGCTTTTCATCAATCCTCACTTGCCATTCTTTGGTCCGGGGCAGGTTTATGAAGGCCATGTGCACAGCGACGAAGGCTGGAACTTCACGGGTTACACACGCTTCGGTTTTCCGCTTCCATACGTGGGCCATAATGAGAATGGCGGCTGGGTAAGCACCGATAACGCCGCGGATCTCACCGACGTTTACATGGAAACGTTTGACGATCCGGCTCGTCCACTCGCGTACAAGTACGGCAAGGAATATCGCCTCGCCACTGAATACGTCGGAGAGATTCGCGTGAAGGCAGCCACCGGAGTCGAGACGCGCAAGTTCACTATGCGCAAGACGCATCACGGTCCAATCGTCGCGGCGCGCGACGGTAAAATGCTCGCGGTACGCATGGCGAAGTTTGAATCGGACGGTTGGTTGCGCGAGTGGTACGACATGACCCGGGCGAAATCTCTGGCCGCACTTAAACGCGCGATGACGCCGCTGAACATGCTGTTTGGCAACGTCATGTATGCCGATCGTCAGGGGAACACCTGGTATCTCTACAACGGCGCTGTGCCCAGGCGTGATCCTCGTTTTGACTGGACCAAGCCAGTTGATGGCAGCGACCCTGCGACGGAATGGCAGGGTTACCACACGATCGAGGAGTTGCCGCAACTCACAAATCCTGCGACCGGTTGGATGCAGAACTGCAACACGACTCCTTTTCTATTGACGAGCGAAGGCAATCCTGATCCGAAACAGTTTCCGAAGTACATGGTTCAGGAGGGCGACAATCCTCGCGGAGCGATTTCGCGTGAGATTCTTGCGAGTAAACCGAAGTTCACGTTCGAGGAATGGACGCGCCTGGCGTTTGACACGCGGGTGATGAGTGCGGAGAAGGTTTTGCAAGCGCTAATCCTTATGCTCAAAGAGAAGACTGATAGCACGCCGCGATTGCGCGAAGTCCATGACGAGCTCGGCCGGTGGGATCGACGAAGTGGGAACGACTCCGTCGCGATGACGATCTTCAGTCTTTACCACGATCGCCGGTTGCGAGATGAGAAGCAGGATCCTCTCGTTGCATTGGCCGGTGTGCTCGATTCGCTCGAGCGCGATTTCGGAACGTGGAAAGTTGCGTGGGGCGAACTTAGCCGGTTGCAACGTGTCGATGAAAGTAAGGGCGGAGACCTTCAAGATTTGTTTCAAGATTCGCAGCCCAGCCTCGCGGTCAGTGGCGTAAACGGCAATGACGGCGCGGTGTTCACGTTCTACGCCGCACCAATGCGTGGCCAAAAACGCCGGTACGGAGTCGCGGGTGGTACGTACATCAGCGTTGTTGAGTTTGCGCCGAAGGTTCGCGCGCTTTCGATCCACACCTTCGGCGCGAGCGGTGATCCAAAGAGCAAACATTTTATGGACCAGGCTGCACTGTATGTTCGCGGCGAGTTCAAACCGGCGTGGTTAACACTTGAAGACATCCGTGCGAATCTCGAATCGTCCTACCGCCCCGGTGAAGAGCGACGCAAATGAAGGGAAAGAGTCATGCCCATTGAAGTGACTGGAGTCTGTGCGCTGCTGCAAGTGTTCGACATGCCGACGTCAGTTCGTTTCTATCGCGACGTACTTGGTTTTGAAGTGGTTCAGAGTTCGGAACGCGAAGGCGATTTCTTTGACTGGGGTTTGCTGCGGCTGAACGACGCTAATCTGATGCTAAACACTGCCTACGAGCAAGACTCTCGCCCCGCACAACCAGACCCGTTGTGGCTCAAGGCCCACGGCGACACCTGCCTGTACTTCGGCTGCCCCGATGTTGACGCTTCCTATCAACATCTGCGCTCTAAGGGCGTTGACGTGACTGAACCGAAAGTCGCGCCATACGGGATGAAACAGTTGTACCTTACCGATCCCGACGGTTATAGCTTGTGCTTTCAATGGCCCGCGGGCGAAGTCGCGCCATAAATCTACTCAGAATGCACACTGCTCGGAGCTGAGGTACGACTCCTACAACAAGTCTTGCCATTTCGAGGGATCGCGGCGTAGATCCATCACGGAAGTTATGAGAATTTCGTCAGTCCGAATCTGATAGATTAAACCGAACGGGAAGCGGTGGGTCGGCAGCGTCGTGTTCGTTGAGATAGCGGATTCCATGCATTTGGGTTCCGAAGAATTCGATCGATCGTGTTTTCGATTTCATTCAGAAATGAGGCGCCTAACCCATTCTCGCGTTCCTCGTAGTATTCGATTGCCTGGCGTAACTCGCTTCGCGCAGCGGACGTAAACCTGTAGTGCGTCATTTCCTCAGGGACGACCGAAGCTCCTGAATTGCAGAGGATCCGTCGACGGTCTCTAATTCCCCGCGCTCAACGGCATCAATCCGAGCTTCTGATTCAGCAGCCCATTTCCCCTCTATCTCTTTAACGCGCGCCTCGTCAAGACTCTCCCAAAGAAGGTCAATTAACCTGGCTCGTTCCGTGGAACTCAACCGTGGAATCTCGTCTTTGATGGTTGCAAAACTCATGAGTGAATCATTGGGTTACATTCGTATTTCTGTCAAGCTGTATCACATCCGGCCCGCCGAGCAGGTCACTTAATTACTTCTTCTGCGCAAGCTCTCACTCAGTTTCTTCACCACATCACGCGCTACGGCGGCATTCGGGAAGTTCGGATCGATCTCCAAAGCTTTCTGATAAAACTCAAGCCCCTTTACTTTGTCGCCCTTGCGCAAATAAAGTTCGCCCGCACTGTCATACAAATTCGCTTCTTTAGGATGTATGTCGATGGCGATACGCAAGAGTGCGAGACCATTATCGAGCATCCCGGAATTAGCCAGTTGATACGCGACGTTGTTCAGTCCGCTCGCACTCGCGGGGCCACCGGGGTTGATCGAAGCGGACTTCCGCAAACGTTCCTGACCTGCGACTGTATCGCCGGTCAATGCCAGCGCCATGCCGTAAGCGAAGTTTGCACCCGGGGATTCCGGATACAATTCAAACGCCACAGTGCCCGCCTTCATTGCCCGCGGCAGATCCTTGCTAAAAGCGGCCTGACGCGTGACCAAAAACAGCCCGTTAACAACATTCGGGTAAACACTCGCTCCCTTGAACAATGCACGCAGCGTTTTTGCGAGCTCGTCGAGATCTGTGCCGCCGTTGATCGCTAACTTGCGGACATACTCCGTGTTGGTCCTGCGCCAATCTCTCGCCATTTCCGCAAGGACTGTTTTCAGTTCTTCGTTAACCTGAAAATCCTTTGCGACGGAAGCGTCGCCCAGCGCGAGATAATCTTCGACAAAAGCCAGGCCACCGAGCGCTGTGTAAGTGCTCAATTTTGCCTGGCCATGTTTCTCGGCAAGTTTCGCGCCATGTATGAGCCAACCTTGGTGAACGCTTGCTGGGCTACGGGATGTATACCTTCCCGAATCTTCTTCGCAGCTTCCTGCGGATTCGCCCTGATCTTGCCGAGGTCGATGGAATCGCTGAAGTAGGCGAATGCTTTTGCGAGCTCGGCCGGATCCGCCGTCATCGGTTTGCCGAAATGATCGTAATGGGCCAGACCGTAGTTGAAGGTGTTGTTGATGGCGTCATGCAATGTCGACTTGGTACGATCGCCTGAATAAAGGTTCAAAAAGAAAGGCGCGCCCGTCACGAGTTGAAACAGACGATCCAGATAGGGCCCAGGGTCGGAGCTTTCAAAGTTCATGCCGACGGCCAAAGCCAGCTTGCGGGCTGGCAGAATGAAAAGCAGTGTTGAAGTTTCCTGCTGCCCGCCCGAGTGAGACACGATGTAGTGTCCACCGAACGGCGTCGTGTCCCAGCCCATTCCGTAATTTGTAAGACGTCCTTCGCGTGTCGACATCGAAGTCGAAGCAGTGAGCATGCTCTCGTTGCTGAGCAATCGGTTTTCCATCACGGCTTTTGCGTACTTCAGCAAATCCGGGACGGTTGACCGCGTGCCGCCTGCGGCGAAGCGACTGCTGATATCCACGAACTCAGAGTTTTTGACCTCTCCGTTCATCAATCGATAACCACGCACGCGATTGGGAATCACATCAACCGGACTTTCCATGCGCGTGTCAGCCATGCCAGCCGGACCCCAAACGTTCTGCTTCATGTAATCGCCGAATGACATCCCTGACGCGGACTCGACGATCGCGCCGAGCAGGTTGTAACCGTAACTGGAATAGTTGTAACGAGTGCCGGGTTCGGCTACGAGATCAAACTCCTCGAAGATCTTGATCGCTTCGCGAGTCGACTTGTGCTCCTTGATATGCAGTTCGTTTACCGGGTTTTTGTAGTGACTGATCCCACCAAGATGACCGAGAACCTGCCGCACCGTCACGGGCCATTGCTTCTTTGGGAAGTAGGGAACGTAGGTTTGCACTTCCGCGTCGAGGTCGATCTTTTTCTTCTCGACGAGCTGCACAATGGCGATCGCCGTCATCGGTTTCGTGACGGATGCAAGCCGGTATGCCGACTCAGCCTTGGCGGGTACTTTGTTTTCGAGATCGGAAAACCCGTAACCTTTGACCCACACGAAGTCGGATTTCATGAAACCGATTGTGAGCCCCGGCGTTTTGTCGAGCTGCATCTGGCGGGCGACGAAATCGTCAAATTGTTTCAGCTCTTCTTTATACTGAGTCGCCGTTGCGGCAGCGCGTGGCGCGGCGTTTCGTGTTTGCGCCAGACCCGGGACGTTTGCGCTGGTCGTAATTTGCAGCAAAATTGCGAGTAAAAGTATCCGGGTCACGCTTTTCATGTTGTCTCTCCTGTAGGTGGAAAACGAATCGAGCAGGTTTCGCTGAGTTAACACCACGGGCGTGGATTTTGAAACAAGGAAATGGGTGAATAATGTCATCTGTTGAAGCAGATTTTGACCGGTTGGCGCGTCTCGACGAGGAAGGCTGGACTGCCAACAACCACTATCACAATTCCCTGCTCAAACATGTTCCATCAAACTGTGGAAACGCGCTGGAGATCGGATGTGGTACCGGTGCGTTCGCGCGCGATCTGGCAAGGGTTTGCACGCGAGTTACCGCCCTGGATCTGTCGTCCGAGATGATTCGGATTGCCCGCGCGCGGTCTGCTCAGTTTGGCAATCTGGAGTTTCAATTGGCGGACGCGATGACGTGGAACTTTCCCCACTCGCACTTCGATTTCGTCTGTTCGATCGCGACGCTTCATCACCTCCAGCAGCGTCAGTTGTTCGTGAAGATGCGCGAAACGCTTAAGCCGGGAGGTGTTTTAGTCGTATTGGATCTCGTTCAATCAAACAATCTGTTTGAAAGGATGCTGGACGGAGTGGCCCTCGGTGTGAGTGCGAGTCTGCGGCTGATTCACAACGGTCGACTCCAGCCGCCTGCCGAGGTTCGTAAGGCCTGGGAGCAACACGGCAAACACGATTCTTACTCAACGATCAGGCAGATGCGTGCCCTCGCCGAAGAAATCCTGTCAGGAGCCACAGTGAGACGATGTTTGTTGTGGCGTTATTCGCTGGTCTATCGAAAACCTTAATCCTTGCCGAAGAGGCCTCCGACTTTAGCCGCCGCATCACCCAGCTTGTCGCTGATACCGCCGGCGCCACTCAACACGTTATCGACTTGCCCGGCGATCGGGCTTGGCAACTTCTCTTTCAAAAAGCTCGACACGGTTGTTACGGCAGAGCGTGCCTGCTCTTCGGAGATACCTGTCTTCTCAGTGATGCGTTTGATTAGTTCGTCCATTTCCGTCTTCCTTTCAGTGTGAAAGAGATATACCACCGATTTCACGACCGGGGAATAGGCGCCGCTACTTTCGAGGCGATGTTCGTAGGAGGGACTCCAGTTCCTTGGTCGCTTCGTCCACGCTGCGCTTTGCGTTTTCAACCTCTCGCGCCGCCTCGCGTGCTTCAGCCTCTGCCGATTTAGCGCGTGAAGCAGCATCGTCATAGGCGGCTGTCGCCTTCTGCATAAGCGATTCGGCCTGGCGTTTCTGCTTCTCAGCCTCTTTCAGCTGTGCGTCCGCTTTTTTCTGCGCTGCATCTGAACTCTGTACCTTCGCGCGCGCGTCGCTAAGCGATGTTTTTGCTTCCTGCAATGAAGATTTTGCGGCAGCGATCTTTGCCTGACGAAACTCTTCAATACGACGCACCTCCGCGCTGGTCGGCGCCTTTTCGCTCGTCTTCGAAGTTGACTTATCTGACCTTCGTGACGGCACGGCTTCAGTCTCTTGCACGTGACCGCCGCCGGACATCAACAGAGCAAGCGATTCAAAACTCGGAGGATCGACATCGTTCGTCAGCCGTCCGGGTGTTGGACCATCCGGCAGCAATGCGTAGGCTGACAATGCTTCAAGTGTCGTCAGCACGCGTCTCATCGTGTCTGGTGAAGGACTGTGCCCGGCCTCGGTCAAGAGGTCTGACGCGAGTTGCGACAACTTCGTCAGCGATTCGCGCCGAGCATCGAGAGAATCGCGCATGCCCGCGACGCGGCCCGCCAGACGAGTCGAAGCCGGACGAAAATGTTTGCTCGCGACGATCAGCTCGTCGAATGCATCGCGATGGTCCCAGTAAAGCTGGTTCACGGCCCACGCAGAGACCGAGGGCTTGCTTAATAACTTCACGCGCGCGGCATCGTCTGCCCGGCCTTCCTTCTTCAAACGGGCCGCCAGTGTGTTGCGCTCCCCTGTGAACTCAGCCAACGGCAACGTGAACAACGCATCGATCTCTTCCTCGAGCCCCGCGTCTGGTCCACCGCCATTCGCACGCTGCTTTGCTGCTTTTCTAATCATGGCCCTAGTTTCTCATTTGTTTTCAGAAAAGATTAGAGCGAAACTTACCGGCGTTCGCAATGGACTACGACGCTACTGAAATACCGGTGGTTTACGATCGCGGCCGCGACCACGGACCGGAGAATCTCCAACTGTGGATGAACGTCCTCTCTGCGTGCGCTGGCAAGCAACCTGTCACGAGGATTCTGGATCTAGGCTGCGGTACGGGCCGCTTCACTGAAGCACTCGCGGCTCATTTTGACGCTGCCGTCGTCGGCGTGGATCCGTCAACGAAGATGTTGGACCAGGCACGAAAGAAGCTGCGTGATCCGCGTGTGCAATATCAGCCAGGGTCCGGCGAAGCGGTACCTCTTGCTGACGGTTCCGTCGATCTGGTTTTCATGTCGATGTGTTTTCATCACTTTACTGATCCAAAAGCCGCGGCACGTGAATGCCGGCGCGTGCTTCGAGACGGTGGCCCGGCAGTTTTGCGCACCGGACTTCGTGAACGGATTCTGTCCTATCCGTATGTCGAGTTCTTTCCGACGAGTCGTCCGATTATGGACGATCTTCTTCCCACCGTTGCGTTCGTGAGAGAGGTTTTCGAGTCGGCTGGCTTCACCACGGAAAGTGCAGACATAGTGACCCAACAAATCGCTCCGGACGTCGCGGCATACGCCGAGAAACTGTCAGCCGGAGCAGACTCAGTTTTGGCCCAGCTAAGTGAAGCCGATTTCAACTCCGGTATCGCAGCTATGCGTGCACACTCCGCCCTCGTCGGCGACAAACCGGTTTGCGAGCCGATCGACGTGTTCGTGTTTCGTTAAGAACCAAAAACTTGGTGATCCGGTACCAAATATCGGTGTCGCACATGGGCCTCTGGTAGCGCGCTTCCCTCCGCGGTTTGTGATAAGGTAAGGCCTCCGACAAATGCGATGAAGCGCTTGCAACTGTCCGCGTCTATACTTCTTTTTTTGTTGTCTCTGTCAGTGTACTCACAACAGGTGGATCCGAAGAGACCGGTAGTGGTCCAGCCGGGTGCGCCCGGCAAACCAACAAAAATACTTCCCTCGTCAACGCGTGCGAAACTACCGCCACCTTCACCGGCCGACGTTCAGTTCATGCAGGACATGATCATGCATCATGCACAGGCCGTTGAGATGACCGCCCTGATCGAGTCGCACACGCAGAACAAGGACGTTCGCTCGCTCGGTGCACGAATTAGTCGATCGCAATCCGACGAAATGGACTTCATGAAGCGGTGGCTCACGACCCGGGGAGAAGCACCTAGGCGACCGATGTCGCACACGCCGGGCATGGACATGTCGAGCCATGAAATGCTGATGCCCGGAATGCTAACGCGAACGCAGATGGACGCGTTGAAGAATGCAAAGAATGAAGAGTTTGACTATCTGTTCTTAAGCGGAATGATCCAGCATCACAACGGTGCGTTGACGATGGTGAAGGACTTGTTTGACAGTGCCGGCGCGGGACAGGACGC
>Ga0079217_10000232_pt1 | contig 13036 bp, 9 predicted proteins | sample NCAS200_FD_76343 | JGI IMG/M metagenome (GOLD analysis project Ga0079217, IMG submission 76343) | Agricultural soil microbial communities from Utah to study Nitrogen management - NC AS200 | ecosystem: Environmental > Terrestrial > Soil > Agricultural land | place: USA: Utah | collected 2014-06-11 | reverse complement strand
TCCGCCGCGCCGATGAGCAAACCGCCGAGCACTGCGCCGGGTATGTTTCCGATGCCGCCGAGTACCGCGGCCACGAAGGCTTTCAATCCCGTTAGTATTCCCATCAACGGATCGATGTTTGGATTGTACTGCGCGGTCAAAACACCGCCTGCTGCTGCCAGCGCTGAACCAATCGCGAATGTCAGGCTGATGATCGCGTCGGTATTGATGCCCATCAACTTCGCCGAGTTCAGGTTGAAGGAAACGGCGCGCATCGCCGTACCGACCTTCGTCTTGAACACGATCCACTGCAATAGCAGCATCAACGCGATGGAAACGAGAAAGATAACGATCTGTGCTTTCGAGATCGCGGCGTTACCGAAGAGACGATAAGGTGCTTGACTCTGCGATCCCAAAAAATCAGGAAACGCGCGCGGCGTCGCGCCGATCTGAGCCACAAACAGGTTCTCGATCAAAAGCGAAACGCCGATCGCCATGATCAGCGTCGTCATGCGCGAGTATTTTCGCACGGGCCGGTAAGCGAATCGTTCAATGATCATGCCCACGACCGCCGCGATAATCATCGCCCCCAGAAGGACGAGGATCAACGTACCCAGCGACGCGCCGGCAGCGAAACCCGCGTAGAGCGCGATATAAAAACCTGCGAATGCGCCCACCATGTAAACGTCGCCGTGCGCGAAATTGATTAGACGGAGGATGCCGTAGACCATCGTGTAGCCCAGAGCGATCAGGGCGTAGATGGCGCCGACATTTAGACCGTTAATTAGTTGCTGAACGAAGGTATCCATCGAAACGGCTCACCTATTGCTCGGCGACGGGCTCGCAGCCTTAGTCGGCGGTGGAGGTGCTGGTGCCCCCGTCGCCGGCGAAGTCGCGGCGGCCGGTGAGGCGTAGCCTGGTGCCGGTGGCGAGGCAGCAGACGACGCCGGCGGTGTCATACCTTCCGGATAGATCGTGGTGTCGTAAACAAATTTTGAATCCTGGAGTTTCAGGACGACGGCGGGCTTCACCGCATTTCGATCCTTGTCGATCGAGATCGATCCCGTCACGCCCGCGAAGTTTTTCGTTTGCGCTATCGCATCGCGCAACTTCGTGCCATCAGTGCCGCCGGCGCGAGTGATGGCGTCAGCAAGAACTCGCATTGAATCGTAGCCAAGCGCGGCGAGTGCGTCGGGGAGGATGCTGTAGCGGGATTTGTAGTCGGCCACAAACTTCTGAATCGCCGGCGATGGATCGTCGACTGAGTAGTGGTTCGAGATGTAATTGCCGTTCAAAGATGCGCCGCCGAGTTCCCAAAGTTGAGGGGAATCCCAACCATCGCCGCCGAGCAATGGCGCTTTGATTCCGAGTTGCTTGCTCTGATTGGAAATGACGCCGACTTCACCGTAGTAACCCGGCACGTAAATCACGTCAGGATTTGCCGCACGAATCTGCGTTAACTGACCGCTGAAATCGCGGTCGCCCTGCGTGTACGACTGTTCTGCCACGATCTGCCCACCGAGCCCCTTAAAACTACGCGTGAAAAACTCGCGAAGCCCACGGCTGTAGTCGGCATTGAAGTCATAGAGGATAGCGGCTCTTTTCGCTTTCAAATTGTTGGCAGCGAACTTCGCCATTACGTCGCCCTGGAAAGGATCGATGAAACAAACGCGGAAGATGAAGTCGCCCACCTGAGTCACGTTTGGATTAGTGGACGAAGGCGAAATCATCGGAATTTTGGCTTCCTGGGCCTTCGGCGCCGCGGCCAAACTGTTTGACGACGCTACCTCGCCTAGTACGGCAGCGACTTTGTCCTGGTTCACCAGCTTGCTGACCACAGTTGCCGCTTTATTGGGTTCGCCCTGATCGTCTTCGACGATGACTCTGACCTTGCGTCCCATGATGCCCCCGGCTTTGTTGATCTCATCGGCGGCCATCTCGACTCCATTCTTTGTCGATACGCCGAAGCTGGCAGTGCGTCCCGTAAGATCGCCGTAGTAGCCGATTACGATCTCACCGCCACCATCAGTGGCATTGGTGCCTGATCCACGGCGTTCACAGGCAAAACTGAAGCAGAGTGTAGTAATCAACAAAAGCGCGAGTGACGTGCGTTTCATGTGGTCCTCACTAACGGCGAATTGGATTTACGAGCGGGGCCCGGGTCAAACTGTGACTTATTGGTTCAGCGACGAATTATAGCGATTTCACCCGAACTGTCGAGTGCGCAGCCGGTTACGGCATTGCGGTTGGGAAAATGAGTCCCGGTAAAACTCCTCTTTGCGCCTTTGCGCCTCTGCCGGAGATACTCCGAAACTTATTTCCCGCCAAGCCGCAAAGGCGCAAAGGAAAGAGTATTGTAAGCCGTGCAGATCTTTGGGTTATGACTGTAATATAGGGGCTTCGTGAGCCACTCCACACCTGCCAAAACCGGCTTCGCACCCGACTTAGGCGACATGAATAAGGAAGACTTTCGTCGCTTCGGACACGAGTTTGTCGACTGGATTGCCGATTATTTCGAGCGCGTTCCAGAGCTACCGGTGCTGGCGGCGCTTGAGCCTGGCGATCTGAAAGCGCAACTTCCCGATGCTCCACCGCAGCACGGTGAACCGATGGATAAGATCCTCGGCGACGTCGATCGGCTGATCGTTCCGGCGTTGACGCACTGGAGTCATCCCTCTTTCTTTGCCTACTTTGCGACCTCAACTTCAGCGCCGGGAATTTTCGGCGAAATGTTGGCCGCCGCCTTCGATAACAAGGCAATGCTGTGGCGCACGTCGCCGGCATCAACTGAACTCGAAGAGGTCACACTCGACTGGCTACGACAGATGATGGGACTCGATCCGGGAATGATCGGGATCATTTACGACACCGCGTCGGTTTCGAGCATGCACGCGATTGCCGCCGCGCGCGAAGGCGTCGAGCAACGCATTCGTGAAGAGGGAATGAGCGGGCGAACCGACTTGCCGCTGCTGCGTGTTTACGTTTCGGAGCAGGCTCACAACTCTATTGAGAAAGCGGTGATCACGCTCGGTCTGGGCCAACGCAGCCTGCGCAAGATCCCGGTCGACAAAGATTTTCGCATGGACGCCAAGGCTCTGGCGCAAGCCATTGCCGAAGACAAGCGCGACGGTCATCTGCCGTTCTGCATCGTTGCGACAGTGGGAACGACGTCCACCTCGAGTATCGATCCAATCAAGGAGATCATCCCGATAGGCGAAGAGCATGCGATGTGGTTGCACGTCGATGCCGCATACGCAGGTTCGGCCGCGGTCGTGCCTGAGTTTCGACACATCCTTGCCGGTTGTGAACGCGCCGACTCGCTGGTGACGAACCCGCACAAGTGGCTCTTCACTCCGTTTGATCTTTCGGTTTTATATTGCCGTCATATGGATCTGCTCAAGCGCGCGTTTTCGCTCGTTCCGCCCGTGTATTTAAGTACGCCGGAACAGGACAAGGTGCGAAGCGGATCGGATTACGGCATACAACTCGGTCGCCGTTTTCGCGCGCTAAAGCTGTGGTTGGTGATTCGCTATTTTGGACACGACGGGCTCGCGGCGCGAATTCGGGAGCACTGTCGTTTGGCGCGAGTGCTTGCTTCATGGATCGATGAGTCAAGTGATTGGGAATTGCTGGCGCCGGTGCCGCTGGGACTGGTCTGTTTCCGAGCGCGTCGCGAGGGTTTGGATGCAGCGGGACTGGATGCGCTGAACGAAGCAATCCTGCATGGCGTCAACGAAAGTGGGCGAGCGCTTCTCTCACAAACGCGCTTGAACGACAAGTTTACGCTGCGACTTTCGATCGGAAACATTCGCACGACGGAAAAACACGTGCGTGAGGTCTGGGAGTTATTGAACGAACAATTACGATCCCTTACATGAAACGGAAACGAGTACATCGTCGAGACGAGCTGCGGCAACAAGTTTGTATCGATTAAGAAGGGAACCGGTGAATTGCGTGTCAGGCAGTACGGTGAAACAGATCGCGGCCGGCAATCAGGACACCGCGGGTACAGCGCGTCCCGGTTGCACGCCCGCTACTTAATAGATCCGGCGGAGGAGAAACATGAGACTTACGGTTAAGTTATTAGTCATCGTCGTCTTTTGCGGCGTCATTGCCTCCGCGCAAACGCCCGCGCCAGCTCCCTCAGACGCGCAACAGTTTTCGAAGGGCGATCTCTCTTTTAATTATCCAAAGGGCTGGACGCTCACGGACATGAGCGACGACGACGCCCAGCAGTACAGTTTCGCGAACAGCGCTGCCGACATTCAGATGCGAGTGTTTGCGCATAAGGGCCGCATCGGCGCGGAGAAACTCCCAGAGGCGAAAAAGGCTTTTATCGATCCTTATGTCGCTTCGATTGAGAAGCAGTTTGTGGCCATGGGAGCAACGCCGCAAAAGTCGCCTGATACTTTGGAGATCGGCGGAGTTAAAGCCGATGGCGTTCAACTCACCGCGTCACTGGGAGGTGAGCCCGGCGCTGCGAAGATCTACTGGGCTCTCGTGGGCCAACGAGTCGTCGTGATGACACTCTTTGGTCCAGATCGCGATATCAAGAAGTTCGCGACGGCGTGGGACACGCTTCGAACCACTATAAAAATCGCGGAACCGGCGCCAGCAGCGTCTCCTTCAATAAAACCTTCTCCGTAATTTAGCGTTCGTCAATTTTCCTACTCACAAGGAGACCTCACATGACCGAGAATGAAATTGCCACTGTTGTGGTCGATGCCGCACTAAAGATACACAGGACACTTGGTCCAGGGCCTGCTGGAATCTGTCTACCAGGCGATTCTTAATTTGAGCTACAAAAACGAAATTTGACCGTGGTACGGGAACTTACTCTGCCGGTTCATTACGAACGGGTAAAACTGGATCTTGGCTTCCGAGTGGATTTGCTGGTTGGGAATAGCGTAGTTGTTGAGATCAAGTCGGTCGAAGCAATATTGCCTGTTCACAAAAAACAGTTACTAACTTATTTGCGATTGATGGATAAGCGGCTTGGTTTGCTGATCAACTTCAACGTGGAGCTAATGAAAGATGGAATTCAGAGGGTCGTTAATAGAGTGCGGGAATGAGGGTCACGCAAAGGCGCAAAGGCGCAAAGGAAGGCGTTCGTTTTGCCGCTACTTGCCAGCGACGCGCGGCAATGCCCCATTTCGCATAACGCCTTTCTTTGCGTCTTTGCGCCTTTGCGCGATGCTCTTGCTGCTCATTGCAATTGCTTTTACGTCTTCAGCGCAACCGCGCGGTGTGATGAGACCAGCGGATATCGTGAGGGTTGCGAACGTTACCGATGCGCAGATCTCACCGAACGGGCAGTTCGTCGTCTATACGGTTTCTTCGGTTGCTGACGACAAGACCGTTAGTACGATCTGGATCGCTCGTTTGCTGCCTGAAATTCTGCCGGTCGAACCGACGGCACAACCTACGCCTTTACCTCGACCCGGGTTCTATCTTGACTGGCCCGAACTCCGCATAGCACCGCGCACGTTATTGCCGGCCGGGTTTTCTGCGTCGACACCTCGTTGGTCGCCTGACAGTACGTCGATCGCGTTTCTGTCCCAGCAGGACGAACATGACGGACTGTGGGTCATCAGACTCGACAAACCTGAGCCGCGTTTTATTGCGCCCGTCACTTCGACGAACTTCTTCATCACTTACGCGGGCGAACCGTTCTCATGGTCGCCGGACTCGAAACGCATCGCTTATATCTCCGCTCGTGCAGAAAGACCGGTCGCGGCAGATCGATCGGCGGGCGGTGACGATCCGCGCGTTATCGATCGCATCCAGTACAAATCGCGCACCGGCTTTTCCGATAATCGACGCACGCACGTGTGGGTGGTGGAAGTCGATCGGCCGGTGCCGCTGCAATTAACTTCCGGTGCGTTTTACGACCACGCGGTTAGCTACAGTCCGCTCGGCGACGAGATCCTGTTTCTCTCAAACCACGAATCCGATCCGGACGCTTTCAATAACTCTGACATCTTCACAGTCGATCTTGGTGGACAAACGCGTCAGATCACGCAGACAAAGGGTTGCGAATACGATCCGGTCTGGTCGCCTGACGGACGGTCCATTGCCTACACGGCAACAAAACGTGAGGTCACGACGATCGACAGCGTTGCTGAAGATGCGCATCTGTGGGTGATCCCCGCTACCGGCGGCAACGGAAAAGAATTGACGTTCGAGCATGATCGACGTGTTCGCGATCCACGCTGGTCAGCCGACGGCCGCTTTATCTTGTATCTGGCGGGCGACAAGGGCTTCACCACGCTATTTCGCATCAGCGTTCAAGGTGGAAAGGTCAGCCGGTTTTCGCTCCATTACGGGAAAGGCGAAATGATTGGCGTCTTCACAGACATGGACGCGAAATACATGGCAGCGCCTGTTAATGCGCCGTCGACCCGGGTTGCGTTCCAGATCACGAGTTTCAGTTTGAGCAATCGATCGAGTCTCGTGCGTGAGATCTCGTTCCCGTTTGTTATGACATTCGGGACCCCTTTGCGTCCGGCGGAAGTTTGGTCGGGATATGGAAGCGCTATTCCGATGCGGCGTCTCAGTGGGCACAACGATCAATTAGTGCGATCGATGCGACTGGTTGCTCCCGAGGAGATCACGTTCCCGAGCTTCGACGGCACGCAGATCCAAGGTTGGTTAATGCGACCTGCCGGCTGTACGAGCGATCGCAAGTGTCCGTTGATCGTGAGCGTTCACGGTGGACCACACGGAATGTTTGGCTGGTCGTTTAATGCGACGTTTCAGGTTTATGCTGCGCGCGGGTACGCGGTGTTGTACTTGAACCCGCGCGGGTCGAGTGGTTACGGTCAGAGGTTTTCCGATGGGACGTTGAATGAGTGGGGCGGTGGTGATTATCGCGACTTGATGGCCGGTGTCGACGAAGCGTTGAAGCGGAATGCGTGGATCGATGGCGGTCGCATGGGTGTGACGGGAGGAAGTTACGGTGGGTTTATGACGAACTGGATCGTCACGCAAACGCCGCGCTTTCGTGCGGGCGTGGCAGTAGCGAGTGTTAGTAACCTTATTAGCTTTTACTCGACGTCTCTTTACCAGGATCTGATTCACGCGGAGTTTGGTGGATTTCCGTGGGATAACTTCGAAGTATTGTGGCAATGGTCGCCGTTGCGTTTCGTGCGGCAGGTTCAGACTCCGGTGATGTTTATTCACGGCGAGCTGGATAATGACGTGCACATCACGCAGGCTGAAGAAATGTACATGGCGCTGAAGCGTCGTGGCGTCGAAACAGTCTTTGTCCGCTATCCGCGCGAAGGTCACAGTTTGCGCGAACCGAAGCATCGCATCGACGCGCTGGAGCGGACGCTTGCGTGGTTCGATCGTCACGTGAAATGAAGGAGGAACACATGAGCAAATTTATGAATCTCGTTATCGTCTTTCTTTTGATAACGCCTGCCGTGGCCCTGGCACAAAGCCACCAGAACCAGCAAGACAAGACGAAAGAAGAGATACAGAAACTGTTCAGCGACTTGAATGACGCAATTACGAAAAGAGATCGAGCGCGGCTCGAACAACTTTATGCGGACGAATTCCAATTTATCCGTCCCTCTGGCGGCGTTATCAGTAAGGTGACCCAAATCACTGGCATCATGAGCAGCGACCGACTGTCGTCAACTCCAGTTTCGATTCCGGCACTTGAAAATCTGATGGTCTACGGTGACGCAGTTGTCTCGCGACATACGGTACGTGAAACGGTCATAACCAGCATCTTTGTAAGAAAGGACGGTCGCTGGCAACTGCTACAGGCTCAAGGGACCCGTCTCGCCCCAAAGCGCAATCCGATAACACTCGATCCCAAAGCGTTGGACTCTTTCGTCGGGAAATATGAGTTTGGACCAAACGCGATTGCCACCGTCACGCGCGAAGGCGATGCCTTACGATGGCGCGGAGGCAACCGCATGCCGGTGACGCTGACTGCTTTATCAGAGACACACTTCTTTGCTAAAGAGACCGAGACGGACATCATGTTTGTCAAGGACGAAAAGGGGCAGGTAACAGGCGCCGTTTTGAGGCTGGGCTCATGTCAGGACTCCAACGCGAAGAAGATCGAATAACCTTGTATCAATAGATGTTTCAGGCGTAGATTAAAGCAGGACCACGCAGCTTCGATCTGAGGTGCCATCATGAAACTGTTTGTTTCGAGCGCCATTGTTGTTCTGGTCTGTTGCTCGTCATTTAGTATCGCCAACGCGACGGTGTTTCGCGATCGGGCGTCCTTCAATGCTGCCTCACAGAATCTGAATACCATCGACTTTGAATCGGGCGCGAACGTGCCTAACGATTTGTCTTTCCTTGAGATTGACGGCGTCATCTTTCGTGCTGCCAATGGACCGTCGATTGTAACGGGGCAAAATGGCAATAAGCTCATGCGCGCTCCGAGCTTGATTGAATTCGTGCGCATGACGATCTCCCTTCCACCCGGTACGACCGCTGTCGGAGTTGACCAGTTAAATACGCCGATGATCCTTGCAATCTCCACGGGTGAGAGCGTCACGATGAACCCGTCGGATACTTCAACTTTCGTCGGCTTCGTTTCTGATCAGCCGATTGAGACTTTGATAGTCTCCTTCGACTTTCCCGAGCCGACACCGGACGCGCTTATTGACAATCTCTCCTATGGTCAACGACGTGCCGGGAACGAACCACCGGTGCCACAGTTACTCGTAACCAATACTGGACGCGCGCTTGCACTTGATTCAGTCACGACCATGAGTGAGCCTTTTCGCCTTATCGCGCCGCTCCCGCTCTCCACTGACGGCCGGAACAGAATCACTTTCTTTGTAGTCGGAGTCTTACTCGGGCCCGCGGATCTGCCGTTCGTAACGGTTCAGGCGGAAGACTCACAGGAACGTCTGTTCGACTTACCGGTTGAGGCAACGGCTCGGGCGAAGAACTTCCGCTGGATGTCGCAGGTGACGGCGCGCCTCCCCGATACGCTTGGCGGTGCAGGCGAGTTGAAGGTGAGTGTTCAAGTTCGCGGCCTGGTGAGTAACAAAGCCTCAATCCGCGTTGAATAAGTTCGTTGGTCTAAGCCGGTGAGTGATCCCGAAATCCAATCGCAAATCGAAGCCGCTGGCGCATACGAAGCACTATTCGTGCCTGCGCTTGTAGGGCAATTCGCTTCAAAAGTCGCGGACGTTGCGATGGTCGTGGAAGGTGAACGAGTACTGGATGTCGCGTGCGGCACCGGAGTACTTGCGCGTGAAATTCTGAACCGTGTTGGCGCAAATGGAAGTGTGACGGGAATTGATGCTGTTCCCGGAATGATCGCGGTTGCTCAACAAATCACGCCAGACGTCGAATGGCGACAAGGTAAAGCAGAGTCGTTACCGTTTTCTGATGAGTCCTTTGACATAGTCGTTAGCCAGTTTGGCCTGATGTTCATGGACCACGTACAAGCGATCAGCGAGATGTTGCGTGTACTGACTTCCCGAGGTCGCCTGGCGGTAGCTGTTTGGAATTCACTTGAGAAAATTCCGGCGTACGCAGCAGGAGCTGAACTGTTTGAACGGATTGGAGGTCAACAGGCCGCCCATGCGTTGAGAGCTCCATTCGTGCTTGGTGACGCAGATGAGTTATGCAAAATGTTTTCCAACGCTGGCGCGTATTCGATTGAAGTCACAACGCATTCCGGGACGGCCCTGTTTCCCAGTATTCGGGTGATGGTTGAAGCCGATCTCAGAGGCTGGTTGCCAGTGATGGGAGTCAACTTGTCTGAAGTACAAATCAGACAGATTCTGGACGAGGCCGAATGTGTACTCAGCTCTTACACGACCAGCGATGGCCACGTTCGGTTTGACGTATCAGCACACATTGTTACTGCAAAGAAGAGCCAGTAAGTTAACGGCGCTCAGTTCTGTTTTTCCTGTAACCGTAAACTGGCGACTGCGTAAGGAATGTAGACCAGGCCGAGCGGATTTCCCTGGCGTAGGAGTTCCAGACGTGCGCCACGAACCGCTTTTCCGATCGGCATTTTCTCTTTATGTGGCGGGGCTCCGATGAATCGCTTGAAACACTCCTCCGCAAACTTCACCGCCAGTGGTTCGAATATCGTTATCTCCGTCCCGATCACACCAGAGGCCCCGCTGTCCCGCACAAAGGAGCTAACGAAGTCGAGTGTGACCTCGGGATTTAGCGACGTCGTGTGACAGCCGTTGATGAACACCAGCGGATTCGGTCCGGACCATTCAATGCCCTCGCCTCCCCAGTTGTTCGGGTCGAGTTCATCCTTCTCGCCGATCTGGAGAAAGGGATTATTCGAACCTGCCTTCACTCCTCCGTGGCAGTAGAAGTAAATGATCTGAGGTACGGCCGGCGCCTTCAGACGCAGGATGAACGGATCGTAACCATCGTCGCGTTCAAACTTGAGTCCCTGTAGCGCTTTGAGCCTGTCGAGATGCGGATCGCGTTCTTCGAAATCCTTATCCGTCGAAACGCACGCGAACATCTGAAGCGAGTCCTTAAACTCGATCACCGGCGAAATGTCAGTGTTCGCTTCACCGCCGAGCGTCAGCGGCAGACCCAACAGATGACGATAACCCCAGAACCCGCTCGGACAGATGATCGGACCAAGAGCGTTCAGCGTTTTTGTTTTCACGATCTCCCTGGTCATCGCCTTGAGCTCGCAACCGCCCTTGAAACAAACGCAGTCCTCCAACGGTGGTCCACCATTGCGAGCTTCGTTCAGCGCCTTCGAAAAACTCGGGCACAGTTCGAAAGTTGTGTTGGGAAAACTAAATTGGTTTGGATTCCAGGCGTAGTCGTAAACAACTGCGGCTGGAAGCACTGCTCGAGGTGAAAACTTGAGTGCGATTTGGATCAACCCGGTGTTCGCCAATAGCGCTTCGAGCTCGCTGCGCTTCTTGCGCAGGTTAGATTGAAAGCCGCTGTAAATGCGCGATCCTGCGCGAGCCAGGTACGCGAGGTCTTTCGCCAGCTTCTTCTCATCGAACTCTTTTGTGTTCTGATACCTGTAAGACTTTCCTTTTTTCTCGTCCCACTCTTCCTCATCATCCCACGAGACTTTACGCAAAGCGGCGCGGGCCTGTTGGAGAAATCCGGCGAGCTGTTGACCATCGATGGGTGCGTCGTCTTTGTATGGGTCCCCACCATCCGAACCAAAAAAGCGAAAAGTGCTTGAGCCGTCGCCGTTGTCGTTCACCATCAGACTCAGAAGGTGTGGCTCTTCCGTCATGCTGGCGAGGTGGCTCGCGCTCAGAGATTCAGACAGGACGTAGTCGAGCCGCTGTGTGCATGCTTCGGAAACCGGGTCGGACGTGCTTTTGACGTTCGCGGATACAACGTAGGATTGGACCAGCACCTGCTCGCAGTAGATATTGCACCGCAGACGATGCGTCGCTTCCTTATCAGGAACGCTGATCGGGAACACAAGATGACGCTCGAGAAAATCGGCGCCCGCATTTGCCGATAACGAAATCGATTCTTTTTCGACTGGCTGAAGCTGCACCTTCACCTTGCCGTCCTTTTGGATCTTCAACTCGCCAACGTCCGCATCCGGCGTGATCTCTAGTTCGTTTTCGAAATTGAAGATGGCGACCGTGAGTACGGCTTCGGCGGGAAGTAGCTCGAGATCGATCTTCTGCGGCGTTCCGATCGCGGCTTCGTCCACTTCTTTACCGATGTTCAGCCAGAAGTAATAAGACTGACGCCGTTGCAGTGGTTCGTTCTTCTGTAATTTCTTGTCGGCAGCGTCCTTTTGGGAGAAGCCGAGGTTGACGACGTCGGGTTTTGACTGGAGTCCGTCGTCAACAGCCTCGAATCCGTCGTCAACAGCTTGAGGCAGCGGTTCATCCACCGACTCAAACCCGTCGTCGACACCCTCAAACCCACCCGCCGACTCGGCATCGCTGCCACCGACATTTTCCGGCGGATCGATCGCTGCAACACCACCAAAATCGTAATCGATCGATTTGGTCTCCTGCGGACGACGGCTTTGTTTATGGAGACGGAACGCGGGTTCTATAGCGGCGAACATTTGATCGAAAACTTTGTATCGCTCTTCCTCGGAAAGTTTCTCGATCAACCGCTGAGCTTCTTTGCCTTCCGGAACCGAAACGTCATCCACCGACATGCCGGCGAAAGCCGGATACTGGTCCTCCAGTTGGTTCCGCTTACTTCGGGAGGGCAAACGTTCTGCGAGCGCGTGAACGAGACACACTCGCAGTGCACGGTCGCTCGCGTTTTCCGCGAGCGAGATCGCCCTCTGGAGCAGGCTTTCGGGCACTAACGCTGTGAGATCCAACATGAGGGCGAGCGGGTCGACCCTCGTTTCAGACAGAAAGAGTTGAACCCGCTCTAAGGGATCTTGCGACATGACGAAACCTCTTGCGGAAGAAATACGAACTTAGTCTTCGACCTGTGGCGTGCTACCCATGCCTTTGCCACCGACGATCGCCTGGTCTTTACTAAGCGCGGGCCCTCGTCCATCGATGAACCACCCGGAATTGAAGCCCGGTGCTTTGTTGACCAGGATCACCAGAATAGAGAAATACAGGAAAAACCCGGAAGCGAGACCGATACCGTAAGCGCCAAACAGATCGGTCTTTTCGGGGAAGAGGGCGAGTACCGCAGCGCCACCGACAGCCCCAATCAGCGTAACGATGTCACTCAACTGCACATCGTCCTTGCGCCACCGATTGATGTAGTAAACATACCAGCCGACTACTGCTCCGAAAGCGCCCGCGCCAATCTTTTGCAGCATTGTGGCGACTTCGGCGGCGGGTTGAGCGGCTTCTTGCAGCATGAGTTTCTCCTTTAAGTGTTGGTTGACTTCGGATAGCGTTTGCGAAGTTCGCTACGCCATTGTGTATGCACCCACAGAGCTGTGAGCGCGGCCACGGAAAATGGCGCTGTGGCTGAGAGGCCACCGAGCCAGGTTGTTACGCCGGCTCCCACAATGGAGGCGCCGGATAGTGCTGTTATAGCGGTCGGTAGTTTTTCAGGTCGAATGTCATAGAGACCGAGTAACCATCCAAACACCAGGCCAAACACGATGGAGCCGAGGGTA
>Ga0079217_10000231_pt1 | contig 13063 bp, 11 predicted proteins | sample NCAS200_FD_76343 | JGI IMG/M metagenome (GOLD analysis project Ga0079217, IMG submission 76343) | Agricultural soil microbial communities from Utah to study Nitrogen management - NC AS200 | ecosystem: Environmental > Terrestrial > Soil > Agricultural land | place: USA: Utah | collected 2014-06-11 | reverse complement strand
TCCGCTCCTGGCCGGCTTGAACGTGCCCGACCCGGGACGCTCAGGTCACGCAGCGATGCTGGTCACCTCGACGCTGCTGATGGCGACGGGTATGACGAGCGACGACAAGCCGCACCTGTTCGCGATCGATAAAAAGACCGGTCGTCGAGTTGGCCAGGTCGCAACGCCCGCCCGCGGCGAGTACGGGATCATGACGTACATGCACGGGGGGAAGCAGTACGTCGTGCTGTCGATCGATGGTGGCTTCACGGCATTGGCGTTGCCGTGAGGTAGCGAGCAGCGAATAGGGCATGGGGCATGGGGCATGGGGCATGGGGTGAACAAACACCCCCGTGCCCCATGCCCCATGCCCCGTGCCCATGCCCCTCCTCGCTCAGGTCCGTACCGGCTTCCTAGCCGCTGCCACACCCGTAATCGGCGTCGGCGTCTGCCACGATGCCGATTCGTCGACGGGTGCCTTCTTGGCCGCGTCGCGATTCGTGCCGCCGCGGGACAGGATCGCCGCCCCGAAGCCGGCTGTCGCCGCTACCCATGTCACGGCCATCGCGATCATGCGCAACACGGTGCTGACGGCCGGCGACCATTGGAACGCTGCCGCGAGTACCCAGAGTCCCATGAAGATCGCGATGCCGATTACCAGGCCACGCAGCGCTTTCCCTTTCTCTTCGCCACGAGCCGCGCCAAAACCTCCACCGGCGAGTCGTGCCACCGCGAGGAATCCGAGCGTGAGAAATCCCATCACTGCCAGGACGTAGGCCACGATCGCGAATGGAATGAGGAGGATCCCGACGACGGTGACCGCCAGCGCGGCGCAGACCAGGATGAGCGCCGGAATCATGCCAAGCTCCCCGGCGATGCCCACCAGGAACGAGCGGCTGAAGTTCTGTTCAAGCACGTCGCTCACGCCATCCAGATAGGCGCTGGCGAAGATCAGGACGCCGATGCCCACCAGGAGCATCACCACCAGCCAGCCTAACGACAGACTCATCGCGTCCCCGGTGGCACGTCGCGTCGCCGGTTGCTCGACCCCTTCGAGCCAGCTGAAGGAGCGCGAGTAATTGCGCGAGGCGCCCCCGACGGTTCCCTGAACCGTGACGACATTGCCGAGGATCGCGATGGCGTCCCCGGTGATGGTGCCACCGTTCTCGACGATGATGTCGCCGGCGACGGCGACCGCGGTGCCGCGGATGACGCCGCGCACCCGCAGGTCGCCGGCCGCGGCGAGCACCGGACCGTTGACCGTGTCACCGGCGGCAATCGTCCGGCCGCCAAAGCGGATGGTATCGGAACCGACGCTGCGCGTCGGCGTGGAGGCCTGCTGGGTCGCGGCGGATGTCGTGGCGGTTGGCTCCTGGGACAGCACCAGAGCGCTCTGGGCCACGACGATCAGCGACGCGACGGCGTACGTCAGTACCGTCGCGTGCATGTTACATCCTCCGGCGGCGGGCAGCTGCAGCGATCGCCCTCAGCCCGAAAGCCGAGACGGCGACAGCGGCAAGGAACGCTGCGGCAGTGAGCACCAGTCCATTGCCAGCACCGGCTGACCCGGCCATTGAGCTGACCACTCCGGTCGCGGTCTCAGAGCCGACGTCACGGAGCCGCTGGAGGGCGACGCCACCAAGGAAGGCGACCGCGTCGAGGCGGCTTGCCATCCATATGGACGCACCGGTGAGAGTCGTCGCGACCACTCCCGCCATTCCGGCCGCAAGGATCCGGGCTGGACGCGAACGCGGCACGAACCGGCGCACCGTATTAGTGGCGGTCACGTGCCAGGGCTCGAATACCTGGACCTTCTTCATCACCCTGTATGCGAACAGAGGCGAGGGTGTGAAATGGGGCATTTTCTCGAGCGAATTCACGAGTTGTTGCTGCGACTCGAGCTCTGTGCGGCAGGTCACACACTCATCGATGTGAGCGGCGAGGGGTGCCACGCCAAAACCCTCCTCGCCGTCAACGAGGAGATCGATTTCTTGCGGGGTCAGATGACGGTGGTTCACAATAGCCTCCGGGGGGTCGTACGATCCGGGGTGGGGAAGGTTTCAGGACGGGGCAGGGGCATGGGGCATGGGGCATGGGGCATGGGGCATGGGGCTGGGGCAGGGGGCACGGGGCATGGGGTGAACAAACACCCCCATGCCCCAGACCCCGTGCCCCATACCCCTACTCACGTTCACCTTCCAACGCCTCACGGAGCTGATGGCGGGCGCGGTGGATGTACGTCTTCACAGTTCCCAGTGGCAGGTCCAGGGTCGCCGCGATCTCCTCGTACGAACGGCCCTCGACATGCCTGAGCATGATGCAAGAGCGATACTCCGGACGAAGCGCGGCGATCGCACGTTCGATCGCACTCCCGAGCTCGCGGGCCTCCATTTCTTCCAGGGCAGACTCCTGCTTCGCACGGACGTCGAACGAAGTCGCCTCGACCTCGGCAGCGCTGGCGGCGTGCGGAGACCCATCGATGCTGATCGTGGCGATCTGCCGCTTCCGCAGGTAATCGATGGCGACGTTGTTCGCGATCTTGAACAGCCAGCTCGAGAGCCTGAACTCGGGGCGGTACCGGTCGATGTGATTCAGGACCTTGATGAAGGTGTCCTGCGCGAGGTCTTCTGACGTCTCGCGATCGCGTACCATGCGGAAGATGAGCGAAAAGATCGGCCGCTCATATCGGCGCACGAGCTCGCGGAACGCATCTTCGCGGCCCCGCTGCGCCCAGAGGACGACGTCGGCATCCGGGAGATTCTGGAGGTCGAGGGTGCGTGGCTCTGGCATGTATGGGGCCGGCGGTTGGCGCGGAGCGCTGTCCCGACGGAGCACGGAAGCTAAGGACGCGCTAAACCCCGGGCCAGCGCGCGCTTGCCCGCATTCCGGCCGACGGCGACCTTTCTTCGCGATGACTTCGACTGGGCTGGAAGCCGTCGAAGCGCGTGCGGCAGCATCCGGAGGCGCGAATAAGCGTGCCTATGTTCGCCGGATCTTCTCCGAAATCGCGCCGCGCTACGACCTCCTGAATCACGTCCTCAGCCTCAACATCGACCGGGGTTGGCGCCGTGCCGCGCTCGCTGAACTGGACTGGCGACGGCAGCCGGACAGCACGTTCCTCGACCTTTGCGCTGGAACGCTCGATGTCGGTGCGATGCTCGCCCATACACCCGGTTTCAAGGGCCGGATCATTGGCGCCGATTTCGCCGAGCCGATGCTGCGAAGGGGAATTGGAAAGGCTGATCCCGCGACGCTGGCTCCGGTGACGGCCGACGCGCTCACGCTGCCGCTCCGCGATCAGTCGATCGCAGGCGCGATCGTCGCCTTCGGCGTTCGCAACCTGGCCGATCTTGCCGACGGGTTCCGGGAGGTGCATCGCGTGCTGATGCCCGGCGCCCGCTTCGTGATCCTCGAGTTCTCGACGCCGCCGTCCGCGATCGTCCGCGCCGGATACCGGCTGTATTCGCATCACATCCTGCCCGCGATCGGTCGGATCGTTTCGGGGCATCCGACGGCATACCAATACCTTCCGGAGTCGGTGGACAATTTTCCGACGGCGCAGGCGCTCGCAGATCTCATGTCCACGGCAGGTTTCCGAAATGTCCGGTGGCGCCACCTGACGTTAGGTGTAGCAGCTATCCACGTTGGAGAACGCTGATGGACGTGAGACGTGAGACGTGGGAGAAACCTCGCGGATCAGGAGAGCGAAGGCGCCGATGACCACATTGTGCAAATCCTTCGTTAGGATCTGGTTCCTCCCACCTCCCACGTCCCACGTCCAGTAAGTGACCCTCGACACCCTGTCCGAGTTCATCGCCGCCATTGACCAGGCAGGCGAACTGGCGCGCATAAAAGAACGCGTCTCCGCCAACCTGGAGTTATGCGAAATCGCCGACCGTGTGATGAAGCAACCCGGTGGCGGCCAGGCCCTCCTGTTCGAGAACGTCATCCGCCACGACGGCACCCGCTCTCCCTGGCCGGTCGCGATCAACCTGTTCGGCTCCATGCGGCGCATGTGCATTGCACTCGGCGTCGACAACCTGGATGACATCGGGGGGCGCATAACGAGACTGCTCGACCTCAAGGTGCCCGATGGCCTGATCGCCAAGCTGGGATTGCTGCCGCGGCTCCTCGAGATCTCGAAGTTCCCGCCGCGACGCATGAAGGGAACGCCGCCCTGCCAGGAGATCGTCGTGCGCGGGAACGACATCGACGTCATGCAGCTGCCCATCCTGACGACGTGGCCGGAAGATGGAGGACCATATATCACGCTGCCGATGGTGATCTCCGTCGATCCGAAGCGGGGCATCCGCAACGTGGGCATGTATCGCGTGCAGGTGCTGGGGCGCGATTCGCTCGCGATGCATTGGCAGCGGCACAAGGTCGGGGCCGCGCACTGGCGAGACATGGCGGAGCGCGGCGAGAAGATGTCCGTATGCATTGCGATCGGCGCCGACCCCGCATCGATCTACTCCGCGTCAGCGCCGCTGCCGCCCATGGTCGACGAATTCATCTTCGCCGGATTCCTCAGGCAGTCTCCGGTGCAACTCGCCAAGGCCGTCACCAGCGACCTCGATGTTCCCGCCGAAGCTGAATTTGTGATCGAAGGCGAAATCGATCCGAGCGAGCCACTGGTCACCGAAGGGCCATTTGGCGACCACACTGGCTTTTACTCGGAAGCGGACCTGTATCCGCGCGTTCAGGTCAAGGCGATCAGCATGCGCCGCACCCCTGTCTACGCGACGACCATCGTGGGACGGCCTCCGATGGAAGACTTCTACCTCGGCCACGCCACGGAGCGGATCTTCCTGCCGCTGCTTCGGCTCACCGTCCCGGAAATCGTCGATTACCATATGCCGGCGGAAGGCATCTTCCATAACCTCGTCTTCGTATCGATCGACAAGCAGTATCCGGGACAGGCGTACAAGGTGATGAACGCGATGTGGGGCGCCGGCCTCATGTCGCTCGCCAAGGTCATCGTGGTCGTCGACAAGGACGTGAACGTGCGCAACCCGCAGGAAGCGTGGTGGATTGCCCTGAACAACATCGACCCCGAACGCGACACGCGATTTTCGATGGGTCCGATTGACGTGCTCGATCATTCGAGCCGGGCCTTTACCTACGGGTCGAAGATGGGCATCGACGCGACGCGGAAGTGGAAGGAGGAGGGCTTCACGCGCGATTGGCCCCGGCTGATCACGATGGACGAGGCCACGAAGGCGCGCGTCGACGCGATGTGGCCCAGGCTTGGCCTGGATGGAGGGGTCCGATGACGGCGCCGGCCACCGGTCGCGATGGCCAGGTCCTCGACGGGCAGTCGCTGCTCGTGCGCTACCTCAACTTCGTCAAGGTTCCGCATACGGTCTTTGCGCTGCCCTTTGCCCTTGTAGGGGCGACATTGGCCAGCTACCGCGCCCCGGTGCGGTTGGCGTCGTTAGGCTGGATTGTGCTGGCCTTCACCGCGGTCCGGTTTGCCGCCATGGGCTTCAACCGCATCGTGGACCGTGACATCGACGCGAAGAACCCGCGCACCGCGCGCCGCGAGCTGCCGACGGGCACGTTGACCCTGCGTCAGGCGTCGGTGGCGGTATTTGTCATGTCGTTTGTATTCATGTACGCATCCTGGCAGCTCAACCCGGTGTGCGGGTGGCTGTCGCCTCTCGCGTTAGGCTGGGTGCTGTTCTACAGTTTCACCAAGCGCTTCACCCGCTGGTCGCATCTCGTGCTCGGCGTGAGCTTGTCGATCGCTCCGGTCGGCGGGTACCTCGCCATCGCGGGCCAATGGTCCAGTCCCTCCTGGGTCCTGCTCGCGCTGGCGGCGGCTGTGGCGACCTGGGTGGCGGGATTCGACATTCTGTATGCCTTGCAGGATGAGTCGTTCGACCTCGCCCAGGGCCTGCATTCCATTCCGGTCGCTTTCGGCGCGAATGGTGCCGTGCGAATCAGCCAGGTCCTGCACACGTTGACGATCCTGTGCCTGATTCTGGTCGGGTGGGGAACGGCCGCCGGCTGGCTGTACGGCGTCGGCGTTGCCGTCGCTGCGTCGTTGCTCCTGTATGAGCACTCACTCGTGAGGCCTGACGATTTGCATCGGCTCGATGCCGCGTTCTTCACGATGAACGGCGTGATCTCGATCGCGTTTTTCATGTTCGTGCTCGCCGACCGCTTGATGCGCAGCGGCGGTGGTGATGTTGCTACGCTGGTGGGGCTTCGGTGACCGGTTCGCTCCCGCTCGTCGTCGCAATCACCGGCGCTTCGGGAGCGCCCTATGCCGTCAGGCTCCTGCAGGCGCTGGTGCAGGCAGCACAGCCGACCTGGCTCATCGTCTCGGAACATGGCCTTCGTCTCCTGTCGACGGAAAGCAGCATCGACTCGGTCGACGCACTGCGGGATCGCGTCGGCGCGAAGGCATGGGATGCCTCGGTGCGCACATTCGACGATCGAGATCGCGGTGCCCTCCCCGCATCAGGATCGGTTCGCACCAAGGGCATGGTGATCTGCCCCTGTTCGATGGGCACGATTGCCGCGATTTCGCAGGGGACATCCCGCTCGCTGGTCGAACGCGCAGCCGACGTCGTCCTGAAGGAGCGCCGGCGCCTCGTGGTGGTCCCACGCGAAACGCCCTATAGCGACATCCACCTCGAAAACATGCTGCGCCTGACGAGAGCCGGCGCGGTGGTGATGCCCGCGTCACCTGGTTTCTATCATCGTCCGAGCCGCATCGAGGAATTAGTGGACTTTGTAGTTGGCCGCATTCTCGATCACGTCGGCGTGCCAAATGAACTGCCCCGTTGGACCGGCGTCGATCCGCACTAAATCAGGGTCCTCCCACATCCCACCTCCCACCTCCGCTATCCACCGGCTCGGTCTGATTTCCGACACGCATGGCCTGGTGCGTCCGGAGGTGCACAGCGCCCTTGCCGGAGTCGACTTCATCCTCCACGCCGGCGACGTCGGCGGCGACGAAATCCTCGACGAACTCGCCCTTATCGCTCCGGTCCATGCCGTGTACGGGAACACCGACGAACCCGGAAATCCGCGCCTGCACGCGGCGATCGACCTGACGATCGGTGGCCTCCGGATTCACGTCAGCCACGGGCACGAACTCGGCGTACCGAAGCCGGAGAAATTGCTCGCTCGTTATGCCGCGGATGTGATCGTCTATGGGCACACGCACAAGCAGCTGATCACGCGCGCCGACAATCGACTAGTGATCAATCCCGGCGCGGCCGGTCCGGCCCGCTTCGACCTCGAGCCCAGCGTCGCCATCCTCGAGATGAAGGATGGGACAGCAGATGCACGAATTATCGGTCTACCGATGCGTAGCACGTGACGGTGTACGCACATCGCTGGACTAATGGTGGTCCGATTGCGGGACAAATAGCAGACGAACGATCTCCGAGTTAATCGCTAACACGCAGGCGATTACTGTACGATCGCTGCCAGGGTCCGGCCAAGCAGGTTGAAGACGGACTCGAAGCGCCCCTTGGCTTTTGTCTTTGCCCCCTCGCGCGGCACTCCGCCTCCCCTGGCGACCACGTAAATCTTTCCCGTGCCGTCATCGATTTCGTACGCGCCGGTCCCGAGCACGCCCGCACTCTGCGTCACGGTGCCCTCCACCTGAACCGTCTTTCCATCGTACTCCTGCGGCCGATCGAGCAAGTCGCGAATGCGGATCGTCCGGGAGCAACCGCTCAAGGCAACGACCGCAATGCCGACCAACAGGCTGCGAGTGAGGCGCACGGTCAAAGTCATGGAACTTCCTCCGATTGATTTGGCACGCGAGTCGACGTGACTAGGGCACTATCCGTGGATTGGTCTTCATGTAGTGCAGCGTCATACCCACGAGTGCTCGTACACCGACATCGAGTCCGCTGTCGTCCACAAAGAAGTCGGGCGTGTGGTGATCCGCGGCGGTCCCGGCAGGAACGTTCGCCGGCCTGCCACCGAGTGCGATGTAGAAGCCAGGGACTTTTTGCGCGACGAAGGAAAAATCCTCCGCGCCGGTCTCCGGCTTTACCAGCTGGACACGTCCTTCGCCCGCTTCGCGAAGCGCCGGAAGCATTGCTTCGGTCAGTGCGAGATTGTTGAACGTCACCGGGTATGCCGTATTTTTGCCGATCTCGATTTCAACCGTCGCGCCCATGCTGCTCGCAACGTCTGTCGCAATCCTGCGCACGCGGTCGTGCAGCTTCTTCTGGTCGTCGGGGTGCAGTGCTCGAATCGTCCCGATCATTTCGACCTGTTCGGGAATGATGTTATTCCGTACGCCACCGCGAATCATGCCGACGGTTACGATCGCCGGATTCTGGGTGATCTCCATGTTGCGGCTCACGACCGTTTGCAGCGCCGTGATGATGTGTGCACTCGCCACAACCGGATCAACGCCGTTCCACGGTGAAGCGCCGTGCGTTTGTTTCCCCTTCACCACCATCCGGAAATCGTCGCTACTCGCGTACATGCCCCCCGGCGTGTAAAAGATGTGGCCAACTTCGCGCGTCGCGTCGATGTGCAACGCGAACCCGACATCCACCTTGGGATTCTCGAGGATGCCCTGTTGCACCATTAGCTCCGCTCCGCCTTCCTCGCCCGACGGTGCGCCCTCTTCGGCCGGCTGGAACATGAACTTGATTGTTCCTGGTAGCTCGCCCTTCATGCCCGCGAGTACTTCGGCAACGCCCATGAGGATGGCCACGTGCGTATCGTGACCGCACGCATGCATGACGCCAACGTCTTGCCCGTTGTACGTTGATTTCGCGACGCTCTTGAACGGGATCTCAACGCGTTCAGTCACCGGGAGAGCATCCATATCGGCCCTGAGCAACACGACAGGGCCTGGTCTTCCGCCGCGCAGTATTCCAACTACCCCTGTGTGGGCGACTTTTTCCTGAACCTCGATGCCGAGTGAGCGTAAATGGTCTGCGACGAGTTTGGCGGTTCTGAACTCGCGGTTCCCGAGTTCGGGATGCTGATGAATGTCGCGGCGCCACGCGACCACCTTGGGCTCCAGAGCCTGGATCTTCGCGACAATTGCGGGTGTGAGGACGTTGGATTGCTGTGCGCTCGCGACCGAGGTGGTCGCAACGAGGAGGGCGAGAGTTCTGCGCATCTCTGTGATCTGAAGGTTCATGCAAAGTTACCGCACGGCTGCGCCTGAATGCGAGACTGGAACCTGCACGTCACATCCGCACTCAAGGACGAATGGCTGTGGGGTTGGGACCCCACCCCCGGCATCGTTTCGGTGTGGGCGGAGGGGAGCGGTCGAGCCACCGTTTGGCGACGCGTCGGCGGAATGCTCGTGAAGGAGCAGGAACGCTTCCGTCCCTGGTTGCTCCTCGATCGACTCGATGATCTCGCACACCTTGGCGATCGGCTGCAGCACGAGGGCGCGGTGGGGGCGCAGGGTGCAGCAGTATGGTATCGCGAGCTCGACGGCGTCGGCGAGCTACGGCATCTCGTATCAGCGCACGACGCGCCGACGCTCAAGTCAGCCGTGCTTCGAGGGGCGAGTGAGCGGCTTGGCAGGAGCCTGACGACACTGCGCGAGCTGGGCCAGGAGTCCATCCTGGCACTGCCACCCGATGAGCAGTACCTGGTCTCGTCAGGCAGGAACTACTTTCGCGGCCTCGCGTTCGATGACCTGCGGCGGCTGCAGTTCGACCTCGAGACGCAGGGACTGCGCCCCGCCGTCCATCGCATGTTCATGGTGTCGGTGCGCGAACCGTCGGGCGTCGTTCATGTGCTGGAGGTGAAGGAGGTCAGTGATGCCGGCGAAGCGGCATTGATCCGCGCGCTGTGCGGCGTGATTCGGGAAGTTGATCCTGATGTGATCGAGAATCACAACCTCCATGGGTTCGACCTGCCCTTTCTGAATCGCCGGGCGCAGCACCTCCGTGTTCCTCTGGATCTGGCACGCACCGGAACACCGGGCTTCAGGCAACGCGCCGCCAGTCGTGGCATGCTTCCCGACGAGCAGGAGCCGAATCGCATCCGGCTCGTTATCCCGGGGCGCGAGTGCATCGATACGCTCGATGCAGTGTGGCGATATGACTTCGCGACGCGCGAACTTCCGGGTCATGGTTTGAAGGCCGTCGCGAAACATCTCGGTATTGCCGCCGCCGACCGGGAGATGATCCGCGGGGACCTCGTCTACAGCACCTTCCTGGCTGACCCCGAGCGGGTCCGTCGTTATGCATCAGCGGACGTCGATGAGGTGGCGGGACTTGCCCGGCTGCTCGGCGGCGCCGCGTTTGCCCTGGCGCGCATGGCCCCACGGCGGTACGAGCGTGTCGCGGATGCAGGCGCCGCGACCGGGATCATTGATCCGTTGATCGTTCGAGCGTACCTCCACGCGAACGCGGCGCTGCCGGCGCATAACGCGAGCCGGCAGGATCCACACAGTGGAGCCGCCCTCTATCTGTTTGCGGCGGGCGTGGCCGAGCGTGTCGTAAAGGCGGACGTGGCGAGTCTGTATCCGTCGCTGATGCGATCGTTCCGCATCGGGCCCAGGCGCGATTATCTCGGCGCGCTGCTGGCCATGGTCGATCGGCTGGTGGAACTCAGACTCGATGCAAAGGCGAGTGCGCGTGTGGCGCCGCCGGGTTCTGCCGCGCGGTACATCCACGAAGGCACATCGGCCGCGATGAAGCTGGTAGTGAACTCCGCTTACGGATATCTCGCTGCCGGTGGCGCGCTGACGCGGTTCGCCGACGTGGACGCTGCCAACGAAGTCACGCGCCGCGGGCGCGAGACGCTCTCGCTGATCTGTCGGGAGCTCGCCGCGCGCGGCGTGACATTGCTCGAAGCAGACACTGACGGCGTGTATTTCTCGGTGCCAACCGAGTGGAGTGAGGCGCAGGAACGCAGGGTTGTCGCCGACGTGGCGGCATTGCTTCCGCCACTCGTCCAACTCGAGTTCGAGGGGCGGTACCGTGCGATGTTGTCGCACGAGCCGAAGAACTACGCGTTGCTTCACTACAACGGCACGCTCTTGCTGAAGGGTGTCGCATTCCGCTCCAGTCGTGCCGAACCCTTCGGGCTGGCGTTCTTGCGACGTGCCATTTCGGCGCTGCTGGTGAATGACCTGCCCGAAGTTCGTAAGGCATGGACTGAAACCGTCGACGCACTGCGCCGTCGCGAAGTGCCGACACACGACGTCTCGTCGCGCGTCCGACTCACGAAATCAGCCGAGCGATACGCTGCGCTGCGAGAGCAGCGGCGGGAAGCGATGTACGAGGCGATGCTCGCGGCGGGTCGCGACGACTGGCGGGTAGGGGAGCGGGTGAGGGTGTACCGCACCAGGAAGGGCTGGACGCTGGTACCAGAGGACGGCGACCCGCGCGATTACGAGGTGGAGCATTACGTCCGCGCCCTCCGCGTAAATTACGCCTCCCGGCTGATACGTGCGCTCGATCCGGATGATTTCGTGGCGATTTTCGAGGATCCCGAGCAGCCCTCGCTATTCATGTCGGACTTCGGTTCGATGCGACCCACGCTGACGCTCCTGGCACTCGAGTCGGCTCAGTAGAACTTCTGGCTTCTGGCCTCTGGCCTCAAACCCGAAGCCCCAGAAGCGTAGTAACGATAGTGCGTTAGCATGTGTCTTATTCCGCATGACTCTCGACGCCATCAAGCAGGACCTCCGCTACGCCCTTCGCGGGCTGCGCGCCAAGCCTGGATTCGCCGCCGCCGTTGTCATTACACTGGCCCTCGGTATCGGCGCCAATGCCGCGATGTTCGGCATCGTCGACCGGCTTCTCTTCCGTCCGCCACCGATGCTCAAGGATCCGGAAACCGCGCATCGCGTCTATCTGTATCGAGTGTTCCGCGACACGGAGCGGCCCGGGAGCGTCAGCCAGTACGCGCGTTTCGTCGACCTCGATACAATGACAAAGTCTTTCGCGCAGACCGCCGCGCACACCACTCGGCAACTGGCGGTCGGTGTTGGCGATGCCGCGCGTGAGATGCAGATCGGCGTGGTGAGTGCATCATTTTTTGGTTTCTTTGACGCCCCGCCCGCGCTCGGGCGCTATTTCACCAGGAGCGAGGACCAGGTCCCGTCGGGGGAGCCGGTGACGGTGCTGAGCTACGCGGCGTGGCAAACGATGTACGGGGGCAGCGAGCAGGTTGTCGACTCGACCGTCCAGATCGGCTCCACGAAATATTCAATCATCGGTGTCGCGCCTCCGGGTTTCGTGGGCCTGTGGCCGGACCGCCCCCCGGTCGCATTCATCCCGATCACGAGCTACGCCGCGCAGCAAAGCTTCACCCCGCGAGGGCGTTCGTGGTGGGAGACGTACAGTTGGGGATGGATGGACATGATCGTCCGGCGAAAGCCGGGCGTGTCCATCACGGCGGCGAACACCGACATGTCGAACGCGTTCGTGAAGAGCTACAACATGCAGGTCGTCGAACAGCCGCGCGTCACGCCGATTGCGGTCGCCAAGCCACGGGCGATTATCGGGTCCATCCTTCCGTCGCGGGGACCTAACGCGTCAGCCACGTCGAAGGTCGCGACGTGGGTCGCCGGAATGTCGGTGGTCGTGCTCCTGATTGCCTGCGCCAACGTGGCAAACCTGCTTCTCGCCCGCGCCTTGCGCCGCAAGCGGGAGATTGCCATGCGCTTGGCGTTAGGCGTGACGCGTGGCCGGCTTCTGTCGCAGCTCCTGACCGAAAGCGTGCTGCTCGCGGCCCTGGGTGGCGTGCTCGGGATGGTGATCGCGCACTGGGGCGGCTCCGCCCTGCGCGCCGGCCTCCTGCCGCAAAGTGAGGCCGCGGCCGGCTTCGGCGACCTGCGGACTGTGCTCTACGCGGCCGTCGCGGCGATCGCGGTGGGCCTTCTGACCGGGCTCGCGCCAATTCTCCAGGCTCGTCGCGCCGACCTCACCAGTGATCTCAAGGCGGGCACGCGAGAGGGAACCTACGGACGCTCCCGCATGCGTGTGGGACTTCTCGTGGTGCAAGGCGCCCTCTCCGTCATCCTCCTGGTGGGCGCAGGGCTTTTCGTGCGCAGCCTGGGCAACGTGCGCAACATCCGGCTCGGGTATGACGTCGACCCGATCATGATGGTCGAGTTGAACATGCG
>Ga0079217_10000230_pt1 | contig 13091 bp, 10 predicted proteins | sample NCAS200_FD_76343 | JGI IMG/M metagenome (GOLD analysis project Ga0079217, IMG submission 76343) | Agricultural soil microbial communities from Utah to study Nitrogen management - NC AS200 | ecosystem: Environmental > Terrestrial > Soil > Agricultural land | place: USA: Utah | collected 2014-06-11 | reverse complement strand
CACCCCCGACGGCGGCTTCGGACTGCACGACATGTTCCGCTCCCTCGGTGACCGGCTCACCGGCATCACCAACGGCATCGACCACACCGCCTGGGACCCCTCGAACGACGCGCACACCGTCGAGCGCTACTCCGCGGCCGATCTGTCGGGCAAGGCGCGGTGCAAGGCGTACCTGCAGCAGCGCGTGGGCTTCCCGCAGAACCCGCGCACGCCGCTCTTCGCGATGTCGGCGCGACTCGTCGCGCAGAAAGGCATCGACCTCATCCTGCGGAGCCAGGTGCTCACCGCGAGCGACGCGCAGTTCGTGTTCCTCGGGCAGGGCGAGCCGCGCTTCGTGCAGTCGCTCCGCGAGGCGGCCGCGGCCGCGCCCCACCGCGTGCACGTCGACACCAATTTCAACGATCCCGCCGAGCACGTGCTGATCGCCGGCGCCGACCTGCTGCTCATGCCCTGCCAGTACGAGCCCTGCGGCCTCACGCAGATGCGCGCGCAACGCTACGGGGTGATTCCCGTGGCCCGCCGGACGGGCGGTCTCGCGGACACGATCACCGACGGCGTCACCGGCTTTCTCTTCGAGGAGTACGACACCGCAGCGTTCCTCGGCGCCATCGCGCGGGCGATGCGCCACTACGGCAATCCCGCGGCGTGGCGCGCGCTGATGCTCGCCGGCATGGCGCGCGATTTCAGCTGGGAGCGCTCCGAGCAGATGTACCTCGACGTCTACCGTCGGGTGCTCGCGGCCGCACCGCTCCGCGCATGAGCGAAGCCGGCATCGATCTCGTCCTCGCGCTCCACAGCCATCTCCCGTACGTGCTGAATCACGGTCGTTGGCCACACGGCAGCGACTGGATCTGCGAGGCGGCGATCGACACCTACCTGCCGCTCCTCGAGGCGCTCCGCGCGCTCAACGACTCCAACGTGGCGGCGCCCGTCACGATCGGATTCACGCCGGTGCTCGCCAACCAGCTCGCGAGTCCCACCTTTCACCGCGAGCTCGAGCTGTACTTCGACCAGCGGCTCCAAGCGTGCGCCGATGCGCCGGCTGAGCTCGCGGCCACCGGCGACCGCCATCTCGTCCCGCTCGCCCACTACTGGGACACGCGGCTCCGGCGGCTGCACCGGCTGTTTCACGACGTCGATCGCGACCTCGTTGCGGCGTTCCGGCGCCTCGAGGAGGCGGGCCGCCTGGAGATCATGGGCTCAGCCGCTACGCACGGATTCCTCCCGCTGCTCGCGCACGACGAGAGCATCAGGCTCCAGCTCGCGCTCGGCCGGTCGGAGCACCACCGGCTCTTCGGCCGCTACCCCGCGGGCTGCTGGGTGCCGGAGTGCGCCTACCGGCCGCGCGAAGTCTGGGCCCCGCTGCCCAACGCGCCGAACCGGGGCCTCCGCCGCGGCATCGAGGAGCATCTGGCGGACGCGGGCTTTCAATACTTCTTCGCCGACTCGCACATGGCGCGTGCCGGGAGTCCGCTCGGCCTCTACGGCGAGCCGGTGGGCCACGAGATCGAGCGGTGGCCCTCACCGCCGCACTCGGCGGCCACGCGGCACTCGCCGTACCGCACCTACCGGCTCACCGGCAAGGATGCCGCGCGGCCGGTCTCCACGCTGGTGCGCGATCCCCGATCGTCGGCGCAGGTGTGGAGCCGGCAGATGGGATATCCCGGCCACGCGGCGTATCTCGAGTTTCACAAGATCCGCTGGCCCGGCGGGCTCAGGTTCTGGCGGGTGAGCGAGCCCGGCACCGACCTCGGCGCCAAGTCGCCCTACGTCCCGGATCAGGCGCTCGCGCAGGCGAGCCGCCACGCCGCACACTTCAGCGAGCTCCTCGGCGGCATCGCGGCGCGGTCCCCGGGCGGTCGCGCCGATGTCGTGGTGGCGCCCTTCGACACCGAGCTCTTCGGCCACTGGTGGTTCGAGGGTGTCGACTTCCTCGCGCACATGTTCCGCTCCCTCGCCGGCGAGGCGCGCGTGCGGCCTACGACGGCATCGGTGCACCTTCGCGAGCGCCCGCCGCGCTCGGGGCTTCGCCTCGCGAAGGGCTCGTGGGGCGCCGAGGGCGACTACAGCATGTGGCTCAACCCGAAGACGGCATGGATGTGGCCCAAGCTGTGGGCAATGGAAACCGCCTTCTGGGAGCTCGCGCCGGCGGCCCTCGCGGAGCCGGGCGCGCGGCCGGCGCTCGCGCAGGCGGCGCGGGAGCTGCTGCTGCTGCAGTCGTCCGACTGGCAGTTCATCATCTCGACCGGCGAGGTGACCGACTACGCGCTCGAGCGCTTCACGCGCCATGGCCTCGACACGGAGCATCTGCTCGCGCTGCTGCGGGAAGGCCTCGCGGGGGGCGACCTCGCCGCGGCAGGCCGCCTCGCGGACGAGCTGCACGAGCGCGACGATCTCTTTCCCGACATGCTCCCCGCCATCGAGGCATCGCTCGGCGGACGCGCCACGGCCCGATGAGGCTTGTCGTGTTCGCGGCGCCGGCACTTTCCGTGAACGCGCTCGCGATGATCGAGGCGGTCGCGGGTCTCGACGACGTGCGCCTCGCCGTCGTGACTCACGACGCTCGCGACAAGCTGGGCGCCCACGCGAGCCGCGTGGCGCACTGGCAGGTGCCCAACGTGCTCGAGGCCGGCCAGCTCGCCGCCGCGGTGAGCGCCCTCGCCGGACAGCTCGGCCCGGTCCACCGGCTGTTCGGGGCGTACGAGCAGTTGCAGGTGCCGCTCGCCGAGGTGCGCCAGCGACTCGGTATCGCGGGGATGCGCGTCGACATGGCGCACAACTTCCGCGACAAGTCGCGCATGAAGACGCTGCTCCAGGACGCGGGGATTCCCTGCGCCCGGCACCGGCTCGCGGCGCGCGACGCGGATGCGTGGGCGCTGGCCCGCGAGGTCGGGTTCCCGCTCGTGATCAAGCCGCCTGCCGGTGCCGGCGCGCAGGCGACGTACCGGGTCGACGACGGCGACGCACTCCGGGCGGCCCTCGCCGGTACGCCGCCGTCGCCGGAGCGGCCGGTGCTCGTCGAGGAATTCGTGACCGGCGACGAGCATTCGCTCGAAACGGTCTCGATTGAGGGCCGTCCGGTCTGGCACTCGCTGACCCACTACATCCCGTCGCCGCTGGACGTGCTCCGGAACCCGTGGATCCAGTGGTGCGTGCTGCTGCCGCGCGAGATCGACGAGCCGCGCTATGACGACATCCGTGCGGCCGGCTCGCGCGCGCTGGCCGTGCTGGGCATGGAGACGGGACTGTCGCACATGGAGTGGTTCCGGCGCCGCGACGGGTCGATCGCCATCTCCGAGGTGGCGGCTCGCCCGCCCGGAGCGCAGATCACGACGCTCGTTTCCCGCGCTCACGACATCGACTTCGTGCGTGCGTGGGCACGCGTGATGGTCGACGGCGCGTTCGACGTGCCGGAGCGGAAGTTCGCCGTCGGCGCCGCGTACCTGCGCGGCCAGGGGTCCGGACGCGTCGCCGCGATCCAGGGTCTCGAGGCCGCTGAGCGTGAGCTCGGTGCACTCGTCGTGGACGTGAAGCTCCCGGCTATCGGCCAGGCCCCGACGCCGAGCTACGAAGGCGACGGGTACGTGATACTCCGCCACCCCGAGACGGCCGTCGTCGAGCGCGCGCTCCGGCGGCTCGTGTCGCTCGTGCAGGTGCGACTCGCCTGAGGGCGGGCGCCAACCGATTGCAAGGAGGATCCCGTGAACGTGGTGATGCTCGCCCCCGGCTATCCGACGGAGATCCCGCGCTTCGTGCGCGGTCTCACAATCATGGGCGCGCGCGTGCTGGGCGTCGGCGACATTCCGGAGCGCGAGCTCCCGGCGCTCGCGCGCGAGCACCTCGCCGCGTACCTCCAGGTGCCGTCCCTGCTCGATGAGGGGGCCGTGGTGGAGGCGGTTCGCGGGTGGAGCGCGGCGAAGCAGGTGGAGCGCGTCGAATGCCTCTGGGAGCCCGGCGTGCTCCTCGCCGCGAGGCTGCGCGAGGCGCTCGGACTCCCCGGGCTGTCCGTCGCGGCCGCGAACCGGTTCCGCAACAAGGACCTGATGAAGCAGGCCGTCGCCGCGGCCGGCATCCGGACACCCCGCCACGCCAGCGCGCGCACCGCGAAGGAGTGCCGGGCCGCCGTCGAGAAGGTGGGCTACCCGGCGATCCTCAAGCCGATCGCCGGTGCCGGCTCCCAGGACACGTATCGCGTCAACAACGCCGCGGATCTCGGCGAAGCCATTCGCCGGATGGGGAAGATCGACGAGGTCAACGTCGAGGAATTCATCGACGGCGAGGAGTACACCTTCGATACCATCTGCGTGGACGGCGAGATCAAGTACTTCAACATCTTCTGGTATCGTCCGCGCCCGCTCATCGCCCGCAGCGAGGAATGGATCAGCCCGCAGACGCTCGCGCTGCGCGACGTTGAGCATGCGGCGCTCGCCGGCGGCCGCGCGATGGGCAAGGCGGTGATCGACGCGCTCGGCTTCCAGAGCGGCTTCACGCACATGGAGTGGTACCTGAAGCCCGATGGCGAGGCCGTCTTCGGCGAGATCGCCGCGCGCCCTCCGGGTGCACACTCCGTCGACGTGATGAACTTCGCATGTGACATGGACGTCTACGCCGGCTGGGCGGAAGCGGTCGTCCGCGGCACGTTCTCTCAGCAGGTGGAACGGAAGTACAACGCGAACATCATCTTCAAGCGCGCGACCGGGCAGGGTCGGATCCGGAACATCGAGGGGCTCGACCGCATCGCCCGATTCCGCGAGCACATCGTCGCCATGGAGCTGCTGCCGATCGGCGCGCCCCGCCGAAACTGGATCCAGACGCTCATCTCGGACGGGTTCATCATCGTCCGCCATCCCGACCTCGAGGCGTGCATGGACATGTCGGACGCGATCGGGCGGGAGCTCCAGTTGCATGCCGGTTGAGGACGGAAAAACGGACGCACGGACGGATGGACAGGTAGCGTCAGGGCCGATCCGGTTCTGTTTCGGCGTGCATCTGCACCAGCCGGTCGGAAACTTCGATTCGGTCTTCGAAGAACACCTGCGCGACGTGTACCGGCCGCTCCTCAACCGGCTCGCCGAGAGCGGCTTTCTTCCCGTCACGCTCCACCTCTCCGGCCCGCTCCTCGACTGGCTGGACGCGCACGAGCCCGCGTACCTCGATCAGATCGGCGAGCTCGCCCGCGCGGGCAGCCTCGAGCTTCTCCTCTCGGGCTACTACGAGCCGGTGCTCGCGTCGCTGCCTCGCCCCGACCGCGTCGAGCAGATCGGCTGGATGCGCGAGGCGATCGAGAGCCGCTTCGGCGTGACGGCCACGGGGCTCTGGCTCACCGAGCGCGTCTGGGAGCCGGAGCTGGCCGCCGACCTCGCCGACGCCGGCGTGCGCTATTGCCTGGTGGACGACCGACACTTCCTCGTGACGGGTTTTGCGGCGGAGCAGCTGCACGCTCCCTACCGCACCGAGAGCGACGGGCGGGGCGTCGCGCTCTTTCCGATCGACGAGCGGCTCCGCTATCTCATCCCCTTCCAGCCTCCCGAGGACACCGCCGCCTACCTGCGCTCCCTTCGCGCCGCGGGCCATCGCCTCGCTGTCCTCGCCGATGACGGCGAGAAGTTCGGCGGGTGGCCAGGCACCCGCGAATGGGTCTACGAGCGCGGGTGGCTCGATCGGTTTCTCGCGACGCTGCGAACGCTCACCGACTCCGGCGAGGTGCAGCTGAGCACGTTGAGCGCCGCCCTCGATGCGGTGCCGAGCGCCGGACTCGCCTACCTGCCGACCGCGTCCTACCGGGAAATGGAAGCGTGGTCGCTGCCGCCCGAGCCGGCCCTGCGCCTCGCGCGCCTGGAGACCGACGCCGGCCCTGACCGGGTGCAGCGCGACGGCGCACTCATCCGCGGCAGCCACTGGCGGAACTTTCTCGTGAAGTACCCCGAGTCGAACCGGATGCACAAGAAGATGCAGCTCCTGTCCGCGCTCGCCCGCGACCGCGGTGATCCGCCGGAAGCGCGGCGCGCCATCGGACGCGCGCAGTGCAACGACGCGTACTGGCACGGCGTCTTCGGCGGACTCTACCTGCCGCACCTGCGCGACGCGATCTGGCGGAACCTCGCGGCCGCCGAGCGGGAGCTCCGGCGGGGCGAGCCCCTCACGTGGGAGGTGCTCGACGTGGACGGCGACGGCCACGCGGAGATCCGGATCTCGAGCGCCGAGTTCTCCGCGACGGTGAGCCCGGCCCGGGGCGGAGCGATCGAAGAGTTCACGCATTTTGCATCCGGGACGAATCTGGCGAACACGCTGACGCGCCGCCGCGAGGCCTACCACCAGGAGGCGCTCGAGCGCGAGGCGCCGGCGCGCGAGACGGCCGCCGGCGCGAAGGAATTGTCTGCGCCGAGCATTCACGACATCGAAGCGGCCTCCCACCTTGCGTCGCTCCCGCCGGTGGATCTCGACGACCGCGCCATTTTCGTGGATCGGATGCTCGCGGCCGGAACGACGCGCGACGACCTGGTCCAGGGAATCGCTCAGCCGGTGTGGTCGGGGGCCACGGCGCGGACCGCCGACGTGCGTGCCGAGGCCGACGGGATCGTCGTGCGCCTCAGCACCGGCCTCGCGCCGCATCTCGAGAAGGAGCTGGCCTTCTCACCCGCCGGGCGCGTCGTCGCGCAGTATCGCTGGAATCCCGCCGACTTCCCTGCCGACGCGGTGTTTGCGCCGGAGCTCTCGCTCGCCGGCAACGTCGAGCCGCTCCTGGATCCCGCAGTCGAGGTATGGACCTTTCCGATTACCACGGTCGCAAAGTCTGAGCGCGGATTCGACGAGACCGTGCAGGGCCGTTCGGTGGTGCCGCGCTGGCCCGCGAGCGCGGGATCGGCGCGCATCGAGCTCTCCCCCGGACGGCTGGCCGGCTGATGCCCGTGTGGCCGAAGCACCTGCTCCGCTGGAGGCCGCCTACGCCGCGGCACTCTGGCACCGTCGTCGTGATTCCCGGCGTGTACAGCCCGCAGCTCGACAACGCGCGAGACATCCGCGTCTATCTCCCGGCCGGCTACGGTGAGGGGCGGCGCCTGTACCCGATCCTCTACATGCAGGACGGCCAGAATCTGTTCGATGCCGCGATGAGCTTCGCCGGATCCTGGCGCGTCGACGAGGCGATGGAATCAGCCTCGCGGAAGGGACATGACGCGATCATCGTCGCGATCCCCCACATGGCATCCGAGCGCATCGCCGAGTTCGATCCCTTTCCGGACGTCGAGCCCCCCGGCCGCGGGGAGCAGTATCTCCAGTTCATCGTCGAGACCCTGAAGCCCCTGGTGGACTCAGAATTCCGGACCCGGACCACGGCGCTCCACACCGGGCTCGCCGGGTCATCGATGGGGGGACTGATCAGTCTTGCGGGCTTCTTCCGCTACCCGCGGATCTTCGGCGTCGTGGCCGCGCTCAGCCCCTCGCTCTGGTACAAGGGGCGCGGTATCTTCCCGCTCGTCGAAGCCGCACCGTTCGTACGAGGGCGCATCTACCTGGACATGGGCACGCTCGAGAGTCCCCACGGAGTCGCGGATGCGCGCCGGATGCGCGACCTGCTGGTGTCGAAGGGATACCGGCTCGACGAGAACCTGAAGTTCGTGGTTGAGCGGCGCGGCCGGCACTCGGAGGAAGCGTGGGGCCGGCGCTTCCGCAGGGCCCTTCCCTACCTCCTGAGCGGCCGCCGCCAGAGTGCGCGCCGGCGGAGCAACGCGTGAAGCACGAGATCCACCGCTGGGCGAGCCCGGCGCTCCAGCGCGAGATGACGCTGCAGGTATGGGGACATGCCGGCGCACGCGTGTTCGTGTTCCCCACGACGATGGGCAGTCACCGCGAATGGTCGGATCGCCACATGCATCGCCGCAGCGTGCTCGGCGAGCACATCGACCAGGGCTGGCTTCAGCTGTTCTGCCTCGACCACGTCCACGACGACAGCTGGTACAGCGACACCCTGCATCCGGGCGCGAAGGCCTGGCGGCATCTCCAATACGACCGGTATCTGCGTGACGAAGTCGTCCCGTTCAGCCACTCGCTCAACGACAACCCCTACCTGATCGCGGTCGGGGCGAGCTTCGGCGCCTATCATGCGACGTGCTTCGCGTTCCGCAATCCGCACCTCGTGAACCGGGTGATCGGGCTGAGCGGCATGTACGACATCAAGAAGATGACCGGCGACTACTCCGACGGAAACGTGTACGCCTGCAATCCGTTCGACTTCATGCGGCACGAGCGGGATGCCGAGCGGCTCGCGGCCTTTCGCCGCCAGGACATCATCCTGGTGGTCGGCCGCGACGATCCGTCGTACGAGAACAATCGCGCGTTCTCCGCGCTGCTCTGGGAACAGGGCATCGGGAATGCGCTTCGCGTCTGGGACGGCTGGGCGCACGACTGGCCGTACTGGGAGCGCATGATCCGGATGTACATCGGCGGGCACGACTGACTACAGGGAGAAAGCGATGGCGAGGCGCGTAGGCCTAATGGTCGGCAGGGAGTGGTCGTTTCCCCCGCGGTTCATCGAGGAGGTGAACCGCCGTGACGCCGGCGTGATCGCCGACTACATCAAGCTCGACGCTGCGCGCATGGACGCGCCGTGCGAGTACGCGGTGATCATCGACCGCATCTCGCACGAGGTGCCGTACTACCGGAGCTACCTCAAGCACGCGACGCTCCAGGGCACGATCGTCGTGAACAACCCCTTCATGTGGAGCGCCGACGACAAGTTCTTCGGCGCGACGCTCGCCACCCGGCTGGGACTTGCGAGCCCGCGGACGGTCGCGCTGCCCAATCGCGAGTACGTGCCCGGCATTCACCACGAGGAAAGCCTCCGGAACCTCCTGTATCCGCTCGACTGGAAGGGCGTCATCGACTACGTCGGCCTGCCCTGCGTGCTGAAGGACGCGCACGGCGGCGGGTGGAAGAACGTGTATGTCTGTCATTCGCTCGACGAGCTCATCGCCCACTACAACGATTCCGGCCTGCTCACGATGGTCGTGCAGGAGTTCATCGAGTGGGAGCACTTCATCCGCTGCCTCTGCATCGGCCAGGACGACATCCTCCCGATGGGGTACGACCCGCGGGAGCGGAAGTACCTCCGGGAGAACGGTCTTCCGACCGACATCCAGCAGCGCATCATCACTGACTCGCGGACGCTCGTCACGGCGCTCGGCTACGACATGAACTCGATCGAGTGGGCGGTGCGTGGCGGGATCCCCTACGCGATCGATTTCATGAACCCGGCGCCGGATCTCGACATCAACTCGCTGACGCCGGTCCACTTCGAGTGGGCGGTCGATCGGATGGCGGGCATGGCCATCCGGCTGGCCCGGCAGCCGAAGCCACCCCGCCGCGCCTGGCGCTGGGACGCCCTCTTCGCGGGTCGCGCGCGCCCGAAGGCCGCCGCCGCGCCGAAGTCTGCGAAAGCCGCAAAGGGTTGAGCGGTACGCTCGCGGACGCGATCGGCGCGTACCATGACCTGCTCACCGACGAGGTCGCCGCCGACTCCGCGGCGACACTCGACCGGGAGCTCGCGCGCCGCGGGCTCTTTTTCGGCGACCGCGCGCTCTGCACCGTGCTCCGACCGCGTTTCCTGCTTCCCGCGCAGTATCGCGACCTGCAGTCGCGCGCGGCGACCCTGCTCGCCGCATTCGGGCGCGCCCACGACGCGGGCCTCTCCGACGCGCGGGTCCGGCGGCAGTTCCGTCTCGCCGACTGGGAGGAGACGCTGATCGCCGATGAGCCCGGCTTCCGCGATCCGAGTCCGACATCGCGATTCGATTTCTTCTACCTGCCCGACTCCGGGGAGGCCCGGCTCACCGAGTACAACGGGGAGACGCCGGCGGGCGCCGGATACGGGGACGCGCTCGCGGAGATCTTTCTCGACCTGCCGGTCATGCATCGCTTCCTCCAGGACTACGACGTGCGGACGCTTCCGACGCAGCATTCGGTGCTCCGCGTGCTGCTCGACGCCTGGCGGCAATGGGGTGGCGTGGAGCCGCCCCGGATCGCGATTCTCGACTGGAGGGATGTTCCGACGGCGAGCGAGTTCGCGCTCTTCGACGCGTACTTCCGCTCCCGCGGCTTCGCGTGCTCGATCGTCGACCCCCGCGAGGTCGAGTTCCGGGGCGGCGAGCTTCGGCACCCGGGTGGCCGCATCACGCTGATCTACAAGCGCGTGCTGATCAGTGAGCTCGTCGAGCGCGGCGGGCTCGATCACCCGGTCGTGCAGGCGGTGCGGGCCGGGGCGGCGTGCATGGTGAATCCGTTCCGCTGCAAGCTGCTCCACAAGAAGGCGAGCCTCGCCGTCCTCAGCGACGAGCGCAACGCGTCCTGGTTTTCCGCCGCCGAGACCGCGGCGATCGCGGCGCACATCCCCTGGACCCGGGTGGTGGAGGAGCGGAAGACGCGGTACGCTGATCGCCCGGTGGACCTGATATCCTTCATGCAGCAGAACCGCGAGCGGCTGGTCCTCAAGCCGAATGACGAGTACGGCGGAAAGGGCATCGTACTCGGGTGGCGGGCGAGCGGCACGGAGTGGGAGCGCGCTATCGCCGCGGCGCTGGCGGAGCCGTTCATCGTGCAGGAGCGGATTGCGATCCCGAGCGAGCCGTACCCGAGCCATGCGAACGGCCGGACCGAGATCGCGGACCGGATCCTCGACACCGCGCCGTTCACGTGGGCGGGTGGATTCATGGACGGGTGCCTGACGCGCCTCTCGACCGAGACGCTCGTCAACGTCACGGCCGGCGGCGGGTCCCAGGTGCCGACCTTCGTCATCGAGAAACGGAGTGCCGCATGAAGCCCCCGTCACTGACGCTCGGCATCGAAGAGGAATACCAGATCATCGATCCCGAGACGCGGGAGCTCCGCTCGTACATCACGGAGATCCTCGCGGGCGACCACATGCTGCTCGGCGAGATCAAGCCGGAGCTGCACCAGTCGATGGTCGAAGTCGGGACGAAGGTCTGCCACACGCCCGCGGAGGCGCGCGCGGAGCTCGTGCGCCTGCGCGGCGCGGTCGCCGGGCTCGCAGCGCGGAAGGGGCTCAGAATCGCGGCGGCGGGAACCCATCCCTTCTCCTCATGGATCACCCAGGAGATCACGCCGCTCGAGCGCTACATGGGTGTCCGCGAAGATCTGCAGGACCTCGCGCAGCAGCTCCTCATCTTCGGGACGCACGTGCACATCGGCATCGAGGACCGGGATTTCCTCATCGATGCGATGAACGTCGCGCGCTACATCGTCCCCCACGTGCTCTGCCTCTCGACCAGCTCGCCGTTCTGGATGGGGAGGAACACCGGGCTCAAGAGCTACCGGAGCGTGATCTTCCGTAACTTTCCCCGGACCGGCATCCCGCCCTTCCTGCGCTCGTGGACGGCGTATGAAGAGCTGCTCGAATCGATGATGCGCACCGGGTGCGTCCCCAACGGGTCGAAGATCTGGTGGGACGTGCGGCCGAACTGGAGCTACCCGACGCTCGAGTTCCGGATCTGCGACGTCTGCACCCGGGTGGACGAGGCCATCTGCGTGGCCGCGATCTTGCAGGCGGTCATCGCGAAGCTCTGGAAGCTCCGTCGCGACAACCTGACGTTCCGGGTCTACGCGAGTCCGCTCATCGAGGAGAACAAGTGGCGCGCGGTGCGCTACGGGCTGAGCGGCAAGCTCATCGATTTCGGGAAGGAGCGCGAGCTTCCGGCACCGGTGCTCATCCGCGAGCTGCTCGAGTGGTTCGTCGGCGACGTGGTGGACGAGCTCGGGAGTCGGAAGGAAGTGGAATACGCATTTCAAATGCTTCGGGAAGGATCGAGCGCCGATCGCCAGCTCGCGACGTACGCGCGCACCAACGACCTCAGGGCCGTCGTCGATCAGCTGATCGAGGAAACGAACGAGGGCCTGACTTTACCGGGGACGGCATGACCGCACGACCGCTCATCGGAATACCTACGCAGTCGCTGCAGTCCATCGCCGGCATCCCGGAAGGGCTGCCGGCCTCCTGGGTCATGAACCAGCGCTACCACCTCGCGGTGGCGGCGGCCGGCGGCGTCCCGGTCATGATTCCGCTTTTCGACGAGGACCTCGGCACGCTCCGGGAGATCTACGACCGGCTCGACGGGATCTGCATCCCCGGCGGCGTGGACATGGACCCCGAGACGTTCGGCGAGGTGCGCCGCCCGGAATGCGGCCGCACCGACCCCCCGCGTGATCGCGTCGAGCTCCAGCTTACCCGCTGGGCGCTCGAGGACGCGAAGCCGCTGCTCGGCCTCTGCCGCGGCCTTCAGGTCCTGAACGTCGCGCGTGGGGGAACCCTGTATCAGGACCTTGCCGCGGATCATCCCGGTGCGATGAAGCACGACTACTTCCCGACCGCGGGGTTCGCGCGCGACCATCTGTCGCATGAAGTGGCCGTCACGGAAGGCTCGCGGCTCGCCTCGGTGCTCGGCAGCCGATCGCTCGTGAACAGCATGCATCATCAGGGCATCCGGACCCTCGGCGCCGGCCTCACCACCGCCGCCGTCGCCCCCGACGGCCTCATCGAAGGCGTCGAGGCCGACGCGCCCTTCTGCGTCGGCGTCCAGTGGCACCCGGAGACGCTCACGGAGACGGACCCGGGAATGGCGCGCCTCTTCACCGAGTTCGTCCGCGCCGCGCAGAGTTTCTCGTCGCGGCGCGCGCTCTAACGATTCGAGCACGGCCGGCGGCGCTCCGGTGTTCCCCGACTGAGGGGTGGGCGCGACCTTCGGACAAGCACACAGTCCTGCGGTCGCGCCCACCCCTCAGTCGTGCGAAGCTCCGGTACTCGGGGCATGCTGTTGGAAGCGCGCGCCATGGCGCGGATGAAGTCGCGGCACGCACGACCACGCTCGTCGCGCGCTTCTGACAGCGGCACTGAGGGCTGAAAAACGAGGGGGCGGCGGGCGGCCGACTGTGTGCTTGTCGGCCGCTCGCCGCCCCCTCGTTTTTCAGTCCGCCTCAATGCAGCAGGCGCAGGCGCGCTACGGAGTGACCGGCTCCCGCCGCGGCTCCATCCGCAAAATCCAGAGCCCGCTGTTGATGTCCGGCACGAAGATCGTCCCGTTCTT
>Ga0079217_10000229_pt1 | contig 13095 bp, 10 predicted proteins | sample NCAS200_FD_76343 | JGI IMG/M metagenome (GOLD analysis project Ga0079217, IMG submission 76343) | Agricultural soil microbial communities from Utah to study Nitrogen management - NC AS200 | ecosystem: Environmental > Terrestrial > Soil > Agricultural land | place: USA: Utah | collected 2014-06-11 | reverse complement strand
TTAGATTTATAAGCGTCGCGAGCCTTTCTCCAGTTGCGGGATTCCAAATGTACTTTTCGTTGTTCTCGCCGAGCGCGACGAGAAATTTATCGTCATGACTAAATGTCAGTGAGGTTACGCGGCCCTTGTGCGGCAAGGTACTGACAGTACGTCCGGTTGAAATATCAACTACATCAATCTTCGTTGCGTGAGCTACCGCTAACAAATGATTGTTCGCGGATATAGTCAAAGCCGCAACGGCCCCGCTTTCTTCTGCGATCTCCAGCCTTTTAACCTTGCGTCCGCTTGCATTTTCGTAGACGAAAACAACGGGTGTTTTGTTATCGAAACCCGTCATTGCTGCAAGCTTGCCATCAAAGCTGAAACCGAATGCAGGAACGATCCCGACGTCGGTTGCTTTCCCGCCGTTGAGTTCGCGCAGCTTTCTTCCTGTTTTTCCATCAAAGATCTCTACTCTTTGATCGTAGACCTTGTCCCAATCATCGCTGGAGGAAAAAATGTTGTAATCATGAGCGGAGGTTGTGTAAATACCTTTCATGGGGAAATCAGGGAAAGCGCGGTAGCGGCCGTCGGGACTGAAGTGAGGTCTACCTCTTTCTCGCAACAGATCGCTTTCCTGAATGCGCACGGGAGTGCCAGTTATCGTGTCCCAGACCTCGGTTATTACATTTTTCAAAAGCAATCTACGCGAAATGATGTAACGACCATCGGGACTCATGCTCACTGCATTACCGAACGGAAACTTTTCGTTAGCAACAGCGCCAAGAGCTTCGATCGCGTCGGCGATGTGTTCGGGTGATCGAATACCTCTCGACTGAAAATCTGCCAGGGTTTTTGGATCGATGGAATTCAGGAGAGCTGATCGCTCGGGTGATGCGTTCTCATCGGCTGTGCCGGCACTCAACGCGCGCAACTCCTTTCCGGTGGCAACCTCAATAATGCTGATTCTCTTGCTGCCTCCCGCGGCAATAGCTACGAATTGGTCATTGCTGCTGAAGCTGATTACTCGAATGTGGTTAGGATCGACATTACTCTTCAATTCGCGGATGAGCTGTCCGGTCGCGACGTCAAAGAGCTTGATTAGTGGCCGATCGCTTCCGTCGCCTGGATCGGTTACGGTTATGAGGAGGTGTCCGCTATGGCTAAAACTTACCCGCTGGGGCGCTGCACTGTGACCAGTGTTTACCGCAAATAGCTCGCGCCCCGTAGCCGCTTCTTGCACAGTCACCACGTCACTTGTCTTTGCAAAGGCAAGGAGGCGCCCGTCGGCGCTGAGTGCGAGACTGGAGTGTTCCGTTTCCGGCAAGGCTTTGAATGTTAGTTCTCTCAATTCGCGGCCGGTTGAGGCATCATAGATCCGGATGCCCTTGTCGGGTTGGCCCACGGCGGCGAGTTGACCGCCCGCACTGACATTAATTTTGGACGCTGACAACTTGAGGTTCTTTTGCCACTCTGCCTGCTGCGTTTCGCGCTTGTCTCTGCCGAAGATCGAAAAGGATCGAAACGAGTCCCATTTTTCCATCCCACTCCTGTCGTATTTCGTCTGCTGGCTACGTAATTCGTTTCCCGAAGTGACATCCCACACTTTGACTGCATCTCCACTTGCAGTCGTTAACGTGCGTCCGTCAGGGCTGAAGGCAACACCACCAACTGGTAGCACGTGTCCGCGTAGCGTTCTGATTTCGCGTCCGTGTTGAACGTCCCAAAGCCTGATTGTGTTATCTCGTGCGCCGCCAACGATCCCTCCTCGCTTGAACGTCGGAATTTCCCGTGTGCTAATCATGTCGCCGCTGCCCGAGGCCAGTAGCTTGCCATCCGGACTTACGGCAAGTGCATTGACGTTGCTTGAGTGACCGTACAGCGTGCGAAGTACGTAGCCGGTGGATGTGTCCCAAATCTTGATCGTGTCGTCGTTAGCGCCGGAAGCCAGCCAGGTACCGTCCGGGCTGAAAGCAATAGTGTTTACAGGTTTGGAATGACTCGACTGGATTACTACTTCGGGTTTTCTATTCGAAGCGAGTTGATCCGACTCAGGAGTTGTAGGGGAACTGTCAGGTACTTTGATGCCTCGATTTTCTTGTACCGGCTTCTTTTGTTCCTGAGCGTGAGCGAGTACAAACGTTGGCGGGAAAATTAGAATCGTCGTCAGAAAGGCAATAGTCACTTGTCGCCACGCAGCGACCACATCGCGATTAATCCGGTTCATAGGTTTGAGTAATAATGTAAATGCGGATGCCCTGAATTGGCCAGGGCCTCTTCAGGGCATCCGCAACTCGGGTGTGGGAGTAAACCCGAAGGCTAATCTATCGCGGCGGCCACGACCACACGTTCAGGCGTGAAGTTCTTCACTAAACGCGTATCGCGCTCCAGTGACCGTTCTTCCTTTGACTTCATGACTTCCCACGCCTGGAAGCCGGGTATGCAGATCTGCGCGAGAAAGTAACGATCCCCGTATTTGTGAAATACGAGTTTGCCCTGATCTGATTCACGAGCGCCTAACACTCTACGCCCGTTGCGCAGCGCTAGTTTGCCCGCAGCAGTGTTCGTGATTGACAGGGAACCTTGCATGGCGCCTGACACTCCATGAGCAGTGATGCGACCAGCGGGGATCGTCTTGTTGCCGACGACGAAATCGAAGGGAACGTTAGCGCGGACACTATATGCAGCTTGGGCGCGAGTGGAAACGGCAGCCGAAGCAAAGATTACGGTGAGGACTAGTGGGATCCAAAGAATTTGCTTTTTCATATTTCCTACCTTTCTGGTTGAGGCAAAGGAGCGAAATCGAACAACCATGGGGCTCCACGGGTCGTTGAGTGATAGTTCGTCTGCTCCAACATCTGGGTCAGGTGTCTCTAACACCTTCTGGAGCCTAGCCAGCTTCCACTGCTATTAATGTGCCAGAGCGAAAGATGAGTAATTGAGAAAAACTTGCATCCCGCAGGCTATCTGATAGGGATGCAGGCTATCTGATCGGATAGGTAAAAGCGCGCTAGTTTAGGGTGATCGTGCGCGTGAGCTGACCGTTACGCATGTCCCAGAACTTGATCGTCCTGTCCACGCTGCCTGTCAGTAAGTAGTCATCATCACGTGTGAAGACGAGGCCATTGATATCAAACTCGTGGCCCGACAGAGTGAACAGTCTTTCGCCGGTCTTTGCGTTCCAGACGACCGTGTTGAGTGCCAGATAAGTGGTTTGTTTTGCATCGAACTCGACGCCGCTCGCGGCAATCAGTTTTCCATTGTTACTGACCGCGACGGCGCTCGAGAACGAGGAAGAAGCTCTCGCAGTTTTGGGCATGGAGAGACTTTGAAGTTCGCGCCAGGTGGTCGTGTCCCACACTTTCACCACCGTATCGCCGTACGAGAGCAGGCGCCGATGATCGGGAGTGAGTGCCAGTCTGAAGACATAGCTTTCGTGCGCCTTCCAATTACGGGTTTCTTTGCCGGTAGCGACATCCCAAACGCTGATTGTGCCGTCGCCATTGCCCGCGTATATCTGTTTGCCGTCACGACTGAAGACAAGAGCATAGGTAGACATATCGCTGTCAGGTAAGTCGCGATGGACCAGTGATTTCAATTCCTTCCCAGTTTTCACGGCCCAAAGCTTCAGCATGCCGTCGTTGCCCGATGCAGCCACGAGGCGACCATCGGGACTAAACGCGACTGCCTTCACCGAGCAGCGAAAGCCACCGAGTACGTGCAGTTCCCGGCCGGATGCGATGTCCCAGATCCTTGCGGTCAGATCACGACTGGAAGAGGCGAGTAGTTTCTCATCCGGACTGAGAACGGCTGTATAGACCATGTTTGTGTGACCGGCGAGGGTTCGTTTTATCTCGCCGCTCCATAGGTCGATAAACCTGATCTTCCCGTCACCCGCAGCGACGAGAAGAGTCTTACCATCGCGACTTAGACTCAAACCACCAATGCCAGGCTTGGCGTTCGGTTGCATCGGCGGTGTTGGCCGGCAGTTGGAACTTGTTTGCGCTTTAACGGCGAGCGAACAGAATGCGATGACGACGGCGAGTTGAATGATTCTGTGGGACATTGCTCAGTACTTAAGAGCGGCAGCGTCGCGATGCTGCTTCCAATCATCAAGCGGCCCGCGAGCGACAACGTCGCTAACTATGTTAATAACGTCAGAAGGCTCGCTCATGAAAAAGCTTCTCAACTCTACATTAAGGTCGTCTTTTCCAACACGCCGCAAACCAGTTTGGACATTTGCGGGCTGAAGTGGACAACAAGTTATTAGATCTCGTTCCGGAAGCGGCGGAAAAACTCATGATCGCGTTCAGATCAGTTGCCAGCGATCACCGAGAAGATTGGTCTCGCGCTGGGAGCTGCAGAAAATTCATTGAGAATCTTGCTGATGAACTTTATCCTGCTAAAGATGCGGAAGTGAAGGGAAGAAAGTTAGGGCAAGCTCAGTACATCAATCGTCTGTGGGCGTTCATGGACGCATCGATTGAAAGCGATTCAAATAGAGATCTAGCGAAAGCGCATGTGGATTATCTAGGTATGAGCAACCCTATTGCACGAACCGCACTGACACTTTCATTCTCTTCCAGTCTGCTTCTTGTATTCACGATCGGGTCATTCGCCCAACAGGTAGCTGATCCGAATTTCGATCGTTTTTTCTCAAGCTGGCAGATACTGCCGTTGATGCGCTTCCACCTGACCGGAAGACGAAAGTCTCGGCGGCGGGACGTTCACAAGGCATTGCACTTAAGTCCGGGAAAGGACGCGTAGTTGTGGTTGGTGAAGCGGCGATGCTGACGGCACAATTAGCGGGTCCCGAAAAAGCGCCGTTTGGCGGTTTGAATGCTCCGGGTATCGATAACCGACAACTTGCGCTCAACATCATGCATTGGCTCTCGAAACTATTGAATTAGTGACGAAGAGTGAGTAGTCGCGGGGGCAATGAGCCGGATGGCAATCAGCATTGAAGTCGTAAGCCGGATCGAAGCAGGGGAGATCCTCTGTTCGCCCGGTCACTGCGCGAAAATCACCTACCTCGTATCGATCGGCGACGGAGACGATCCGCTTCCGCAAGGTTACGAGAATGCCGGGCGTAAGTTGCGCCTGCGGATTGCCGACGTCGTAACAGAAGAGGGCGCGTCCGTCGAAGACATACGACGGATAGTTGAATTAGCCGAGCAGCTTCGGTCAGAAAGCGGCACTTTGCTGATCCACTGTGAGGCCGGCATAAGTCGCTCGACCGCCACCGCGCTAATCATCTATGCGTGTTGGTTGGGCCAGGGCCGCGAGGACGAAGCAATGGAACGCGTAGTCGCCCAGCGTCCTTACGCGATACCAAACCGCCGCATGGTGGCGTTGGCTGACAGGCTGCTGGCGCTCGAAGGCAACTTGTTACGAGCACGCGACCAGTCGTTGTCCAGTTGGTTCGATTCCAAACACGATGCATAGACGCGCGCGTCTCAACGTGTGTCGTAGTTAACTCGCACGCCTTCGGCAAACCCCTCTATTCCAGTTCGCGTAACTCTCGGACAGCCGCCGATCGAGATCTTGCGAAGCCGCGGCAGCTTAGTTAAGAAGGGAATTCCTGCATCGGTGATGAACTTGCATCCTTCGAACGAGATTTCCTCGAGCGACTTGATCCGGCTCAACAGTTCGAGACTCGCGTCGGTGATCAACGTGTAACCGGCGTGGTATTTCTTCACGTTGGGCATGCCGGCAAGGTGACTCGTCGCAACGTCTCCAGTGTCGCGGCAGTACATCAGAATCAACGATTCGAGTCGTTCGCACCGTCCGATGTGACGAAAACCATCATCGGAAACATCCATCGGCATCAACTCTCGTAATGAAGGGAAGTCGGGCAAAATCGAAAGCGACGCTTCATCAACGGCCTTGCAACTCACCGCAAGGCCTTTCAACGCAGGCATTCGCGAGAGGGCAACAAATCCTGGCCCGTTGAAGTTTGGACACTCACGTCCCCAGAAATACTCAATTGTTTGCGATCGACTCAGAGACTTGAAACCTTCGTCTGTGGCCACTGCGCCCTGGCCCATTAGCATGCGCAGCTTTGGAAACGCCGCAATGTGGCGCATCGCATCGTCGTCACAGAGTGCGTCCTGACAACCGAGGTAAGCCAGGTTTGATAAACCTTCGAGGCCCTGAAGATCGTCGCCGCGCAAACGGTTCGTATGCCAGAAGAAACTCAAACCAAGAACTCCATCGAGCCCGCGCAGCTTGTCTATTCCTTTTCGACTCAATGGTCCATCGATCAGAAGATTGGTTGGCTCGGCGCTAAACGACATCAGTCCGAACTTTGGTTCGTCACCTTGCCACGTTTTGAACGCCGGAAATTGGTGCAGCATTGCGAGACCATCGTCGGTAACGTTTCGACCGGACTTGAAGCGACGTAGTTTCGGTTTTCCGGCAAGCGCAGCGATTGCGCCATCGCCCAGGTTGCAGCCCAATAGATCAACCTCTTCGAGTTGATCGCAAAACCTGAGATTCGCGGCTCCCGCGTCTGTGATCTTCGCCTGCCAAAACATCTGAAATACGCGCAACTCGCGCAGTTGGATCAGCGCTTCAAGACCGCGGTCAGTTATCTCGCCACCCAGAATCAATTCCCGCAATTGCGGCATGCGAGCGAGATGTTGGAGGCCTTTGTCTGTAAGACGTTTAGCGCCGTCGAGATTCAGCGACGTGACTTGGTCGACTCGCGAAATCATCTCGAGATCATCATCGCCGACCAAGCCCGCGGAGTTGATGCCTGTAAGTCCCAACTCCTCGATCACCGCGCAAAGGGTCTCCCAATCTTTCGCCGACATCGGTTGGCGCGGTTCAATGCTGTTGTTGGTCCAGTCGATGCGATAGAAAGGCGGCTTTGAACTCAACACGAAAGGCGCCGAGTGGGGATCGGTCGCGGGTCCGGAAGTCGAACGCAGCAACTCATTCCAGTCTTTAAAGCCATAGAGTTGTGCGACGATAAGTTGAGAGTCGACCCACGTGAAGTTGCTTATACGTTGCTCGGCGTCAGGAATGTTGCATAGCCGATCCCGGATGAACTGACGGATCTGTGGAACGTCGAGTTCGCTGTGAAAGAGGTCGTTGAGCCGCGTGGCCGCTTCGACGTCACCGGCGTTGTAAACACGCACAAGATCTTCCGCGATGCCACGATGCTGTTCGAGCTCAGGATTTCGAGCAGCCCCGATGTAGTGAACCAGCCTGGCCCAACTTTCAAAACCGTGCTCGCGAGCCAGCACAAACTGCGCATCGGCCAAAATCGGATCGGCAACATTCGACTTGTATTTACGCAGTCGCTGAGTAGCAGCCGGATCACCGCTACGCAGTGCTTGCAGCAATTCTTTCGCTCGTTTGCGAAGTTGAGCTCGTGAAGGACGGTCGGGTAGACGAGGTATGGAATCAGACATGTTGATCTCCTTTCGTTAGCGCCCGTGTCCGCACGCGGACCAAAAGAAGATCGAATTGGTCGAAAAGAAATCGCAGGTGGGCTCAGCCCTTTCCGCGGACGGGTTGCGGCCTGTTACGCGACACGAATATTAACCCCGCGCTCATCCGGCGAGCAATAGTTGAACAAACGCGGCGTATTACAGGGTCGGATGAGTTATTCTGTCGGCGTCAAATAATGATCACCAATGCATCATCCATCCCTCGTCCGCTTTGGAGGCTACGTGAGTCTGCGTTCCATAAGGCGCGATACCCTTTACGACATTGCTGCCATCTGTTTGTCGCTGATTGTTCTCAGCACTCAACTATATTTTTCAGTACGAAGAGAATCTCAAACCTGGGATGAAGCAAATCACATCTTTACCGGCTATCGCTCCTGGACACACGCTGATTTCGGGCTGAATCCCGAACACCCACCCATGCTAAAACTGCTCGCGTCCACGCCCTTATTGTGGTCAAAGCCGAAGTCTCCTGCCCTTGAAGAACGCTACTTCAAGGAGGACGCATTTCTTCGCGGTAAGGAATTTCTCTACCAGAATGATCCTGACAAGATTCTCGCGCGCACTCGCACGGTCGCCGCATCTTTGACTCTGCTCGCCGCGTTGGTTGTTTTCTTCGGAACGCGGGAAAATGTTTGGCAGGGGCGCTGCTTTTATTGCGCTTGCTCTGCTTACTTTCGATCCAAACCTCCTTGCCCACGGCGCCCTGATTACGACCGACGTGGGGCTCGCCTGTTTTATGTTTCTCAGCGTTTACCTGTTCTACCGCTTCGTGAAGTCCCCATCCGCTCTACGCTTGATCATGGCGGGCGTAGCGGTTGGATTCGTCCTCGCGGTGAAACATACCGGTTTTCTGGTGCTGCCGATTCTGTTCTTACTCAGCCTATCCGAGATCATCTTTAACGTCGGCGACAGGAAAAACATCGGACGTGATGCACTCAAGCTCTTAGGTTCGTTGGTTTTGATCACGTTGATTGGTTGCGTAGTCTTATGGTCCTTTTACAGATTTCGCTACGAGGCCAGACCGGATGGTCTAGAAATGAATCCTCCTCTGGTCGAGTACGTAAAGGGTTTGAAGTCTTCCGAGGCTTGGCCCATCTCAACAGCGGCTCGATTCCGTATACTTCCCGAGTCGTATCTTTATGGGTTGGTTGATGTTCGACTCACTGCCGATTACTACACGAGTTATGTGCTGGGGCGAGTGTATGCTCATGGCGTGTGGTTCTACTTTCCCGTTGTTTTTCTTATCAAATCAACGCCTGGTGTGCTGGGTCTGTTTCTATTGAGTCTTGGGATCATTGCGACACGTCGTCTGAAACGCCGGCGAGAGATAGTGTTTCTGGTCGTTCCGACAATCTTTTATTTGCTCGTCGCAATGACGGTGGGAATGAACATTGGCGTGCGACACATCCTGGTCCTTTATGTTTTTCTGTACGTACTTATCGGTGGGGCGTCGTCGTCCTTGATCCAGGGTAGTCGCAAGTGGGCCTACGCTGTCGCCGTCTTTCTGTTGGTCCATGCGGCTTCGTCGGCGATGGCATTTCCGAACTACATCCCGTATGCCAATGAGTTCTGGGGTGGTCCATCGCAAACGCACAAGTATTTGACGGACTCAAATTCTGATTGGGGCCAGCAACTAAAAAGTGTCAAGAAGTATCTCTATCAGCGGGGAACGCAGGAGTGTTGGTTCTTGTATTTCGCAGAAGGTGTCGCTGAGCCGAGTTATTACGGAATACCATGCAAACCTTTGCCGACGATCAGTACGTTGTGGCTGAACTTACCCATCGAAGTCCCTGGTTCGATAGATGGACCAGTGCTCATTAGCGCCAGCAACTTATCGGGCGTGGAGTTCGGGCCCGGTGCGCTTGATCCTTACGGTCAATTCAAGCTGCTTAAACCGACGGCCGTAATCGATCGCGGGGTGTTTGTTTTTGACGGGAAGTTTGAGATGCCGTTGGTCGCTGCAATCAGCAAAGTGCAGAAGGCACAGAATCTCGTTCAAGCAAAACAACTCGATCAGGCATTGCAGGAAGCACAGGCCGCAGTTGCGTTGGCCCCCGATTCAATACACACGCAAATGGCGTTGGGAGATATTCTGCTCGAGATGGGCCAACCGCAACAGGCTCGCACGAGTTATGAAAAGGCACTTGAGCTGGCGCGGACGATTGAACCTGAGTTTCAGGTGCGGTCGGTTGCCAGTATTGAGGCGAAGCTCGCTACTACCTCTCCGAATCACCGTTAGTGCTGCGCGACTGCATGTGCTTGTCGAAACCGATGTAGATCCGCGCGTTTGCCGTCTGGGCCAGTTCGCGAAGCGTGTCCAGTTCCCGCAAACAACTATCTGATGACGCAGGAAGCCTTCAAAAAGTTCCGATTCCGCTCCCTCTTACGACATTGAAACGTGTTTAGCCGATCTTGAGAGTATCCGCAACTATTACAACTTCGAACAATGGATCATCGGCGGTCACTCGTGGGGCGCTGCTGCGGGAGTTTTTCGGTCAAGCCGTCAGCGCCAGAGCTCATTTCTAAACCATCTGTTAGATCTGTGTTGACAACCTTGGTGTGGGCGCATAGGGTCTACGCGCTCGTTTACTCCCAAAACTGAGGTTCCCTGCTTATGTCTGGATCTTCTTCTAATGTACCTACGCAAATCAGTTTGTTCGTTGCTCTTGCCATATTGTCATTGTCAATAGCATGCCAGACACAGACGGTTGCCGATACGCGCGCTGCAGATGAAACCACTTTGAGAAATCTTGATGCGGAGTGGTCCAAGGCTGCTGGCGCGAAGGACATCGATAAAACCGTATCCTTTTATTCTGATGACGCCCTGGTGATGCCTTCGAATAGTCCGGTGTTACAGGGCAAAGCGGCAGCGCAAGCCATGTGGCAGGCAATGTTTAGCATGCCGGGGTTTGGCGGTGGTTGGAAGGCGACAAGAGTGGAAGTAGCTCGCTCGGGCGATATCGGCTATGTGACCGGAACTTACGAAATCAATGAGACCGATGCCAGTGGCAAACAGAAGACCGACAAGGGAAAGTATTTAGAGGTATGGAAGAAACAGGCCGACGGTAGTTGGAAATGTGTGGCAGACATGTTCAATACAGACCTGCCGCCAACACCCCCTGCACCTGCGTCTGCTGAAACGAAATCGACCTCCACGAAGTAACTGGTTAACGGTCAGGATACGTGTTAGTTCTTCGCCGCGGCGCGTTCGCCGATTGCGTAGATCGCGTTCTCCCCACGCACGATCAGCATCCCTTGCGAGATCGCCGGCGTAGCCATCAGCGGTTGGCCCATTACGTTTCGCGATAACAACTCGTATTGTTTGCCCGCCTTAACTACAAAGACATCCCCGTCTTCGCTCGCGAGATACAGCTTTCCGTCCGCTGCGACTGGAGAAGCACTGAACGAGCTCGGTAGTCGCTGTTGGTAGATCAGTTCGCCGGTCTTCGCTTCATATGCGCTCAGAACTCCATTGTCAGCAAGGGTGTACATCAAGTCGCCGTAGATGATCGGCGTTGGCGTGTAAGGACTGCCTTTGCTCGAACGCCACACGATAAACTCGTTCTTTTCTTCGCCCGGCTTCAACGAGATGTCGCCAACCGCGCCGGGACGAAACGCATACATCGTGCGTCCCGGTGGATATCCGCCGGTAATAAAGATCAGATCGTGCGCGACGAGCGGCGCCTGCATCTTTACTTGCGTGTCGCTATCGGCGAAGCGCCAGAGTTCCTTGCCGGTCAGAGGATCGTAGCCGCGAATGTATCGTCCACCGTTGACGATCATTTCAGTGCGATTCGCGCCTTGATAGATCGTCGGCGTGGCCCACGACGTGATCTCGTTGCGTTCGACACGCCACGCTTGTTTGCCGTCCTTCAGGTTGAACGCGGCGATAAACGATTGCTTGTGACCATCTGCCTGAACGATCACGAGGTCACGATGGATGATCGGGCTGCTCGAGTGTCCCCAGGAGGACTCTTTGTCGTCCCAAAGTCCGGGATTCAGGATTCCGAGATCCTGTTTCCACAGCAGCTTGCCCTTCATGTCGTAACCGGCGAGACCTTCCGAACCGAACAGCGCCACGACGTAACGGCCGTCGGTAACCGGCGTCGAGTTGGCCTGCGTAGCTTTGACGTGTCGTTTCGCTCGCGGTCTACCTTCGTAAGCCGTGTTGGACCAGAGGACCTTGCCATTGCGTTTATCCAGGGCATAAATCATCCAGGTGTGCTTGACGTCGTCGGTCGCGAGCCCGATGCCCCGGTCTTTCGCGACGAATGTCGGTTTAGGGTTACTACTAACGGCGGTGATCACGAAAATATGGTTGTCCCAAACGATCGGACTCGCATGAGACAGACCCGGGATGTTCGTCTTCCAGAGCACGTTGGTAGACTTTTCGACGTCCCAAGTGACGGGCGCTTTCGATCCCTCGGCCACGCCGGACGCATTCGGCCCACGGAACGACGGCCAGTTTTGCGCGTTTATTGTTATCGATGAGAGACTTAGGATTGAAACAAACAGCAGTGAAATTGTTAGACGACGATTCATATTTTTGAAGACTCGTTTCCACAACGCAAAGTTCTAGTTTTTGGGCGGCACATTATACAGGATGATGTCTGGAGAGTTGTTAACTCGCAGCACGATCTGGATTTCATTTGTCGCTTACGCTATCGGGTGTATCGTCTTCGCGACTGCGCGGCCGATGAAGTGGGTGCGGCTGGCCTGGACCATCGGCTGCGCTGCCCTTGTCGCACATTTCATTTTCGCGTTTCATTACTACCACGCGTGGAGTCATGAATCCGCCTATGTCGATACTGCTCGCCAAACGGCAGAGGTGATGGCTATTAACTGGGGCGGCGGCTTGTTTATAAACTACGCGGTCGGCGCTCTATGGATCACAGACGTCGCGTGGTGGTGGTTAGGCGGCGTGAACTCATATAGTCGACGGCCGTGGTGGCTAACGTTGCTGTGGCACGGTTTTTTGATCTTCATCATCTTCAATGCGACGGTTGTCTTTAAACACGGCTGGATACGATGGATCGGACTGCTGATTTGTTTGATTTTGTGTTTGAGCTGGTTCCTTATTAGTCGCCGGCGGAATGAATTCATTAAGCACTGAAATACGCCAACCTCCTCTTGCCCTTCCGTTTTATTACGGCTGGGTGCACGTGTTTATCGCCGCGTTGGCGATGGTCGGAACGCTGCCTGGTCGGACACAGGGACTCGGGTTGATCACGGAACCGCTCCTCAGAGATCTACAAATCGATCGCGTCTACTTCGCGCGCATAAATCTTTGGGCCACCTTGATTGGTGCGCTGTTTTCCATCGGCGTCGGCCGGCTGATCGATCGCTTTGGCAGCAGGATCGTGCTGACGGTCGTTGCCGTTTCATTAGCTTTTGTTGTCTTGGGAATGAGTGCGGCAAGTAATGTCGCTGCGATTGCCGTCCTGATCACGCTCACGCGTGGACTCGGGCAGAGCGCGCTGTCGGTCGTCAGCATTACGATGGTTGGGCAATGGTTTGTGCGCCGGCTCAACATTGCGATGGCCGTTTATACAATCGCCTTGAGCATCGGATTCATGCTGGCGTTTCCGTTGATCGGAGCGATCGTTTTGTCGTATGGCTGGCGCACGGCGTGGTGGCTCGTCGGTGTTGCACTGCTCGT